>ERZ1370068.10525-contig-9216_pt1 | contig 20193 bp, 20 predicted proteins | sample MGYA00561227_ERZ1370068 | MGnify/ENA primary metagenome ERZ1370068 (study PRJEB38410, sample SAMEA6850437) | metagenome | study: Metagenomic assessment of the ecological functions of the soil: analysis of the soil microbiota associated with the... | reverse complement strand
GTGTACTTCGTTCAGTTACGTATTGCTAGAGGATCTCGTGGCCGCCGGGGTTCTTGCCGAAGGCGAGGCCAAAGCCGACGTCGTTGAACGCGGGTGAGAGCAGCTGATCGCGATGAGTCTTGCTCGACATCCATCCGTCCATCACCTCCTCGACGGAGTATTGCCCGCAGGCGATGTTCTCACCGGCGAACCTGGCCCGGTACCCCTTCACCAGCTCCCGGTCGATGGCCGTCTTTGCCGTCCGGCGAATCGTGCGAGTAGTAGCGCCGCCGAAACATGTCGTCGGCGTGGGCCTGGCGCGGTCTCGTCGAGATCTGGCTGCCGGCGCAGCGGCGCCAGGCCCCGGCTGGTGCGCTCCCGGTTGACGCGGGCCAGCATTTGCTCCCGCATGGGCTCGAGATCCTTCAACAGGTCCGTCTTTTCGCGGAAGTAGTCCTCCCAGGAGAGCGCGGAGCAGGAGCACGCACAGTGGCGAGATCCTTCCTCATGGCGACGCCGAGGCCCATCTCGCGGTAGGAGGCGCCGGCAATCTCGGCGGCCGGCGTGCCGCCGCTTTCCCGCCAGGCCTGGACGACGCTCGAGGACATCCCCATCCGCCTCTGCGCGCGACCTCGGAGATCACGCGCGTCTCGTAGCCCGCCTCTCGCGGCGCGGCGGGCGTCCTCCTCGACGCGGCGCTCCGGTAGCGTCGCGCCCGGCAGCGATCTCCGCGGCGCGGGCCTGGGCGATCGAAGACAGAACCGCCGAGAGCCGGAGCGAGCCGGGCCGAGGTTTCAGCCCGGACCGCGTTGATCTGCTCGAGAAGGCCTCCCGGGTCGCCTGGTACCTCGTCAGGCGTCGCCAGGGCGGCGCCGGAGGCGAGGCGCTAAGGCAGCCGGATCTGGAGCGCGCGATCGAGATCCTTCAATCAGATCCTCGACGTCCTCGATCCCGACCGAGATGCGCACGAGGCCCGGCGTGACGCCCAGGCGGTTGCGCTCCGCCTCGGGGATCGACGCGTGGGTCATCGTGGCGGGGTGCGAGATGAGCGTCTCCACGCCCCGAGGCTCTCGCCGAGCGAGCAGAGCCGCACCTGCGCCGAGGAACGCCGCGGCCTTCTCGTAGGAGCCCAGCTCGAAGGAGATCAGCGCGCCGAAAGCCCGTCATCTGCTTCTTGGCCAGAGCGTGCTGCGGGTGATCCGGCAGGCCCGGGTAGTAGACCTTGCGCGACCTTCGGGTGCCTGGCCGAGGAAGCGCGGCGATCGCGCGGCCGTTGTGCCTCGTGCCGCTCCATCCGAACGGCGAGCGTCTTGATGCCCGCGCAGCACGAGCCAGGAGTCGAGCGGCGAGAGGATCGCGCCCGAGCTGTTCTGGACGAAGCGAGAGCCACTCGACGTGCTCCGCCTCTTCGCGACGGCGACGCCGCCCACGCGAGTCCGAGTGGCCGTTCAAGAACTTCGTCGTCGAGTGGACGACGATGTCGCGCCCCGAGCGTCGAGCGGCCTCTGGAAGTACGGCGAGCGCGAAGGTGTTGTCCACGACGACGATGCGCGCCGCTGCGTCGTGCGCGATCTCGCGAGAGCGCCGCGATGTCGCAGATCTGCATCGTCGGGTTGGTCGGGGACTCGAGGTGCAGCAGGCGCGTGTTCGGCCGGCATCGCCTGCGGACGACGTCGACGTCGGAGGTGTCGACGAAGGAGAACTCGACGCCGTAGCGCGCCAGGATCTTGCGTGTAGTAGCGGTACGTGCCGCCGTAGCGTCATGTTGGAGCAGACGACGTGCTCGCCCGCCTTGACGAACGTCGAGACGGCCGTGATCGCCGCCATTCCCGAGGCGAAGCGCCCGCGCGCCGGCGCCGCCCTCGAGCACGGCGAGGTTTTCCTCGAGCGCGCGCCGCGTCGGGTTCTGCGTCCGGCGCGTACTCGTAGCCCTTGTGCTTGCCGAGCGCCTGCTGGACGTAGGTCGACGTCTGGTAGATCGGGACCGACGACGGCCCCCGTCGTCGGATCCGGCGCGTTGCCGGCGTGGATGCAGTCGGTGGAAAAGCCCATGGCACTCTATCAGTTCTCGATCTGTCAGTTCATCAGCCCGGCGTCTCGGCGATTCGCTCGCTGATAGCCCGATTCGACAACTCTCTTCGAGAGATTCCCTGATCCGGGATATCGCTCCGCGCCGTCCGGGAAGAGCGTCACGACCGTCTTGCCCGGGCCCAGGCGCCTGGCGACGCGCAGCGCCGCCGGCCGCCGCGAGCGCCCGAAGAGCCGCCGGCCAGAAGGCCCTCTTCGCGCGCGGGCAGCGTGCCGGCACGTCTCGAACGCCTCGTCGTCGGCGATCGTCGATGACCTCGTCGATGACGCTGCGGTCGAGGATCTCGGGAAGAAGGAGAGGCCGACGCCCTCGACCGCGTGCGGTCGCCTGCTCGCCGCCGCCGAGGATCGAGCCCTGCGGCTCGACGGCCACCCGCGCACGAGTGCGGTGATCGCGCTCGCGAGAGGTAGCGCGCGACGCCCGATGAACGTCCCGGTCGTGCCGACGCCCGCCACGAAGGCGTCGATCGCGCCGCCGAGCGCGCGGCAGCGATCTCCGGGCCGGTCGTTTCGTAGTGGGCTCTGGGGTTGACGGGGATTCGAAAACTGGTTGGGAAGGTAGGCGCCGGGGTCTCGCGAGCGATCTGCCGGGCGCGCTCGATCGCGCCGCGCATTCGAGGTCGGCGGCGGGCGTGCGCACGACCGTCGCGCCGAAGGCTTCCATGAGCCTCGCCTTGACCGCGCCGTACCCTTCCGGCATGACGACGATGCAGCGCGTAGCCTCTTGACGGCGGCGAGCATGGCGAGCGCGACGCCGGTGTTGCCCGAGGTCGGCTCGACGATCGTGCCGCCGGGCCGGAGCAGGCCCGCGCCGCTCCGGCGTCCGCGAATCATCGCGCGCGCGATCCGGTCCTTGACGCTGCCGCCCGGGTTGAACCACTCGAGCTTGGCGAAGATCCGCGCGGCGCCTCGCGGCGAAGCGGGCAAGCTCGACGAGCGGCGTGTTCCCGATCGACGTCGAGCGCGAGCGAGCGTCGCGGTGCTCGTCTCGGCGGACGATCTGAGGGCGCTCGGAGGCGTTCGGGCCCGGATCGACGATAACAAAAAGCCCCGGCGGCGCCGGGGCTTCGAAATAGCTCGTGAACCGGATTCAGTAGGCCTGCTGCGCCCGGCGCGCCGAGTAGCACTCGCGGCAGTAGACCGGCTTGCCGTTGGTCGGATTGAACGGAACCTGGGTCTGCTTGCCGCAGCCGTCGCAGGTCACGTCGTAGAACGTCCGCTCGCGTCCTTCGCCCGAGGAGGCCTTGCGCTTGTCGCGGCACGAGCTTGCAGCGCTTGGGCTCGTTGGTGAAGCCCTTGCGCGCGTAGAACTCCTGATCGTCGGCCGAAAAGAGGAACGTCGCCGCCGCAGTCCACGCAGGTCAGATTCTTGTCCGTGTATTGCTGCATCATGGAACTTACCGATCTCCTGGGTTTTACCCTCCGGGACTCTCGGCCTCGGCGTCACAGAAACGAATGGAAACTCGAATCTTGCAACCGAATCTGGCGTCCGCCGCTCGCGGCGGCGCGCCGAAGGACGATTCTCTCTAGGACCGACCCCTTTCGGAGCGCGCACGCCTCCCCGCAAGGGCGTACGGAAGGGGAAGGACAAACATAAAGGGCGGCAGTCAGACTTGTGCGGGGCTTTCGTAAAAGCTGGCGGACGGTAGCATGCAGTCTTAGCGGCTGCAAGAGGTTTTTGATCCGAGTCCTTGCCTGGTCGCGCCGAGGCGATCCCCGGCGGGATCCACGGAGGCGTCAAAGTGACTGAGGACGATGGCCTTAGCTTCGCGCCGATGACGCCGTCGACGGGCGAAGAGGCGGTGGCGTAGCGCTTCCTCGGAATCCGGCCGGCCAGGTAGGCATCGCCGGCCCGCGGACGGCGTCGCGCATCGCGCCGCCATGCGGACGGGATCCCTGGCGCCGGCGATGCCCGTGTTCATGAGCACGCCCGCCGCGCCGAGCTCCATCGCGACGCAGGCGTCCGAGGCCGTGCCCACGCCGGCGTCCACGATGACCGGGACCTTCGCGCGCTCGAGGATGATCGAGATGTTGTTGGGGTTCTGGATGCCGAGGCCCGAGCCGATCGGCGCGCCGAGCGGCATCACGGCGGCGGCGCCCGCGTCCTCGAGCTTGCTGCGCCACGATCGGATCGTCGGAGGTGTAGGGGAAGACGACGAAGCCTTCCGTCGACGAGCGTCTGCGTCGCCGCGAGCAGCGCCTTCGTTGTCGGGCCAGAGCGTCTGCTCGTCGCCCAGCACCTCGAGCTTGACCCAGTCGGAGAGGCCGACCTCGCGCCCGAGCCGCGCCGGCGCGCACGGCGTCCTCCGGCCGTGTAGCAGCCGGCCGTGTTGGGCAGGAGCGTCATGCCCTTCGGGATCCAGTCGAGGAGCGACTCCTTCGAGCGGTCGGTCAGGTTGACGCGCCGCACCGCGACCGTCACGATCTCGGCGCGCGGAGGCCTCGAGCGCCTCCTTCATGAGCGCGAAAGGTCGCGTACTTGCCGGTGCCGACGATCAGGCGCGAGGCGAAATGTCCGCGCCGCCGAAGACGAACGGGTCGGCCGCCGCGGCGCGAAGCTGGCGGCGGGGCTGCGGTCGTCGTGGGTCGTGGTCATGGCACGGAATCCATCCCTTTCGGCGCTCCGCGTCGAGGACGGAGAACGTTGTCGATCAGGCGCGTCTTCCCCGACGCGGACCGCCGCGGCAGAGCGCGCGCCCGGCGCTCGACGCGGTCGGGCGGTCGCATCGTCTCCGCGTCGACGACCTCGACGTAGTCCACGGCGAGCCCGCCGCCTCGAGCTCGCGCGCGCGTCGTCGCCTCGAGCCGCGCGGCGTCGCGCTCTCCGGCAGCCGCGCGGTGCCGCGCGGCGAAGAGCGCCTGCGCGAGCAGGCCGCGGCGCGCCGGCGCTCGTCGGGCGAGAGGTACGCGTTGCGCGAGGAGAGCGCGAGGCCGTCCGGCTCGCGGACGGTCTCGCCGACGACGAGGCGAGCATCGGGAAGTCGAGGTCTCGCGACCATCCGGCGGATCACGGCGACCTGCTGCAGATCCTTCCGGCCGAAGTAGGCGGCGTCGGGCGGACCTGCAGGAAGAGCTTCGCGACGACCGTGGCGACGCCGCGGAAGTGGCCCGGGCGGCCGCGCGCCTTCGCCGCCCGTCGGAGACGCCGCGCGACTTCGACCGCGGTCGAAAAGTCCGGCGGGTAGAGTCGTCGCGGCGTCGGGCATGTAGAGGAGATCCGACGCCTCGCCGCTGCGAGGAGCGCGGCGTCCTCCTCTTCGGCCGCCGCGGATAGCGCGCGAGGTCCTCAGCCGGCGCGAACTGGAGCGGGTTGACGAAGATCGAGACGACGGTGAAGCCGCAGCCTTGCCGCGCGCCAGGCGCACGAGCGAGAGATGCCCTCGTGCAGCGCCCCCATCGTCGGGACGAGGCCGATCGATGCTGCCGCGGCGAGCGCGCTCGCGGACGAGCGCCCGCAGAGGCTCAGATCGCGGACGGTGCTCACGAGTCGGCTTCAGCTGTCAGCGATCAGCGTTCAGCTTCAGATCGCGCTTCGCTCCAGCTACGGCTGGGCAGCTGCAGCTGACGGCGACAGCTTCGCTCCCGCGACGACTCGGCTTGCGCTTGGGAAAGCTTCCGTCGCCTGACGTCCCGCGTGAAGCGCGCGCGGCGCTTCGCTGATCGTCGTGGGCGAGGTCGGCGTAGCGCGCGGACGAACCGCGGCTTGAAGTCGCGGGATCAGGCCCATGACGTCGTGGAAGACGAGGACCTGGCCGTCGCAGCGCGGCGCCGGCGCCGATGCCGATCGTCGGGATCGGGGATCGTCCGCGTGATCTCCGCCGCCAGCGTCGTCGGGCACGCACTCGAGCACGATCGCGAAGCACCCGGCCGCGGCGAGCGCCGCGGCGTCCTCGAGGATCTCCTGCGCCGCGTCGGCCGTCGCGGCCCTGGACCTTGAACCCGCCGAGCTTGCGGTAGGACTGCGGGCGTCAGCCCGAGGTGGCCCATGACGGGAATGTCGGCGGCGAGGATGGCCTCGATCGCCGGAAGAACGCGCCGTCCTCCTTCGACCTTCGACGGCCGCCGCAGCCCGCCTCCGACAGGAAGCGGCCGGCGTTGCGCGACCGCCTCGGCGACGTCCGCCTGGTAGGAGAGAAACGGCATGTCGCCCACGACGAGGGCGCGCTTGGCGGCGCGCGAGACCGCGCGCGCGCGTGCCGGACCATCGAGTCCATCGTGGCCGAGAGCGTCGACGGCCTCGCCGTAGACCGTCATCTCGACCGAGTCGCCGACGAGCAGGACGTCGACGCCCGCCGCGTCGAGCAGCGCGCGGCTGGTCGCGTCGTAGACGGTCATCATCGCGATGCTGCTCCCGCCCCTTGGCGGACAGCGAGCAGGGAACGCTGACGGGAGAGGTCTCCGAGAGAGGTGGCCATTTCGCGCTCATTACCTTTCGGTCGATGCCCTGAATTCGAGCCACCGCCGATCAGGCGCGTCCCATTGAGCACTGTACCAGGTTCGACGCGCCGGAGGATTGAGGGACTGGGGCTGGAACGGCGACGTGAGGATCGGGCCTTCACCGTCTCCCAGCCGATCCAGCGGCTTCGCGGGCCTGAGGCATGCGCCGCAGGACGTAGTACTGAACGCCCTTCCTGGCCTTCTGGATCTGCGCGACCAGGTCGTCGAAATCGGCTGGGCGGTTGACGAAGTCGATCTCGTTGGTATCGACGACGAGGAGCGGCGTCTCGTCATAGTGGTAGAAGTAGTAGTTGTAGGCCTCGATCAGCTGGGCGACGTACTCCGGCGTGATCCCCTTCTCGATCGACCGCGCACGCCTTCTTGATCCGCTTCATGCAGGTCTCGAGCGACCCCTGCAGGTAGATGACGAGATCCGGCTTCGGGACCGATCTCCGGAGAGCAGGTTGTACAGGCGGTCGTAGATCAGAAGCTCCGAGTCGTCCAGGTTCAGGCACGCGAAGATCTTGTCTTTCGGGAAGTGGTAGTCGGCGACGACGAGCGTTCGTGAAGAGGTCGATCTGCGCGATCTCGCCGCTGCTGCTGGTAGCGCGAGAGCAGGAAGAAGAGCTGCGTCTGGAACGCGGAGCCCTTCTTCCGCTTGTAGAAGTCGGGGAGGAACGGGTTGTCTACGTCCTCGAGGATCTTCGTGCCGTGAAACTTGCCGCGCGAGCATCTCGACGAGCGACGTCTTGCCGACGCCGATCGGGCCGTCGATCGCGACGTGGCGCAGCGGGAACGTCGCCTTCGGAAGGGATCGCCATCGCGCGGGGATTTTAGCCCGAATGCTCCACGCAGTTTATTTCTTCCGAAGCGGCATCCCCATGATTTCGCTTCTCCAGGGCGGCGGCCGGCGGGTCCCGGGCTCCGAATGACAGCGCTCCGAATCCACAAATGAGGTTCGCGGACCAGGAGTCGATGCGCCAGGCTTTGGCGGCCGGCCCGTCCATCCCGCCATCGATGACGTTGGGCCAATCGACGTGGTTCGCGGCCAGGAATCTCGCGAGCGCGTCGCGGTCCTTGTCGCTGTTGACTCCGATCAGCCTCGAAGGGCTTGCCGCGCAGTTTTTCGCGGAGCTTCTTCAACTGGGAAGCTGGGCCGCGCAGGGACCGCACCACATGCCCCAGAAATCGACGAGCACGACCCGGCCCCTGAGGCTCGAGAGTCTCACGGCGCTTCTCATGACGTCTGCCCGTCGAGTTCCGGGGCGCGGTCGCCGATCGCGAGCGGCACGGAGGCGGCGATCTGCGCTGCGGCTTTTTGCCGGCGGGCGAATTCGGAGCCTCTGCGACCGCGCGCTCGAAGTCTTTTCGGGCGTCCGCCGATCCTGCCCTGACGGCGCAACAGGGCTCGTTGAAACAGCGCCTCCCCCGGACCGTCGGATGGGGGCGAGGCGTCGACGATGCTGGGTCAGCTCCGGAATCGTCCTCTCGACCCCGCGGACGCCCGCAGCGCGGCAGCGCTTTGCGGCCGCAGCGCCAGTCCGGGTCCGCCAGGTGATCGGCGAAAATGCGCTCGACCGCTCGATCCCCGGCCTTGGGATCGACGATCGAGCCGTTTTCCACCAGCCAGGCCCAGTACGGCAGCGCTTCAGGCGTGCCTTTGAGCCGTTCGGCCTCGGCCAGAAAGAGCGGCGTGAAACGGTGGCGCGGCTCCCGCTGGGAATCGGCGAGCAGAGCGGGGCGACTCTTCTCGTCCGCGGCCCGGTACTCCCTCCATGAAAGCCTTCACCGCTTCGGAGAACCGGGAGTTCAGGTCTGACTCAGGCCGGCTTTGCCGCCGGTGTCTGCGCATAGACCCAGGACCCCGTAAAGAATGAGGAGCGCCGGAAGGGTATGTTTGTGCTCGAGCCCCGACTTTTCCTCTCACATCCACTCCTCTGTTTCGAACTGCCACCAGTCGGAGCCCGTTGAGCTTGGCTTCTTACGATAACTCCCGGCCGGAAGGGCTACTGTCAGGAACTCGCAAAGAGTACGGGAGCCACACCGGCGACCGCGAAGACGTCTCGGCGAATAGAATCGAGTGCGCCATGGATATGCCCGACGCCCTATGGCCGCGCGGACGCCTGTCACTGCGATTTCGCTTTCGGGCTCTTCCGGAGCTCGTCGGGAGACGTGGAGTTTTACCGCGGGCTGGCGAGGAAGCGGGCGGTCCGGTACTCGAGCTGGGGTGCGGGACCGGGCGAGTCCTTCTCCCGATTGCGCGGGACGGCATCGCGTGCACGGGTCTCGATTCCTCCGAGGCGATGCTCGAGGAGCTCCGAGAAAGCGGCCTCGGGGAACCTCCGCCTCGTTCAGGGCCCGATGCAGGACTTCGGAGTGAGGGTCGGACCGGTTTGGTCGATCTTCTCGGCGTTCCGTTCTTTTTCAGCACGTCCTGACGGTCGAGGATCAGCTGGCTTGCCTCGGCTCCGTGCGGCGGCACCTGGCGCCCGGGGGCTTTTCGCGTTCGACGTTTTCGCGCCGAAGCTCGAGCGGATCGCCGGGTCGAGGAGCCGGAAGCCGAGGAAGCGCGCTGGAAGGAAGACGAGACCGAAGTCGTCCGCTTCACCAGCGTTCGGCGCGACCCGCGGCACAGGCCATGGAGGTCACTTTTCGGTACGAAAGCCGCAGCCCCGGCCGGCCGCGGAAAGCGAAAACAGTCCGTACGAAGATGCGGTATTTCTTCCGCTACGAGCTCGAGCACCTGCTCGCCCGGTCGGGCTTCACTGAAGTCAGGTCTTCGGCGGCTTCGACCGCCGCCCCTTCGACTCACTTCTCCGGTGAGACCGTCGTCCTCGCGCGGGCGTGAACTGACGGGAACCCGTCCTTCCCCTATGCCGTGCGGAGTAACACGTCGGCGATCCCGCACACGGCGAGGGTGACCGACACGAAGCCGTTCGCGGTGAAAAAGGCCGCGTTGATCCGCGAGAGGTCGCCCGGGCCTGACGATCGCGTGCTGGTAGAGGAGGGCGGCGGCCGTCGCGAGATGCCCGCGGTGAAGACAGGGCCTCCGCCGGACAGGCGCCTACGGCGATCGAGCAGCGGAATCATCGCCGCGTGGAGAAGGGCCGAGACGGCGAGCGCGGTTCGCGTTCCCACCGCGCGCGGCAGCGACTGCAAGCCGGTCTTCCGATCGTGCTCCTCGTCCTGCAGGGCATAGAGGATGTCGAAGCCCGCGGTCCAGAGGAGAACCGCCAGGCCGAGGAGGATCGGAGAGCCACGCGATCGACCCGTGACGGCGATCCACGCGCCGACCGGCGCGAGCGCCGAGGCAGAGCCCGAGGACGAGATGCGAGCAGCACGTGAACCGCTTCGTGTAGGCATAGAAGAAGAGGAGCGCGAGGGCCACGGGCGAGAGCAGAAGCGTCAGGCGGTTCAGGCTCGCTGCGGCGATCGAGGAAGAGGGCGACCGAGGCGGCGAGGAAGGCCCGGACGAAGCCGAGCGTCAGGGCGCCGGACGGGAGAGCCCGCGAGGCGGTCCGCGGATTTGCGGCGTCGATGGCGCGGTCGGTCGAGCCGGTTGTGCGCCATCGCGGCGCTGCGCGCTCCGACCATGGCCAGCCAGGATCTTCACGAGCGTCGGCCAGGACGGAGGCTCCGAGCCGCGAGGCACGGCCGCGAGCAATGCGAAGGGGAGCGCGAAGAGCGTGTGCGAGAACTTGATCATCTCGAGCGTCGTCCGCAGCCCGGGAGACCGCTCTTCCTCCGACGCTCCTCGCGCTGTCCGGCTCTTCCACCGGAAGTCTTCTCCTGCGACCTCGAGCCCGAGGAGTCGCGCGGCGCGCACGCAGTAGGCGTCGAGAAACCTCGTCGACCGACGGACGGACGATGTAGAAGGCCGGCGAAGGGGGCGCGAGGATGCGCTCCGGCCAGCGCGGCGCGGCGCATGTTCTCGATGTGCGACGAGCGAGTAGGGCGACTCGCGGAACGCGAGGACGAGGGGCCGGCGCTCCTTCAACGCCACGTCGGCCGCGCGCTGGATCAGATCGCGCGAGATCCCGTTGGCGATCGCGCCGAGAGTCCCGGCGCTGCAGGGGATGACGATCATGCCGGAGACCGGATAGGAACCGGAGGCGATCGAAGCGCCGATCTCCGCGGTTCGGGTGGAGCGCGATCCGGGAGAGCGCCGCCGGGAAGTCTTCAGGCGCGCCATCCAGTCCTCGCCGCAGGCGATCTTCGGGATCGACCTCGTTGCGCGCGACTTCCGAGCGCCGCGTCGGAAAAGACGAGGTGGAGACGCCGGAGACCGCGTGACGCCAGCGCGACCTCGACGAAGCGGCGGGCGAGCAGACCCCCGACGCCCCGGCTACGCCCACCACGATTTCCCGATCCCGCATGCCGGCCGAGGTCTACCCGCTGACAAAAGTCTCTCCGGGTGTCAGAAGTTCTTTGCGGTGTCGTAAGGGGCTGAATCCGGGACGGTTGACTGAGGGGCGGCGCCCCGAGGGTCAAGCCGCTTGCCGGCGCATTTTCGGCCGCCGATTCGCGCGCTCGCCGCCAACCGCTTTGGGCTCATCTGTTGCCGCCTTCTTCCGGCGCGCGGCACGCGTCTCGCCTTCTCGACCCTCAAAACGAAAGGAGGTGCCGATGGAGAACGCCTGATCGCAGGGACCCGATGAGGACAAAGCCAAGGACGTATCTCTCTCTCGATCCAAGAAGAACGAAACGCAATTGAAAAGGAGTCAACGATGAATCTCGAACTTCCGGGCGCCTGGCTTTCGCCGTCGCGGCGATCCTGTGCGCATCGGGACTCTCGGCCGCCGGCAATTCCGACAGCCGTCGCCGGGAAGAAGGTCAACATCAACCAGGCTTCCGCGAAGGAGCTGGTCAACCTGCCCCGGATCGGCGCCAAAGCCGCCGACAAGATCGTCGAGTACCGCCAGGCCCACGGGTCACTTCAGCAAGGTCGAGGACCTGATGGAGGTCAAGGGGATCGGCGAAAGCTCTTCACGCAGCTGAAGCCCTACGTGACGCTCTCAGGCCCACGACTCTGGCCGAGAAAGTTTCCTCAAAGGCTCCCGCGGCGCCTCCGCGGGAGGCCGGTCTGACTCGATCTGCCCGCAACTCCGTCCCGGTGGGCAAGGGACGGTGATCCTTCCGCCCGCCCGGAGCCGCGCCCGCGGCCCGGGCCCTCCGGTTGCACGGGGTACTCGGCAGTCGAGGTGGTCGCGGTCCTGGCGATCGTCGGCGCCGTGACGGCGATCGTCGCGCCCGGGGTGTTCCAGTTGAATGCCGCGCTGGCGGTGCGGTCGGCGCCGGGGAGGTCCGGGCGATGCTGTTCCAGGCTCGCGCCATCGCCGATCTCCCGCGGGCGTTACGTCGGGCGTCAAGTTCCGTAAGAACGGAAACCGCTACGAATGGGCGCTGTACGGAGACGGCAACGGCAACGGCATCCGCACCGCCGAGATCGCCAGGGGCGTGGATCCGCCGCTCGGGATCGCGATCCCGTGGAGCCGCAACGACGTGCGGCCCGGGATCCTCAAGGGAAGCCGCGTGCCCGACCCGGGAGATCCTCAGCAAGGCGCTCGATCGGCCCGACGACCCGATCCGCTTCAACGCTTCAGATATTCTGCTCGTTCTCGCCGCTCGGCGAATCCACGCCGGGATCGATCTATCTCTGGGACGGACGGGACCGGATGGCCGTCGTGCGCGTCTTCGGACGCACGGCGAAGATTCGCACGCTCTACTTCCGGCCGTGGAGAAAAGGAGTGGAAACTTTGAAAGGAGTCAGCCGAGCGGGTGAGGGTGGCGAGGCCGTCCGAGTCCAGGCCAGAGGAGAACGTCGGTGTGCCGAGCGCCGACGGGGACTCCTTCCGCCGGCGACCAGGCATCCATGGATCGCGGCGCCGTCGCCGATCGCGGCGCCATCCCACACGACGCTGTCGGAGAGCACCGCGCCTTGCCCGATCGCGGCCCGGCCGATCACGCTTCGGGAGGCCGCGCAGCCGCCGATCCTCTCGAGGCGCCAGGACGCGCCGCGCCGCATCGAACTCACCCGCGCCGCCGGGAAAGGTCCCCGCGGTCGAGCAGCTTCGAGCGACGCGCTGCAGGAAATCCTGAGGGCGGCCGAGGTCCGCGAACGGCCCTCGGTGGAGCAGCCAGCCGATCTCGTTGCGGTTCTCCCTCAACAGGGGGTCCCAGAGGTCGGCCACGAGAGCCGCCTCTCCGGAGAGGATGCGGGCAAGCACGCGGGGGACATGACGCAGACCCCGGTGTAAAGGAGCGGGTTGTCTCCTCGGATTCCGAAGCCCGTGATTGCGGTCCCCTTCGGCCTGAAGCGGCGTATACCGGTCCGGGGTCTCGGTTCTCCACGACGAGGAGGGTGGCCGCGCGCCCGGTCTTCCGATGTGGCGGGCGAAGAGGGCCGCGATGTCCGGCTCGATGACCGTATCCGTATTGACCACGAGAAAATCGCCGTCGGCGAGCCAGCCGGCGGCGTTTCTCAAGGCGCCCGCGGTGCCGAGGATCTCCGGCTCCGGAAGAAGCGCAGGTTCCGGGAGATCCGCCGGGCGATCGCGCAGATGGCGTTCGATCTTTTCGCCAAGATGATGAAGATTGACGCCCGCTTCAAGGATGTCGAGGCGAAAGAGCCCCTCCAGGCGCGCCCGGATCAACGGGACGTTGGCGAACGGAAAGAGCGGCTTGGGGATTGACTCTGTCACCGGCCGGAAACGAACGCCCCGGCCCGCGGCGAGGAGGAAGGCTTTCATGGGAGCCGTGAAGACGGTAGACGTGAGACGGGAGACGTAGAGTCGATCGAACCCGCGAGCTCACGTCTTCCGTCTTCCGGTCTTACGAACGGTCTCCAACGGCCAAGTTCAATCCTCAAGGCGACATCCGGAAGACCATGTTCTCCGGCAGTGACGGGTCCTTCTTCCGGCGTTCGGCGTAGAGCCTCGAGTAGGTGTAGGGGACGGCGGCGGTGAAGTCGAGGCCGAGCGCGTTGACGGCTCGCCGAATGGACGGCGGGTCGCCTTCGATCTCTACGAAGCTGCCGATCGGAGTCTCGTCGAGGGCCACGGCGCGACCTTTCGAGCGTCCATTCCTCCCGTTTCTTCTCGTAGCGGAAGCGGGGCGAGAAACCGAGGGCGGCGAGGATAGCGGCGGTCTCCACCGGATCGGAGACTTTCGTCTCGCGTTCCTCGCGCACCTTGACACCGGATTCGAATCGCGCCGGGCCCTTGAACGTCAGGAACGCGGCGTCGCCCGCGCGCCGCAGCCTCAGGGGCGCGGCCCGAGGCCGCGATGCCGCCGTCGTCGTCGTCGTACATGTCGTTGGACTCGAAGTGGAGGGGTGTCCGGGGGTTGCCCCGAGCTCCACGAGCTTCTCCCGCGACGGCCGACGAGGTCCTCGCACGGGAGCTTGATCTCGATCTCGTCCCTGCGGCGGGACGGATCGCCTTCGCACGGCATCACGGGAACAGCTTGCGGGCAATCTCCTGCGCGCGTTCCCGTCCGCCCGGCCGCGATGCCTGGCCATCAATTCCTTCATGAGAAGGCCGACGTCTTTGCCGGAGGAAAACCCCCTTCTCTTTCGCGATGATCTCCGAATCGTCTCCTCGAGCTCCGCGTCGGACATCGCCTGCGGCAAGTAGGCCCTCGAGGATGGCCAGCTCCTCTTTCTCCCCCGTGGCCAGATCCGCCCGGCCCGTCCGCTCGTAGACCTCGATCGATTCCTTTCGCTGCTTGACCGCGCGGCGGATGATCGCCTCGACTCCTCGGTGGTCAGTTCGCGTTGAGAATTGATCTTCTCGTTCTTCAAGGCCGAGAGGAGCAGCCGCGCAGCGTCGAGACGCGCCGCTTGTCGCCGCTCTTCATCGCGGCCTTCAGGTCCTGTTCGATCCGCGCCTGCATGACGGAAGTTAGGCTATCACTGCACGTCGCTAGTCGCGCCGAGTCGGCGATGCCTGCCCACGCCCGCTTCAGGAGAACGTTTCCCGCACCATCCTGCAGTAGCTCAGCGGCGAAGGATCTCTGAGGCAGACTTGAGAAGGCACGCCGCGGTGCTGGCGCGAGGACGCGCGAGCGCCGGGGATCCCGCCGTCCCGATGCGCCAGATGACGCGAGCGTGCGCGGCGTGGCGTAGCCTCTTGCCATGCGGCGGTTTCTGGTGGGGACGGCGGGGCACATCGATCACGGCAAGACGGCCCTGGTCAAGCGCCCTGACGGGGATCGACGCGGACCGGCTGCCTGAGGAGAAGAAGCGCGGGATCACGATCGATCTCGGTTTCGCGCACGCGGAGTGGGAGGGCGTGCGGCTCTCGCTTCGTGGATGTCCCCGGGCACGAGCGCTTCGTCAGAACATGCTGCGCGGGAGCCGGCGGCATCGACGCCGTCCTGCTCGTCATCGCGGCGGACGAGTCGGTCAGCGCCGCAGACGCGGGAGCACTGTCGAGATCGATGCGGCTCCTCGGGATCCGCAGGGGCTCATCGCCGTGACCAAGACCGACCGCGTGGCCGGGGATCTCGTCGCGGTCACGGTCTCCCGACGCCGCGCGACCTGGCGCGGCGGCTCGCGTTTCTGGAGGATCGCGCCGATCGTGCCTGGTCTCCTCGCAGACGGGCGAGGGGCCTGACGGATCTGAAACGCGCGCTCTCGAGCTCGCGCTCGCGGAGAGATCCGGCCGGCGGCGGGAGGCACGGGGCGCCCGGCTCCCCGATCGATCGGGCCTTCTCGATCGTCGGGTTCGAGCCGGTCGTGACCGGAAGCCTCGTGACCGGCACCCTCTCGCGCGATCAGAAGCTCGAGCTTCTCCCGCCCGAGCGTCAGGCGGTGCGCGTGCGGCGGCTCGAAGTCCACGGCCGCGAGGTTTCGCGGAGGCGCGGGCCGGCGAGAGGGGTCAGCGCCAACCTGGCGGGCATCGAGCTTGCGGACGTGCGGCGCGGCGTCGTCCTGGCCGCGCCGGAGCCTTCGCCACGGAGCGCGCTCCTGACGGCACGGCTGGAGCTTCTGGCCGGCGCGTCGCCGGTCAAGAGCGGGGACCGGGTTTCGTTTCACCACTACTCCTCCGAAGCGCGCGCGGTCCTGCGGATCCTGGAAGGCAAGCTGGCTACGCGGCGGCGAGACGGCCAGGGTGCAGCTCCGGCTTTCGCGTCCCGTCGCGGCTGTTCCGGGCGACCGATTCGTCGTGCGCCGTCTCTCTCCCGTCGAGACGATCGGCGGAGGAGTCGTGCTCGACCCGCTCTGGCCAGCCGGTGCGCCGCGCGACGCCGGAGCTGCTGGCGGACCTCGGCCGGCTGGACGGAAGCCTCGCTGAGAGACTCTCGGCGTGGGTCGAGCAGGGCCGCGAGGAAGGCGCGGGAGAGGAATCGCTCGCCGCCCGGCGCGGGAGCGAGCCGCGAAGAGGTCCGGGCGCTCTGCGGAGCCGGCCGCGCGCGCGAACGGGCGCGCGCTCTCCGCCATTCGCCGGAACGGTACATCGGGGAAGAAGTCCTGGCGCGCCTGGCGGTCCGCGCGCGCGCGGAGATCGAGAAGGGATTCGACGAATCGAGCGGCGCGGTCGGCGTGTCCCGCGGGACGCTCCTGGCGCGTCTGCTTCCCTCCGCGGACCCGCGCTGGACCGAGGCGCTGAGAAGGAGCTCGTCCTTCGCGGCGCCTACCTCGTTGCCGGCGACGGAGGCGCGCCTGCCGGGCCGGGAGGACCTCCCGGGCGTCGAGCGCGACCTCTCCGAACGGGTCGCCGATGCCTTCCGCCGGCGGGGCCTCGATCCTCCGTCCATCGCCGACGTGACGCGGGAAGTCGGGCACAAGCCGAAGGTCGTCGAAGGCCTCGCCGCCTACCTCGTCAAGAAGGGCGCGCTCCTGCGCCTGCCCGGCAGGTGGATCATCGCGCGCGAGCCCGTCGAGGACGTGATCGCGCGCCTGCGCGCCACGGGAAAGACGAGCTTCGACGTCGGCGAGTTCACGGAAATGTTCGGCCTGACCCGCCGCCTCGCCATCCCTCTCCTCGAATACCTCGACGCCACAAAGTCACGCGCCGAGTCGGCGATCGCCGAGAGATCGTCAAGACAAGAGAGTGAGAGCTCTACCCCGCTGATCAGCCAGAAGCAGATCCTTCGCTTCGCTCAGGATGACAAGAGGGAGTGTCTCAGGCTTGCTATCGCGGCACAGGAGTTTCCGAGGCGTCGGTGATTACGCTCGCGGCGCGCGTAGTCTCCCGAAGTAACCGAGGGAGGAGGCGCGCGCCGCGGGAGCAAGCGCGGAGCGTGGGACCAGGCTCGCGGTCGAGGCCGCATCCGGCCGGAGACCGCGAGCCGGTGCGCCGAAGGCGCAGGTCCTCGCTCCCCGCGTAGCGACGGTTACTGGATCGCGAACGTCTTGCGCAGGTTGTTGATCTGCTTGACGTCGATCGCGAAGGGAGAGCTGGCCGGACACGGAGAGCTCGCACCACGACTCGACCGGCTGACTCTTGACGCGCGCCCGGCCGCATCTGGCCAGGTCGTCGCGACTTTCCGCATGTAGGGGATCAGGACCGGATCGCTGACCTGGATCGGGATCAACTTGTCGATGAAGCCGCTGGCGTTGATGTGCACCCAGAACTTGCAGGAGAAGGGACCTTTGTAGGAGTCCGCGCCCCACCGGGTCTTCTTCGGATTTGGTCATCGAGTCCACCTGCTCGAGCGCCACGGTGCCGCTCGGCGGGAGGCGCGGCCTTGAGACCGTCGTACCACTTCTTGTCGTCGCCCCACTCGAAAGGGACCGGCAGGGGGAGTCGTCGGGGTGATGGGTGTCAGGACGCCTGCTCCTCCCGCGGCCGCACATCGACCTGCATGTCGAGACGGTAGCTCCCCCAGACTTCGACGGGCTGGCCCGCCCGGACGGCGGGATCGAAGGCCCAGCGCTGCTCGAAAGACCGCCGTGATTCCGCGGCACGACGGAGGGGACGGGGTCGCGCACGAGCCTGGATCGTGCGACGACCTTGCCGGTCGGGTCGACCCGGACGGCCGCGAAGAGGGAGGTCGTGACGGGAAGCTCAGGGAAGGGCGGTTTGGGAGGAGAGCGGGCGGCTCGTCGGCGGCGACGCCCAAACGGATTGTCCGCGGGCAGGCGCGATACGGAAATCACGGGCGCGTCCACAGGCGGCGCGGCGGGGCGCCCGTCGAAAATGGAGCGGGGACGGAGCCGGTGTCGTGGAACCGTGGCCGCGGGCGCCGGCGCGGCGGCCGGTGTCACGACCGCCGCGGGCGCCGGGTTCTCCGTCGGCGCCGGAGCCGGAGTGGAGGCAGACGCGCGGCGGCGCCTGCGCGCCCAGAGCGGAGCCGTAAAACGCTGCGATGAACGCGAGCGACAGGAAGCGATGTTTCATGGTTTCGTGCGGGTATAACGAGAAACAGGTTCACTTCGCGGAGAGCCAGTCCCGGCCCGACCCGACGTCGCACGGCGAGCCGGACCTTGAGCTGCGCGGCGCCCTCCATGACGTCCGCGACGAGCCGTTTGACGGCCGGGACCTCCTCGTCCGGGGCCTCGAGGACGAGCTCGTCGTGCACCTGCAGGGAGGAGCCTGGCGCCGGAACTTGCGACGCGAGCGCTCTTTGTCCAGGCGGACCATCGCGATCTTGATGATGTCCGCGGCGGAGCCCTGGAACGGGGCGTTCAGCGCCATGCGCTCGGCGTTGCCGCGGACCGTTCCGATTGGACGCGCGCGATGTCGGGGATCGGCCGCACGCGGCCGAAGATGCGTCGTCACCTCCCGCGTCGGCGCGCCTCTTCGAGGATGCCGTCCAGGCAGCCGCGCACCCTCGGGAACTGCGCGAAGTAGGACTCGATGTAGCTCTTTGCCTCCGACGGTCGGGACGCCGAGGTCCTTGCCGAGCGTGAACGCCGCCATGCCGTAGAGGAGGCGCGAAGTTGATCCGCTTCGCGGCGAACCGCATCTCCTGGCTGACCGAGGTCCGGGCGACGACGCCGAAGATGCGTCGCCGCGGTCGCGCGGTGGATGTCGTCGCCGCGCTCGAACGCCGCGATCGAGGTTCTCGTCGCCGGAGAGGTGCGCGAGGATGCGCAGCTCGATCTGGGAGTAGTCGGCGACGACGAGCTGCTGGCCCGGCGGCGCGATGAAGGCGCGGCGGATCTCGCGGCCGGCGGCCGTGCGGATCGGGATGTTCTGCAGGTTCGGGTCGGACGAGGAGAGCCGCCCGGTCGCGGCGACGGTCTGCCGGAAGGAGGTGTGGACGCGCCCTGCTGCGTCGGCGAGCTGCCGGCAGCGCGTCGACGTACGTCCCCTTCAGCTTCGAGATCTCGCGGTACTCGAGACGCAGGCGCGGCGATCGGGATAGCCCCTGCTCGGCGAGCTCGGACAGGACCTCGACGCCCGTCGAGGACACGTCTCGTCTTCGCGGTCTTCTTCGACGACGGGATATTCGAGCTTCTCGAAGAGGATCTGCCCGAGCTTGACCGGCGAGTTGACGTTGAACTCCTCGCCGGCTTCCTGCCCAGATCTTCTGCTTCGAGGCGCGCGCAGGTCCGTCTCCATGCGCGCGCGACATCTCGTTCGAGCAGCGGGACGTCGACGGCGACGCCTGCGATCTCCATCCGCGCGAGCACCGGCGTCAGCGGCCGCTCGATCTCGCGGTAGATCTTCTCGAGCGCCGGCCTTCGCGCGAGCTCCGCGCGCGAGGATCGCGCGGCGAGTTCGCGGGTCGTCGCGACGCGCGCTCGGCGAGCCAGCGGTCGGCGGTCTCGATCGGCGTAGCCCTCCGGGCAGCGCGCACGCGACGACTCCCGGCCTCCTTGTCCGACGTGACTTTCTGGCCGAGGCGCTGGAAGGCCATGGTCTCGAACTCGAGCCCCCGACGCCCGGCGACAGGACGTACTGCGACGAGACAGACGTCGAAGACGTCGCCGGCGACGGCGCGGCCGTCCCGGCGCGAGCAGCGCGTCGAGCGGCTTCGCGTCGGCGAGCCGTGATCGGCCGGCCCGGGCGGTCGAGCACCCTCCAGCGTTCGACGATCCTTCGGGCGAATCTTCCGCGATCTCGACGTCCGTCCCGATCGGAGACCGGCGAGGAGGACGCGGTCCTCGCGCGTCAGGAGCGCGACGCCGAAGCGTCCCCGGCGGCCGATGGAAAGGGCTCGCCCGGCCGACGCGCGCGGCCGGGTGATCTCCGGCGCGGTCGCCGCCTCGCTCCTGATCTCGGCCGCCAGCGAATGGAACTCGAGCTCGACGAAGAGGTCTCTTCAGCTTCCGCGCGTCGGGCTCCGAGCGCTGGAAGGCGTCGCGGGCTCGAAGGGGATCGGCAGGTCGGTCGGGATCTCGACGAGCGCGCGCGAGAGGATCGCCGTCCTCGCGGTGCTGGCGCAGGCTCTCGCCCACCTTGCCCTGGATCTCGTCGGCCTGCGCGAGCAGCGCCGTCGAGGCTCGCCGTAGCTCCGCGATCCACTTCTTCGCGGTGACCTGGCCGACGCCCGGGACGCCGGGGACGTTGTCGACGCTGTCGCCCATGAGCGCCAGCACGTCGGCCACCTGGCCGGGCGGCACGCCGAAGAACTCCTGCACGCCCGCCTCGTCCAGGAACTTCTCCCGGCCCGGTGTGGAAGACGCGGACGCGCGGGCCTGACGAGCTGCAGCATGTCCTTGTCGGCGGTCACGATGACGACGTCGAAGCCTTCCGCCGCGGCCTTGGCCGAGAGTGTTCCGAGGACATCGTCGGC
>ERZ1370068.5059-contig-4098_pt1 | contig 20197 bp, 22 predicted proteins | sample MGYA00561227_ERZ1370068 | MGnify/ENA primary metagenome ERZ1370068 (study PRJEB38410, sample SAMEA6850437) | metagenome | study: Metagenomic assessment of the ecological functions of the soil: analysis of the soil microbiota associated with the... | reverse complement strand
ATGTGCTTTGATTTCAGTTGCGTATTGCTCACAGCGTCCCGCCTTATCCTGCGAGCCCACGGCTGCGTGCTCCCCGCTCTGGGTCGCGTACGCGGGGTCTACTCACTGATCGACTACGGCACCGCGATCTACATCTACTGGTAGCGCGAAATAATCGTCGCGGCGCTCCGCGCTGGCTGGAGCCGGCTGGCTGCTCTACACGCCGAAGTGTGGACCGGCAAACAGGAACCCGTGCGGCACCGACCTGACCCGCAACTCGGCACGATCGAGTTACCCGCAAGGTCACGGCCGTCTACCACTCTCGCCGGCCCTTCAAAGGCTCCTCGACGCGATGCTTTGACCGGGCGCCGAGGATTCCGCCACAACTGGGACGCGACCGGGTCGGTGATCGCCCTCGGCCCCCGCTCCTCGACGGGCTACTCGCTCCCGTGTCCTGCGCGTGGTCGAGCAGCGCCGCAGCATCTACGTCTACGTTAGCGAACAGACGCCCACGCTCGGCGAACCAGTCACGGCCCACGTCACGTATCCGTACCGCGTGTTGAGCATGCACGGCAGCGCCAAACCGTTACGCGTGGTAAACTTGGAGGGCAGACCATGAGCGAGCCCGATCCCGCTGATCCGCCAGCTGCGGGAGCAGATCTCCGACAGCGACCGCGCGATCGTCGACGCGGTCAACACGCGCCTGAAGCTCGTCGCGCGGCATGAAGGCGCTACAAGGACTCGCGCGGGATCGTCGTTCGTCGACCCTGAGCGCGAGGAGTGGATGCTGCAGTACCTCGCGCGCGCGAACCGCGGGCCGCTCTCGGCGGAGGGACTGCAGGAGCTGTTCGACGACGATCCTCGACCTCACGCAAGCGCGAGGTCGAGCGGCAGCGGGTCGCGGCTAGGCCTCTTCTTCGCCCGTCGCCTCGGCGAACTCGTCGGGGTGACGTGGTCGAGGAAGCTGCGCGAACTCGTCGACGATCTCCTCCTCGTTCACCTCCTCGCCCTCGAACTCGATCGCCGACTCCTCGATCACGTCGTCGGCGGCGAAGATCGGCGCCTGCGGCGCGAACGGCGAGGGCGATCGCGTCGGACGGGCGCGAGTCGATCTCGATCTCCGAGCCGTTCTGCTGGACCGTGATGCGCGGCGTAGAAGGTGTTCTCGCGCAGCTCGGTGACCGTGATCCGCGACGACCTGCGCGTCGAGCTCGGCCGAGCATCGTCGGTGACGCAGGTCGTGCGTCATCGGCCGCGGCGTGGTCGCGCCCTGGAGCTTCATCAGGATCGCGGCCGCCTCCGGGTGGCCGATCCAGATCGGCAGGAACTTGTTCCCGTCGGCGGTCTTCAGCAGGACGATCGGCTGCTTGCCGACGATGTCGAAGCTCACGCCGTAGATGACCATCTCGTGCATCAGGGCCTCGTCCCCGGCTCCGATCATAGCCAGAGGGTACCGGGTCAAACTCCGCCGGGCCCGGGGGTGCGCCCGGCGGCCCGCGGCTCGATTTTTCTTTCCGGTGCGTGCTGCCCGTCTCCGGGTCTTCGAGGAGAGGCGCCGCTTGGGCACGCTCATGGGGTCGAGGCCACGAAGGTAGTAGTGCCGGCCTTGATAGAGGACGAGGTCGCCGATCTTCATTGCGCAGTGCTCGACGTCATCGGCACCGGCCGGTCACATCCCGTGATGGGTGCGGCTACACTGCGCCCCGGGCGATTAGCTCAGTTGGTTAGGCGCGCTCTGATAAGGCGGAGGTCGGTGGTTCGGATCCGATCGCCCACCATCGAAGGCCCTGCGCAGGGCCTTTTCTCTAATCTGAAGCGACTAACCCGCGGCGTCGAGCTGGCCGCGGTAGGGGGCGCTCCTACCGACCTGCCGAACGGGGCGTATGCCTCGCCCAGGGTTCGGTGTCTCCGCCTCCACACTCGCACCGTGGCGGGCCGCGACTTCCGAAACGGGGTGAACGATGTCTCACTGGCTCGCAGGCCGACCGCGGAATCGCGCAGGGCCGTCGCCCGCGCCGACCTGGGACGCGTGATCGGTCCAGGCGGGCAGTGGACGAGTAATCCACGCCCGCAGGCGGCGTTCTCCCCTCGACGACCAAGAGACATTCACCCGAAAGGACAAGGAAGTTCTCTTGGGCATTCTCACCGTGGTAGAGGCACGCGGGCTGACCGGGCTCGAGGACGCCGATGTTGATCGAGCTCGAGGAACGCAGGCGCCTTCGAAGATCGTTCCCGACCCGAACTTCTCGTGCTCGAACCACCGGGCACTCTTTCGCGTTCACGACAGACAGCCCTCGGCCTTCGGGACGAGACCGGCGTCAGTCTTCTCCAAGGATGCTTCCTGAACCATCGTCACCTCCTCAGGGGGCCGGACGGCGACCGGGAATCTGCAGGCTGCTTCGGCCGCTGAGTGGAAGATCGCGGTGCGGTGGAGATAGTCACTCCACCGTGAGCGGGAAGCTCGGGTCCGCCGCGATCTCGGCCAGCGGGTGCCCTTCGTCATCTCGTCGAGTTCCGCGTCCCGGGCCAGCTCGACCAGGAAGGGGCCGAGCTTGCCGGCCTGCGAGAGCGGCCGACATGCGCAGGACGAGGGTCACACGTCAGCTCGTCCTGCCTGATCGCCTCGAGCGACTCGAGATTCTCTCGTGCCAGGTACGCAACATCGGCACTGAGTCAACGCCCGCCCGCGCACGGAGGATACGCCTACCTAGCCCAGGCGTTCGAGTGCTTCGACGAGGCTCCGGCGGAGCTCCGGTCATCGTCGGTGAACGCGATCTCGAGACGAAGCCGGAGACGATCCGGGCCGGGAACCCGGTTGCGCGTTCCACGCCGCCTTTCGGGCCCGCTCGGCGAGGGGCCGGGTCGACTCTTGGTGTCTTCCGAGGGCTTGGTCTTCGCGCCGGCCCAGCGGGCGGCCCGCTCGGCCGCGCGAACGGACATTCCCCGGCGCTGGATCTGGCGCGCCAGGCGGCGGCGGCCATCCTGGTCCGGAACCGCAAGCACCGCGCGCGCGTGGCCCTCGGTCAGCTCGCCCGCGCTCGACGCAGCGCGAGGACGTCGTCCGGAAGCTCGAGCAGCCGCAGCCGGTTCGAGACCGACGGCTTCGCGCGTGCCCATCCGCTCGGCCACGTCGCCGAGCGAGAGCTCGAACTCGTCGAGCAGGACGGCGTAGGCGCGCGCCTCCTCGACGGCGGACAGCTGCTCGCGCGCGACGTTCTCGACCAGCCCGAGCAGCAGCGTGTCGCGATCGTCCGCCGTCGCGCACGAGCGCGGGAACCGTCTGGCAGCGCCGCCTCGCGAGCCGCTCGCCAGCGGCGCTCGCCGGCGATCAGCTCGTAGCCGCCGGCCTTGCGCGGGCCGAACGACGACCGGCTGGACGACGCCCCTGCTGCCGGATCGACTCGGCGAGTGCCGCTAGTCGCCTCGTGGTCGAACCGCTGCCGCGGCTGGCGCGGGTTCGGGTGAATCGTCGTCGACCGGGAGCTGCGCGAGCTCCGGCTCGGCCGGGCGCCGCCGATCGAGCAACTCGAGGCCGCGGCCGAGGCCGCGGCGCTGCGTTCGGGTTCAGGCACGGCTCGACAAGCTCCATCGCCACCTTCCAGTACGCGTCGGCGCCGCCGAGAGTCGCGGTCGTAGGCGATCACGGGCAGGCCGTGGCTCGGCGCCTCGGCCACGCGCACCGAGCGCGGCACGGATGTCTTGAAGACGAGCTCGCCGAAGTGCCGGCGCACCTCGGCGGCGACGTCCGAGGCCGAGGCGCGTCCGGCGGTCGACCATCGGTCAGGATCACCCGCCGATGACTCGAGCTTCGGGTTCAGCCGGCGCGCGGACGAGCTCCACCGAGCCGAGCAGCTGCGCCAGCCCCTCGAGCGCGTAGTACTCGGCCTGCACCGGGACGAGCACGCGGTCCGCGGCGGCGAGCGCGTTCACGGTCAGCGGCCCGAGCGACGGCGGGCAGTCGAGGAAGACGAAGGCGTAGCCCTCGCCCGCCCCGGCCAGCGCGTCGGCCAGGTAGCGCTCGCCGTCGGAGCGCCGCGCCAGCTCGACCGCGGCGCCGGCGAGCTCGGGCTGCGAGGGCACGAGGTCGAGGTTCGCGAAGCCGGGTCGGCTTGGCGAGCTTCGGCAGCGGGATGCCGTCGAGCAGGTCGAGCGACGACGTGCCGTTCGCGCGCTCGCCGAGCCCGGAGGTGGCGTTCGCCTGCGGGTCGAGATCGACGACGAGCGTCTTCTCGCCGGCCTCCGCGAGGCACGCAGCGAGATTGATCGCGGTCGTCGTCTTGCCGACTCCGCCCTTCTGGTTCGCAAGCGCATAGACCCTGCCGGGCACACGTCCACGCTAGCTAGGCGAGCGGACGTTTTCGGGCTATTCCCGGGCGGCGCGGGAAGCCGACGGGGTCGCTCCGAGCTTCTGTAGCACGAGCATCCCGGGAGGCGACTCCACGAGCTCGGCGGCCAGGCGCTCGGCTACCGCGGCGACGCGCTCGGCCTCGCGCGCTCGGCCCGACGAAGAGCACGACCGCGCCTCCCGGGGCGACGAGCGGCAGGCACCACTCGGCCGCGACGGGCGGCGGCGCAAGCGCCTTCGCAACCGCGACTCCGTACGAATCGACCGGCTGCTCCTCGGCGCGCCCGCAGACCACGCGGAGATTCGGGAACTCGCGCGTCCAGCCCTCGAGGAAGTCGCATGTGCGCCGGTGCGACTCGAGCAAGGTGACCTCGCGCAGCGGAAGCGCCGCGGCGAGTGGGATCCCGGGAGCGCCGCCGCCCGAGCCCACGTCCACGATCGACCCCTCGAACCGCTCGACCGTCTCCAGCGCGCCGAGGCTCTCGTCGACGTGCAGCCGACGTGCCTTGACCGGGTCGCGCACGGCGGTCAGGCCGGGAGTTCTGACGAGGGCCTCGAGCCAGCGCTCGATGCGCGGATCGGTCAAGCGGGATCGATCACGACGAAGCGATTGGGCTCGGTGCCCTCACTCCGCGTCGTCACGCCCGGGTGATCCTGGAGGCAGACGTGGACGACCTTGCGCTCGACCGCTGTCATCGGCTCGAGCTCCACGGGCTGGCCCGAGGAAACCGCCTGCTCGGCGCTGCGGGTCGCGAGCGCGTCGAGGCTCGACTGCCTCCGGGCGCGGTACCCGGCCGCGTCCACGACCACCGGCTTGCGCTCGTCGCCCCGGTTGCGCCAGACGATCGCGTTCGCCAGGTACTGGATCGCGTCGATGGTCTGGCCGTGCTTCCCGATCACGAGGCCGAGCTCGCGGCCGACGAAGGTCGCCGTCAGCGTCTCTCGTCCTCTTCGAGCTCGATCCGCGCCCGAACTCCGATAGCGCCGATGATTCGCTCGAGGACCTCCCGCACCTCGGCCGCCTCGGTGCTGTCGCCGTCGACGGCCGCTGCAGGCGCCGCGGATGCAGCGGCTGCCTCGACGCTCGCGATCACGCGCGCCGGCGCGTAGCCGACGCCGAGCAGCCCCCGCTCGCCCTCGGACACGACCTGGAAGCGAACCGCCGCCTTGTCGATCCCGGGCTGGAGCTTCTCGAGCTCCCGCAGCGCCGACCACTTGGCCTCGCCGACGGTCTCGCCGGTGGCCTCGACCTGCAAGGCCTCGCTCATCGCCTTCGCCTTCCTCTTCTTGCGCTTCACCCGGCGGGGTTCCGCGGGCGCCGCGGCAGGCGCAGGCACCGGCTCGGCGGGCGCAGGTCGCCGGCTCCGGCTCGCTCTCCTTCGACGGCGAGCGCGAGGAGCGTCGCTCGGGCGCCTGGGGCTTCGGCATCAGCCGGCGCGTGATCAGTCCCTGCCCGACCGTCCAGAGGTTCGTCGTCACCCAGTAGATGACGAGGCCGACCGGGAAGTTGAGCAGGAACGTGACGAAGACGACCGGCAGGACCATGAGCATGATCCGCTGCGTCCTGTCCATCGTGCTCGACATCAGCATCGTCGAGACGAGCTGGCTGGCCACGTAGACCGCAAGCAGCAGATAGCCCGACCAGTGCGCATTGGCGTGCGCCGTGATGTCCGGGACGAAGTTGTGGCCGAGCCACGAGAGATTGCCGCCCGGTGGATGCTTCGAGAACTCGCGCAGGACGAAGTACAGCGCGATGAAGACCGGGAACTGGGCCAGAAGCGGCAGGCACGAGGCCGCCGGGTTGATCTGGTTCTCCCGGTAGAACTTCATCAGCTCTTCTTGCTGCCGCTTCTTGTCGTTCTTGTACTTCTTCTGAATCTCTTTCATCTGCGGCGCATGGCGCTGCAGGTTCTGCATCGAGTGGATCTGCCGAACGGTCAGCGGCACGAGCAGCAAGCGCACCGTCACCGTCAGCGCCACGATCGACCAGGCCCACGTCAGCGCCGACCGACCCGTGGAACCAGTTGAGGACGTGGCGAAGAATGTCCTCGATCGGGGTCAGCGGCGAGAGCAGGATCAGGTGAAGGATCATCGGAACAGCCCTGGTCCCGGGCATAGTCGACGCCGCCGTGGCTCCAGGGGTTACAGCGCAGAAGCCGCCACCCCGCGAGGATCGAGCCGCGAACGAGGCCGTAGTGACGCAGCGCGTCGAGCGCGTACTGGGAGCAGCTCGGGTGGTACTTGCACGAGCCGCCCCAGAGCACGCCGAAGAGTCCACCGATACGCGTGGACGAGCGCCATGCCGGCGTACGTCGGAGCCCGGAGCGCGTACCTCACGCGGCCGCCTTTCCGAGAATCTCTTCGACGCGTTCCGCCAGCCATTCGAAACCGCGTGCCTCGACCGCCTCGGCGAAGCCGGGCCGGACGACGAGCACGTAGTCCTGGTCCTGAGGCAGCTCCGGCAGGCGCGCGCAAGAGCTTCTCGAAGCTGCCGCTTCATCCGATTGCGCACGACCGCCGTGCCGACGGCCTTCGGCACCGCCAGCCCGAGCCGGGCACCGGCGTCCGCCCCGGCCTCACGCGGGAACCAGTAGAGGACGAGGAATCGCGTCGAGACGGAGCGGCCATGGCGATAGACCGCGTCGAAATCGCGCGAGCGCGAGAGGCGATGGCGGCGTTGCACTCGCGCGTCCAGCGAGCTCAGGCCGACAGGCGCTTGCGGCCTCTGGAACGGCGCCGCTTGAGGATCGCGCGGCCGGCGCGCGTCGACATGCGGGCGCGGAAGCCGTGCTTCCGCTTCCGTCTGCGCACGTTGGGCTGGTAGGTCCGTTTCACAAGCCGAAGAGGGTCGAAAAGACCGCCCGTCCGAGGGCGGCGTCCGGCCAGTATAGACGAGGGGCAGGGGGTCACAAACGCTCGCCCAAACGAGGCGCGAAAGCCGGTCGGAGCGATGCAAGCGTCGCCTCGGCCGACAAGACCGTCCACACCTGTGGATGTCGGTGTGGAGGGCGTGTATTTACCTGCAAATAGGTAACTTTTTGTCCACGCTGACAACCAAGGAGGCGCTATTGTGAGCCTGCGCGGACGCTGCTATGCTCGGCGCTCGTCCGTTCCTCGACAAGGAGTACCCCCGGCGGCGTGGAGCCCTCAATTGAGCTGACTGCGGAAGGGCTGTGGAGCGAGGTTTCTGGTCGGCTCAGAGGCGCCCTCAACGAGACGACGTACCGCACGTGGTTCGACCACGTGGAGGGACTCGAGCTCAACGACGACGAGTTCGTGCTCGCCGTCCCGAACGACTTCACGCGCGACTGGATCGAGGGCCACTTCATCGGCCTGATCCGTGCCGCCGTCGGCGATACGACCGGCCACGAGCGCCAGATCCAGCTCGCGGTGAAAGAGGCGGCCGGCGAGCGCGCCGGCGCCCGCCGAAGGCGCACCGCCGCGAGTCGCTCGGCATCGGGCTCAATCCGAAGTACACCTTCGACTCGTTCGTGATCGGCTCGTCGAACCGGTTCGCCCACGCGGCCGCGCTCGCCGTCGCCGAGGCACCCGGCACAGGCCTACAACCCGCTCTTCATCTACGGCGGCACCGGGGCTCGGCAAGACGCACCTCCTGCAGGCGATCGCCCAGTACGTGGCCGAGCACCAGGGCGAGCTCTCCGTGCGCTACGTGACGAGCGAGACCTTCATGAACGACTTCATCAACGCGCTCCGCGACAAGCGGATCGAGGGCTTCAAGCAGCGCTACCGCGCCTACGACCTGCTCCTGATCGACGACATCCAGTTCTTCGAGCACAAGGAGCGGATCCAGGAGGAGTTCTTCCACACCTTCAACTCGATCTACGAGGCCGGCGGGCAGATCGTGATCTCGTCCGACCGGCCGCCCGAAGCGAGATCTCGACCCTGGAGGAGCGGCTGCGCTCACGCTTCGAATGGGGCCTGATCACCGACATCCAGCCGCCGGACCTCGAGACGCGGATCGCGATCCTGCGGAAGAAGGTGAAGACCGACCGCATCCACGTGCCCGATCCGAAGGTGCTCGAGTTCATCGCCGGCCGAATCTCGTCCAACATCCGCGAGCTCGAAGGCGCGCTGACGCGCGTGGTCGCGTTCTCCTCGCTGACCGGTCGGCCGATGACCGCAGGACCTGGCCCAGGACGTGCTCAAGGACGTCTTCCCGCAGGGGAGGTGCGGCAGGTGACGATCGAGCGGATCCAGGAGCTCGTCTCAGAGCGCTTCAGCCTCTCGCTCGCCGAGCTCTGCGGCGACAAGCGCTCGCAGAACATCGTCTACCCGCGCCAGGTCGCGATGTATCTCTCACGCGAGCTGACCGACTCCTCGCTGCCGAAGATCGGCAAGCAGTTCGGCGGCCGCGACCACACGACGGTGATCCACGCGACCTCCAAGATCTGCGCGCATGATCCGCGAGGACCGGTCTGTGTACAACCTGGTGCAAGAGTTGACCGCGCGGATCAAGCAGGTGCAGTGAATCTGTGGAGCGATTGCGCCGGCGGACCCGGCCCCTGTAGACAAGGCTCATTTGCCCCCAACACGCGCCCACAGCGCAAACCCGCTCCCGCAGCGAAAATGGGGCGTCATCCCCGGTCTCCACACTCTCTATGACTACGACAAAGGAATTTAATAAATGATGGAAATAGAAGCTGTGGTCGCACAGGGAACTCCTCAAGGCAGCTGTGCTCGTGAGACGAGCTCACGAGAGCGCTCGGGATCGTCTCGCGGGGTGTCTCGACGCGGACGACGGTGCAGATCCTGGCGGGCATCCTGATGCGAGGCCGATGGCGGGCAAGCTCAACCTTGCGGCGACCGACATGGAGCTGTCGCTGCGCACCTCGCTCGAGGCGCAGGTGGAGTCGGACGGCTCGGTGGTCGTTCCGGGAGGCTCCTGCTCGAGCTCGCGCGCCTGCTGCCGGATGCCGAGGTGACGCTCGAGCACAAGCTCGAGGAGGCGGTGGTCGAGATCCGCTGCGGCTCGGCGACCTATCGCCTGCACACCTACAACGCCGAGGACTTCCGCGCTTGCCGGAGGCAGGAGCCGTCGAGCGCAACGAGATCGAGCGCGAGAGCTTCCTGGAGACGGTTGCTCGGGTCAGCCGCTCGGCCTCACGGGACGAGTCGCGCCCGGTGCTGACCGGTGTCCTGATGCGCTTCGAGCCGGGGAAGCTCGTGATGGCGGCGACGGATTCCCTACCGCCTCTCGGTCAAGGAGACGCCGTTGGAAGGAGCGGTGCCCGAGCTGGAGGCGATCGTCCCGGCGCGCGCGCTCTCGGAGAGCTCACGCGGATCGCCGCAGGCCGGCGACGCGATCGAGCTCGGCGTGCACGAGAACCAGGTCGTCTTCGCGACGGGAGACGCGCCTGCTCACCACGCGGCGGATCGACGGGCAGTTCCCGAACTACAAGCAGCTCATCCCGGAGACGTTCGACCACGAGATCGCGCTGCCGCGGGACGAGCTTCTCGGAGGTGGTTCGCCGCAGTCGCGGTGATGGCGCAGCGCAACTCACCGCTGCGGCTCGCGCTTCGCCGACGGGGAGCTGACCGTCTCGGCTCAGACGCAGGACGTGGGTGAGGCTCGAGAGTCGCTGCCGGTGCGCTTTCAGCGGCGAGCCGCTCGAGATCGGCTTCAACGCCGAATTCCTGCGCGACGGGATCGAGTCCGTAGTCGGCGAGCAGGCGCGCCTGAAGCTGATCAGCCCGCTGCGCCCAGGCTTGATCCAGGGCGAGAGCGACGACTTTCTGTACCTGATCATGCCGATTCGGCTGGCAGGCTGATCGTCGGCCGTCTGTCGCCTGCGGGACTTCCGCTCCTATTCGAAGCTCGACCTGGGTTTCGAGCCGGGCCTCGTCCTCGTGACCGGGCCGAACGGCGCCGGCAAGACCAACCTGCTGGAGTCGCTGCACGTGGGGACGCAGGGGTTCTCGCCGAGGACGCGGGCCGACGCGCAGCTGGTGCTGCTTCGGCCGCGATGCGGCGCGGATCGCCCTGCGCGGCGAGCGGGCGGGATTGCCGCTTGACCTCGAGGTCACGCTGGAGCGTCGGCAGCGGGAAGCGGGCGACCCTGAACGGCGCTGCGCCTGCGCGCAGCCGAGCAGCTGGCGCGGCGAGGTGACGACGCTCGTCTTCACGCCCTGACCGCCTGGTGATCGTCGAGTGGCGGCCCGGCCGCTGCGGCGGGCGTACTTCGACCGGGCATTGGGCCGGCTTCGCCCGCCGCGCGCGGGCCTCGGCCGAACACGGCGCCGCCGTCGGTCAGCGAAATGCCGCACTGCAGGCGAGTTGCGCAGGGCTTCTCGACACGGGAGGCACTTGCGCCCTGGAACGAGCAGGTCGGCGCGGCTGGGCGCCGAGCTCGTAGCGGGCAGGCACGAGACCGTGGGCGGCCCGCTGCAGCCGGACTTCGCCGAGCGCGCCGGGCGAGCTCGGCCTGCACGCAGGCGGAGCTTCGCTACGACGGCGAGCCCCGACGGCGGAGCAGCTGGAGCGCGAGTCGACCGCGACCTCGAGCGAGGCGCCACCGGCCTGGGTCCTCATCTTGACGACGTCGGCGTGCTCTCGGCGAGCCGCGACCTGCGGACCTTCGGCTCCAGGGTGAGCAGCGCCCGCGGTGCCTGGCGCTGCTGCTCGCCGAGGCCGAGCTCTGGAGGAGCGCCGTGGCACGAGACCGCTCCTCCTGCTGCGACGACGTGCCTCGAGCTCGATCCCGATCGCCGCCGCATTCTCGCGGATCGCCTTCGCGCCGGAGGGCAGGCGCCTGGTCACGAGCGCGAGCCGCAACTCGCTTCCGGGTGAGCCGGCGCAGACGCTCGATGGTCGGCGCAGTCGTCCGACGGCGCGAGCGCGGTCAAGGCGGCGTGATGGAGCGGATCGGCGACGCGGCTCGCAGCGAGCTGGGACGCTTCGGCACCGCAGGCGAGATGACCGACCTCGTGGCCGCCTGGCCGCAGGCGGTCGGAGAGACGGTTGCGCGAACGCGTGGCCTGCCCGGCTGTCGCGCGACCGAACTCTGCACGTGAACGCCAGCCTCGTCCGCCTGGGCGTTCGAGCTGCAGCAGCTCGAGGGCGAGATCGCCGGTCGGCTGCAGGAGGTCCTCGGCAGGGCCGCGCCGAGCACAGCTGCGATCTCGCTCCGGGCCTCTTCCGGAGGCTGTCCCGACCGACGACGGAGCGACGTGGCTACGGCCCTGCCGGAGGCGACGCTCGAGCAGGCGCGCGAGGCGCCGATGTGGCGGCGCCGCATCGAGTCGGAAGATCTCCGCAAATCGGTAGAAAGCTGCGCGGAGCGAGCCTCGCAAGAGCCGCTGACGACCGCTGCGTCTGATACACTCATGTCAGCCCGGAAATGCTGCACTTGCAGGGCTTTTTTCATGGCTAAGGCTACATATACCGCCAAGGACATCACCGTTCTCGAGGGCCTCGAGCCGGTCCGCCTGCGACCGGGCATGTACATCGGCTCGACGGGCCCGCGCGGGCTTCATCACCTCGTCTACGAGGTGGTCGACAACGCGGTCGACGAGGCGCTCGCGGGACGTGCCGACACGATCGACGATGACCATCCACCCGGACGACTCGGTGACGGTCACCGACAACGGCTCGCGGCATCCCGGTCGACGTCGATGCCGGAGCAGGGCCTCGCCGGCCGTGACGGTCGTGCTGACGACAGCTCCACGCCGGCGGCAAGTTCGGCGGCGAGGGCTACAAGGTCTCCGGCGGCCTGCACGGCGTCGGCGTCTCAGTCGTGAACGCGCTCTCCGAGTGGCTGACGGTCGAGGTGCACCGCGACGGCAAGATCTACCGCCAGGAGTTCGCCCGCGGCGAGCCGACGACCGACCTGACAGACGGTCGGCGTCGCCAGGACACCGGCACGACCGATCACCTTCCTGCCCGACGGCGACATCTTCGAGGAGCTCGAGTGGTCGACCGGACACGCTCGTCCAGCGCCTGCGCGAGACCGCGTTCCTGACCAGGGGCCTGCGACATCGTGCTCTACGACGAGCGCTCGGGCGACGAGAAGCTACGAGTTCCACTACGAGGGCGGGATCCGCGACTTCGTCGCCCACGTCAACCAGTCGAAGGACCCGGTCCACAAGGGGATCGTCTACTTCGAGGGCGAGAACGACGAGGGCCAGGTCGAGGTCGCGATGCAGTGGAACTCCTCCTACCAGGAGTCGGTCTTCTGCGTTCGCCAACAACATCAACACCACCGAGGGCGGCTCGCACCTGTCCGGCTTCAAGGGCGCCCTGACGCGCACGCTCAACGACTACGCCCGCGCGAAGGGCCTGCTCAAGGAGAAGGAGGACAACCTCGAGGGCGAGGACGTGCGCGAGGGCCTGGCCGCGGTGCTCTCGGTGAAGCTGTCGCGACCCGCAGTTCGAGGGCCAGACGAAGACGAAGCTCGGCAACCCCTGGGTGCGCGGGCTCGTCGAGCAGACCGTCAACCAGCGGCTGGCCGAGTACTTCGAGGAGAACCCGAGCGACGCGAAGCGGATCATCGACAAGGCGATCTCCGCCGCGCGCGCCCGGCAGGCCGCGCGCAAGGCGCGCGAGCTGACGCGGCGCAAGAGCGCGCTCGAGAGCTCGTCGCTGCCAGGCAAGCTCGCCGGACTGCCAGATCACGCGATCCCGCCCTCGGCCGAGCTCTTCCTCGTCGAGGGCAACTCCGGCCGGCGGCTCCGCCGTGCGACGCGCGCGACCGCACCTTCCAGGCGATCCTGCCGCTGCGCGGCAAGGTGATCAACTCCGAGAAGAACCGGATCAACAAGGTGCTCTCGAACACCGAGATCCAGTCGATGATCACCGCGATCGGCACCGGCATCGGCGACGAGTTCGACATCGAGAAGCTGCGCTACCACCGCGTGATCGTCGATGACCGACGCCGACGTGGACGGCTCGCACATCCGCACGCTGATCCTCACGTTCCTCTACCGGCAGATGCCGGAGCTCGTCGACGGCGGCTTACGTCTACATCGCCGTGCCGCCGCTCTACGCGGTCAAGATCGGCGGCCGCGAGCAGTACGTCGTGAAGGAGTCGCAGTTCGAGGAGCTGCTCGTGCGCGAGCGGGTGAAGGGACATCGAGGTGACCGACCGCAGCGGAGTCACGCAGAAGCTGACCGAGGCGCGGTACCAGCGCTTCAGCCGCACGCTGCACGAGTACGAGGGCTGGACCTCGCGCCTGCGCGCCGACTTCGGCACACGCAGCCGGCGAACTTCGTCACCGCGCACGGCCTGGTCGAGACCGAGGCTCGCTGCGACCGGCGAGGTGGAGGCCGCGATCGCCGGGCTCGACGCCGAACGGCTACGAGTTCACGGTCGTCGAGACGACCGAGGACGGTGTGCGCGTGTCGGGTCATCGAGCGCGAGACGAGCGCCGCAACGCATGTCGTCGTCCCTGGCGGAGCTGCTCGGCCTCGCCGGTCTACGCCAATCTGCGCAAGACCCACGCACGTCTCGGTGCGAGATCGCTCGGCCCACCGCCGTTCAAGCTCGAGCTCGGCAAGAAGACGCGCGAGGCGGAGACCTTCGAGGGGCTGCGCGGATCGGCGTCCTCGATCTCGCCAAGGAGGGCATCCAGATGCGCCGCTTCAAGGGCCTCGGCGAGATGGATCCCGAGGAGCTCGCGCAGACGACCATGGACCCGGCCGCGGCGGATGCTGATTCAGGTCGAGGTCGACGATGCAGCCGCAGCCGACCAGGCTGTCTCGATGCCTGATGGGCGACCAGGTCGAGCCACGCCGCCTCTTCATCGGAGCAGAACGCGAAGGACGTTCCGCTTCCTCGACGTCTGACACACGACTGTGCAGACCTCGCCGCTTCGCGGCTCCGCTGCATGCTGTGATCCAAGAGAGGCCTGAGTGGCGACGGTAGAACCCTCAGGCCCAGGCCGGATCGAGCCGCGCGAGCTCGAGCAGGAGATGCGCTCGAGCTTCCTCGACTACGCGATGAGCGTGATCGTCTCGCCGCGCGCTCCCCGACGCGCGACGGGCTCAGCCGGTGCACCGCCGCGTCCTGTACGCGATGCACGAGGCCGGCCTGCAGCCGAACCGCGCCCGCCTCGCGCGCGCGCGCGTGGTCGGTGACGTGATGGGTCTCCTAACATCCGCACGGCGACCAGTCGATCTACGACACGCTCGTCCGTCTCGCGCAGCCGTTCTCGATGCGCTACCCGCTCGTCGACGGCCAGGGCAACTTCGGGAACATCGACGGCTACCCGGCCGCGGCGATGCGCTACACCGAGTGCCGGCTCGCGCGTCTCGCCACCGAGATGCTGCACGCGACATCGATGCGGACACCGTCGACTTCAAGCCGAACTACGACGAGTCGCGCCGCGAGCCGACCGTCCTGCCCTTCGCGCCTGCCGAGACCCTGCTGCTGAACGGCTCGGCCGGGATCGCGGTCGGCATGGCGACGCAACATCCCGCCGCACAACCTGGGCGAGGGTCGTCGACGCGCTGGTAGCGTTGATCGATGAGCCGACGATCGATGTCGACCGGCCTGACGAAGCACATCAAGGTCCGACTTCCCTACCGGCGCGATCATCCTCGGCCGCGAGGGCATCCGCGAGGCCTACCGCTCGGGCCGCGGCCGGGTCGTTCATGCGCGCGCGCACGCCACATCGAGGAGCTGCGCGGCGGCCGTGACCGCGATCATCGTCAACGAGCTGCCGCTGGACGGGGTCAGGACAGGGCGGCGACGAGGGCTGATCAAGAAGATCGCCGACCTCGTCAACGACAAGGTCATCCCGGAGGTCCACGACGTGAAGCGACCTTCTCGGACAAGTCCGGGATGCGGATCCAGATCGAGCTCTGGGCGCGACGCGATCCCGCAGGTCGTCCAGAATCAAGCTCTTCAAGCACACGTCGCTGCAGACGACCTTCGGCTACAACGCCGTGGCGCTCGCTGTCGACGGCGTGCCCAGCGGACGCTGCCACTGCGCGACATGCTGCAGCACTCATCTCGACTTTCAGCGCGAGGTCGTCACCCGCCGCTCGAAGTTCGAGCTGCGCAAGGCCGAAGCCTCGGGCACACGTCCTCCAGGGCTACCTGATCGCGCTCGACAACCTCGACGCGGTCATCTCGCTGATCCGCGCCTCCGCCGACCCGGATGCGCGCGAAGGCCCTGCGATGGACACCTGCTCGCCGGAGATCCAGGCGCAGGCGATTCTCGACCTCCGCCTCGCAGCGCCGACCGACTCGGGCTCGAGCTGGAGAGCGATCGAGGACGAGTTACGCCGACCTGCAGAGCGCATCGCCGAGCTGCGCGCGATCCTCGGCGACGAGAGTCGGCATCGACGGGCTGATCCGGAGGAGCCGCTCGAGATCAAGCAGGTCTACGGCAGGCTGACGAGCGTCGCAACCGAGATCGTGCCGCTGAGTGGCGAGTCTCGATCTGGAGGACCTGATCGCCGAGGAGAGATGGCGGTGGATCGCGATCACGCAGCCTGGCTACGTCAAGCGCCTGCCCCGGTCATGACCTACCGCGAAGCAAAAGGCGGCGTCGGCGGGATCGGCCGATGGATGACCTGAAGGTTTAGTGACGATATGGCATCGAGCACTCTGCGCCGCCCAGCTCGACCCACGATCAATCCTGCTCTTCTTCTACGATACTACGGCAAGGTCTATGCCCGCCGGCCTACGCTGGCTGCCGGCAACGGGCGCTCGCTGGCAATCCGCCAGTCGAAGTGGCCGCGGGCGGCTCGTGAAACCCGCTGTTCGCCCTGCGGAGGGAGCGAGCCGGTGCGCGCGCTGCATCGCGCGACCGCGCGACTTCGCACGAGGTCGAGTACCTGGTCCCCGCGCACGCAGCAGCCTCGATCAAGAGGCGACTGCGCTTCGAGAGCCGACACCACGCCGCTCACGCGCGGACGGGATCATCGCGATCAAACTGTAAGCGACGACGACGCCTCGCGTCGATGCGGTTCATTCGGCGAGGAGACATCATCCTGGTCTCGCGCGCAAGCGCGTTTACAGAGGCGATCTGCTTCCACGAGAGATTTCAGGTGCGCCTTCGATGGCGCGCCACCTCCGGGGTAGCGTGATGGTTCTTAGGAGTGACGAGGTCATCTCGGCGGGCATCGCCGACGACGAGCCCGGATACGCTCGTAGACTGACCCACGGGGCTACGGCAGCGTGGTGTTAACACGGATTGGTGGATTTATTCCGTCAAGCGGGCGGCGGACTCTGGTGTGGAGACAGTGTGAGCGATTCGGCGCGTAGGGTGTGGATAGCGTCTGCTGGTGGTGGCGCCGGTGCGCGATGGCTATCAGGCGATGCCGATCCTAACCAAGCACGCGTCATTGCATGCCAGGGTCGAGGAGATCGCGTGGTTCCGGTTGTTCGATCCCAGGGAGTGATCGTGATGCGGTCTGCGGACGAGCTGTCTGCGGCACGCTCTTGTGGCCGAAGCGGATGAGGCGGCCGGCGAGGTCGCTGATTTGGGATGCCGGAGGGCGACGCGACGCCTGAGCCAGGTCCCGATCGCGAAACGGCACTTGTAGTTAGTTCTGCGCGCCTTTCCGAAACACGCAACAGGTTGTTATGTTTCGACAGATAAGTGCAGGCGGGTGAAGTTGGCATATGACAAGGCAGCTGGCTTTCAAGCTGATCGATATCGTGGCAATCTCGACAAGGTCGAGTTTTGCTTGGTTGGGTCTGCCAGATCGCCTGGCATCTCCGGATACGCAGCTTGACTACTGGCGAACAAGGCCAGATCCCGACCCGGGGCGAAGCAGCGGATCTACGACATCGATGCGTCGACGGTCATGCTGATGGGCAGGCGAAGGACAGGGCGATCCCCGGCGCGGTGATTAGGCCGCGCGCCGTTTCGAGAGCACCCGCGTAGCGTGGTCGTCTGGCCGTGAGTTTGTGTGCCGCTTCTTGGCGCGAGCGTGTTCACAGAGCTGAGCCCAGCTCGACGGCCGAAGACGGTGAGGTGCGGGTGACCTCGAGGGCCAGTGTCTGGCCTCGTAGCCAGAGGTTTGCCGGACGCGTCGTCGAGGCATTGAGCCGTCTTAGGCGAGGCCAGCGCGAGGGCGGCCTCAGGCTTTCGCTGGCGAAGCCGTCCGGCGCCTTGCTCGAGCGGTGTGACGAGTTTCGTGGGCGAACGGCTTGGTGAAGGGCACGGGGACCGTCGCGCTCCTCGACGACCCGTGTGCTGTTCCGCTCTCGGCGCAGATATTCTGACCCGGCAATCTCCCGGCATGTTCCGCTGCCGCGGTAGGGGCTCGTCCGGAATACGTGAGCTGTGATGTGCGTGTGGTGGCTCGCGCGGCTGTGGCGCCGTTGCCGCGGTGAGACGTACGTTCTTGCTCTGCGCGGCCTGATGCTCAGCTGTGGCCTGGCGGCTCGGCTTGGTTAGTCGTCGAGCTCGGCGCCGACTGCCGGTGCTGGGTGAATGGATGACCTCCGGTGGTCGAACGCCGGATGTTCGGGACATGCGTACCTGCCGATCTGGTGTCGGGCTGGCGCGGCTCACGCAGGTACACCCAAGCGAGGTGATCCTCTCTCCCCGCAGAAGGGGCAGGCTTCGGAGGCACCCGGCGTCGTCGGCCCAGGACTGGCGCGCGGTACCAGGTTGCCCGACCGGCCCGGGGCGATCGCGACCCGGCGCTCGGAGGCGGTCGACCTGCAGGTCATGCTCCGCTCTTGAGCTTTGAGGAACGGTGTCAGTAGGTCGATCGGCGCTGGAAGGCGATGGTCGTGGATGCCGAGGCCGAGCTCGACGGGTTCGCAGATACCGCGCTGGAGGCCGATCGATGGTCCGATCACGAGCGCGTCGTCTCAGCGGCTTGAGGCCTGGAACTCGCTCCTCGCCGCGATCACCTCGGCGCCGCTCACGCTGGCCTCGGCCTCGTGCCATCGGTGCTGCATCCCTGACGGACTTACGTCCTCGGTCTTGATGATCGAGACCTTGATTCCCAGGGCGGCCTGTCGATGATTCTGAGGATTGCGTTGATTTGTGCGCTCGAGAGCAGCTCGTCAGAGATGCTGGTACGGGACCGCCGCGTCGTCTGGGATTCGCGATGTCGCGACCATGTAATTGACGGACGATTGCGTCTTTGGCTCACGATGCGAAGTAGGCGGCGGCGTGACCCGTACCGCGCGTTGTCCTGGATGACCTCCTGCGGCGGATGTTGAGCGTGGTCGTGCGCAGGTCGACTTTCACCATCCGGTCGATATCGGGATCAGGATTTGCCGGGGCCCCTTGGGCTGGGCGGCCGAGGCGGAAGTGATCCCGCTCGTGTCTCAGAGCCACCTGATCGCTGAGATCAGGAAGAGCAGAACGAGGAAGAGGCGGATCGACGACGGCAATGAGCTGTGGTCATGACGCGATCCTGCTGGCGGCGACCGGTTCCACTTCCAGGACGAGGCTGACGCCGGCGATGCGAACTGCTGGTTCGGCAGTGGCCCGCCTGGGCGAGGCCGTGCGCGCCAGCGCTGTGGATGAATACGAGATCGTCGCGTCGGCCTCGCCAGCCGACCATCGTCCGGGTCTGCCGCACCGGGCTCTCTGCGCACCTGCACCGCCTTGGTCAGCGCGAAACCCAGGTGCTTCCCAGCAACGCCGCGAACACGATCAACAGCGGCGCGTTGACGTCGTTGTAGGCGCTGGTGCGGGAAGAGCATCAGCGAGCCGACCACGATGCTGATCAGGCCGGAGATGCAGAGTGCCCGGTGGGTTGACCACGCGCGCCGATCACGAGGAGCGCGGCCCCGAGGATGAGGAGGGGCCAGCCCGACCAGCTCAGGCAGGACATGGCGAAGCCGAGAGAGGGTCAGAAGCGCGACCGCGCCGAGCGCGCCGGGGAGACGACGCCGGGGTGGAAGATCTCGAACCTGATCCCCGCGATCCCGGCGAGGAAGAGCAGCGGGATCAGGTTCGTCGATCAGCGTTCAGCAGGCGCGTGAAGAAGCCGGGGGTTCACGTCGACGATCTGCGCGTTGGCCGTGGAGTGACGAATCCCTTTGCCGACGGTTCTCGGCGGCCGTCGATCTGAGCTGCTAGGAGGCCGGTAGGTTCCGGGGCGACGTTGTCACGATCACGTTCATTCGCAGGGCCTGCTCGGCCGTCAGGTCGGCGCCTTGCGCACAGGCGTCGGCCACTCGACATTGCGGTCGTGGAACTGGCGAGGCTGCGCAGCGAGGTGGCAGCGTTGTTCACCGCACCGCGGCGAGGTCGCTGCCGAGGTTTGGGCCGCTGCGCGTCTGATCGGCGTGAGGAGCCGATGTTGGTCGCCGGTGCCATCGCGGTTAGTCGGCCCGGCCGATCCACACGCCCGCCGAGGCGCCGCGCACTCGGCGGTGACACGTAGACGATCACCGGGATCTTCAAGCTGAGCTTCGTCTTGACGATCGTCCGCATCGACTCGAGAGGCCGCCCGGTGTTGAGGACGATCAAGGCGTTGTAGCTCGTCCTCTGCGCGGTGGAGCTGGTGGTCGAGAAGCTGGAGGTGACCGGGTTGACCTCAACACCGGTAATCGCCATCGCGGCTGGCCGGAGTCGGCGGCGAAGGCCAGTGCCGGAACGGCGAGCGCCATACATCGCCGAAAAGTGCCTGCAGAACGGCCCTTTCACAGTCGTAAGGATTCCATCAGCGGGCCGGTTTTTCCTTGCGGGCCAGAAGTAGCGGTGGTGGAGTTTCTCGGCGGGCTGCCCTGCAGGCGGTTCAACCAATGCAATCGCGCTGACCAGTCAGTTCCGACGCACGCGCGAGCGGAGCCCGCGCGTGCTGAAGTCGGCATCGCGAGCGACGCTTCCGGATGAGGCCGCTCGTCGCAGCTGTCCTCGTTGCCGCCTTCCCGGCTCTGTCAGCGCCGGGTTTGGCAAGGGAGATGTCTCGCCTCAGCCTTCGGGCAGGG
>ERZ1370068.11376-contig-9995_pt1 | contig 20197 bp, 15 predicted proteins | sample MGYA00561227_ERZ1370068 | MGnify/ENA primary metagenome ERZ1370068 (study PRJEB38410, sample SAMEA6850437) | metagenome | study: Metagenomic assessment of the ecological functions of the soil: analysis of the soil microbiota associated with the... | reverse complement strand
GTGTACTTCGTTCAGTTACGTATTGCTGATCCACCGGGATCACCGCGTTGGCGTTCAGCAGGAGATAGAAGGAGGGCGCGCTCCTTTGGCGCTCCGATCGTGATCGGTGCGCCGTCTCGTTCCACTTCAGAGGGCCGAAGGCACCCGAAATTCGATCGAGCTCATCTCCTCGATGCTATTCCGCCCCGCTCGACGCGGGGCTCTACCGATCCTCGACCGGCTCGCGCGATCGTGGCCTGAACGTCGACCGAGGCATCTCGTGTTCCGTCCCGTCAAGTTGGAATCACCGCACTCGTCTTGGCCGCGATCCTGGCTTCAGCGGCTCTCGCTGCGCAGCTCCCGGCGAAGCCGGGCCTCTACAAAGGGAACCCTGTACGCGAGCGGCGTCGGCGCCGTGACGAGCAGGTTCGACTCAATGTATCGCTACTTCACGGGCAAAGAGCGCGCGGGTGACCTGGTCTTGCGGCGTCGGCCGGGGGCAGGCACCATTCAGTTCGATCGAGGCGGGCAGCACGTTCACGGCGTACAGCAACGCAGGTCGCTCACCGTGGTCGTTCATCCGGCAAGTTCGTTTCGAAGCAGCAAGCGCGCGCGGTGCTTCACCTGAACGCACAACCTGCGACGGCAAGGGCGGCACGCTAAAGCTCGCCCTCGAGGCGTGGTCTCATCAGGCTACGCCTTCGTGCAGAGACATCCCGGCCACGTGGGATCGGTACGGCGAGATCAAGACGCGCTGCGAACGGCTGTCCCCGAAGAAGGACTCGTGCTCCACGTGGCCGGGCCGGAGAGCAGGATTCCGCATGATCGGCGTCTGGCATTCCCGCGAAGCGTGGGATCGCTTTCGAGACGACCGCTGGGCGCGATCTTCGGGCTCTGGCCGGCGGATCGCGGATCCAGCCGTATCGAGAACTGAACGTTGCGCACCTGCTCTCAGGTTCCGTTCGATGAGAAGCCAGAACCGCCGCGTTACCCGTTGATCGCACCTCGTCGCCCGGCGCGAAGCGCCACTAAAGTGACGGACGGCCGCTCGAGCCAGCCGTCATCTCGCGGCAGACCGTCATTAAGGCTCTATCGGACAGGCGCGACCGGCGGGGCCACAAAGCAGGGCGCGGTGCTCTCAGGGAGGGCCTACGACGCCCGCCTCTCAGCCTCCCCTGCCCCGTCCAGTTGTCGCGTTCACCCGGTGATGGACGCGTCAAAGACCGCCGCCGGCGTGGGCTTTTGGCCCTCTCTCGCACCGTAGCCGGGGCTGGCGGGCGTCAGGAGGTGGCGCTGTGTGGCCTGGCGCGTGGGCGGCTTGGGCGCGACCGGAGGCGGCTTGGGCGCGACCGGAGGCGGCTTCGGCGCGACGGCGCCTCGGCGTCTGATCGACCATTTTGTTGCTGACGTGGTTCACGACGATCCGATCGGCTTTCCCGACAGGGCTCTTCTCGAGGAGATATTGGTCACTGACCCCGGCCGTTGTCTGCCCTTGGGAAGGTGTTGATGACCAGGGAATAGACAGTGTCACTTTGAACTCGGTGGCGCTCTCGCTGGAAGCCGGCGCCCAAGTCAGTGTTTGCCCGCTGCCTACTGACTTTTCGCCGTCGCCGACCGTGATCAATTTCACCACGTCACCCGTATGGTAGAAGCGGAGTGTCACGGTTTGGTTGCTCGCGTTCCTGATCTGCATCTTCGTTCCCCCTCTGCCATTTGCAGACGTGATCTGCTCGTCCGTCGAGGCCGTCGGGCGACCCGCGCCCCGCCGCCCCGACGAGAAGTCAAGCCTCGGCACGGCCAGACCACTTCGACGATGAGCATCAGCGGTTGGTCAAGGCAACCCGATGATCAGCGTCCATGTCCGGGCATCGGTCACGGCCCCAAAGCTGCGAGGCCGGCATGGGAATGTCGTGACCGACCGGCTCGCCGCGCTCGGCAGCAGCCGTCTCGTCGGAACACGCCCGCCAGGCAGCAGGCCCCGCCTCGCCACTCGCCCTCGCGGAGGAGAGCCTCGCCACCCGCCGTGCCGGCACTCGCGATCGGCGCGGCGCTTGTCGCCCAACCGCTCGCCGCATCGCAGTGAAACACCGCAGCCCCGCGAAAGCGAAGGCCTCGCAGGCGCTTTCGCGGTGATGGGCCGGGCTGGATTCGAACCAGCGACCTTGGGATTAAAGTCCCCTGCTCTACCGACTGAGCTACCGGCCCTCGGGGAATTGGCGCTGCCGCAGACATAGAATTTACGCAGAGGCCCGAGGCCGGCAGGCAGGTTTGCTGGTGCTCGGGTGGAAAAACGGGTGGTCGGCCGTGCGCTTTTTGCGCAAACACGGCTTACAGGGATGATTCGACAACCAGCAGGCCTCCAGCTCAGTGATGGCCAGAGGGGGCCACCAAAATCGACAGGCAGACCAGGGTCGGTTATGCGGGGGCGGGCGTCGCAGGCTGGTCAAACGGCTCGTCGCGGTCGGCACAGGCGCGGTGGTCGCCTGCGCGCTTGTCGTCGTCGCGACGCGGAGCACCGCCGGCGCTGTGCCGGTGTCGTTCGCGCCGGGGTCGCTGATCATCCCGATGGACGCCGACACGTCGGCGAACCACGCGCGCCTACAACCAGAACCTCGGCATGTGGAAGGCGCTACGGCCTCGTCTACAAGCTGCTTCGAGAACGGCATCCCCGTGCTGCTGGGCGATCAAGCGACGTCGAAGACGCGTCGATCACGCGACGTCGACTTCACCGTGCGACGAGTGACAGGACAAGCGCACCGGACACGGCGCTCGGCCCGTGGGACTATCGCGGCGGGCCGTTCGTCATCGACAGCGCCGACGCCGCCGAGGCGCTGCCGATCATCACCGCCTGGTGGGCGGCGAACGGCAACCAGCCGAACGTGCACGAGGCGCGCGCGGGGTTCAGCGCCAACGTGCGACGTCACGCTGCGCAGCGCGCCGCGGATCGCCAACGAGGCGATCAACGCCGGCATCTCGATCGCCTACTACAACGCCGCCGGGATCCCCGACTCGAACGGCAACCCGTGGTCGCGTCACCTCGTCCGAACATCCTCGACGAGACGGAGATCGCCAACGGCAGCGCTCTTCGACGCCGGGCACGCACCTGCCTGCAGCGGCAAGTTCGACATCTTCGTCACGCCGCACAACGGCGGCTACTCCTACTCGCTCACCGACCCGACCGAACCTCGGCACGAGGACGTACGCGCAGCTCGGATACGTTCGTGCAGCAGGGCTGGCGGCTGGACCGCGCTCTGTGCCACTCGATCCTCGAGCAACGAGAACAACATCGCCGACCTGACGCCGCAACGGCAGCCCGGCCGTCAAGAGCGCTGTTCAAGACGTCGCTCGTGCGGCAGGCCTGCCGGCGGCTTCCTGACCACGAACGGCTTCCCCGTCATCGACGAACACCGGCGGGACGTGGACGATGCAACGCCGACCGGCCGACCTGCCGGTCGCGCAGGTCAGCGCCACGTCACGTCGCCCAGGCGCTGCCGGGCGGCTCGGTGCAGACCTGGCCGGCGCCCGGGCCCGGGTGCGCCGACCTACTGGCCGAACACCGAGCGCGTCGGCTTACTTCGACGCGCCGGCGGGCAGTCACGACAACATCATCGCCGGCACGTACCACGACGGCACCGGCGCGGGAAGCTGACCTACATCGGCGGGCACTCGTTCTCGACGTCGCTCCCGTACGCCGCGCAACGCCGAGGCGCCGTACCTGCGGGCGTTCTACAACTCGCTGTTCTTCAACGGCGACGCCGTCGCGAAGCTCGACCTGACCCACTCGCCGAGCACGTACCCGCAGAACGGCACGGAGCCGCTGAGCGTGAGCATCGTCAACACGGGCGGCAGCGTCGCGACCAACGTCACGCAGCGTCGGCCTCACGCTCGCGCCCGGCTTCAGCTACGTCTCGACGACGTCCGGGCCGACTCCGATCGTCAACGGGCAGACGCTGACGTGGCCTCGGCGGCTTCGGCGACCTCGCGGGCGGCGCGACCGCGGTGACGATCCAGGTGTCGGTCGCCTCCTCGGTGTCGGGCACCGCTCGGGTCGAAGCAGATCGGCACGTTCCACGCCGTGTACGGCGACGTCTTCAGCGAGGCTCTTCACCGGCCAACGTGTGCCGCGACATCACCGTGACGCCCGTTCCGGCGCCGACGCTCACGAAGACGCCGGCGACGCAGGGGCCCGTGCGCCACCGGCTCGCCAGGTGAGCTGGACGCTCGCGCTACGGAAACACCGGCGAGCGCGGCGCTGCTGGGCGCCGTGCTGCAGGACACGCTGCCGGCGGGCTTCACGTACGTCTCCGCACCTCGTCGCCCGCGCTCCCCGCGCCGACGGTCATCCCCTCGCCCGACGGCACGATCGTGCGCTGGAACGTCGGCACGATCGCCGCGGGCACCCCGACCGCCGGGACGGTGACGATCACCGCCACGGCCGGCGCGGTCACCGGCGGCACCGGCACGCCGCCGCAGCAGACGTTCACGAACAACGCGACGCTCGTGCGGGGACGGACGCAGGAGGCACGCCGTTCACGCCGCGAGCGCGAGCGCCAGCCGTCCTCGTCCAGGCACTCGCCGATCACGCTCGGCAAGTCGGTCGACAAGACGTTCATCGCTCGACTGCCGAGCACGGTCACGTACACGCTCAGGCCGAGGTCGGACAGCGACGACTCGCCTCGACAACGTGCGCGTGATCGACCCGTACCCGACGGGGCTGACCGCGCCGCCGACGGCCGTCGGTCAGGGCGGCACGCTACTACGGCCGCGCTGCGTGCCGATTCCCGCCGTTCCCGGCCACGACGACGGCCCGCCAGTACCTCGACACCGCGATGACGGTCGGGAGCAGCGTCGTCGTGAGAGCAGGCACGGCACCGTGACGACGCTGAACGTGAAGAGCAGCGTCGCGGTGACGAACGTGTCCCCGTCCGACCTCAGCGTGGGCGGCGGTCGACGCCACTGCACCGGCCCGACACCGCCAGCGCGAACGTTCCGGCGGGCGGCGCCGGCGTGAACTTCGCGCTGGTCGTGCACGCTGCATCGACCTCGGCGAATACTGTCTTCACGCGCGGGCGCGCGACGACGTCGCGGGGACGACGAGCTGGCCCTCCGCCAGCTCGGCCAGCGTGCTGCCGCTGAGCGGCGGGCCCAACGTCGTCACCTGGAACCTCGGGCAGCAACACAGCCGCCGGTGCCGGGCGAGACGATCACCAGCGGCTACACGGCCGGGATCTACGGCTTCAGGGCGGCGACCAGGTCACGTTCCGGAAGTTCGGCGCCGACAACGCCGCCTGGACGGCGCGCGCGATCGCCCTGGGCACGGTCAAGCAACGGGCGGCGCGCTCACGACCGACGGCGCCGGAACGATCTACGGCCTCCGCGGAGACGGGACGCAGGCGTTCTGGGCCCACGACGTCGCCACCGACACCTGGACGGTCAAGGCCAACACCGGACAGAACGTCACGCGAGGGAGGCGCGCTCGTCTACCTGAAGCGTCGGCGGGACGGCGTACGTCTACGCGACGATGGGCGGCGACAAGCACGTTCAAGCGCTACAACGTGGCCACCAACACGCTGGGCTCGCGCTGGCGGATCGCGCCGGCGAACATCAAGAAGGGCGGCGCGCTCACCACGGACGGCACGAACATCTACGTCCTGCGCGGCGACAAGCACAACGGAGTTCTACCGCTACAACGTCGTCGCCAACACCTGGACGACGACTCGGCGCCCCTGCCGGTCAACGTCGCACTGGGGCGGCAGCCTGACGCTTACATCGGCGGCTGCGATCTACGCCCTGAGCGGTGACGGCAAGAAGAACTCTCTTCCGCTACAACATCGCCGCCAACACGCTGGACTCCGGTCGCTCCGGCCGTCGGCGCGCTCGCCCTGACGCCGGGCAACGTGGCGGACGGCGGTGCGCTGACCAACGACGGCACCTACATCTACGCGTTCCAGGGCAAGACCAACGCCTTCTGGCGCTACGACATCGCCGCCAACACGTGGACGGCTGCTGGCTCCGTTCATCGCCGCGCACCAACCAGGGCGGCGCCCTCGGTCTTCGTTCCCGGCATCAGCCCGAAGGGGCGCTTCACGTCGCTGACCGCCTCGCGCTCGCTGGTCGTCACGGGCGACGCGGTCACGGTGACCCTCCGCGCTCGAGTCGAGCGCTGCCGTCAACAGCGTCGTCGCCGGGGACCGCTGACCGTGACGCCGACGAACGGCGCGTCGTGCAGCACCCTGACCGGGCCCGACGCTGACAGCGCCGACGACGACACCTCGAAGCGACGCGCGACCCGGTCGTCTACGAGTGGACCGTGCACGGTCGCGGCGGGCGCCACTCCCGGCAGCCTGACCTTCAGCAGCAGCGGTCGACCGGCGACGGGCCGGTCGACGTTCCCGGCGGCGACCGTCAACAGCGTGCTCGTGTCGCCGCCGCTCACGTTCTACCGCGACGGTGCCGGTCGGCGCGCCGAGCCCGATCGTCGACCAGGCCCTGCTGGCGGCGAACGGAGCAGACCGGCGAGCTCGCCGCCCGTCCAGACGCTTCATCGGCCCGCCGGTCCTGAACGATCGTGAAGTCGAACTCGCCGGCGTCCGGCACGACGCTCTGGCCGGGCGATCCGATCACCTACACGATGGTCGTCGAGAACACCGGGGTGGGCACCGCGCACGAACGTCGTCGTCAGCGACCCCGTGCCGCGCGAACACGCGTCTACGCGAGCTGCTCGGGCGGAACGTCGTGCAGGCCGGCGGCCGGGACGGTGACGTGGAACGATGGGCACGCTCGTGCCCGGGCGACACGGCGACGGTCTCGTTCACGGTCAGCACGAGCACGACCGCTGCCCATCTCGCCGACGCCGTACACGATCTCGAACACCGCGACAGCGCCGCCTCGACCGAGACGCCGACGCCGTCCGACAGCAACACCGTGACGAACCAGCTCGAGGTGCGGCCGGACGATCGTCAAGTCGGTCTCGGCCACCGAGGCCGCGACCGGCGGACACGCTGACCTACACGCTGACGGTGTCGAACCCCGGCGCCGCGTTCACGGCCGACGTCAGCGACGCCGTGCCGGCTTGGCACGTACGTCTCGCCGGCAACTGCGCTCCGCCCGCGTGCACGTTCGACGGCCGGCACGGTGACGTGGAGCGGCGCGACGATCCCCTCCGGGCACGTCGACGTTCTCGTTCAACGTCACGGTGACTGGCAGCCGGCGGCGACACCGTGACGAACACCGTCGTCGCTCGATCCCCACGAGCCCCGACCTCGCGCCCGATCGAGAGCAACCCGACCGAGACCGCGATCGGGCCCGAACTCTCGGCATCGTCAAGCTCGAACTCGCCCGACCGGCCAGGTCGTCAACGGCAACACGATCACCTACACGCTCGTCGTCAGCAACGAGTCGGACGTCACGGCGCAGGGCGTCGTGACACCGACCCAGTCCCGGTCGGCACGTCGCTACGTGACGTGCACGACGCCCGGTCGGGACGACGTGCGGCGCAGGTCGGCCGGCGTCGTCACGTGGCAGCTCGGCGAGCGTCGCCGGCGGCGCGACCGTCACCATCGGCTTCACCGTGACCGTCGGCACGCCGCCCGCCGGCACGTTCCAGATCGCCAACCAGGCGCAGGTGACGCGCGACGAACGCGCCGACGCCGTGCTCAGCAACGTCGTCTACAACCCGCTCCCGTTCCCGACGCATCGCTGCTGACGAAGACGCGCTCGTCCGGACGACGCTACTGACGAGGTCGGCGACCGTCATCACACTACCGCTACGCCGGTCACGAACAACTCGACGACCGTCGACGCTCGCGGGCCCGGTGACGGTGACGCGACGACAAGGCGACCAGTCACCTGCCCGCCGGGCAACATCCTCGCCGCTCGCGGTCGATCACCTGCACGGCCACGCACACAGGTCACGCAGGCCGATCGTGGACGCCGGCTCGGTCGTCAACACGGCTCACGGCGCACGCCGGCGGCACGGACTCGAGACCAGGCTCAGGCGACAGTGCCGCGACCCAGATCAACGTCGCTCAGCCTGCTGAAGTCGATCACCTCCGGCGACAGCCGTACTCCACGGTCGGCGCGCGGATCGTCCAGTACAGCTACGTCGTCACGAACACCGGGAACGTGACCGTGCACGCCGTCTGGCCGTGGCCGGACGACAACGTCGGCGCCGTCGCCCGGATCTGCGACAAGGTTGTGCTGGCGCCGAGAGCGAGTCGGCGACGTGCACCGCGAGCCACACGGTCACGCAGTCCGACCTCGACGCCGCGGCACCGATCGTCAACAACGACAGCGAGCGCCTCGGCGCTCGACCCGAGCAACGGCGACCGTGCACCGCGAAACACGGACAGCAGAAAGACCGCTTGCATTCGACGCAGACGCGCCGTGGCGTCAAGATCGTCAAGAGCCTCGACGGCGACTCCGGCGACCAGCAGGCCTGGCGACGTCGTCACGCTTCAGCTTCGTCGTGACGAACACCGGCAACGTCACGATCAACGTCGTTCGTCGTGACGGACCCGTCTGCCCGGGATGTCGGCGCGTCGACTGCGCCGGCGTGACCTCCCTGGCGCCGATCGACCGCGACGACGTGCACCGCGACCTGGCTACGCTAGTCAATGCAGGCGGACGTGGACGCCGGCGTGATCCATAACACCGCCACGGTGAACGGCCAGACTCTGGCCGGCGCGGTCGCTGCCGACAGCACGCTGTCGACGCCGCTCTGAACCCGGCGGCCGTGACGCTCGTCGAGAGCTCGAACGCGAACGCGGCGACCAAAGGCCGGCGACGTCGTCACCTTCAACTTCGTGGTTACGAACACCGGCAACGTCACGATCACGTCGTTCGTCATCACGGACCCGCTGCCGGGCCTGTCGACGGATCGATCGCCGCGGCGTGACCTCGCTCGCGCGCGCTCGCGACGGTGACGTGCACGGCGACGTACACCGTCGAAGCAGGCCGACGTCGACGCCGGGCGTGCATCAACAACACGGCGACCGTGAACGGCACGACCGCGACCGCAGGCCCGGTCACGGACACCGACTCCCCTCTCGACGCCGCTCACGAAGACGCCGCGGGGTCACGATCGAGAAGAGCTTCGAACGCGACCGCGGCGACGAAGGCTCGGCGACACCGTGTGACATTCACTTCCTGGTGACGAACGTCGGCGGCAAGTCACGATCACGTCGTTCGTCGTGACGGATCCGCTGCCGGGCCTGTCGGCGATCAGCTGCGGCGGCGTCACGTCGCTCGCGCCGACGGCCTCGGTGTCGTGCTCCGGCGACCTACGTGCGTCACGCAGGCCAACGGTCGACGCCGGCGTGATCAACAACACGGCGATGGTGAACGGCACGACGGCGACGGCGGGCCCGGTCTCGGACGACGACACGCTGACGACGCCGCTGACCGACGAGGCCGAGCGTCGAAGATCGTGAAGAGCTCGAACGCGACCGCGGCGACGAAGGCCGGCGACCACGATCACGTACAGCTTCCTGGTCACGAACGACGGCAACGTCACGATCACGTCGTTCGTCGTCACCGATCCGCTCGTCGGCCTCTCGGCGATCAACTGCGGCGTCCCGGTGTCGCTGGCGCCGGGCGCCACCCGCACGTGCACGGCGACCTACGTGGTCACGCGAGGCCGACATCGACGCGGGCGTGATCTCAGAACCGGGCGACGGTGAACGGAGCAGACCGGCGCCGGGCCCCGTCACCGACGACGACATCCTCACGACGCCGCTGACGCAGAACCCGCAGCTGACCGTCGTCAAGAGCGGCGTGCTCGACATGACGGTCGTGGCGCCGACCGGCCGCGCCGACGCGTGGCGACAGGGTCGTCTACACGCTCACGGCCTCGAACTCCGGCAACACGACGCTGACGGGCGTCACCGTCAGCGACCCGGAGCTCGGCGCTCTCGGCGTGCACACCGCCCCAGGCCGGCGACGCTGCTCCCGGGCCAGCAGTATCGACCTGCACCGGCAGCTACACCGCTCACCCAGGCGGACCTCGACGCCGGCACCGTCCACAACGTCGCGGCACGAGCTGCGCCAGCGTCGAGACCGCGCCGGTCGACGCGCCCAAGGACGTCGCCGTCACCCAGGCGCCGGCGGCTGACGCTGGTCAAGGCGAGCGACGGTCGTCACGACGACGGTCGCGCCGCCACTCCGATGCCGACGTCGGCGACAGGGTCGACTACACGCTGACGGCGGCGACGAACGCGGGCAACCCGACGCTCACGGAGCGTGACGATCCAGCGATCTGAAGCTCGGCGCGCTCGCTGTGCGCTCCGGCTGCAGCCGGCGACGCTGCCAGCCCGGCCAGCACTGACTCGTTCTGCACCGGCAGCTACACGCTGCACCCAGGCGGACATCGACGCCGGCACCGTCCACAACGTCGCGACCGGCCGATCAGCGACGCAGACCGCCGCCCGTCGACACGCCGAAGGACACCGCCATCACCAGGGAGCCGGCCCTGGCGCTCGTCAAGCAGGGCACCGTCGACCCGATGGCGGTCGCCGCGGCCGACCGACCGCGCCGACGTCGGCGACCGCATCGCGTGCACGCTGACCGCGAGCAACGTCGGCAACGTCACGCTCACCGGCGTGACCGTCAGCGACCCGAAGCTCGGGTCGCTCGTGTGCGCGCCGCCGCAGCCGGCGACGCTCGCGCCCGGCGCGCAGATCGTGATGCACTGGCACCCACACGCTCACGCAGGCCGACATCGACGCCGGCCGCGTCGACAACACCGGCACCGCCGACAGCGACCCGAGACGTCGCCCACGGACGCGCCCAACCACGTGCGCCGGTGACCCAGGTGCCAGGCGCTGACGCTCGTCAAGCAGGGCGCCCTGGACATGACGGTGGCGGCGCCGAACCGACCGAGCCGACGCCGGCGACAGGAGTCCGCACTACACCCTGACCGCGACGAACGTCGGCAACGTGGACGCTGACCGGCGTGACCGTGAGCGATCCAGCTCGGTGCGCTCGTAAGCAAGCTGCCGCCGCAGCCGGGCGACGCTGGCGCCGGGCGCGCCGATGCTGGTCTGCACCGGCAGCTACACTGCTGACGCAGGCCGACCTTGCAGACAGCCGGCCAGGTCGTCAACACCGCGACGGGCGACAGCGGTCAGGACGCCGCCGACGGACGCGACCGCGACGACGCCGCTGCCGCAGGCGCCGGCGCTGACGCTCGCGAAGACCGGGACGATCGACATGACGGTGGCCGGGCCGACCAACCGCGCCGACGCGGGCGACAAGGTCAACTACACGCTTACCGCGACGAACGCGGGCAACGTGACGCTGACGGGCGTGACGGTCGTCGATCCGAAGCTCGGGCACGCTCGTGTGCACGCCGCCGCAGCCGGCGACGCTGGCGCCGGGCGCGCAGATCGTCTGCACCGGCAGCTGCACGTGACGCAGGCGGACGTCGAACAGCCGGCCAGGTCACGAACACCGCCACCGCCGACAGCGGCCGAGACGCGACGCCGACGGTGACGACCGTGCCGCTGCCGGTGCCGCAGGCGCCGGGCTCACGCTCGCCAAGGACGGGACGGTCGACACGATCCGTGGTCGCGCCGACCGACCGCGCCGACGTGGGCGACGAGGGTCAACTACACGCTCGACCGCGACGAACGCGGGCAACGTGACGTTGACCAACGTCACGATCGAGCGATCCGAAGCTGGGGCCGCTGGTTTGCGCGCCGCCGCAGCCGCGGCGACGCTGGCGCCGGGCGGCGCAAGATGGTCTGCACCGGCAGCTACACGCTGACGCAGGCCGACCTCGACGCCGGCCAGGTCGCCAACACGGCGACGGGCGACAGCGACCAGACGTCGCCGGGCGAGAACCACGGAGACCGATGCCGCTGCCGCCGGCGCCGCGCTCACGCTGACCAAGTCAGGCACGGTCGACATGTCAGTGATCTGCCCGGGCACCGCGCCGACGCCGGCGACAGGATCGTCTACACGCTGACGGCGACCAACGCCGGCAACGTGACGCTGACAGGCGTGACGATCGTCGATCCGAAGCTCGGGACGCTCTCGTGCAACCCGGCGCAGCCGGCGACGCTGGCGCCCGGGCGCGCAGCTCGTCTGCACCGGCAGCTACACGCTGACGCAGGCCGACCTCAACGGCGGCGCCGTGAGCAACACGGCAACCGGCGGACAGCGATCAGACGACGCCGACGAGACGCCGACGGAGACGGTGACGTTGCCGCAGGCGCCGTCGCTGGCGCTGGCAAGGACGGGCACGCTCGACACTGACGGTCGTCGCGCCGACCAACCGGGCCGACGTCGGCGACAAGGTCAACTACACGCTGACCGGCGGCGAACTACCGGGAACGTGACGCTGACCGGCGTGACGGTGAGCGATCCGAAGCTCGGGCGCGCTGCGTGCACGCCGGCGCAGCCGGCGATCACTGGCGCCGGGCGCGCAGATGGTCTGCACGGGCAGCTACACGCTGACGCAGGCCGACCTCAACGCCGGCCAGGTCGTGCAACACCGGCGACGGCCGACAGCGGTCAGACGCCGCCGACGGACGCGACGGAGACGGTGCCGTTGCCGCAGGCGCCGGCGCTGACGCTGGTCAAGCAGGGCGCTCGACATGACGGTGGTGCGCGCCGACCGGCCGCGCCGACGCGCGGCGACAAGGATCGACTACACGCTGACCGCCGCGAACGTCGGCAACGTGACGCTGACCGGCGGTGACGGTGAGCGATCCGAAGCTGGGCGACGCTGGTGTGCACGCCGCCGCAGCCGGCGACGCTGGCGCCGGGCGCGCAGATCGTGTGCACGGGCAGCTACACGCTGACGCAGGCGGACCTGAACAGCGGTGCAGGTCAACAACACGGCGACCGCCGACAGCGACCAGACGGCGCCGACGCAGACGGCCGAGCACGGTGCCGCTGCCGCAGGTTCCGGCGCTGGCGCTCGCGAAGTCGGGCACGCTCGACCCGACGGTCGTGGCGCCGACGAACCGCGCCGACGTGGGCGACAAGGTGCACTACACGCTGACGGCGACGAACGCCGGGCAACGTGACGCTGACCGGCGTCACGATCGCCGATCCGAAGCTGGGGACCGCTCGTGTGCACGCCGCCGCAGCCGGCGACGCTGGCGCCGGGCGCGCAGCTCGTGTGCACGGGCAGCTACACGCTGACGCAGGCGGATCTCGACGGCGGCCAGGTCGCGAACACGGCGACGGGCGACAGCGACCAGACGTCGCCGACGCGACACGATCGAGACGGTGCCGCTGCCGCAGGCGCCGGCGCTGACGCTGACCAAGCACGGCGCGCTCGACCCGACCGTGGTCCGGCGCCGGCCAACCGCGCCGACGTCGGCGACGAGGATCGACTACACGCTGACGGCGACCAACGCCGGCAACGTGACGCTGACCGGCGTGACGATCGTCGACCCGAAGCTCGGGGCGCTGGTGTGCAACCCGTCGCAGCCGGCGACGCTGGCGCCGGGCGCGCAGCTCGTCTGCACCGGCAGCTACACGCTGACGCAGGCCGACCTCAACGCCGGCCAGGTCGACCAACACGGCGACCGCCGACAGCGATCGAGACGCCGCCGACGCAGACGACGGAGAACCGTGCCGCTGCCGCGAGGCACCGGCGCTGACGCTGGCCAAGCAGGGACGTGCTCGACACGACGGTGGTCGCGCCCGACCAACCGGGCCGACGTCGGCGACAAGGTCAACTACACGCTGACCGCGACGAACGCCGGCAACGTGACGCTGACCGGCGTGACGATCGTCGATCCGAAGCTGGGCGCGCTCGTGTGCACGCCGCCGCAGCCGGCGACGCTGGCGCCGGGCGCGCAGATCGTCTGCACGGGCAGCTACACGCTGACGCAGGCCGACCTCAACGCCGGCCAGGTCGCCAACTACGGCGACCGGCCGACAGCGGCCAGACGCCGCCGACGGACGCGACCGAGACCGGTGCCGTTGCCGCAGGCGCCGGCGCGGCGCTGGTCAAGGACGGGACGCTCGACACTGACGGTCGTCGCGCCGACCGACCGCGCCGACGTCGGGCGACAAGGTCAACTACACGCTGACCGGCGACGAACGTCGGGCAACGTCGACGCTTGACCGGGCGTGACGGTCGAGCGATCCGAAGCTGGGGACGCTGGTGTGCACGCCGGCGCAGCCCGGCGACGCTGGCGCCGGGCGCGCAGATCGTCTGCACCGGCAGCTACACGCTGACGCAGGCCGACCTGAACGCCGGCCAGGTCGACAACACGGCGACGGCCGACAGCGACCGAGACCGCCGCCGACGCAGACCGCCGAGACGGTGCCGCTGCCGCAGGCTCCGGCGCTGGCGCTGGCGAGGTCAGGGCACGCTCGACCCGACGGTCGTCGCGCCGAGCAACCGCGCCGACGTCGGCGACAGGGTCAACTACACGCTGACGGCGACGAACGCGGGCAACGTGACGCTGACCGGCGTGACGATCGGCGATCCGAAGCTGGGGACGCTCGTGTGCACGCCGGCGCAGCCGGCGACGCTGGCGCCGGGCGCGCAGATCGTGTGCACGGGCAGCTACACGCTGACGCAGGCCGATCTCAACAGCGGCACGGTCGCGCAACACGGCGACCGGGGACAGCGATCCAGACGCCGCCGACGCAGGCGACCGAGACGGTGCCGCTGCCGCAGGCGCCGGCGCTGACGCTGGCCAAGCACGGGCGCGCTCGACCCGACGGTGGTCGCGCCGGCCAACCGCGCCGACGTCGGCGACAAGGTCAACTACACGCTGACGGCGAGCGAACGCCGGCAACGTGACGCTGACCGGCGTGACGATCAGTCGATCCGAAGCTCGGCACGCTCGTGTGCACGCCGGCGCAGCCGGCGACGCTGGCGCCGGGCGCGCAGATCGTCTGCACCGGCAGCTACACGCTGACGCAGGCCGACCTCAACACCGGCCAGGTCGCGAACACGGCGACGGCCGACAGCGACCGAGACGCCGCCGGTCCAGACGACGGAGACGGTGCCGCTGCCGCAGGCTCCGGCGCTGACGCTCGGTCAAGCAGGGACGTGCTCGACACGACGGTCGTCGCGCCGACCAACCGCGCCGACGTCGGGCGACAAGGTCAACTACACGCTGACCGCGACGAACGCGGGCAACGTGACGCTGACCGGCGTGACCGATCGCCGACCCGAAGCTCGGGGCGCTCGTGTGCACGCCGCCGCAGCCGGCGACGCTGGCGCCGGGCGCGCAGATCGTCTGCACGGGCAGCTACACGCTGACGCAGGCCGACCTCAACGCCGGCCAGGTCGACAACACGGCGACCGCCGACAGCGACCGAGACGCCGCCGACGCAGGCGACCGAGACCGTGCCGCTGCCGCAGGCGCCGGCGCTGACGCTCGCCAAGGACGGGACGTGCTCGACACGACGGTCGTCGCGCCGGCCAACCGGGCCGACGTCGGCGACAAGGTCAACTACACGCTGACGGCGACGAACGTCGGGCAACGTGACGCTGACCGGCGTGACGATCGTGCGACCCGAAGCTGGGGACGCTGGTGTGCACGCCGCCGCAGCCGGCGACGCTCGCGCCAGGCGCGCAGATCGTCTGCACGGGCAGCTACACGCTGACGCAGGCCGACCTCAACGCCGGCCAGGTCGCCAACACGGCGACGGCCGACAGCGACCAGACGCCGCCGACGCAGGCCGACGGAGACCGTGCCGCTGCCGCAGGCACCCGGCGCTGACGCTGGCCAAGGCACGGGACGCTCGACACGACGGTGGTGGCGCCGACCAACCGCGCCGACGTCGGCGACAAGGTCAACTACACGCTGACCGCGACGCAACGCGGGCAACGTGACGCTGACCGGCGTGACGATCGTCGATCCGAAGCTCGGGACGCTCGTGTGCACGCCGCCGCAGCCGGCGACGCTGGCGCCGGGCGCGCAGCTCGTCTGCACGGGCAGCTACACGCTGACGCAGGCCGACCTCAACGCCGGCCAGCGTCGACCAACACGGCGACCGGCGGACAGCGATCCAGACGGCCGCCGACGCAGGCGACGGAGACGGTGCCGCTGCCGCAGGCGCCGGCGCTGACGCTGGTCAAGGACGGGACGTGCTCGACATGACGGTCGTCGCGCCGACCGACCGCGCCGACGTGGGCGACAAGGTCAACTACACGCTGACCGCGGCGAACGTCGGGCAACGTGACGCTGACCGGCGTGACGATCGTCGATCCGAAGCTGGGGACGCTGGTGTGCATGCCGCCGCAGCCGGCGACGCTGGCGCCGGGCGCGCAGATGGTCTGCACCGGGCAGCTACACGCTGACGCAGGCCGACCTGAACGCCGGCCAGGTCGCCAACACGGCGACGGCCGACAGCGATCCAGACGCCGCCGACGCAGACGCGACCGAGACCGTGCCGCTGCCGCAGGCGCCGGCGCTGACGCTGGTCAAGGCACGGGACGCTCGACATGACGGTGGTCGCGCCGAGCAGCCGCGCCGACGTCGGCGACAAGGTCAACTACACGCTGACCGCGACCAACATCGGGCAACGTGACGCTCACCGGCGTGACGGTCGCGCGATCCGAAGCTGGGGCGCTCGTGTGCACGCCGCCGCAGCCGGCGACGCTGGCTCCCGGGCGCGCAGATCGTCTGCACGGGCAGCTACACGCTGACGCAGGCCGACCTCAACGCCGGCACGGTCACGAACACGGCGACCGCTGACAGCGACCAGACGGCGCCGACGCAGACGTCGAGACGGTGCCGCTGCCGCAGGCGCCGGCGCTGGCGCAAGGCGGGCACGCTCGACACGACGGTGGTCGCGCCGGCCAACCGGGCCGACGTCGGCGACAAGGTGAACTACACGCTGACCGCGGCGAACGTCGGCAACGTGACGCTGACGGGCGTGACGATCGTCGATCCAAGCTGGGCACGCTGTGTGCACTCCGGCGCAGCCGGCGACGCTGGCGCCGGGCGCGCAGATCGTCTGCACGGGCAGCTACACGCTGACGCAGGCCGACCTCAACGCGGCAGGTCGTGAACACGGCGACGGCCGACAGCGATCAGACGACGCCGACGGACGCGCCGAGCACGGTGCCGCTGCCGCAGGCGCCGGCGCTGGCGCTGGCCAAGGCGGGCGCGCTCGACACGACGGTCGTGGCGCCGGCCAACCGGGCCGACGCGGGCGACAAGGTCAACTACACGCTGACCGCGACGAACGTCGGGCAACGTGACGCTGACCGGTGTGACGATCGTCGACCGAAGCTCGGGACGCTCGTGTGCACTGCCGGCGCAGCCGGCGACGCTGGCGCCGGGCGCGCACGCTCGTCTGCACGGGCAGCTACACGCTGACGCAGGCCGACCTCAACGCCGGCCAGGTCGACAACACGGCGACGGCCGACAGCGTCGAGACGCCGCCGACGCAGACGCCGAGACACGGTGCCGCTGCCGCAGGCGCCGGCGCTGGCGCTGGCGAAGGTCGGGCGCGCTCGACATGACGGTCGTCGCGCCGACGAACCGGGCCGACGTCGGCGACAAGGTCAACTACACGCTGACCGCGACGAACGTCGGGCAACGTGACGCTGACGGGCGTGACGATCGTCGATCCGAAGCTGGGGACGCTGGTCTGCACGCCGCGCAGCCGGCGACGCTGGCGCCGGGCGCGACGATGGTCTGCACGGGCAGCTACACGCTGACGCAGGCCGACCTCGACGCCGGCCAGGTCGCTGAACACGGCGACGGGTGACAGCGATCAGACGCCGCCGACGGACGCGCCGAAGACGGTGCCGCTGCCGCAGGCGCCGGCGCTGACGCTGATCAAGGTCGGCGACGCTCGACATGACGGTCGTGGCGCCGAGCGGCCGGGCCGACGTCGGGCGACAAGGTCAACTACACGCTGACCGCGACCAACGCCGGCAACGTGACGCTGACCGGCGTGACGATCGCCGATCCGAAGCTCGGGACGCTGTGTGCACGCCGCCGCAGCCGGCGACGCTCGCGCCGGGCGCGCAGCTCGTCTGCACGGGCAGCTACACGCTGACGCAGGCCGACCTCAACGCGCGGCCAGGTCGCAGAACGCACGGCCACCGCCGACAGCACCGAGACAGCCGCCGGTGCAGACGACGGAGCACGCGTGCTGCTGCCGCACGGCGCCGGCCTGGCCCTGTCAAGTCAGGGCACGCTCGACCCGACGGTCGTCGCGCCGGCGAACCGGGCCGACCCCGGCGACAAGGTGAACTACACGCTGACCGCGACGAACGCCGGCAACGTGACGCTCACCGGCGTGACGATCGTCGACCCGAAGCTCGGGACGCTCGTGTGCACGCCGCCGCAGCCGGCGACGCTCGCTGCCGGGCGCGCAGATCGTCTGCACCGGGAGCTACACGCTCACGCAGGCCGACCTCGACGCGCGGCCAGGTCGTGAACACCGCGACCGGCGGACAGCGACCAGACGCCGCCGACGCAGAGCACCAGAGACCGGTGCCGCTGCCGCAGGCGCCGGCGCTGACGCTCGTCAAGCACGGCACGATCGACACCGACGGTCGTCCTGCCGAACGCCCGCCCCGACGCCGGCGACAGGATCGACTACACGCTCACGGCGACGAACACCGGGCAACGTGACGCTGACGGGCGTGACGGTGACCGACCCGAAGCTGCGGCACGCTCGTGTGCGCGCCGCCGCAGCCGGCGACGCTGCGCCGCCGGGCGAGCACATCGTCTGCACCGGCAGCTACACGCTGACGCAGGCCGACCTCAACACCGGCCAGGTCCAGAACACGGGAACGAGCCGACAGCAACCAGACGCCGCCGACGCAGACCCCGAGCACGGTGCCGCTGCCGCAGGCGCCGGCGCTGGCGCTCCTCAAGCAGGGCACGCTCGACACGACGGTGGTCGCGCCCGCGCAACCGGGCCGACGTCGGCGACAAGGTCACCTTACACCCTCACGGCCGCCAACGTCGGGAACGTGCACGCTGACCGGCGTCACGATCGCGCGACCCGAAGCTCGGCACGCTCGTCTGCACGCCGGCGCAGCCGGCGACGCTGGCGCCGGGCGCGACGCTCGTGTGCACGGGGACTACACGCTGACGCAGGCCGACCTCAACGCCGGCCAGGTGCAGAACACGGCCACGGGCGACAGCGACCAGACGCCGCCGACGGATCGGCGTCGAGACGGTGCCGCTGCCGCAGGTGCCGGTGCTGGCGCTGTCAAGCGCGGCACGCTCGACATGACCGTCGTCGCGCCGACCGACCGCGCCGACGCTGGGCGACAAGATCAACTACACGCTGACGGCGCTCAACGCCGGCAACGTCACGCTCACCGGTGTCACGATCAGCGACCCGAAGCTCGGCACGCTCGTGTGCACGCCCGGCGCAGCCGGCGACGCTAGCGCCGGGCGCGACGCTCGTGTGCACGGGGAGCTACACGCTGACGCAGCCCGACCTCAACAGCGGCCCGGTCGAGAACACCGCGACCGCGGACAGCGACCAGACGCCGCCGTCCGAGCGGACGGAGACCGTGCCGCTGCAGCCGGTTCCAGCGCTGACGCTGGCAGAAGGCTCGGCGCGGTCGACACGACCGTCGTGGCGCCGAACAACCGGGCCGACGTCGGCGACAGGGTCGTCTACACGCTGACGGCCACGAACGTCGGCAACGTGACGCTCACCGGCGCTGACGATCAGTCGACCCGAAGCTCGGCACGCTCGTGTGCATCCCGGCGCCAGCCGGCGACGCTCCGCGCCCGAGCGCCAGGCTCGCTGTGCGTGGGCGGCTACACGCTCACCCAGGCCGACCTGAACAGCGGCGCCGTGAGCAACACCGCGACCGGCGACAGCCGACCAGACCCCGCCGGGTGAGACGCACCGATCGACGGTGCCGCTGCCCCAGGTTCCGGCGCTGGCGCTCGTCAAGGAGGGGAACGCTCGACACGACCGTCGTCGCGCCGGGCACGCGCGCGGACGCCGGCGACAAGGTGCACTACACGCTGACGCGCGACGAACGTGGGCAACGTCACGCTGACCGGCGTGACGATCAGCGACCCGAAGCTCGGGACGCTCGCGTGCACGCCGGCCCAGCCGGTGACCCTTGCGCCGGGCGCCAAGCTCGTGTGCACGGGCACCTACACGCTGACCCAGGCCGACGTGAACAGCGGCCACGTCACCAACACGGCGACGGTCGACAGCGACCAGACGCCGCCGACGAACGTGCCCAGCGACGTGACGATCACGACGGTGCCCGGAGCTCACGCTGGTCAAGCACGACACGCTC
>ERZ1370068.1397-contig-11287_pt1 | contig 20201 bp, 35 predicted proteins | sample MGYA00561227_ERZ1370068 | MGnify/ENA primary metagenome ERZ1370068 (study PRJEB38410, sample SAMEA6850437) | metagenome | study: Metagenomic assessment of the ecological functions of the soil: analysis of the soil microbiota associated with the... | reverse complement strand
CCGCGCTCGACTCCGCCAGCAGCGCCTGAGCGAACCGAACCCGAGACCCGAGTGGTCCTCCGCCATGCCCGCTGCGCTCACCAGAGCTTCGCGCTCGGCGTTCCCGAGAGCCCACTTCAGTTTCCCGTGATCCATTGGTCCAGGAGCACGCCCGCGGGTGTCCACCACCAGCCAGGCGACTTGCTCAGCACCCTGGCCGTAGTCCACGTCCGGAGTGGTCGGTCACGATCAAGGCCAGGTCCACCGACTGCAGCGCGCTGATCCCGGGTGAGGCGGAACGCTCCGCATCAGGCAGATCCTTCAGCGGCAGGTGTGCCCGTCGTCCGCGACCTGCCGGAACGTACGGGATCGTGGTAGCTCACGCTTAGCGCCCTTCTTCCTGGAGCAGCCGGATGATGTCGGGCGCCGGGCCTTCCCGCAGGTCACCGATGTTCTTCCTTGTAGGCCACGCCGGAGGATCAGCACCTTGCCAGCTCTGGAGCCGAGGTCTCGCTGGTCGCTGAGCGCGTCGGCACACCTTGCGCGACCACATACGCCGGGCATCTCGGCGTTGATCTCGCTCGCCAGCTCGATCATTCGGGTCTTGAAAGACAGGGTGCGCATCTTCCAGACAGGTAATGCGGATCGAAAGGGATGCAGTGACCACCCAGACCGGGGCCCGGAGTACCTCACGAAACCGAACGGCTTGGTCGCGGCCGCATCGATCACCCCCCATACATCGAGTCCCAGCCGGTCGCAACGCCTGCGCAAGCTCGTTGACCAGGGCGATGCTGATCAGCCGGAACGTGTTCTCGTAGACCTGACCAACTCAGCGGCCTCGGGACTCTCGACCGGCACCATGGTGTCGAACAATCTGCGATAGAACGCGAGCCCCAGCTCCCACATACAGCGAGTGATGCCGCCGATCACCTTCGGAGTGTTGCGTCCGCCACGTCGGGCTGCCGGATCCACCCGCTCGGGCTGAAACACAGGCCAAAACCCCCCCACGTCAGCCCGGACTGCTCCAGAATCGGCAGTACAACCTCCCGGTAGTCCCCGGCACGTGGTACTCTCCAGAATGATCAGCTGCCCGGCGCAGCGATGGCGCACCGCCTCGGCGGCGCTGACCACGTAGAGAGATCCGATCCTGGTCTTGTTGAGCCGCTGGACACATCGAAACGGCATCGCACTCGGCCAGGCGGCAGAAGTCGGTGGTCGCCGAAATCAGACCCTTCTGCACGAAGCCCCGACACCTCGCCGCACGCCCGACATGACTCTTCCCGGCGCTGATCCCGTGACAACCGCCTCACTGATAACAAAACCAAGGGTCCGGAACCCGCCGAAATCTCGACCGCCAGGGAAGACCACATACCCCTGACCGATGATACCGGTAACCGCCTTCCCGCTGGACCAACTCCCGCAACCCAGCCAGACTCCCTGCCATGGATTCCCTCTGAGAGTGCCGCGACCGAGGCCAGTGGTGAAACCAGCCTAGTACCAACGGCTTTCCACCAGTCCCGGCCCCCACTCGCTGAACCGCGAAAGCCACCTCGACGGGGGTTGAAAACTTCAGAAACATTTCACATTTGATAATTATAAAGGCCCTGCGAGCCCTGCCGGACCCCGTCCCCTGCGGCAAGAGGTGGCTGTTGGGCACCCTTCTCGCAGGACCGTCTGGCAGCGCCGAGTCTCCCGAGGGAGAGAGTCCAGGCCACCGCGACACCCCCAGCCAACAAGAACGCCGTCTACCCAAGGCCGACATCGCGCGGCTGCTGGCGCCCGCCGAGGAACAGGAGCAGCCGACGCCAAGCTGCCGCCGCCTGCTTCATGAGGCGCCGACGCCAAGCGGTCCTACCTCTCACACTCCCGCCGGCGCCTACGACGCTCAAGCACCGCCGCGCTTGATGACCCGGCTCGGCTGCAAGGCGCTCTATGGCATGCGGCTGGCAGCTCGCCGCCATCAGACGAATACGCTCATCCCGATCATCGGGGTCTATCGGCATCGCACCAGATGGGTCGAAGCTCGGTCACGAGCTGCTGGAAGGGCATCGAGGGGCGCCCGGCACACCCACTGACTACGATACCGAGGCGCCGAAGGAGCCGCTCGTCGGTGCCGCCCATGTTCGCTCGACGTGGAAGCCGGGCTTCGGCGGGGCCCACCCGAGACCTTCACGCTGGCCACCGGGCCTGATCCTGCGGGGCCCGGGCGGCGGGGGTCCATCTCGAGACTCGGATCCCGCCAACCGCACCTGCGGCCACATCGTGAACGTCGGCAAGCAGAAGCGGGACAAGGTGCTGGTGCCGCGGACAGGACTGGCTGGCCAAGCTCAAGGCCATCAAGGCGGCCGCCCAGGCCACCGGTGTGGACGTCGTCATCATCGCGCGGACCGACTCGATCGACGGCGCGCTGCCCGGGCAGTCGCCGGGCGGCGTGAAGATGGCGATCGAGGACGCCTGGGAAGCGGCCGAGCTGGGCGTGGACGTGATCTGGCCCGAGTTCAACAACACCGAGCTCGACCAGCCGCAGGAGTTCGCCGAGGGCGTCCGGAAGTACTATCCCGAGCCAGATGCTCGGGCTTCAACCTGTCGCCGTCGCTCTACTTCGGGAAGGCCAAGAAGGCCGGCACGCTGATCACCAACCAGCAGCTCGGCCGACCTGGGCTTCACCCTCCAGTTCTCGACGCTTGTTCAACTTCCGGACGGCCGGCATGGCGCTGGAGAAGGGCTCCGCGAAGTTCCTGAACAAGCGGGCATCGACGCGCTCGCGGACCTGCAGATCGAGGAAGACGAGCCGCCGGCGGCCTCCGCCGACCACCAAGATGCACCAGAAGTTCGCCGGGCATGAACCGGTGGCTGATGTCTGGAGCAGGTGCTGAGCGGCGAAGTGAGTCGGACGAGCGTGAGACAGAGAAGCGGACGAGTGAACTGCGGACTGAGGCGAGGCCTCATCGTAGCCCCCGTCTGTCAGCACCTCACCTAGTCCTGCCACCTCGGTCACGCCGTCTCCCTCCCCGCCCATCGCCGCGCTCTACCACTCTTCCACCACCCTCCCACGGCGCAGCTTGCTCCACCCGCCACCGCCTCGAGCCGCACCGTCGACCTCCTGCGTCCGCGCCATCTGCCTGCCCGCTCGAGCACCTCGCCCTCGCGGTAGAGCGCACGCCAGGCGGCCGCCGTCGGCCACCGGCAACCGCGCACGATGACGGTCGAGCCCGGCCTGCACGCTCGCAGTTCCGCGAGCCGCGCCTTGAGGGGCCGACGCCGTCGGTCCGCATGGTGCTGAGTCATGACGGCGCCGGGATGACAGCTCACGCACCCGCGCGGCGAACTGCCTGCGGGTCCGGCACCGCGTCCATCTTGTTGAAGACCAGGACCACCGGCCGGTCGGCCAGATCCGAAGCTCCGCCAGCACCCGCCCACCACGCGCATCTGCTCCTTCCCAGTCGGGATGGCTCGCGTCCACCACGTGGAGCAGCAGCATCGCGCCGCCCGCGACCTCCTCCAGCGTGGCCCGGAAGCTGGCGACCAGGTGGTGCGGCAGCTTCCGGATGAAGCCGACCGTGTCGGTCACCCGGCCCGCGGATGCCCTGCGCCCAGATCCACCTCTGCGGGTGAGGGTGTCGAGGGTGGCGAAGAGCCGGTCCTCCACCACGATCTCGTGCTGGCCGGAGAGCCCGCGGAGGATGCTCGACTTGCCGGCGTTGGTGTAGCCCACCAGGGCCACGCTCGAGCATCGGGTCGCGGCCGGCGCGGAGCATTCTCGCGATGGCGCTCGACGTCCTTGAGCTTGGCCTCGGAGCGCCTGGATCCTGCGGCGGATGATCCGGCGGTCGGTCTCGAGCTGGGTCTCGCCCGGACCCCGGAGACCGATACCGCCGCGGATGCGGGAAAGGTGGGTCCACATCCGGGTGAGCGCGCGGCAGCAGATACTCGAGCTGCGCCAGCTCCACCTGCAGCTTGGCCTCGTGGCTGCGGGCGCGGGTGGAGAAGATGTCGAGAATGACCTCGGCCCGGTCCATGACCGGCGCGAAAGCTCCGCTCCAGGTGACACCCTGCACCGGGAGAGCCTCCTCGTCGAAGATCACCAGCGTAGCACCCCCGTCCTCGACAGGGCACGCAACTCCCACCTTGCCGCCTCCGATCAGCGTACCCGGATGGGAGAGGGAACCTGCTGGGTCAGCCACCACGTCAGCCCCCGCATATCCGCGGGCGAGCCAGCTCATCCAGATGCTCGGTGACGCCCAGGCATCAGGAGAACCCTTCCGCGGGGCAACCCAGAATGGCGCGCTCGATCGGCGCCTGGATCTCGATCATTGCCACCGAAACCGTCCGTCCTGGTAGGACACCCCAGCGTCACCGGCGTCGTCACCGTCGTTCCGGCCAGATGATAATTCACCTCCCCATAGCCAAGGACGTTCTTGGCCGCCGAGCCATGTCAGCCATGAAGGTCAACAGAGCGTGATCAGCGCAGTGTTCCTTCGTCAGCGTGAAGCCATCCAGAGCTGACCAAGGCTCCCAAAGTGCTGGCCCGAGATCGAGCCAAGCCGAGTCTGGCGCCCCTCACCTCGAGGTGATTCGCTGGCAATGGCAAGCTGAGCATCCAGCGTACCGCCAGTGATCCCGCGAGCGCAGCTTGACCTGGCGAAGTGACCTGAGGTTGAAGAAAATGGACGGAGAAACACCGCCACCGCCGCAACCAGCGACAAGCAGGATGATGAGGGTCAGCCTCAAAGACTCCCGGTCTCATCGTCTGCCTCCCCCCCCTTTTGAGAATGCTGGCATCGCGCTCCCGCTGCTGGTCCCAGTAATCCATCCGCTCCCGGATCCGTTCCTCGAACCCTACCGAGGGCTGTAAAACAGCCGCCCCTTCAGGACATCCGAAGACTCCTGCGGGATGAACCCAGTCGGAGACCGTGGGCGTACTGATAGCCCGGCCCCGTAGCCCAGCTGCTTTCATCGAGGCCGGTCGGCGCGTTCCGGATGTGCATCGGCACCGGTGCGGCCGGCGTGTCCTGCGCCGCCGCCAGTGGCCGCGCCCGAGCGCGACCTTCGCGCAGTTCGACTTGGGCGCGGTCGCGGGATAGATCGTCATCTCGGCCAGCGGCAGATATCCCTCAGGCGGCGCCCAGCATGTGGTGAGGCGTCCCGCGCCGCCACCGCCAGCCACCGGCGCATCCGGATCCGGCCGAGTCCGATGTCCTCCGCCGCCATCGCGATGGCTGCGCCGGAGACAGCGTCATCGGATCCTCGCCGCCCTCCATCATCCGGGCCATCCAGTACAGGGCACCCTGCGGGTCGCTGCCCGCGCAACGACTTTGTGGTACGCCGACGGCATGATTAGCCAAGTGGCTCCTCGCCACCCTTGTCGTGGACCGCGCAACCGGCGGGCCAGCGCACTCCGCCATGTGCCTCGCGGCTGATGCGTTCCGCGCGGTCCCGCCTGCCGCGCTGCCAGCGCCGCCGCCGCGGGCACGGTGCCCGGCGCGCGGGCATCGCCGTCCGCCAGCTCGGCCGGGCGGCTCGACGCCAGCCTCCTCCAGCGGCCACCTAGACCGAGCTGCCCCGGTCCCCGCTCGGGACTCCGGTCGCTCGTGCGCCCGGCGGACCAGAATACACGAGTGTGCGTCGGCGCCCAGCGGCTGCCAGCACGTGGCCGGTGCACTCGACAGCAGCGGCGCCGTTGATGCTGAAGCAGGGATTCTCCGTGGTGGCCCCGATCAGGTGGCGACCGTGGCGCTCGACATTGCGGCAGGAAGGCGTCCTGCTGGCGGCGGTTGAACCGGTGAGGATCTCGTCGCAGAAACGTTTCATCCGTCCGCGACCCAACAACCGCCGCGATTCGGCTTCCTTGACGATCTCGACCAGGGACGCCATCCACCACGGCGCTGAACTCCACGAACTCCGGTCGGTGTAATGAGCGATAGACGCGCGATCGTCGTCGCCGCTGCCGGGCGGACCCCAGAGCTACAACTGCCGACATCACCACGACGAATGGCGCCCAGCGGACGCCCCGACAGCAGTGCCCCGACGACACACTCCCCAGGTACGCGCGCATCCGAGCCGCCAACGACTCCGGCAGGGTAAAAGCGACGACTGACACATGTTGAAAAGTAACCGACCCAGGCGACGAGGCGACAGGAGACGGGCGACGGGCGACGGGCGATAGCGGATACCATTGTCTGACGGCTGACGGCTAATGTCTGACTTCCTCAGCAACCCGCCTCCACGGCCCCTGAAGAAAAAGGCAACCGACTTAACAGAGCCAACGGCATCCGCCGGCTTCCCCCTCCGGCACCAGGTTGGAAGCGACGTAGATCGTCACACCCGCGGAACAGAGACCGTGAGCTGACGGTGCCACGGTATCGTAGAACCACCCACGATCGTCGCGAGGCCCAGCGCACCGCGCCAGCAAGGCACGGCCACGGCCCTGGCGAGAGCCACACTCGCCATGGCCACTCCTCCGGCAGCAGCGCAGGAACACCGCCAGGAACACCAGCACACCAGCTCACGCGACACGGCAAAGCCGCTCGCGATCGCAACCCCATCGAAGAAGGTGTGGAGCAGGAGCCCGATCAACCTGCGGAGCCCGGCCCCGCCGAAACGCGGTGGGTCTCTTCACCGAAGTGAAAATGGGGAACGAATGCGTGCTGGGTGAAGCGGAAGCAGTACCCCAGAAGCATAGAGCGGCGCCTGCCCACGGAGCACGCCTCGGCACCACTTCCACCAGACCGCGACATGAAACGGCCCCGAACGCCATGAAGGTCTCGATAACCGTGAGACTTCCCGCTCATAGCGCACCACAGCCAGAGCACCGACGACATTCGCCGCCCGACAACCAGCGCGAAATAAAGCGCGTTCACGCGAGCTGCCGGGCGTGGGCCAGCAGGGCTTTCGCGGGTGTTCAGAGGATCGTCCACCACCAGCGCCAGCAGCGGTCAGGACATGCCCCATCCCCGGACCAGGACGATGCCCACAGCCTGAAGATCGCCCCCGGCACCGCCAGCATCCGCCGGGTGAGGGCTCGCCCCGTTCCCGAATCCCGCGCATGACCGGCTCCAGAGGGCTGACCCGTGACGCAAGTGAGATCGCCGTCAGATCATCGGCGGCATCTCCCACCGCGGCCATCCACCGACGAACGCCCGTCACACTGAGCGACGGCGGCTCCGCGGGACCGAGCACCGCGGCCGCACGGGCGATATCGAGCCCGACATGAGCCGGACCAACACGCCCACCAGATCCAGACACAGCAACGTGGTGAGCAGCACCGTCCCGCCGCAACAGCGTGCCCCGATCCTCGGCGCTTGGCCAGAGGCCGCCTGCCCCATCCGCCAACCAGCTCATGCCGCCGAAGCAGAGGATTCTCGGAGCCGTAGAGGGCGAGGCCGGCAGCTCGGCACCATCTCTCGGCAGCTTTCGGGCAACAGGCACGGCCGCGGCCCACCACTGTCCCACCACAAGTTACGACGCTACGCGCTTGATCGAACGCGCGCCGCGCGGCCTTGTACCACTCCTCCCACCCGTTCAGCCGAAAGTTGGGCCAATCCCGGTGTGCCAGCTTCGCGAGTAGCCGCTTCCCACGTCGCCGGATCGCGATCGTGAAATCGAAAACGTGCGGCAGAAGCGGACGGTCAGCGCGCAGGGTGCGCGGAGTAGTCCTCCCGAAACCGCTTCCAGCGGGGTCCCCACAGCGCGGATCATCCCCGCTTCGAGATCGGACCAGCCCACCAGACCAGGTCTGCAGCGCCATTCGTGCCGGAGCGGCTCATGAGGCGATCGCGTTGATCGTGAAGTCGCGCGCCGGGCCAGATCCTCGTCCGAGCGATGCACCCGTATTCCCACGACCGCATGGCGGCCGTCGGTCAGAACGTCTTTGCGAAAGGTGGTCGCTACCGTTGGTGGCGCCTGCCAGGTCCACGCTACGGCAAGCGGTGCCGAACCGCTCGCCGACCGGCACCGTGTGGAGTGCAAAGAGAGTTTCTTCACCACCCCTCGGGCGTGGCGGACGTCGCGACGTCATAGTCGGTGTTCGCCTCCCCAGCAGGGTGTCCTCGGATGGCGCCGCCCACACACCATGCCTCGCTGACCGGCGGCGTGCAGCGTCTCCCGCGATCTCCAGCACATCGTCGGGGATTTCGAGAGGGCGATCAGGGAAAGCGCATGGCCGGAAAAGTAAGAAGAGAGGAAGGCAGGGGCGTAAAAAGGTAGGGACGAGGGAGTAGGGAGTGCGGAAGTGGGAGGTAGAGAGGTGAAAGGATCGCAAGAACGGAGAAATTTCAGCACCGCTCCTCCTGCTCCCCACTATTCCCCTACCCCTCTCATCCCACCTCCGTACCCCACCCCTGCCAGACTAAGCAAATCACTGCCAGCTCCATCCGTGCCTGGGACGGGGTGCGCGGTCCCGCCGGCACTGCTCCCCTGCCAGTGATGGTCGCCTCCACCTCCGGGAAAAGCATGGGTCAGCGCTTTCAGCCTTCGCCCCGATACAGCGACTGGCCGGGACCACCAGTTTTACCGGCATCGAGCCAGCGATGGAGAGCGGGCGCACCGATGCCGCGGCGGGCAGTTCCCGCTGCCGTACGCCTCCAGCACGACACCGCATCGAACGATGGAAGAGGCGCCTGGTCAGAGTAGCTCGCGCTTTGTCACCCGTGATTACCGGAATCGGTGCCACCCGGGCGGAAAGCCCCGAGGGAAATACGGCCCGCGGTCTGGCGCGGGGCGCCTGGTACAGCGCAACGCCCGCCGAGGAGCCGCTGCCTAACGGCTCCCCGTGGGAGCGCCGAAAAGCGTTGAGATCGCTGGTATGGTCAGTCTTCACCACCGCCTGATGAGCCCATGCCAGGACCTTTCCGGCAAAGGCGACCACTACCCCCGACCCCCGGCTCCCATAGGATCGGCGGCGACCCGGACCCGCGTCAGTGTGAGAGTTACCCGGCCCATCCATCCCGGGTCGCCGGGTGCATCGCGCCGGTGAGGACAGACCGGCAGCTCCAAGTCGAGTCCGAGGCCAGGAGGTAGCCGGTTTCCTCGATGGTGTCAGTGCCGTGGGTAACGCGACGATACCGCCGGGAGGCGCCAGTTCCCTCGGAGCCCATGGCCACCTATGGCGCACATGTTCTCAGCCTTTCCCCAGAGCTTGGCCACGATCCATATGGCAAGCCGACGGGAGCGTCTGACGTCAGCGCATCGATCCGGACCGGCGCTAGCAGCTCTCGGAGCCCGGGCGCCGGGTTGACCAGAGTGTTTGCCATCGAGGGTGGGAACTTTGCCGCCGGCCGCAGCGTCGCGCTGCATCGAGATCGTGCCGCCGGTGAAGATGAGATGGATCGTAAGAGGATTGGGGATTGAAGATTGAAGATTGCAGATTGCAGATTTGCGGAATTAAGAATGGAAAATCCTAAGATGAATATGTGAACCGCTTTTCAATCTGCAAATCACGCGATGTGTCTTCAATCTTCAATCCTCCACCCCTCACCCGCACAGCTTACACTCCCCCATTCACATTCAGGATCTCGCCGGTTACGTGGCGCGCCAAGTCACGAGCAGAGGAACAGAATGGGTCCGGCAGCGCATATCCTCGGCTGAAGCGATGCGGCGCCCAGCGGGGATCGAGCGGGCAATCCCGCTCCCGGCCACCCTCGCCGAAGGCAGGTTCCGGCTCATTTCGGTATCCACCCATCCGGGAGCCACACAGTTGACCGTGATTCCCGGCGCGCACTCGATGCAGAGATTTGACCAGCGAGATCATCGCCCCTTTGGTGGCCGCATAGTCGGCGTGCATCGCCTCACCCCGCTGGCCGGCCGTGCCGCCGACGAGCAACGACCCGCCCACCCGGCGGTGGCGTGAGTGCCAGTGCCGCCTTGGTCGTAAGGAAGATCGCGTCGAGGTTGGCGCTGAGCGTGGCTTTCCAGCGGGAATAGTCCATGCTCTGGAGCGGGACTTCCTGCTCGGGCCAGATCCCCACATTCCCCACCAGCAGGTCGAGCCGGCCGAATTCCCCTTTCACGCTCTGAAAGACCCGATCCACCTTCTCCGGATCTCCGAGGTCGCCACCCGCCGCAAAACTCTTTCGGCCCAGGGCGCGAATCTCGGCCACCACCCGCTCCGCCTCCGCCGACCTCTTCAAATGGGTAATGCCGACGTCCGCCCCGGCCCGGGCCAACGGGAGTGCCGTGGCGCGCCCGATCCCGCGTGATCCGCCGGTCACGAGTGCGGTGCCGGTTACGTAGGTCGATCATCGGGTCATCCTCTCGCCGTCAGCCGTCAGCAGCCGTCAGCCGTCAGCGGGGGCTGTTAGCTATTGGCCGTTAGCTCTGGTCACTCGGTACTCGGTACTCCTCGGTCCTCAGTCCTTTCCCTCGTTGCTTCTCCCCACTCCCCAAGTCCGCTTCCACCAGCTCGCACACCGCGTGTTCGATCGCGAGGTGCATCTCCTGGATCCGGCCAGTTTCGGAGGAAGGAACGACCAGGGCTTCGTCCACCAGGTCACGGAGCGGTCCGCCGTCCCGACCAGCAGCGCGACGATGGCGACCCCGCGCTTCCGCGCCGCGCGAGCCGCGCGAGAGGAGATTGGCGCTTCTGTCCGCTGGTGCTGTGGAGAGTGAGGAGATCAGCGGGCCGGCAGAGAGTCTCGACTTGCCGAGCGAAGACACTCCTCAAAACCCCATGTCATTGGAAGCAGCGGTGAGGAGCGAGCTGTCGGTGGTGAGGGCAATCGCCGCCAGGCCGGGACGCGTTTCTGCTGGTGCCGGACCACGTACTCGGCGGCGATATGCTGGGCGTCCGCCGCGCTCCCACCGTTGCCAGCGAAGAACAGCGTGCCGCCTCGCCGCAGAGTCTCGCTGTACCGGCGGGCAATGCGCTCGATTTGCGGCGCGAGGGAGGCGCACGCGCTCAGCCAGGGCGCCCAGCGCACGCAGGGACTGCGCGGCCCGGTCGGCGCTCACGAAGATTCGCGCTCGAACAGGGTGCGGAGTCGTTCGAGCAAGAAACCTTGACCGCCAGCGGGGGACCGGTTCGACCACACGGTCAGAGATGATCGCCCGAGGATTCCGCGTCACCAGCAGCTCGCCCTGCATGAAACCATGCTGGTCCTTGCAGCGCTTCGAAGGCGATGGCGACACTGCGCTCGTCTCCGTGATTGTCGGCAGCCAGAATATCGGCGAGCCCGTCCGCCACCAGCTCCCGGGCGCGTTCGCCTCGAGTGCGAGGCATGAACAGAGTCGTCGCGTCAACCTGCATCACGGCACCGGCCGCCTTCCAGCGGCGCACCAGAGCGGGGGTGCAACAGGAGTAGCGCTCGGGGTGCGCCACCAGCGGGATCAGGCCGATTCCGGTCACCCCGGCTATTGCTCTGTGCCACGGTCTGCGCCGTGACCAGCCGAGGAATTCGACCAGGATGTACCGGGTGCGGTTGATGGTGAGCTCGCGGTGGTCGGCCACGACGCGCGGGCAGGGGCCGGTCCAGCATTACCTCGGCGCCGCGGAGCAGCTTGATGCCGTAGGGGACATGGGGGCAAGCGCTTCGAAGGCGCACGGTCATGCGGCTCGGGAACGCCATCACCCGCCCGGCTGGTCAGGACATGCGGAGTGAGGCACAGGTGGGTGACACCCTGGCGCTGCAGGTCCTCCAGCACCCCGAGCGACTGTTGAACCGTGCGCGACCCATCGTCCACCCCGGGCAACAGGTGCGGGAGTGCAGATCGATCACTCAGCCCCCGCGATCTACCGTAAGCAATCCCGTTGCAAACTCCGCGAGCCGCTCCGGTGCCTCTTCGGCTCGCGCCAACAGGGCGAGGGTGATCAGCGCATCCGCGGCAAGGAGATCGAGCGCCACCGAGCGGTCGCCGGGATGTGCTTCCACTCGACCCAGCAGCTCCTGCGCGGCGAGGCCGAGATGCTCGGCGAGAAGGATCCGGTGGCGGAACCGCGAGCGCATGCTCCAACACTCGCTCGCGCAGCGGAGGTGGTGCCTGCCTGGTTCGCGCCTCCAGCCAGGAGCGCAGTGTTGCCGTCGCTTTCCTCCCCTGCCCTTGGGCGCCCCGCGACTCGCGATCCTCCAACCAGGCCTGAACGATCGAGCTCGCCGCCTCGCGAGGCCGCGGCGAGCCGCGACCCGTCTCCCAGGCTCCCCGAGGCGAAGTGCGGCCTTCCCCCACCCTTCCCCCTCCCACGGCCGCGATCCGGCTGACCAGGTCACCCGCCTTCCGGCCCGACTTCACCAGATCATCGGTCAGCGCCACGTGGACGGCCGCGCGCTCCCCCGGTCCCGAACAGGATCAGGGCCGCACGAGTCTCTTCCGCTGCCGAAAGTGCGTCGGCCATCGCCGCGATCTCGTCCCGATTCTCGGCGGCGCTCTCCGCCAGGGTCACCGTCACTCCGTTGATCGTCCACAGTCTGTCCTTGCGGCGCCCCCGCCCCGCCGCCACCCTGACCATCTCGGCAACCCGGGCGGCAAGGCGTGTCCCGCTCTTCGACCAGCTGTTCCAGCTTGCGCGCAGATGTTCGGGCTGAGCCTTGAGTGCCTTGGCGGCGTGCTCAGTCTGCGACTGGAGCGCTTCGACCATCGCATACGCCTCCGGCCCGGTGACGGCCTCGATCCGGCGCACCCCGGCAGCGACTCCCCCTGGGTGCGGAACTGGAAGAGGCCGATCTGGCCGGTGCTGCGCACGTGGGTTCCACCGCACAGCTCGATGGACGACTCTCCCATGAACACCACTCGCGACCTGGTCCCCGTACTTCTCGGAGAAGAGCGCCATGGCCCCGAGCGGCGAGCGCCTCGGGATAGCGCCATCCGTCGGGTGGTTCACGGCGACGTTGTCCCAGATCCGGGCGTTCACCTCTCGCTCGATAGTCTGCAGCATCTCGGGCTTGATCGGCCCGTGATGCGAAAAGTCGAACCGGAGGTGATTCTCGTCCACCAGTGAGCCCTGCTGCCGGACGTGGGTGCCGAGATATTTGCGCAGCGCTGCATGAACCAGATGGGTGGCGCTGTGATTTCGCTCGATGTTGCGACGCCGCAGCGCGTCAACCCGGGCCCGGGTGGACGTCGGCTCGAAGCTCCTCACCGAATGTCCCGGCGACGACCGTCCCCGCCTCGGATCGCTTACGACACCTGGTCCACCGGGAGATCCCAGCCCTGCCCGGCAACGATCCCGGTATCGCTGACCTGACCACCAGACTCTACGGTAGAACGGGATTCTCCCGCAACAGAACCTCGACCGCTACCGCCCTCCTGGCGGAAGGCCAGCAGCATCGGTGTCCACCGTCGTCCGATCTCGTACCCGACGAACTGCTGGCTCTCCGACCTCAACTCACGCCATTCGCCCGGGACGATCCACATGCACCGCGGGACCCCGCCTTGCTGGAGTAGCGCCGTGCATCGCGAGACGCGCTTTCTCTGCCGGTTCCAGCGCGGTCTCGAATCCTGCGACATCGACCGAAGCGCCTCGCTCCTCCGCGATCAGCATGGTGAGATCGAGCGGAAATCCGAAGGTGTCGTAGAGCTTGAAGACCTCGTCGCCGGGGATGACAGTCGCCCCGGATCCAGCGAGGCCATCCAGCCTGCGCTCCAGGCCTCCCTCGATAGTCTCGAGGAATCGCTCCTCTTCCATCATGGTCCACTGCCGGATCTGGCCAGCCTTGGCGCGGAGCAGCCGGGATAGACGTCTCCATCTCCTGAATTACGACCTCGGTGAGCGGCGTGAGCGTCGGCTCCCGCCGGCCGAGCAAGCCACGCGTGACGGACTGCCCGGCGAAGAATGCGACGGAGCACGTATCCCCTGCCGTCGTTGCTCGGGAAGCAGTCGTCTCCGAGCAAGAAGCCACCGCGCGCGCGTGGTCGGCCAGTACTCGGAACGATGCGCCCGCAGGCCGCGGTCATAGGGCTGCCCGACCAATTGCTCTACCCGATGCAGAAGCGGCAGGAAGAGGTCGGTGTGAAAATTCGAATCCTCGCCCTGCATGACGCGCGGCGATGCGCTCGAGGCCAGCGCCGGTGTCCACCGACGGACTGCGGCAGCGGCGTTAGGCTTGCCGTCCGCCGAGCGGTCGAACTGCATGAACACCAGGTTCCAGATCTCGAGGAAGCGTCCCGCCTCGGCCGCAGGTCTCGAACTCCGCGGTCGGGATCACCGCGGCACCGGCAGCCCGACGCGACTCATTCCATTCGAGGTCGACGTAGATCTCGGTGCAGGGACCGCAGGGCCGGTGTCTCCCATCTGCCAGAAGTTGTCCTTGTCCCCCAGGCCGTAGATCCGGTGGTCGGGCAGACCCCGGCGACCTCGCGCCAGAGCGCCCGCGCCTCGTCGTCGGTCTGATGCACCGTCACCCGCAGCCGGTCCGGGGCGAGCCCCAGGTACGCGCGCTCCGGTGACGAACTCCCAGGCGAATGCGATCGCCTCCCGCTTGAAGTAGTCGCCGAAGGAGAAGTTGCCGAGCATCTCGAAGAACGTGTGGTGCCGCGTGCGTGTGGCCCACCTGCTCGAGATCGTTGTGCTTGCCCGCCAGCGCGCACGCACTTCTGGCACGTGGTCGGCCCGCGCGGTAGTCGCGTCGCTCCTGACCCAGGAAAGTCCGCTTGAACTGGACCATGCCGGCGTTGGTGAACAGCAGCGTCGGATCGTCCGCCGGGACCAGTGACGAAGAAGGCACCTCGCGGTGCCCTTGGTCGACGAAATAATCGAGGAAGAGACGACGAATGTGACTGGATTGCATGCCGGGAATATACAGGCATTCCCTCAGCCTTAAGCCATAAGCGAATGCCCTAAGCGTCGGCCGATCGCCAGAGCCGATCGCCAGAGCTGATGGCTTAAGGCTGATGGCTTAAGGCCGGTGCGCATAAGGCTTATGTCTGACGGCTGACGGCTGACGGCTGACGGCTGACGGCCTACGGCTGCTCCTGCTCACGCACGACGCGCCGCACCATCTCGGTACGCGGCTCTCCTGTAGACCCGCGGCGGACCAGATAGGCCGTGACCCGACGGAGCTGGGCCTGAGGACGGCAAGCCGCGGGTTGCGCGACGCGCTTCCGAGCGGGCGTTCCGCTGCGAGTTGAGGATCGTGATCCGGTGGCAGAGCGACCGACAGCGCGCGCTCGATCACCGCACCATCCACTCCCGTGGAAAAGCAGGTCCCGTCGAATCCGGACCGGCCCGCGCCCCCGTTCGGTGCGGGTCTGGATGAACCAGGCAGCGAATGCGGCGTCATCGAGCAGACCCGGATCGCAGTGCCCGGCCGAGCGCGCCCCCACGGCATCGCCTGGGATGCCCTTCCGCACCAGCAGTGCGGCGCAGCTCCGCGACCGCGAAGGAGCGCCGCTCCAGGGCTCGGAGCAGAGTACGCCAGGCCGCTCTCCTCGTCGGCGGCCTGATTCAGTTCCCGTACCCCTTTGGCGTCCAGCGAAGCGCCGGCGGTGAGTCCCGCCGCAGTCACCCGGTTTACCGGAAGAGCTGCAGTACGGCGTTCCATCCAGCTGGACCCGGACGAAGCCCGGCCTGGACCGGGTCAGGATCCAGCCGCGGTGATGGTTCTACTCATCCTCCTCGCGCTCCGACCCCAGCCGTGATTACGCCCTTCACACCCGAGCGAGTCCTTCACCTTGCTGCTCCACCTCGGCCATGAGCGGCGGGATTGTCCCTGAGGAACAGCTTGGCGTTCTCCCGGCCCTGGCCGATGCGCTGATCGCCGTAGGAGTACCAGGCGCCCGACTTCTGGATGATGCCGGCCTCGGCCGCGAGATCCACCACCAGCGAGGCGTGGCTGATCCCCTCGTCGAACATCACGTCGAACTCGGCCTGCTGGAACGGCGGCGCCACCTTGTTCTTCACCACCTTCACCCGCACGTGGTTGCCGATGACCACCTCGCGCTCCTTGACCGGACCGATCCGGCGGATGTCGAGCCGGAGCGAGGCGTAGAACTTGAGCGCCTTGCCGCCGGTGGTGGTCTCGGGATTGCCGAACATGACGCCGATCTTCTCGCGCAGCTGGTTGATGAACACCACGGCGCAGTTGGAGCGGTTGATGGCGCCGGCCAGCTTGCGGAGCGCCTGGCTCATGAGCCGCGCCTGCAGTCCCATGTGGCTGTCGCCCATCTCGCCTTCGATTTCCGCCTTGGGCACCAGGGCCGCGACCGAGTCGATGACGACGCATGATCCACCGCACCGGAGCGGACCAGGATCTCGACGATCTCGAGCGCCTGCTCGCCGGTATCGGGCTGCGAGACCAGGAGGTTCTCGATATCCACGCCCGAGCTTCTTGCGCATACTCGACGTCGAGCGCGTGCTCGGCGTCGACGTAGGCCGCGACGCCGCCGGCCTTCTGGACGTTGGCCGCGACGTGGAGCGTGAGCGTGGTCTTGCCGCGAAGACTCGGGACCGTAGATCTCGGTGATGCGGCCGCGAGGAATGCCACCGATGCCGATCGCGGCGTCGAGGTTGATGGCGCCGGTCGGAATCGCGGCGACCTTCACCCGGGGCGACTCGGCGCCCATCCGCATGATGGAGCCCCTTGCCGAGCTGCTTTTCGATCTGGGAGATGGCCAGGTTGAGCGCCTTTGCGGCGATCGGCGTCGAGTTTGTGCTCTTCAGCGGCCATGACTGGCTCCGGTAAGAAAATGGTTGATTTTGAGTCACCACAATATCTGACAACCAATCTATAGCCGAATATTACCCGAATCAGGAGTAAATTTGGCGACTCATTTTGATCCACTAGTCTAGCGAACGCCCCGCCAGGCATCCTCGATGTGATTGATCGCCGGCGTCTCACCGCTTTCCTCCGATACCTCAATCACGTCGAACCGATACTCATCGCCGGCCCGGCGCGAATCGAATCCGCCAGATGTCGGCGACCTGGCGCGATCTGCTGCCTGTTTGCGGCGCCCAACCGCCCGCGGCAGGTGAACCGAATTCGGAACCGCGCCGAGTCTTCACTTCAATGAACGCCAGGATCCGGCCTCGTCGCGCAATCAGGTCGACATCGCGACGCCCCAATCCGAAAGCGATGGGCCTCGATGGACCAGCCGCAGGAGATGAGGTATGCCATTGCCGCATGCTCTCCCTCGAGCCCGCGGATCTGGCGGGCATCTTCCCATTCCCGGGTTGGAACGAAGCGGCGCGTCATCGCTGGGCTAAGCTACGCCACGGCAGCATGCAGCCTTCATCAATTTGTCGCGGGAGGAAGTCAATTGAACGCGGCGAGGATGCTACAGACGCTTACTGCGTCGGCGGCGATTGACGCGGAGCGAACAGCGAACGGCGAACAGTATGCTAACGGCCAAATCTGACAGCTAACAGCTAACAGCTAACGCTAGCTAACGGCTAACGGCTCACGGCTCACGGCTGACGGCTGATGGCTACCCAGCATACTCGTCCAGTTGATCGATCCCGATGAGAATGTCGCGCGGCTTGCTGCCGTCCGGAGGCCCAGGATGCCGGCTTCGTAGGAGCTGGTCGATGATTCTCGCCGCGCGCCCGTAGCCGATCTTTGAGCTTGCGCTGCAACAACGACGTTGATCCACCCCGGTTCTGGAGGCAGGCCTCCGCGGCTCCCGGAATAAGGGGTCGCGCTCGCCTTCGAACTGCGGCGGCGGCCCGCCTCCCTCTTCCGCCTGCTCCTGGGCTCGAACCAGCTCGATGATATCGGGCTCCTGGCTGGTCGGCTGCCGCAGCACCGGCCCGCCTCGCTTCCCGGCGCTTCACGAACCAGTCCATCAGCCGTTCGGTCTCGTCCGTGGCGATAAGGCACCCTGCAGCCGCATCGGCTCGCTCTTGCCCGGCGGAAGAAACAGCATGTACACCGTTACCAAGGAGCGCCTCGGCGCCGTTCTGATCAGGATGGTTCGGCTGTCCACCTTGGACGCCACCCGGAACGCGATGCGGCTCGCGAGTTCGCCTTGATGAGACCGGTGAGCACGTTCACCGACGGGCGCTGAGTGGCCAGGATGATGTGGATGCCGATGGCGCGGGCCTTCTGGGCCAGGATGGCGAGCGGCGTCTCGACCTCGCCCTGTACCGTCATCATCAGGTCGGCGAGCTCATCCACGATCATCACGATGAGCGGCAGCGGCCATCCCGATACTCCCTCCGCCACCGGGGGCTCAGGAGGGTGTCGGGTGGCTCGGCGTTGACGCTGGTCAGGGTGGGCTTCGGCTTCGCCGGATGCCGCAACGGCTTCCCTTCCTCCGCCTTGCGGTTGAAGTCGGCCAGGTTGCGGGCGCCATTGGCGTGCAGCAGCTCGTAGCGCCGGAGTCATCTCGAACACCCGCCCACTTGAGCACTCGCGCGGCGTCGTTGTTGTTGGTGACGACCGCATGCCGGAGATGTAGGGAGCGCGTTGTGCATCGACAGCTCCACCATCTCGGGATCCACCATCAGGAGCCACACAGCTTCGGCGTATAGCGGTAGATCAGGCTCGTGATGATGGTGTTGATGGCGACACGACTTGCCTCGGTCCGGTCGCCCCGGCGATCAGGAGATGCGGCATCTTCGCGAGATCCGCGATGATCGGTTGCCCTCGAGGTCGCGCCCCAGGGTCACCGGCAGCGCGGCCCGGCTCATCTCCCACTCAGGGGTCTCGAGCAGCTCCACGCAGCGTCACCATTCGCGCCGTCGGATTGGGGATCTCGACCCCGACCGCGCCCTTGCCGGGAATCGGGGCTACCCGGATCGACTGGGCTCGCATCGCCATCGCCATGTCGTCCGCGAGGGACGCGATGCGCCCGCCTTGATCCCCGGAGCCGGAACACCACTTCGAACTGGGTCACCACCGGTCCGGTGGTTCTCCCGGCGATGCTGCCGTCAACCTTGAAGGTCTTGAGAGCGTCTCGAGCAGTACCTGCCCAAGCCGATCGAGTTGAGCTTCCCCGCATCCGTATCCTGCCTCGCGGGAGGCGCCAGCAATTCGATCGGTGGCAGTTCATCTTCATCCGCCGCGTCGGTAAGCGGAGCCGCGGTGCCTTTCGCCGCCTTCTTCGGCTTCCGCTCGCCTCACCGGCGGAGCGATTATCGGCTCATCATCGTCCGCAATCTCCCCCGAGGCCACGACGGAGCTGGAGACGGGGAATCGCTTCTGTGCCGCGCGCCCCGGCGCTTGCGTCCCGCCGTGGACACCGGCCAACCGGGCTCAACGGATGCCACGCGATCGTCACGATGGTGAGCGCAGAGAGGCGCGAAGAAACCGAGGAGGAAGCCGCCGACCGGCCGATCCAGCCGTACAGGTAGTAGGCCATCATGCCGGGACCGAAATCCCGTCAGCCGGGCGGGAAGCGTGGGTCCATCGAAGGTCGCGCGCGGAGTGACATGGGGTGACGATGCCGCACCAGGAAGGGCACGACCACGCTCAGCCCCACGACGAGAACCGCAACCCGCTTCCATGTCGAGCCGGGGAAGCCGGTCGAATCCGGCGAGCCCGACTCCTGGGCCCAGCAAGGGAAAACCCGGCGCTCCTGATGCCCAGCAGCGTCCACAGCGAGTGCCTGCCCAGTTGCCCAGGGGCCCCGTGATCGAGACCGGCAGGAAGGGTAATCCCCACGAACACACCCGAGCACCAGCGCGGCGATGGCGGTGAGATGTCTGGCCTGCTCCGTGATCCGGGTGGCGCGGTGCGCTCGGCGGTCATGGGGTTGCTGCGGCGGTCACCCGCCGGTCGTGGAAGACCGCCAGCACCGGATAGGCATCGGGGCGGGCGCGCAATCCAGCACGTCGTGTTTGGGGACCAATCGTGGCCAGCTCACGGCCTGCTCTGCTCCCCAGCAACGGTCGCTCCCATCGCTCGCCGTAGCGCCGCACCAGGTGGAGGGCGGCAAGTCCGGCGTCATTCAGTCCTGCCGCCGCCGGACACCGCCCAGCGCAACTGGAGGCCAGCCTGCCCGCACAGTACGCATCGTCCAGCGAGAAGCGGTGATCCCGGCCGGCACAGAGAATCACGAGATCGCGGTCCGGGCCCAGACCTCCCGCGCGGCGGCGGCCACGAGCGAGAAGTTCGCCGCGGCCGCACAGTACACCTGGAGCCGCGCCCTGCACGGCGAGGAGGGCTCCGGTACCGTTCGTCGTCGTGATAATCACGAGACGTCCCTTTACCGTGTCAGGTGTCATTTCCCTGCCGGGCTGTTCCCGAGCGCAAGCCGGGATGGGAGACCATTGCGCTCTCCGCCAGCACGACTTCGCCGGGCCCAGCGTCTGCTGGGCCATGCCCGGAGAAGGCTTCTTCTGTGGAGGGTACTGG
>ERZ1370068.146-contig-10128_pt1 | contig 20203 bp, 33 predicted proteins | sample MGYA00561227_ERZ1370068 | MGnify/ENA primary metagenome ERZ1370068 (study PRJEB38410, sample SAMEA6850437) | metagenome | study: Metagenomic assessment of the ecological functions of the soil: analysis of the soil microbiota associated with the... | reverse complement strand
TACTTCGTTCAGTTACGTATTGCTAACCGCCCCGAAACAAGGCCGTTAGCGCCGCTGGCGGCGGCTGACATCAACGCTTGATAAAGGTCCCGCTCCGCAGCCCGGCGTAGGCCTGCTGTAGCTCGGCCTGCGTATTCATCACGATCGGCCTCCTGCCACGCGACCGGCTCTTCGAGCGGTTGTCCCGAGACCAGCAGGAAACGCATCCCCTGCCTCCGCCTGGCACGCTGATCTCATCACCCGAGTCGAACAGAACGAGCGAGCGGTTTCCCGTCTGGCCCGCGCCTCGCTCCCGCGTCCCGCCACCGGCCGACACGCGATCGGTCGGTCACGCCGCCTGCGGCGCCGACGCGTCGCGGAAGGTGCCGCCGCCTTCGAAGCATGAGGCAAACGCGTGGCGGGAAGCCTCGACCGGGAATCGTCTTGCGCGCGCGCGGCGGAATCCAGATGTCGAGATACCGCCGGATCGGCCGCGACGCCCTCCACCGGTCCGCTTCTGCCCCAGAAATCTCCCGCGCACCACGCGCACGCGCGTGCCCGTCGTCGTCGGCGACTTCGGGAATATCCTTCGCCGTGAATGTCCTGATAGCGCGGCTCAGTCATCTCTGCAGCGGCGTGGCAGATTCGCCCATAACTGGAAGCCGTGCATGCGGCCGCGCTCGTCGCCCTTCGGCATTTCCTGGTGCAGGATGCCGCTTCCCGCGGTCATCCACTGCACGTCGCCGGGCCCATCGACCCACGATTGCCCGAGGCTGTCGCCGTGCTGCGACGCTGCCGGCCAGGACGTAGGTGATCGTCTCGATGCCGCGATGCGGATGCCACGGGAAGCCGCGGAGGTAATCCTCCGGATAGCTCGTTGCGGAAGTCGTCGAGCAGCAGGAACGGGTCGAGATTCGTTGGTGCGGCCAAAGCCGAATGCCCGGCGCAGCTTGACGCCGCGCGCCCTCGAGTGTGAGCTGGGATTGCGGAGATCGATTTGACGGCGCGGATTGACATGCGTGCCTCTAACGCCTCCCAGTTGACGAAAGTGTTCCGCACCCGGCGGGAGCGCAGCATGTAGACGATCCAGATCAGTGCCGCCACTCACCAGCGTTCCCCGAACCCCGCCCGGGTCGTCGATCGGCAATAGCTGCAGGCAAATCGCCTGCACAATGTTGATCAGGACACTGCGACCGCGAACCCGATCGAACACGATCGGGAACTGCTTTTCCGCTTGTAGAACAGCCACACCAGGAGGCAGGCGAAGACGAACAGGGAGGACGTCGGCGATCAGCTCCGAACATGAGGGTCGGCGCCCAGAGTGGATGGTAGGCGGGCTCTCCTGGAGTGGTGAGGCGTTGCCCACGACGCCGCGTTGTAACCCGGCAGCCCCTGAATCACCGTCATCAGGATCCGCAGCGGCGCGAACGTGACGCCGATCCCGACGAGGACCAACCATCCACCCAACCCCTTCGGTTCGTCCGCGATCGACGGAGAAACAGCGTGCTTGGCGCCGGCGCTTCTGACTGTGGCCCGACCGGGCAGCGCCAGCTGCGCGCGCACACCCGCAGCGCGGCCGGGCAGGAGAGAATTGCGGCGAACAGGGCGGCGAAGAGCACCGACCAGCTGAGCCGCCCCGATGTCGTCGCGCTCTCTCGGTCGCCGGCGCCCGGACGTGATAGGACAACAGGTCGCCGGCGCGCGCCATCTCCTTGATGTGCGTCTTGGCCGCCTCCGGCATCACGTGATCGGTCAACGTTTCGTACTCGTACGTGAACGTGAGCACGTTGTCGGCGACTTCCTTGTCGTAGGAGAACCGTGCCGCCGGTGTTGCAATGCGCGCTCATGCCGCGCGGGGATCGACCACCCGCCCCCGAACCCGCCCTGATCACCATACCGAATGTGCGTCGGATAGCTGACCGCGAGCGGCATCCGTCGCTCGAGCGCGGTCGCCTGCGGAATCGCACCGGCCAGCTCGAGCGGCTCGAACTTTCCGGTCGGCCCCTGAGTCGAGTCGGCCTCGACCAGAAATCGGGGAATCGTGTACCGCTCGATGGTGCGCAGCTCGTTCTCCGCCGAGTCGTCGGTGACTTCGGGCAACTGTTCCGCGCTGGATGGAGGGATAGAGCTTGGCATAGTAGTCGAGGTAGGAGCGCTGCAGGCTTCCTCGCGCGAGCCTCGCACCGTCGCACGCATGCGATTCGCGGTGCGGCCGACGTAGCGCGCCTCGATTCGCATGGTGGTGGGCTCGCTGACTTTTCCGATCACGAAGGAGACCTTGATGATCGGTGGTCGGATCCGGGCGGCGCAGATCCGGCATTGGCGCCAGCGAGTCGGTGGTCGGTCCGAGCACTGCAGTGCCGCGCCATAGACGCGGCCACATCGGTAATCCCGCCGCGCTGGTCGACCTCGGTGGGGGTCGATCCAATACTCGCGGCCGCTCAACACCACGTCGACGATTGCATGATCGGAACAGCGTGCCGTGGGTGCGTAGTCGCCGGCGTGCCCGCCATGCGTCGTACTGACGAGCGCTTCAGCCGCGCCGGGATATCGAGCGCGCGCAGCATGGATAATCAGGAGCAGCGCCTTGTCCCTGCAGTCGCCGTAGCGGCGCTCGGTGACGACCGATGGATCGTACGGCTGATGCGAATTGACGCCGATCTCGACGCCGGTATAGCGTATTTCGTCCTGGACCCACCGGAGTGCCTCGCAGCGCGCGCCGCTCGTCCGATTCCGATGACGCACGAATGCGCTCGACCACGCTGCGGAGCTAGACCGGTAGCGTCGCGCGCGCAAAGAGCGAGTCGCCCCATGGCGGCCCACGTCGCGCCACGACGCGAAATCGCTGGCTTGCACCGTTGGATACGCAACGTACCAATCGGGACGTCGCTCTCGGTCTGCAGCGCCGGCATTGTGCTGCGACCAGTCTCGTACGCCCGGGAGGCGCCCTCCCCGGTGATGATCGGCTGCGGCGCGCCCGCGCCCTGCCCCCCGAGCGTTACGCAGCGTGAGCGGCCGGTTCTGGTGCCACAGGAGTTGCAAGCGTACTGGTCGGCGATCGGTACGTTGTGCTGGAACTGGAAAGCGGCCATGCAGTGCCCGCGAAACACCGGATTGGTACCGTGCGTGCTGTAACTGCTATTCGATGATGTCACCGGGACGCACGTCTTCGAGCGGCGACGCCATGGTGAGCGGATCCGTCGAAGATTTGATCCTCGAGATCGAGCTCCCGGCGGAGCCACGTGAATTCGCAGACGCTTGGAGCTGGGAAATCCCCGCGTGCCGCGCCAGGCTGGTGACGTTGTGCAGCGTGAGCCGCTGGTACGGCCGGATCAAACCCGATCTCGATCTGCGCGTTATCGGTCACCGCCGCCTGGTCGATCACGGCGGTAGGCGATGCGCCAGATATCGCTCGATGCCGGTCGGACCGGCGGATTCCCTGCCGGTCGAACAGGACGTACTCCCATCCTTCGGTGCGCACGGCAGGCGCCGCGAGATTCGAAGCGCATGGAGCTTGCGACCCACCCGGGCGGCGAGCCGACCGGTAGGCGGTCTGGCGAGAGCGGCGAGCAGCAGGCGAGACAGCGCGTCTGCAGGTTTCGGCGCATGCGCCGTGTAATCTAAGGTCTGCAGGCCGATCCAGCAGCTGACTTTCACCAGGAAGATGTTTCCGACGGACCGTGGAACAGCGCGCTCGCGTCTTCGTTGAGTCGATGGAGCCTCGCGCCACGTCCGGAACCCGGCTGGTGTGCGTCCAGACCAGGTAGAGCGTCGACCCCGGCCGGTATTCCCAGCCAGGGACGGCATTCCCGCGTAGGAGCGGAGCGTAAAGGTGGGATCGCTGAACGTATAGCTGGGCGCGCCACCGCCGAGCGTATCGCCATCGACCGTGATCGAGGCCTAACGTGCTCGGTATCCGATGAGGGCGTCACCACCACCGTGCCGAAATCGCGACCGTACTCCGAGCCGTTGGGCCGTGCGCGGTGCGGCATACACGTTGTACCGGCTGTAATTGCCCGACGCGATGAGGGGCTGCAGGTACAGCTCCAGCGTGAGCGCCGGCGAGAACGTCCAATTGAGCCGCGTGTCCATCGCTATGGTCTGCTGCTCGAGACGCGCGAATGTAGCGCCTGCCCGTAGAACAACATCACGGTCGGATCCGCGTAGCTGTCGACAAACTGGAAACCGGTTTCCTGGTGGGCCAGCGAGGGACCGAGCGAGCAATGCCACGTTGGTGCGGGCTGGGATTGGAGGGCCACGCCGATCAGTGATCGCGTCGCCCTCGGTATTGCAGCCGCGATCGGCATTGACCTGCGCCGACAAGCTTCTTGCGCTGGTCGGTGTTGAAACCGGCATAGAAGGTGTTGGTGATGCCTGGACGCTTTACCACCGGCCCGCCGCGGGTCTGGCGGTCGTCGAATACCTCCGGGCGATGAATCCAGAACGTGGTGAGCCACCAGTACAACAGCGCCTACGCATCTGCGCGAAGGCGTGCACCGACCGGTCGGTCATGTCGCCTTCGAAGTTGTACTGCTGCTGTTGCGCGCCACCGATCAGGTACAGCTGGCGGAACCAGCTGGTCGGCTTGGTCCACTGCGGGAACAGATTCGTCCCCATCCACACGTAGTCCGCTCCTGATTGAGAAGCGTAATGTCGTTGTTGTCTGAATGCCGGCGTGCGGAAGTTGGTGGACGCTTCCCAAAGCCAGTGGCCAGCTTCCTTCGAAACGCGGGCGTAGCCGCCGACACCGCTCATCCCGGTGCGCGGCGCGCGCGTCGGCCGTGTCCGGCAGGTCAGGTCGCTGGAAATAGTGCGCGGACCCAAACCGGATCCGGCGCATCGCGGCCGTGTCGCCATGGACGTTACTCGCCGCGAACTGCGCCATCAGCCGGTAGGTGCGTTTGCGCCACCAGCTGTCGAGCGACATTCCGCCGGCTTCGAGTGCTCGAGAGCCTGCTCGCGACATAGGGATCGTCGAGGTTGCGGTACACGGACGTCCACATCGCCTTGATCTGCGTTGCGCCGCCGCGCAGATCCTGGCGACCCGTCCCGTGAAATAAGTTGGTGAGCGGCTCGACCGTGAACGTCCCATCTCGTTCCGTCCGTCATCTGGACCGGGGCGCGCTCGTGTTTCGTCACCGCTTCGAGTACTCCCAACGACCGATCCCGACGGAGTCCGGCCGGTCAGCTTTCCTGCGCCGAGAATGGCGGACGTGGGCGGTGGGTCCGCGTACTCGACCGGCGGCGTGACGCCCGAGCGCCACGGCGAGACCTGCGGGGCCCGGCCGATGCGGCGCGTGTTGAGCATGCTGAGACTCGGAGACGTTGGAGCAGAAGTAACAGTTCAAGCCGCCCAGCCCGAAGTACCCGGCGCCTTCCACGAAGAACGGGCGCTTTTCCTGCAGGAATGTCTCGTACTGGGAGAGATTCACGACCTGTGGATCGACCTCGACTTGTCCGAAATCGGGGTTGATCGTCGCGTTCAGGGTGAGATTCGACGTCACGCGGAGCATCGCGTCGCCGCCCACGCGACCGTCCATGGCATGTCGGATCGTAGAACGGATCCGGCGGCATTGCCGGGCGCGCGGGTGCTCTGCCCCAACACGTACGGCATGACTTCGGCGCGACCTGGGGCCTTGCGGATGACGCCAGTCCCTGCAGGTGGACCGAACCGCGCCGGACCACCCGCTCTCGTCCGGAGCCCAACCAGGCCCACATGCGACAGCTCGTTGAGCCGGTTTTCCCTGACGCCAGATCTGCAAGCCCCACGTTTGCTCTTCCGGACGTCGTTCGGGATAGCGCAGCTGCGAAAACGGGATCCGCATCTCGGCCGTCCACCCGAGTGAGATCGATGTTGGTCTTCACTTCCCCAGACGCGGTCCCACGAGGGTCGCCACCACCGCCGAGTCCGTTGGCGTCCTGCTAGACGCCGGACGGATTGACCAGAAGAACAGTCGACCGATGTGGTCGTGGTAGCGTGTCGAAAGATGACCTGGATGTAGTCCGGTGCTGATCGTCAAGCATGCGACCGCGCAGGTCGCGTGCGCACGTCCGCCAGCGCCGGAATCATCGTACATGCGCGCGCCCGACGTAGATCGCCGCCTCGTCGGCATGTGAATCACACCTCGGTGCGCTGCGTCGCCGGCTCACCGGCGTGTGGCTGGACTTGCCGCACCGGTGTCGGTGGCGGCGGGGAGCCTGCTGCCAGAATGGGTTCGTCAGGCGGCCATCGAGCCGGATCGCCCCCTGCAGCGGGACGGCGGGCTTTCGCGCGCGGACGGTGGATCTTCTGGGAGAATAAGAAGCCGGATATGGTCGCGACCCGTAGCGCGCAGACGAGGCCGGATGCGTTCTCGGCATGACGGTCGCAGTCAGGATACCAGCTTGGACGCGCGATTGCCAAAGGTTGCAGTAACGGGAGCGCCACGAACCCCGTGCGCGCCACATTCCGCCTGGTGAATGTATTACGCAGATGCAAACATCCGCTGCCACTGCCGGCGCGCCGCAGGCACGCGCGCTCCGCACCTGCTTGCGCCCGATGATGCTTCTTCGCGCATCAGCCGTCTCGCCGCACCTCACCCAGAATCTCTGGTGGGCAGCTGGCAGCTCGATGCCCGCGAGCTGCTCTCACCGGATCGACCTGGTCGCCTGCGGGAAGGGACACGGCATAACGCCGTCGAGTTTCTCCGCCAGGTCGAACCGGAGCGCCTGCAGCAGCGCGCGCGCGATCCCGGAATTCTCGACTGGTACGATGCGGTCATGCGCCGCGTCGACGCGACTCTCTCCGGCTTACGAGCGGCACCTGGTTTGCGAGTCGCTATCCGGAGCTGGTCGGACGCGCCCATCGCGTACTTCTCCGCCGAGTTCGCGCTCGCACCGCTCCCTGCCGATCTATTCCGGCGGCCCGGGCATCCTGGCCGGCGACCATTGCAAGAAGCCTCCGACCTCGGCGTGCCGCTCGTCGGGATCGGCCTCTACTATCACGGCGGATACTTCGATCAGCGGATCGAGGCTCGATGGCTGGCAGCGCGACTCCGGACGATCCGGTCGACCCATCCGGTCAACCCGTGGCGCGGGTCAACGGACCCGACGGCAACCCCGGTCTCGTCTCCGTCACGATCTCCGGCCGCGAGGTGCAGATCGGGGCGTGGCAGCAGTCTGGTGCGTCGCGTCCCGTGTATCTGCTGCCGATACCGATCTCGACGTGAACGACCCCGCCGACCGCGAGCTGACGGCGCGTCTCTACCACGCCAGCGCACCCGGATGGCGACTGCGTCAGGAGTGGGTGCTCGGCGTCAGTGGCGTGCGCATGCTGCGCGCGCTCGGGATCAATGCGGAGACGTGGCACGCGAACGAAGGCCATCCGGCATTCATGTACGTCGAGCGACATGCGCGAGTTGCTCGCCAAAGGTCTCACCCTGCAAGCCCGCAAAGGACCGCAGATCCGCGCGACCAGCGATGTTTACAACCGCACACGCCGGTGCCCAGCGGGACACGACGTCTTCACGACGGATCAGCTCGAACAAGTGACAGGGCCGTTCTGGAACGCGATGGGCATCACGCGCGACCAATTCATGGCGCTCGGCAGTGCCGGGGCCCGACGATCCGCGCGTACGAGATGACGGTGCTGTCTCTGCGCCTCGCGGGGTCGCGTGAACGGCCGTATCGGCGCGGCATCGCGGAGGAATCGCGACGCATCTGGCGGTGGGTGTGGGGAAAGCCGGCCGGCGGACGAGATCCCGATTGGCTACGTCACCAACGGCGTGCACCTCGGCACCTCGGATGGCGCGGCCGATTCGCGACCTGCTCGGCACACTCCTCGGTCAAACTGGGAATCCCGCGCGGAGCCCGCCACGACGGCAGCCGCGGTCATGGCCATCGACGAATGATCGGCTATGGACCGCGCACGAGAGTCTTCGGTACCTGTTATTGCACTATATCCGCGAGGAGGCGCGACACCGCTGGCGGGATTACTGGAAAGATCCGGCGGAGACTGGCTGGAGCGGGTGCGCCGCTCTCCCAACGTGTTGACGCTGGAGTTCGCCCGCCGCTTGCCGCTGCAAAGCGCGCCGACCTGCTATTCCGCGACCCCGAGCGGCTGCGCCGCTTGCTGACCGATTCGCGCCGTCCCGTCCAGATCATCTTCTCGGGCAAAGCGCATCCGGCGGACGATCCGGGAAAACGCGTGTTGCAGCGGATTGTCATGGCCGCTCCAGGACCCGTCGTTCGAGGGGCGCATCGCGTTTCTCCGAGGACTACGAGATGCACATCGCGCAGCGCATGGTCGCGGGCGTCGACATGTGGATCAACCTGCCCCGCGTGCCACTCGAGGCGTGCGGCACGAGCGGGATGAAAGCCGCGCTCAACAGGGTTCCGCACCTCAGCACGCTCGTGACGGCTGGTGGGCCGAGGATCGACGGGGGAAAACGGCTGGGCGATTCCCCTGCCCCCGCGACGCGGATGCCGAGCAGTCGGACATGGAGAATCTCTTCCGTTTCGCTCGAGCAAGAAATCGTTCCGACGTTTTACGACCGGATCCCTGGCAAGGTCAGGGCCGCCTGGGTACATATCATGAAGTCCGCGATGGCCGTGAGCATCGAGCGGTTCACCACCCGGCAGATGCTGCAGAACTACGTGACACGCTTCTACGTACCGGCGGCCGCGGGCGAAGCGCTACCGGGAGATCCGCCACCGTAGCGACAGGGGAGTCTTGAAGACCCAGCGTTCTCCACCTCACCGCCGAATTGTGGCCGTACGCTCGCACAGGGGGACTGGGTCAAGCGGTCGCCGGCCTCGCGAAGTACCAGGCGAGCACAGGCACCGAAAGTCACGTCGTCCTTCCATTGTATCGCGAAGCACGTGAGCGCGCGGGCCGACTCGAGCCGCTGTGCGGCCCGTTCACCGTCGAGAGCGGGGGCCGGCGAAGAGGTCCGCTGCTGGCGTCAGGTCGACGACACCTATCCCAAGACGCTCTTTCTCGAGCCAACAACCCAGTCCTTCGATCGCCCGGGGATCTACGGCGACGCGAGCGAGGATGATCCGGACAATCCGCTGCGCTTTGCGCTGTTCGCTTCCGCCGCGATCGAGATCGCGCGCCGCATCGGCGAGGGCAATCTGATTCTGCACGCGCACGACTGGCACGCCTCCCCTCGTGCCCGTCTTCCCGCGCCGCGTGTACCGCGACGAACCCGATTTGCAGCGCCTGCCCACCGTGGGCTGACCGTGCACTGGCGGCGGCTGCCAGGGTGTTTCCGTCTCACGGTGCTGCGCGACATCGGACTGCCCGAGGATCTGTGGTCGCCCGACTGCATGGAGTGGTACGGCCGCCTGATATACCTGAAGGGCGGGCTCACCTTCGCCGACATGGTCACCACGGTGAGTCCCACCCACGCGTTCGAGCTGCTGACCGACCTGGGAGGTTTCGGCCTGCAGCACACGTTCCGGCAGTTGGGTGACCGCCTGGTCGGCATCCGCAACGGGATCGACGTGGACGAGTGGAATCCGCGGAATGACCGCGCATTCGTCGCGCCATTCTGGCCGGAGGAGATGTCGGGTAAGGCGTCAAGTGCAAGGTCGACGCTGCAGGACGCCTGGGGCACTGCCGCGCCGCCCCGATGCGCCGGTGTTCGGGATGAGCGCGCGGCTGGTCGACGCAGAAGGGTCTCGATCAAATCGTCGCGTCGCAGTCGCTGCGCCTGTCGATGCGCAGTTCCTATTCCTCGGCGAGGGGGAGCGCAGTTCGAGAAACGCGCTGCGCGCGCTGGCCGCACGACACTCGAGCCGGATCGCGATCAATACCGCGTTCACGGATCGCTCGAGCACCATCTGCTCGCAGGGGCCGACTTCCTGATGATGCCATCCCTGTACGAGCCGTGCGGGCTGACGCAGCATGCGCGCGCAGCTGTATGGCGCGCTCCGGTGGCACGTCAGGTGCGGTGGCCTCGCCGACAGTCGATCGAGGACGGCGTCACCGGGGATCCTGTACGACGCCTACAGCCCCGAGGCGTTCGATCGTGCGGTGCAGCGTGGTGTGACGCTCTACCAGGATCAGGCGTGGTTCACCGGAGCTCGCGCGCGGAGCGATGCGCAGGATTTCTCTTGGGCCCAGCCCGCGGAGGCCTACGCGGCTGATCTATCGGCGCGCGCAGGCCGCGCGGGCGATTCCGCAACACCCACCACAGTCGGATGATGGCGGCAAGCGCAAGCCGCGCAAACGGGGGCTGCGACCGCCGGCAAGCGCGGTGTGAAGCGTGCGCCGATAGATGGACTTCGTTCTCACGCTGCACGGCCACCTGCCGTACGTGTTGCACCACGGGCGCTGGCCTCACGGCAGCGTGTGGCTCAGCGAAGCCGCGTTCGACAGCTATCTCCCGCTCATCGAGGCGCTGCGAACGCTCGAGACGAAGCTGATCGCATCGCCGCTCACGCTCGGCATCACCCCCGTTCTGGCCAACCAGCTCGCGCATCCGTCCTTTATCAGCGAATTCGAAGCCTACATGGAGCGGCGGCTCGAGAGCGCCGCCGGCGCGTCTGCCGCATCTCGCGGGCTCGGCCGACGCGCCGCTCGTGCCGGTCGCGAAATTCTGGCACGACCGCCTGACCCGCATGCTGGCGCTGTTCCGCTACGCTCGATGGCGATTTGATCAGCGCGTTCGATCGTTCGAACAGCGCGGCCGCATCGAGCTGATCTCGTCCGCGGCCACGCACGGCTTCTTGCCGCTGCTCGCGCGCGACGAAAGCATCAAGCTCCAACTCGCCGTGGGCGTCGCCGAGCACAAGCGATTGTTCGGTCGAGCACCAACCGGCTGCTGGCTCCCGAGTGCGCGTATCGTCCCGGCGGAGCGTGGGGACCGCCGCAGGCCGGACGCGAGCCGCGCGCGCGCATCGCCCCGGTCTCGACGAGCATCTCGCCGCGGCCGGCTATCGCTATTTCTTCGTGGACAGTCACCTGGTGCGCGCCGGAGCGGCACTGGGTTATCCCGACGTAAACGCGTCGCCCGCCCTCGGCGAGCGGACACCGTACGTCGCCTATCGGGTCGCATCCTCCGACCGCCGCGCCCACGATCTCTTCGCGTTCGTGCGCGATCCCAAAGCGTCGTCGCAGGTGTGGTCGCGCGCCGAGGGATATCCGGGCGATGAGTGGTACCTCGGAGTTCCACAAGATTCGCTGGCCCGACGGCCTGCGGCTGTGGCGCGTGACAGGCAGCGGCGTCGATCTGGGTGCGAAGCAGCAGTACAATCCGCACGCCGCCGCGAACTCTGCCCGCAATCACGCCGAGCATTTTGCCAGCGTGCTGCGCCAGACCGCGCGGCAAGTGGACGGCGGGGGCGGAGGTGATCACGGCACCGTTCGATGCCGAGCTGTTTGGGCACTGGTGGTTCGAAGGCGTCGACTTTCTCGCGCACCTGTACCGCACGTTGTCCCAGAACGGCGTGCGACCAGTTACAGCGTGGCAGCATGTCGCGACCGGCGGACCCGAGCGTCCGACGATCCAGCTGACCGAAGGGTCCTGGGGCAAGGACGGCAATTTCTCGATGTGGCTGAACGATCAGACCGTGTGGACGGTGGCAGCGGCTCTGGCCGCTCGAAGACGCCTACTGGGCCGTTGCGCCCAAGGCGCTGGCGGGCGAGCCCAAGGCGCGTGCGGTGCTGGCGCAGGCCACGCGGTCGATGCTTCTGGCGCAGGCGTCGGACTGGCAGTTCATCATCTCCACGGGCGAAGCGGGTGACTACGCGACGCAGCGATTTGACGAGCATTGCGCACAAGCGGAAGACCTGGTGCGGGCACTCGCGCACGACAAGATCGACGATGCCACGATGCACCGCGTCGACGCGCTCGGCGCGCAAGACGGCGTCTTCCCCAATGTGCTGGAGAGCGTCGCTGCGGTGTTGCGATGAGCGCGTCGAAAACGGTTGCGTCGTGATCCACGGGCATTTCTATCAGCCGCCGCGAGAGAATCCGTGGACCGGACAGGTCGATGCCGAGGCGTCGGCCGCCCCCGACCACGATTGGAACGCCCGCATCACCAAGGAAACGTATCGGCCGCTCGTTCCGCTCTACGAGTACTTGAGCTTCGACTTCGGGCCGACCCTGCTCGATTGGATGGAACGAGAAGCGCGCGACGTCCATGACGCGATCATTCGGGCCGATCGCGCGAGCGTCGCGCGGCTCCGGCCATGGCAACGCGCTCGCGATGCCATATCACCACATCATCCTCCCCCTCGCCAGTCGTCGCGACAAGGCAACCGAGGTGCGGTGGGGCATTCGCGATTTTCGCAGCCGGTTTGGTCGTGATCCGGTCGGTTTCTGGCTGCCGGAGACCGCGGTCGACCGCGAGAGCCTCGAGGTCATTGCCGGCGAGGGTGTCGCGTTTACCGTCGTCGCGCCGCATCAGGTGTCGAAGGTCCCGACCCGCGGGTTGCCCGCACGCATCACGCTGAGCGGTGGCCGATCGATCGCGGTCTTCGCGTACAACGGCGAGCTCTGCACGGCGTCGCGTTTGGCGGCCTCCAGACCGATCCCGATCGATGGGCTCATATTATGGAACAGACGCCTGGGGGTGCGATCGCGAGCATTGCGGTGGACGGTGAGACGTTCGGGCATCATCACAAGGGCGCCGACAAGACCGTCGCCACCGTGCTCCATCGACTCGAACACTCCCCCAGGGTGAATGTCACCAACTTCGCAGCCGCCCTCGCCGCATTTCCGCCCACCGAAACCACCGATCTGATCCAGCCCAGCTCGTGGAGCTGCGCGCACGGTGTGAGCGCTGGCGCTCCAACTGCGGCTGCCGGATGCGTGGCGACATGCAACAGGACTGGCGCGCACCGCTCCGGGCCGCGGTCGATTGGCTCGCGGCGGAAATCCACGGTATCTACGAGCGGGATGGCGCACGCCTCCGCGGTGGACCGTGGGCCTTCCGCGACGCCGCGGGTGCGACCGGACCGGTCGCCGGGAGGACGACACCGCGAACCGACTGATCGAGATGGAGCGCGGTGCGCTCAGCGCCATGACATCCTGCGGCTGGTTCTTCGATGACTTTGCCGGAGCTCGAGGGACGACAGATCCTGCGTTACGCCGCGTACGCGATCGGGCTCGCCGGTCCAGAGAGCGGGCGGTTGGAGGCGGGATTCATCGATAAGCTGGGCAACGCCAGGAGCAATAACCCCAAGGCCGGCAACGCGGTGGACGTCTTCCGTCAAACCCTGCAACCGACACCATCGTGAAACCGCCACTGAAATTTGTCTTCGGCCTGCACGTGCATCAGCCGGTGGGGAATTTCGACTATGTCATGGCCGATCACGTGCGCGACGTGTATCGCCCCATCATCGAGCGCGCGACCGCTGCCGGATTCTTTCCGCTCACGCTCCACGTATCCGGCCCGCTGCTGGAATGGCTGGAGGAGCACGACGTCGCCTGGCTCGACATGATCGGCCGGCTGGCGAGCGACCGAAAGCTGGAGCTGCTGCTCGCTGGATTTGACGAGCCGATTCTCGCCTCACTGCCCAAAGCCCGATCGTCTCGAGCAGATCGGTCGCATGCGCGAGTACTTGACGCGGCGCTTTGGCGTAGACGCCACTGGTCTCTGGCTCACCGAGCGCGTCTGGCAACCGGGGCTCGTGGAGGATCTCGCCGAAGCGGGCGTCGAATACGCGCTCGTCGACGATCGCCACTTCCTGGTGAGCGGCTTCCGCAGCGACGAGCTGCACCGTCCGCACATCACCGAATCAACGGCCGGCGCGTCGGTCTGCTCGCGATCGATGAACGGCTCCGCTATCTGATTCCGTTCCGGCCGCCGGAGGAGACCGCGGCGTATCTGCGCCAGCTCCGCACGCACGGACACGAGTTGGCGGTGCTCGCCGACGATGGCGAGAAGTTCGGCGGCTGGCCGGGGACCAAAGACTGGGTCTACGGATCGGGCTGGCTCGACAACTTTCTCCACGCCATGGAGCGGCTCATCACCGCCGGCGAGATCGCGCTGTCGACGGGTCAGGAAGCATTCCGGAAAGTCGCCTCGAGGCGGCCTCGCCTACCTCCCCACGACGTCGTATCGCGAAATGGAAAAGTGGTCGCTGCCCGCCGCGGCGCAGCGCGACGCTCACCAAGCTCGAAGAGGAGCTCGGTCCAACGCGCCTGGCGGCATCGACAGCGTTCGTGCGTGGAGGTCACTGGCACCATTTCCTGGTGAAGTACTCCGAGGCGAACCGGATGCATAAGACCATGCTGGCGCTCTCAACCTGTCCCGCGACCGTGGGGATCCGCCGGAGGCGCGACGACGATCGGGCGCGCCCAATGCAATGACGCGCGTACTGGCACGGCGTATTCGGCGGCCTCTATCTGCCGCATCTGCGCCACGCGATCTGGCGTCAGCTGGCGATCGCCGAGCGTGTGCTCCGCCAGGGAGAGGCGCTCGCGTATCAGGAGCTCGACCTCGACTACGACGGATATCCGGAGCTCTGGGTGCACTCGTCGCAATTCTCGGCCGTGATCAGCCCGCATCGCGGCAGCGCCGTCGAGCTCCTCACATATTTCAGCGATCTCCACGAATCTCGCCGATGTCCTCACGCGACGGCGTGAGTCCTACCACGAGCTGCCCAAGCAGACGCACGGCGACACCGGACACGAGCACAAGGGCGGCGGCACACAGAGCATCCACGACATCGAGAAGGCGTCCCAGCTCACCGAGCTGCCACCCGTCGATTTCGATCGGCGCGCCATCCTGGTCGATCGGGTGCTCAGCGCGGACGTAACGCCGGCGCAGTATGCGAAGAGCCACTACCAGCCGCTGCGCTCGTGGGCAGGTGCTGAACTGCGTGTCTCGGTTCAGGCGACAACCAGGCATGCTCACCGTCGCGCTGGACGGCGACCGCCTCGAGAAGCGGCTGACCTTCGATGCGGCGGGCGGCATGCCATGTCGACTACAAGTGGGACGCCTCGGATCTTCCGGCCGGTGCGGTTTTCGCTCCCGAGCTGTCGCTCGCGCGCAGCGTTGACGGTCCCGCTTGCAGCCCGACGTCGAAGTCTGGCGGTCCGACATCACGACCGTCGCGCGGAGTGAACGGGGATTCGAGAACCATTCAGGGCGTCTCCATTACTCCGGTCTGGCCCGTGCAGCTCGGCGCCGCTGCCCTCGAGCTCGGTGGAGGCGAGCTCTCCTTGAGTGTGCAGCCCTCCGTTGAACCGTTCGACGCAATCGCCGAGCAGCTCGCCGCGCTCAGTCGGCAGTTTTACGCGCGCGGTTGGGCGCTCGGCACGAGCGGGAACTTCCAGTGCGGTCCTCAGTCGCGAGCCGTTCCGTCTCGCCATCACGAGCAGCGGGGTGGACAAGGGCCTGCTCAATGCCGACCAAATCGTGCAAATTGACGAAACCGGTCAGCTCCACGGCCGTCATGAAGGCGAAGCCATCGGCCGAGGCGAGCATCCATATCGCGGTCGTGCGCGCGCGCGGGGTGGGAGCGGGCGCCGTGTTGCATACGCACTCCGATCTGGAGCACGATTCTATCCGATGCGGCCGATGGCGGCATTGTGCTGGGAAGGCTATGAAATGCTGAAGGGACTCGACGGCGTCGGCACGCACCAGCACCGGGAGTGGCTGCCGATCATCGAGAATACGCAGGAATGGGCGAGCCGCCGCGCCGGAGGTGGAGCAGCTGCTGCGCGCGAACCCGAAAACGCACGGATTTCTGATCCGCCGGCACGGCCTCTATACCTGGGGACGTGACCTGGCAGACGCCAAGCGCCAGATCGAAATCCTCGAGTTCTTGTTTGAAGCGCTGGGAAGAAAGCGAGGCCTGACATGGCAACAGTGAGAATTCCATCCGAGCGTCGCACGATCACCGACCAGGACGAGGTGACGCGCTATCTGCGCACGCTGAGTATCGACTACGAGCGCTGGCCGGGAGAGCAGCGCGTCGCCGCGAATGCGTCGCCGGAGGACGTCCTCGCGGCGTACGCGCCGGAGATCGAGCAGCTGAAGGCCCGCGGCGGCTACGTCACGGCCGACGTCATCGACGTCACGCCCGCCACGCCCGGTCTCGATGCGATGCTCGCCAAATTCAACATCGAACACTGGCACGACGAAGATGAGGTGCGCTTCATCATTCGCGGCCGTGGCCTCTTCCATATTCACCCGCCGCAGGGGCCCGTCATCGCGATCGAAGTCGAGTCGGGCGATTTGCTGCGGGTGCCGCGCGGCACGCACCATTGGTTCGATCTCTGCGCCGATCGCAACATCCGCGCGATCCGGCTGTTTCAGGACAAATCCGGCTGGACGCCGCACTACACGGGCAGCGGCACCGATAAGGGCTTTCAGCCGGTGTGCATGGGGCCCACGTATATCCCCATTGGCGACCATGTCTGATGGTTCACCGCCTGCAGGGTATGCGCGAGCCTGACTAACCCGCGCGCGGTCCTCTTGGACATCGAGGGCACGACCACACCCGTCGAGTTCGTGCACCAGGTGCTGTTCCCCTACGCCCGCGCCCACGTGCGGGAGTATCTCGACCGGCACGCGACGGACCCGGTGTCGCAGCTGATGTCGCCGCGCTGCGCGCCGAGCACGCGGCCGAATCAGGAAACGCGCCAGATCTTCCGGACTGGAATCCCACACGACGTGCGCTCCGCCGAAGCGTACGTCTACTGGCTGATGGATCGCGACCGGAAATCGACGGGCCTCAAATCGCTGCAGGGCAGAATCTGGGACGAGGGATATCACCAGGGCGAGCTGCAGGGCAAAGCGGAGGTCTACGCCGACGTGCGGCCGACGCCTTCGTGCGGTGGCGCCGGCATGGACTCATCATCGCGATCTTCTCCTCGGGCAGCATTCAGGCGCAGCGCAATCTCTTCGCCAACACGACCGCCGGCGACCTTTCGCCGTTTCTGTACCGATTATTTCGACACCACGACGGGCGCCAAGCGGGAGGTGAAGAGCTATCGCCTTATCGCCACCGCGCTGCACCAGGATCCGCGTGACGTGCTGTTCATTTCAGACGTCACGGCGGAGCTCGACGCGGCGCGCGAGGCCGGCATGCGGACGGCGCTGTGCGTGCGTGGCGCCACTGCCCGCGGCGACGCGGGCGGACACACTCGCATCCGGTCCTTCGACGAGCTCGTGTAGCTCGCGATGACGCTCGCGCTGATTATCCCGGGATCGCGGTCCTCGGGTGGGCCGTGCTCACGTTCAACCGGCTGATCCGCTTGCGGCAGCTCGGCGACAACGCCTGGTCCGATATCGACGTGCAGCTCGAAGCGGCGGCACGATCTCATACCCAATGTGGTCTCGGTGGTGAAAGGCCACGCAGGTTACGAGAAGGAGCACACTCGAGGCGGTCGTCGCGGCCCGCGGGCGTGCGGTGCAAGCGGCTCGAGCCGTGCTCCCGCGACGCGCGCGCGCGGAGGACCCACTCGGCAACGCACTGTCGCGACTGCTCGTCGTCGCCGAGGCGTATCCGGAGCTCAAAGCCGCCGCGAGCTTCGCCTCCCTGCAAGCGACACTGACCGATGTCGAGGATCATCTGCAGAACGCGCGCCGCTACTACAACGCCGTCGTGCGTGATTACATAACACCGCCATCGCCCAGTTCCTCGCCGGGCATCATCGCCGGAGCGATGCGGCTCAAACCGCGCCGAGTTCTTCGGGCTGGACGATCCGTCCGGAGCGATGCGACCCCTACCGTCGCGCCGTCGATCGTTCTCCTCCTCTTGCGCTCTCGGCTTCTTCGCTCTCAGCACAAGGCAAGTCGTACTACATCCGCAGCTTCGATGCGCGGATCGAGGTGAATAGGGACGCCGAGCATCGACGTCACGGAGACAATCACCGGCACATTTCGTAGGGTCGTGGAACGGTCTGTATCGCACCATTCCCATCAAATACCGCACGCCTCAAGGGTTGAACTGGACGCTCGGCGTCTCGCTGCCGGAGTTGCCAGATGCCTCGACCGGCCAGCAACTGCGCACCGAGACGAGCCGCGAGGGTCACCTACCTCAAATACAAGGTCTGGATTCCCGGCGCGTTCAATGCGGATCGCACGATCGTGCTGCGCTACCGCGCGACCAATGGTCTCCGCTTCTTCGACGAGCACGACGAGCTGTACTGGAATGTGACCGGTGACGAATGGCAGGTGCCGATCTCAAGCGGCGACGGCGGAAATTGCGCTGCCGTCCGGCACGCCCGGCATGCGCGCGATCGCGTTCAACGGCGTGTACGGATCCGCCGCACGGATGCCAGTGTCGCCGTGGACGGCAATGTGGTGCGCGTTGCCATGCCACACCCGCTGGAATATCACGAAGGACTGACGGTCGTCGTGGGCTGGGATAAGGGAGTGGTCGCAGAACCGGGCATCGGGGCGCGGACGGTGGACGTGCTGCGCAGCAACTGGCCGCTCCTGATCCGGATCGCCGTATTCGGACTTGGCGTTCCTCACCTGGTGGCGGCGCGGGCCGCGATCCGCGCCGCCTGCCGATCGCGGTGCAGTACGAGCCGCCGAAAGGGATGACGCCCGCCGAGGCCGGCACGCTGCTCGACAACGCCGCCGACATGCGGGACGTCACGGCGACGATGGTGGACCCCGCCGGTGCGCGGTCAGCTGCGGATCGAAGAGCAGGAGAATCCAGGTTCCTGGGGCTGTTCGGCGGCGGACGGAGTACTCCCTGCACCGGCTGAAGCCGGTCGCCGCCGGCTCCAGCGACGGCATGGCACCGCACGAAGCCCGGTGTATTCAGGAATCTTCGTCGGCGATAGCGAGGTCGTACCGCTGTCGGAGCTCAAGAATGAGTTCTACAGGAAACTGCCCGGGATCCGCGACGCCATCTTACGACGCACTGCACGCGCCAACGGCTTTTACCGGAGCCGTCCTGACAAGGTCAGGCAGAACTGGATCGGAGCGGCCGTCGGCGTCAGGCTGGTCGTGGCGCGTCGGCGGCACCTACCTCTCGAAGTTGACCAAGCCTCACACCAGTATCCGTTCGTCGCCGCGGGCATTCTGTCGGCTATCATCCTGCTGCATTTTGCCGCTAGGTCATGCCGGCGTTCGCACCGAGGCCGGAGCGCGCGGCTCTGGAGCACGTCCTCGGCTTTGAGGAGTTCTCTGCGCCGCGTCGAGTCCGAGAACTTGAAACGTATCATCATTGGCCATCCCGAGCTGTTCGATAAGTATCTGCCGTTCGCGATGGCCTTCGGCGTCGAAAAGCAGTTCGCGCGCGCGTTCGCGGGTATCTGCACCGACCGCGCCGCCGCTGGTACGTCGGACCGAGCGCCATGAATTTCAATGTCGGCCATTCTCGAGCAGCATGTGCGCATTTGTCGAGCGTGGCGGGCACGACGATGTCATCCACCGCGCAGCCTCGGGAGGTTCGGGATTGGCGGCGGGTGGCAGCTCTGGGGGCGGTGGGGGCGGCGGGGGAGGAGCGGCGCATTCTGGCACAAACAGGGAGGACCTGCAGGTGAATCGAGCGTTGTATGTAGTCCGCAGCGGGCCGTCGCGCTATTCTGTTTTCAGTTTCAGTCTCATGTCAGTCGGCCAACACCACGCCGCCAGGCGATATAGGGTCAATGGGCCTGGGTTTCCGAGCCTGCCATCACCGCGGCGGACCTGCGACGAGCGGCTCTACCTCATCGCGGACGATTCCCTTATCTGGGTCGGGAAACGGGCAGCGCCGGAGCATTCAAGGCGTCGGCCTACATCGCGTCCCGAGTTCAAGCGCCTGGGATCGAGCCCGCCGGCGACAGCGGCACGTACTTCCAGACCGTCCCGTTCTGGGTCGTGGCGGTAAGGCCCGCAATCGCCTCAGCACAAGCGGCGGCACGCAGCTGGCGCTCGTAACGGACCTGCCGGTGTCATTTTGCAGTACCACCCAAGGTTCTCGATAACGCGCCTGTCATTGTTGGGATCAGTCGCCGATACAGCTCATCTGATTGGATCGGACGGGGTCGCCGGCAAGTTTGTGATCCTCGACGTACCGCCGGATCGCCGGGGTCGGGCCTCTGCTCAGGCAGTACGGAGGGCCGCCATCGGCGGCCCATGCCTCGACAATCTTGGCACAGAGGTGATCGCCCAGGATCAGGAAGGGCGTCCCGTTTAACGTCCGCAATCCTCGGGCGATCCGGTGGTCTCGCAGCTCAGCCGCCGCGCGTCAACGGCGTTGCTGCTCGGCTCGGACCCGCGGAATGCGGCGCCCGGCGACAGCGGCGAATACGGTCAGTGGACAGTTCAGCAATACGTAGCG
>ERZ1370068.2853-contig-1983_pt1 | contig 20214 bp, 25 predicted proteins | sample MGYA00561227_ERZ1370068 | MGnify/ENA primary metagenome ERZ1370068 (study PRJEB38410, sample SAMEA6850437) | metagenome | study: Metagenomic assessment of the ecological functions of the soil: analysis of the soil microbiota associated with the... | reverse complement strand
TGTAGCGCGTTCAGTTACGTATTGCTCTGCGGTGGTGGCGGGAATCGCGATTGGATTGCTGATTGGCAAGATCGCTGGAGTGGTTTGAGTATCAGATCGACGATGGACCGATTGAAATTGCGGTGAGCATTCTCGTTCCATATGGCGCCTATTTGGCCGCCGAGTCGGTGAAGGCGTCGGGCGTCCTGGCGGTGGTTGCGTGCGGGCTTTATTTGAGGCCGCTAAGAGCGCGAAGTTCTTTCGCCACAAGTTCGATTACAGGCGTGGGCGGTTTGGGATGCATTGGTGTTCGTGCTGAATGGCGTGGTGTTCGTTTTGATCGGGCCGCAACTTCCATACGTGATGGCGGGGATCGCGGATATGTGGGCGAAGAGAGTTGCTGCTGGTATGGAGCCTCTGTTCAGCGCAATCGTGATTCTGTTGAGGGTACCGTGGACGTATCCGGGCGCGAAGCTTGCGTATTTCATTCGCATTCATCTACTTCACCAGAATGAGAGGAGACGCCGACCGCGCGGGCGACTTTCGGTCGTGGGATGGACCGGGATGCGCGGCGTCATCGCGCTGGCCGCAGACTGTCGTTACCCGATGTGTTGGCTGATGGAAGGCCATTTGCTCAAAAAATCTGATTGTTTTTCTGACATTCTGCGTCATTTTGGTAACACTCGTGCTCCAGGGATTGACGCTGCCCTGGGTTATCCGCATGCTTGGGCTGGCAGGGCCGACTGGACCGAATTGCGAAGAGAAAGAGGCACGCCGAATCGCCGCGAGGGCTGCTCTGGAACGCCTTGCCGAAGAGCGGTCGAAAGATCGACCGGAGTGGGCGCCTATTTACGATGATATTGAGCAGCACTATCGACATCGGCTCAGCGTTCTGGAAGGTGCCGGGACCGAGGAAGCTAACCTCTCGGCCGAGCAGTACGATCGCGCACAAGAGGCTTACCCTGCAACTGCTCAGAGCTGAGCGTGAAGCGGCAGTGCGGCTGCGTAACCAGGACGCATCAACGACGGAGATGTTGCGCCTGATGGAGCACGAACTGGATTTGAGGAAAGCCAATTTCTCAGGACTGAGGAAGTGGGTTAAAGGAAATCTATGGGGAGAATGCAAATCTACGGATTGGTTTTCCTGATGCTGCTTCTGTTGGGAATTCTGGTGACGCATCATTTGCCGGGCAAAATCGGGTGGCCGCTGGTTATCGCGGTGGCGGCTTACCTAAATTGGAAAGCGATACGCGCGATGATGAAGTAGGGTGGGTGAACCACGAATCTCGAACCCGCATAGATCGTTAAGGCGCGCAGAGGGCGCTGAGAGAGGCTTTTACCAAGGAACCGGTTGAATTCTCATCCGATTTGGACTGTCAGCATGGAAATTCGAGCCTCCATCTACTCCTTCCACTGGGAATGTAACTTTGTCCTGCGAGGTTCTTACACCGATCACGTACAACAGCGGCAAGTAGTGATCGGCGTCGGGATCGAGAGCAGTGCATCTCGCCCTAAATTTTCATAATCGACCAAGGGATCATGGTCGCCCGCCTCCAGAAGTTCGCGAGCGCGGGTTTCAAATTCGACTGCCCAGTCGTATAGGGTCCACGGTGTGGCGTCCCCAGGCGTAAGTGTGCAGGTTGTGAACAAGATTCCCGCTGCCCACGATGAGTACACCGCGTCTCGAAGTGGGGCTATCCGCTTGCCGATTTCGTACGAAATTCTGGCGGCTTCGTTTCATCAATGCTCAATTGCACAATCGGGACGTCCGCCTTCGAATTAAAAACGTGACAGAGCACAGACCATGTGCCGTGATCCGAGTCCCCAAGTGACGTCGAGATGGACCGTCAGAGTGGGCAAGGAGTTGCCGGACCCGTCAGGCAAGGTCAGGATTGCCCGGCGCCGGGTACTGCACTAAAGTTGGCGAAATCGTGGATGGTTCGCGGCGCGGTGGAGGTGTGATACCAGAACATACCAATGCCGCTGAGATGCAGAGGATTGCTTTGGGCTTCGGAACGTGCTGGCCGATCGTATTCCACCGCTCAGTGTAGGAATTGTGGGAAATGGCGTTCATCGGATTGCCGTGTCCGAAGAGATAGCGGGCATGATGGTTGGCATGTTGTGACACTCGTCTCTAATTGGAGATGCGCGAGAAGAGCGGTTCGATGCAAGAGACGAATGGCGCGAGTTCAGATTCTCAGTGCTGCCGGAAGGCTTTGACCACGGGGGCTCGAGGGCAGCACGGAGGACAGCGGGTAGATTGGTAAAGAATGTTGCGGACGAGAAGGAGGTGCTTTGCTTAGGGTGATGATGGTTAGAAATCGAACGCCTAACGTTAGGCTCCCCTCGACTTCCGGTATGAGCGACGTATAAGTGCTATTTGGATTTCATGACGTAGACGCCGTCCCCAGTCAGGCTCGGGAAGCTCCTCCATGAATTCCATGGCGCGCTGGATAGGATTTGTGTTGGTCCATCGTCGTCGGGGTACGCCGCCAGAGAGTTCGCCAAGCTTGCCCGGCCATGGCGCTGGCTCCGGCGGCCCTTGCGTTCTGTAGGCTGCCAGCGCGTCTTCGAACCGGCGAGTAGATCGGAGAGCCGTGCACGGTCTTCGATCCGGGGCCATCAATTCATAGATCGTGACCGGCTTTGGCTCTTGCCTTTCACGCGAATCTTGTCGACCTCGCGGCAGACGGAACTGGTGGGCAACTCGTCGCGACCGTAAATTCGCTGATGATGATGCGGCTGCGGTGGTCTCTTTTTGTCATTCCCCTCAAGGCGCGGAGGCCAGATTGACGTTGCCCACCCATCACCGTCCACGCCAGCCGCTTGTCAGATCCCATATTGCCAATCGTTCACAGGCCCAGTGGTTCAGTCTCTGAACTCCGATGGAGATCGCGCGCACGCCCTTCCGCTTTCTGCTTGGCGTTCAGTTCATCGAGCTGCCGGAACATCTCGAGCGCGCAGGTACGGGCGCAGCAAGCGTGGGATCAGTCTCGTGGATACGGTGAACCCCAAAACGCCGCTACAATGGCGTCGCCGATATATTTACCGAGCGCGCCGCAGGTTCAAGAAGCGTCGTCAGGTCATCGCACTCAGGAGGTGTCATACCGTTCAGCCACCGGACCGGTTCATCGGGAGTGAGACCTTCACTGAGCGTTGCCAGAAACCGCGAACGTCGCTGAACATCACGGTCAGTTCTTGCACTTCGCCACACGGGCTTCGAATATAACGTCCGGATCCTTTTCGACGAGCGCGATCGCACCCCGGAGAAAGAGCACTGACCAAACGTCTTTGCGAATCTTGCGCTTTTCACGTTCCTCAAAAATGACACGGAAACTGGTAATGGCGGCGTAATTCGCGACCAACGTGAACGCGGGGATAACGAACGTGAGCCATCGGCCCCAATGCGCGAACGCGAAGTAGACAAACCAGCCGAATGCCGCGAGCACGAGTGCAAAACAGATATTGTCGAGTAAAGCGGCTTGATGCGGCAAACAAAACCAAACCGCAGACCCATTCCAAAAATAATCTGATGAAAGCGCGACGTCGATGATTTCTTCCCGGAATCCGGGCGCGTGAGGAACGTGCGCGAGGGATCGTTCGGAGTGCAGCGAGGTTATCGAGAGGATGTTTGCGTGGTTTCGACTCCCGTGTAACCGGAGTCTTGTTTTTGGAACGGGAGCGTCCGCGAAGGATCGCTGATGCCGAGAGCGGTGGCGCCCAGAGCACCAGCCTGTCTGAAAGCGTCGGGCGGACGGCGGCGCCGCTCAGACGATCCCGCATGGAGTAGTGCGTGGTGAGGGCGTGATGACGCGAACCGGTGTAATTGATCAGCATTGTCCCGTCATGCCTACGGACGAAACTCACGTGCACCGGGTGGAACCGTTCAAGCCCGCTTTGCGCAATATCAGCGGCAAATCTGTTGATCAGGGGATCTGCTCGTACTCGCGAAGAACCTGAAGATCAAGCGAGGGGAAAGTCCTGATCCTGATACCGCACGATGAGCAAAGCGCACTGGCGGACGGTGGTGCCGCCGTCATCGGGGTTCACGCTGAAGAATCCGGCTAAGACGCCGCCGTGATCTCTGCCAACGCAGCAAGATTCGCTTCGGCGCCTTTGTAAAGCCACAATGCTCGCCGTTGTTCGTCCAGCGCACCACATCAAAGTCTTGATCCTTGGTTTCAGCTTTCTGTGGACCTGTGCAGGGCTTTTGCCCACACGATGTTGAAATATTCTTCGGCGAGCTTCGCGGTCGGGCGATTTGGCTCGCTCGGGATCGCTGAGAAATAAGCGTCCGAGTACCGCGCTGCCGGACGCTGCTTGGAGGCCCGCCGCAAATTCCGCGTCAGGATCCGTTGCGGATTCTAGCTGCTTTATCTTCCGCAAGAACTCGTTGTCGTAGCTGAAGGACCGAGTTCAGCCCGCAGTTTTTTGAGAACGTCTACCGCAGAATTGTTCTCTTTGGCTGGGAATCGCAGCGTCAGATTGCGCGACGACGCTGGCACACCTCCTGCTCGTCAGGCGTTTCTACAAGCAGCATAGTGAATTTGCGGAAGAGGAAATGCTCCAACGTGCTGGAGGGTCTTTTCGTCGATACCCACGATGACGATTCGCTCATCGCGCGCACGTGCACCACGCAAAGCCAAAAGCGCATGTCGAGAGAACGCTGCTCGATATTGCGCAGAAACTGAAAGCCGGCGCGGCCGTCGCTGCGAAGACCCGTGTGAGTAAACAGGACCAGACCCAGAGCAGTGATGAGCAGCGCAATGCCGAAATCCGCATGGCGCGCAAGAATGCGCCCGACAACTCCGGGGTCCGGTTGAAGCGGGAGGTGATCGGCAGCACTCATGCGGTGAGGCAATTCCTCCGGTGTCGCAGGAGACGACCGGTTAGCCGCCGTCTGCGCTGGAGCTTAACACTTCGGAATCTGCGGCGGGCATTGTCCGCGTGGCGGAGACCGGCGCAGGCGGGTCCTGCTTCCAGCTGGGTGTAGCCGACTGCCCATCCGGCGGCGGCAACACCAACTCCGATAATTACATTGCGCACGAGGTGCGACGGTGCCTTGGCTGATCGGACGTAACGTCCGGGACATTTGTATCCGTCATGCTGGCCTGAACAGCCGACTAGTGGCGCCGGCTCGGGTTGAAGTCCAGCGGGCCGGAATGAGATCGCTGATGATTACCATCTGTCCGGCATTCAGTGTGGATGTTGTTGCTGCAGTTGTCGCCGGAATTCTTGACGACTTTCGCGTTGCCGGTGGTGTGACCGTAACCACGCCGGTGCAGCAGATCACCGTGGTCTTATTCGCCTCGTACCCTACGAAGTCGGTGCCCAATAACGCCGATCACCGCATTCGGTGTCTTGACTTCCGAACTTTCCGTTCGCTGCGTGACTTGACAGCACGGCTACGAGTTTCCCGTATCCCACTTCAAGCGATGTTTGCTGTGAAGTTGCATCGTGCTGTAAAGCCCAGAAGTTCGCTGTTTGAGCCGCTCAGGATCGAACCATCGGTGAGACCAGCGCGCATGCGGCCGGCCTGCTCGGTCTTAGGCAGGTCATTCCACTGCAGGCGTCTTTCGCCTTGGCTGGCTTGGGCATTGCGCGTTGCCGCGGGAATGAGGGGCGTTGATTTGTCCAGCTTGCTGGTCGGCAGAAATCGCCGGCAGAACCAACATCAGAAAACACAAGAGACGCTGCACACACGTCGGAGCTGATCCACAAGTTTCTCCCCACACGTAGAACTTTAAGGACGAAATCCTGAGGCGAGTTTTGCTTGAGTGTGCGTGGAAGTCAATCGTAATCAGTGGGTTTAGTGACCATCGTAACGTGACGGAAGAGTGGTAAGAACGCCGTTAGTCAGACCGCAATAGGATCGATGTTCAAGAGTGCAGTTAATCTTCGCTGTTGCGCAGACTCGCCAAGTCTATTCCCAATTGATGGGCTTTCTTGTAAAGGTGGCTGCGTTCGAGGCCGAGGGCCTTGGCGGTGTTGATGATATGCGACTGGTTGCGTTTTCAGTTCGGCGACGATCGTTTCGCGTTCGAACGACTGAACGCCGATCGGCGAGTGGACCGTTGAAGGTAGATTGCGGCAGCGAAGCAGCGCTTGTGTGGAAGACGGGAGCGCGAGTTGGACAGTATCCGCATTCACTTCCGCATCGGTAGCGAGGAGCAGGAGACGCTCGACAACGTTGCGGAGTTCCCGGACATTGCCAGGCCAGGCATGAGCCTGTGAGAGCTGTAGAGCTTCCGCCGTGAACGGGATCGGTTTCCATCCGTTCTGAGCTGAAACTTGGCGCGCGAAATGCTCGACCAACGCGGGAATGTCTTCACGTCGCTCACGCAATGGCGGGAGAACGGGCGGGAAAACATACACGCGATGGAAGAGGTCTGGCGAAATTTTCCGTCGTGAACCAACGTTTCCAGGTTGCGATGTGTGGCCATTGATTACGCCGGACGTTCACGGGGATCGGCTTGTCGCCGCCGATGCGCTCGACCTCGCCTTCTTCGAGCACGCGCAGAAGCTTTGCCTGCATGGCGAGAGGCATGTCTCCGATTTCGTCCAGGAAAATCGTCCCGCGTTCAGCCTGCTCGAATTTTCCAAGATGACGAGCGCCGGCGCCAGTGAAGGATCCCTTTTCGTGCCCGAAGAGTTCGGACTCGATCAGCTCAGCGGGAACGGCCGCGCAGTTCAGCGTAATGAACGGACCACCCGCTCGGGCGCTTCGATCGTGAAGAGTGCGAGCAACGAGCTCTTTGCCGGTTCCTGTTTCACCGAGAATGCATACTCGCGTTTCGCTGGCCGCAACACGGTCAACTTGCGCCATGATTTTCTTCATAGCGTCGCCGGTCCAGATCATTTCGTGTTTGCCGAGTCGTTGGCGGAGCTGACGGTTTTCCGATTCAAGTTGCTGTAGTTTGAGGGCATTTTCGACGGTCAGAAGAAGTTTGTCCGTCGAGATTGGTTTTCTCGAGAAAGTCGAGAGCACCGAGTCGTGTGGCGCGCACGGCCATGTCGATGTGTGCCTGGCCAGACATCATGACGACCGGCGTTGCCACTCCTGCGTCTTCAGATCTTCGAGGAGAGCGAGACCGTCTTTATTGGGCATCACGACGTCCGAAAGGATAAGGTCGAAGTGCTGCGACTTCGCGAGGTCGAGCGCTTTCGCGGCATTGTCGCAGACGGTGGCATCGTGCCCGGCGAGGCGGAAAGCGCGGGAGAGCGACGCCAAGGTATTGGCTTCGTCGTCGACGATAAGAAGATGGGCCTTGAGCGGCACGGGAGTCTCCTTCAGGAAATCTGTCTGAACATACCGGAAGTTTGGATTGGCCGCGGCGGCAATTCGCGTTTAAGCGGTAGCCGGATGCGAAATGTTGTGCCGTGTCCGGGTGTGCTCTCCGCGGTGATCTTGCCGGCGTGATCGCTCACTACCGATTGGACTATCGCAAGGCCGAGCCCGGTTCCGTGTTGCTTGCTCGTGTAGTACGGCGTGAAAAAGGCGCTCGCACTCTTCGGGTGTAAGGCCCAGTGCCAGTATCGGAAACTTCGATGGATACCGAGTGCGAATCGTGGCGAGTGCGAAGGGTAAGGCGGCCGCCATCGGGCATGGCGTCCATCGCGTTTAGAACCAGGTTTGAAATGGCTCGATGCAGCAGGTCGGGATCGGCCGGGACTTCGGGAAGCTGATCGTCGAGTTCAAGCTTGCATTCGATCGAGCCGCGTTCGCGAGTCTGGAACTGGGCTTGAAAGAGGCGCGCAACGGCCCGCGCGCTTTCATTGAGACTCACCGATTGGAATTGCGGTTGCGGCATCTTTGAGAATTCACTGAAGCGAGAGATGATCGCCTTGAGGTTCGAGATTTCGGCCAGTAGAGTGGCGGAACTCTCGCGGAAGATTTCTTCGAATATCTCGGGGCTTTGTTGACGCGCACGGAGAAGGTTCTCGACCGTGAGCTGGAGGGGAAAGAGCGGATTCTTCAGTTCGTGAGACGAGCCGGCGGGCCAACTCGCGCCAAGCGGCGACTACGCTCGGTCTGAACAAGTTGTTCCTTCTGCTCCACCAGTTCGCGTGTCATGCGGTTAAAGGAGGCCGCCAGTTCGCCAAGTTCGTCAGAGGACGTTGCCTGAACTTGCGTGTCCCAGTTCCCTTCCGCAACTTGACGCGCAGCAGAGGCGAGCCGCTCGACAGGGCGGGTGACTCGGGATGCGATCCATCCGCTGAGCAGAATCGCAACGATGATGCCAGCACCCCCCACCAACAATGCAGCGGAGCGGATGCGGCGTTCCAGATCGACGTAGGTGCGCCGCGAACTGCCCACTAAAAGAACACCCAGTGATTCGTTGTTTTGACCTTTCAGCGGGATAGCAAGAAGTTTTTCATCATCAGCTGGGTCGGTGGTCCAATGAATAACTCTCCGTTGTTTCTTGTCCAGTGCGCTGGGCACGCTCAATCAGAGAAGAAATTTTTTCGGGACTTGCCAGAGTTCCCGAGGACGCGGAAAGCGCTTTCGGAGAGAAAGCGGATTCGATGTTCTGATACAGCAAGACGCGCATGCCTGCAGGCAGTTCAAGAGACGCAAGGAAACCGGGATCAAGGCGGCGGCCGCCGATCACGTATAGCGGTTTGTCGCTAACTCGCACCGTTTTCGTCGCGAACATACCGATGGCAACGCTGTCCGAAAGTTCTTCTTTCTTCAAGAACAAGCCAGCGGGCACAGTTGCGATGGCTGGCTCCTTGTAGCCAAAGCGAGCGGGGGATTGAGCAGACGAGATGATCGTACCCTGTGAGTCTGTGAACTCAAGGAAGTCGAGTTGCTGGCTATCCGCGATGGATTTTGCTTCGTTCAGATAAGCGCCGTAATCAGGAGCACTGTTGCTGAGCGACAGTGCCATGCGGGTAACGGAATCACTGGATGCGATGGACTCGATCCGGCGTGTGACATCTGCTCCTCTGCGATTAAATTCGCTGCGGAACTGTGCCACGAGAGCGGCGGTCCGCTCTTCGTCGGCCTGCTGGAAGGCGCGTCGCGTCATTGAAGAGACGACGAGCGATACGATGGCAACCGCGAAGAAGACAGTCAACGCGAAGACCATCAAAAGTTTTTGCGAAAGCTCAAGGCTTCTCCGTTGCGAGCCAGACATCGTCCAGGCGCCAGGCGCCGTCTTGGGAACGCCGCCAGTTTCGCACACCTGTACCGATACCCTGCGCACGGGGCAGATGCAACAGCGGGATGACGCGCTGCGTATCGACTAAAACTCTTTCCGCCTGATACAGCTGTTCAACGGCACTTCCCGCAAACGCAGGTACCGGTGCGCCGGTGGCGAGAGCCGCGCTGCGCAGAGCTAGGCGGGGGTCGAGCGAGACGAGAGGAATACGCAACAGCCGGAGATCGGCGTCGGATGAGGAAGTAACTTGGATGGCGATGCCCGAGTCGCGAGCATTGAGAGCGATCCGCTCTGCAAGCAATCGCCCCAAGGGGTCGTTGGAGTTATAGCCCAGCGTCCAGGATGTTGTCTTCACGCCACTTTTCAGTTGCTGTGCGCGAGTCAGATCCAGTTTTGCCGGAAACAAGAATTCATATCCGCTAAGCCATCCAGGAAGAATTCCTCCTGCAACTTCGCCCTCACCTTGAAGCAAGGCGTTACGCATAGACGAACGATCAAGGCTGAACGAGAGTGCCTCGCGCAGGCGTCCGTCTTCAGACGAGCGCCGTTCACGTGTGAACACGAGCGCGAGCAAATCTAACGGTGCAGATTCAACGACACGTCGCCCGTCTGTGGTGGCGCGGCGAATCTGTTCGGGGGCAATGTCCACCAGGTCTGCTTTTGCCAAGTTCAAGAGCGATAAGTTGGTCGCGCGGATTTGCACCTAGTTCGATTTCAACGGAGTCAAGATACGGCCGCGCGTTCCAATAGTCATCGTTCGCGGCGAGAATCAACTTTCTGCCTGACTGGAAGTCCGTTACCCGGAATGGTCCTGTTCCGACCGTTTTCCCTGCAGCATCGCGGCGGGCGATCGCGTTGCGAGGCGAGGACAACTCCGCCGGAAGAGTGTTCAGGGGAGCGTCAGACACGATGAGAACAGAATCATCGGACGCACTCACTTGCCAACTCGGGTTCGCCGCCCGAAGCGCGGAAGACACGACATCGGGCGTCAGCGGAGCTCCGTCGTGGAAAGTCACACCGCTGCGGATCGCCAATTGCCAGCGGCGATTTCCTGTTCAGCGTGCCAACTTGTGGCGAGCTGAGCTACGGGACGCGCTGAGCATCGAGAGTGATGAGTTTGTCGAAGAGTAGATCTGATAGATCGGGCGCCACCGCGGACAGGGATTGAACAGGCTCGAGCGAGGTTGGGGCAGCGCGGAGGGCAACATGCAACGTACGCCCATAGTGCGGGCGCGTTGCGGCATGCGACAACACCGCCCAGAACAAACTACTGACCGCAAGAAATAGATAACCTGTACGCCTCATATCGCCCCCAAATCCAGGTTGCGTGTGACTGCAACTGCGGTTGAAGAATTGTTATCCGTCCACAACGAAGTGATTGGACCAGCAAAGTCGAGCACGGGGCTGACCGGCACCGGTTCTCGATCCGGAAATTCAAAGGCCCGCACTGCGTCGGCTGCATTGTCAGAGTTCGAGGTTGCCAGAACCTGCCAGCCAGACCCGCAGGTTGAGCGCACACCGGCTAAATCGCTGCCGAATCCCAGCCCTGTGAGCGACTGCTTGCTCACGCCATCGACGAGCTGAAGGGAACCGTCGATCGATGCGAAAACCCAAAGGGTGTAGTTGGATTTCGGGATTGGAACAGCCGAGTAAAAAGGCGCGACGGAATTTTCCTGACGAACTCCAGGAACCAACGCCCCGGTAAAGTAATTGCGGTTAGGGGTGAAGAACCCATTGAGCTCGCTGGTGAGTGGCCAGGGATCATCGCCCTCACGGCAGAGCAGTGTGAGTGAAGCTCCGCCGGTGCTTGAGCAGACCACTCCCGGAAGGTAGGCGTCGAACAAATGATCTTTACGGAGCACCAGTCGTCCGCGAAGGTCGCGAGGCCACGTTTTCGCATGCTGGATCGGGAGTACTTGTTCGGCCTTCCACTGCCCGTTATCGAAGCGCGAGATTCGTATCCCCTCACCGTCTAGTACCAGAAGATACGCAGGTGCGCCCATGACTTCGACAACGGCAACGTCGAGGATGCGAGGTTCCTGTGACCACAGCAGCGTCCGCGAAATGGTGAGGGCTGGCGCTCGTGGCAGTGCGGTAACGGCTGCGCCTGGGCGGCTTACCGTCATCATCTGAATTGTTGGCGGACTATTCCCCTGCCGAATTTCCGCAACCCATACGTAGTCTTGCAAGTTTTGGGTTAGCGAAACTTGAACTGCAGCAACCGCCTGATCAGGCTTTACAACTTGAACGCCTTGACTTGATAGCTGAGTTGTCAGACCGCGGCGAATTGTTTCGACATCGGTCTTCGTGAACGAAGCGCGGTTGATTACCTCGAGAGATATGGTGCCAGGGCCAGTTGTGCCCGCTATTTTGGCGGCCAACTGGCGTTCAGGTTCCGTCCAGTCGGCGGCTAGGGCTAATAGTGGTGCGAGAAAGAATAAGAAAAGAAGAACGGAGCACAGACGACGCGACGAGGCGTACGTTCGAGTCATGGAAGAGACGAGGGCATTATAAATTGCAGTGACAAGCTCCGCGGCATACCTGAGCGGGGTCGGAATCCGTAGTGCAATGACCCAGATCGAGACGCGAAGGATATGTGGTGATTTCAGTTCCTGAGCGATCTGGGTCTGGGAGGGCAACCCTAGAAGCGCGGACTACAAGCGTCCGCGCTTGGTGTGTCTGGCCGTCGCGACTCGTATCAGGTTCCGGGTTGCTCCATACGATCGACATGGTCGCGCTCTTTCACTCGGGCTATTTCTGCGAATCATCTTCGCCTTGGGTTACGTGGTTGACGGTGTTCATGCTACGCATCACGTCGTTGGCGAAGAAAAATTTTCCATCGGCCGGGACCATCATGATTTGCAGCTTGTCCGAGAGGCGCTCCGCCACGATCTTGTTAATGAGCAGCGGATTTTGTTTCAGGATGACCGCTTCCTTCTGCATGCGCTCAGCGTCAGCTATGGCAGTCACGCGAATGCGATCGGCCTCGGCCTCGAGAGCATTTGCGGCGCTCCATTTCCGCTTTACTGTCGATCACCTTCGCGGCAGCCGCGGCTTCCGCGTTCTTGACCGTCGCTTCCTTGCGAGCTTCCGCCTCCAAACGTGACTGTTCGATCTGCTTCTGTTTCAGCGGAAGCAGGTACTGCATGGCGTCCGCTTCGCCTTTGGCCTGCAGTACGCGGACCGCAGCCTGGCCTTCTGCCTGCTTCACTTCCTGCGCTTTGGCTCGCTTCGGCTTCCAGTTCCGAGATCCGGACTTGCTTCTGTTGAATCTCTGTTTGCACTCCCATCTGATCGTTCTGCTGTTCTTTGAGGAGAAGCGTCTCGAGGCCCTTGGCGTATTCAGAAGGAAGTTGAATATCACGCAACATAACTTCTTTGACGATGATGCCGTCCGCGCCAAGTTTGCGGGTGATTGCTTCGGCAGCGCGTTTGCGCACTTCTTCCCGCTTTGTTGCGAAGACTTCGCGCACTGTGTAGTTGGGTACGAGTTCGCGCCAGGTACTGGCAACCACCGCTGGAACGATTTCCTTTTCCACGGGTTGCGGCAAGTTGCCCTGGATGTAGTCGAGGCGCAAAGGATCGAGCCGATAGCGCACGGTAATGGCGAGCCCTAAGTTGAGGCCTTCCTCTCGCCTGCACACGCAGCCCGTCTTCCTGTGTCGGCGCTTCGGCCTTGCCAGGCGAGGAAGGTTTCTTCCCTGAGTCCTCGAGCGAAGCGGTGGTGAACAATTGGTCTCGAGTGTCAAACAACACTACTCTTTCAGACACCGGCTGAACGAAATGCACTCCGGGATAAAGGCTACCTGCGCGCGTGCCTGAAGTCTGGCTGACGCGAACGCCTGCCATCCCGCTCGGGACGGACTACGATTCCGACTGCAATAAGGGATCGGCGCCCAGGCTATCAGCGCGAACGCGGCGGCCGTGCGCCATCGCACCGGCTGGGGCGGTACCGGCGCTGAGGGCCAATCCGACGGTACTCAGCGCACGCCGGTATACGAGTTCAAGGTACAAGTCGCGGACGAGGATTACCGCAGCGGTCAGCAGCATCCCAATCCCACCCCATGTCAGCAAATATTTGAGTAGCAGCATACGGGCTCCTTCACTCAACGCTTGAGGTCAGCTTTCACAGGTTGGGGTTGGGGCGTGAAAAAGGCGGAAGACTTTTCCGAAGATCAGTTCTTCTACCAGAAGGGCGATGGCAATGGAGAAAGACCAGTCCAGCGATGGCGGCAATGGCGGTGATTACGAGTTGCATAGCGTTCTCCTTGTGACTGCGATCGAATAGGGGCAGGAGAGTCGCCATCCGTAAGTGCTTTATTTATAACCATCTACATCGACTGCAGTGTGTCTGTGAGTGGTCGACGTGTCAAACCGTACACACCGCTATTCCCGCCCTCAGCGCGCGTAAACGTGCTCGCTTTTCGCTAGATTTGCGGATACGAAACGCTACGCCGCCCTGGATATTTTGCTGGGATGAAGACGAAGTCTGCGACCACTCGCGAGACTATGGAATCTAAGTCGGTGCGGAAATCCTCTGACCGGCTGTTGAACGAACTCGCACTTTTATCCAAACAAAGTTTCGAACTTGATTTTTCTCAGGACCGTTCTCGATGCGAGGCGGTCTTTCAATCCCACTCTCAACTTTTCTTGGAGAACTGAAACATGGCACGCATGAAGGCTGTGCAGGTGACAAAAAGCAAAGGTCCGTTCGAAATTGTCGAGCGAGACATTCCTGAGCCTGGCACTGGAGAAGTTTGCATCAAGGTAGAAGCTTGTGGCGTCTGCCACAGCGATGTGCTCACGAAAGAAGGCCTTTGGCCGGGAATCAAATATCCGCGAATCCCGGACATGAAGTTGCGGGACGAATTGACGCGGTCGGCGCGAACGTGAAGAACTGGAAAGTGGGGCAGCGTGCAGGCGTGGGCTGGCACGGCGGTCACTGTTTCGTGTGCGAACCCTCGCCGGCGCGGAAATTTCATCGTTTGCGATTTCGAAAAGGTTTGTGGAATCAGCTATGACGGTGGATACGCGGAATACATCGTAGTGCCCCAAGAAGCGGTGGTTAGCATCCCGGAAGGTATCTTCTGCCGAGGACGCTGCTCCGCTGCTATGCGCGGGCATCACGACGTTCAACTCGCTGCGAAATTCGGGAGCACGTGCCGGAGATCTGGTCGCGGTACAGGGTCTAGGAGGTCTTGGACATCTTGGGGTCCAGTTTGCGCGCAAGATGGGCTTCCACACAGTGGCCATTGGCCGGGGAAAAGACAAAATTCCGCTCGCGAAACAACTGGGCGCGCATGAGTTTATCGACTACGGAGAGACAGATCCGGCGCAGGAACTCACGAAAATGGGGTGCCAAGGTGATCCTGGCGACCGCCCCTGACGCCAAGGCGATGTCTCAACTGGTGGATGGCTTGTCGAAGAACGGCAGGTTGATGGTGGTCGGAGCTCCGCCGAGTCGTTATCGATCAGCGCGCTGGCATTGATCCTGCCAAAGAGATCGATTCAAGGCTGGCCGTCGGGCACGGCTCCCGATTCGGAAGACACGCTTCGATTCAGCGTGCGCGACGGAGTGCGTCCAATGATTGAGCGGTACCCGCTGGAAAAGGCTGCTGAAGCTTACGAACGGATGATGAGTGGTCAGGCACGGTTTCGAGTTGTGCTGACGGTCGGCAGCTCGAACTAACCCAACGGAAAACGCCTGAGTTTCCTGACGAACAAGTCGTTCGTCGGATAACTCCCAGGCATTTGTGTGCGGACGCGGAAGGTCGCGGTTACACAAAGCTCAGTATTGGGTTCGAAAAATTCGGCAAGTTGGGGAAAATGGACGGCAAGTCAGCCGAAGGGAACTCCAAACCACTGAGCGAGCGTCGCTCCATATTGATCGAGTGATGTGGTCGGAATCCAGCGGCCTTCGTCCGCTCGCGTCGTCGGGACCAGCCAATACCTGGGTTGGGAATGTGCCGTACATGTCGCCGCCCTTAACCGCTCCCCCAACGATAAGGTGATGGCTGCCCCACGCATGGTCTGTTCCAGCCGTCGTGTCAGGCTCGAACGTACGTCCGAAATCCGACATCGTGAAGCTCGTGACTTGCGGGCCACTCCCATTTCGACCGTCGCCTGATAGAAGGCATTCATCGATTGACTGATATCTCGAAAGAGGTTGTCTTGCTGTGGAAGCTGGTCGCTATGCGTGTCGAAACCGCCAGTGGAGACGAAGAAGATTTGGCGCTGCAAGCCGAGTGCAGCACGCACCTGAATAATCTTAGCGACTTGCTTGAGTTGCCCGCCAAGATATGAATTCGGAAAGCGGTGGCGAGCGCGCTACCCGAAGCCAACGCATTGGCGAGAGTCTTTGTGTCCTGCACGGCGTTCGAAGTGACTGAACTCGCGGATTGAATCAGCGAGAGGCCGGTGTCGAATGTCAGAAGACTTTGCAACGCACCCATACGGGCATTGTCTTCGCTCGAACCGCTGAAGCCACTCAACGCTTGCGTGGGATTTCCGCTGGCCTCGATCGGGCGGGCGCTGAGGCCCTCTGCGAAGACTGAGGTGCCCGAGAGCGAAATCGTGATTGAAAGTTCCCGCCATAAATCGACTGCATTTTGTCGGCAAGACGACCACCCCAGCCGATTTCTCCCATTCGATCGAGGGCAGCGGTCTGCATTTGTTGCTGCTGGTCAGAGTGCGAGGAACAGATTGGAGGGCAGCGCGACTTGTCTGGCCCTGAATTGCGCACGCGTCGTTGGACGAACGAGTGTGCCCACATTCGCCAAGACGGCAGCCTGTTTACTGTTGAACAGAGTGCGCAGCCCGAAAACGCGGATGAAGACCGAACGGCAAGCCTACGCTCGGCGGGGTCACCGGAAGCAAGCTGCCTTGAGCAATGGCAAGGTTGGCTCGAATTTTCGCGTAGTTCGCGTAGTCCGGGCGTTCAACGGAACAATAAGATTGTTCGCGTCATTGCCGCCAAACAGGAAAACACATACCAATGCCTTGTAGTCGGAAGAGCTCTGGGCCATCGCGTTGATGAGGCCAAGCCGGCTGAAATTCGCAGCAGCCATTCCGGCGGCTGCTGTGCAGCAGGTGTTTCTCAGAAAATCACGTCGTGACATTTTGCGCATTTCAGTTCTCCTCCTGCTGGCTTTCCCTGCCGTTGTTCTAGTGCTGTACTCTGTGCTTGCGACGCGCTTCCGATGAGATAGATCGCTGCCTTCGCTCGACGTGTGTTGTCGGGTATTGCAGAAAGCGCACCGACCAACGTATTGCGAGCGTCCGGCAGACAACCTGTCCATGGACAAGAACTCCCGCAACAGCGTCGATCCAGTGCGTTCACATCTCCTGCAACGGCGACGTAACCTGAAATATCTGTTTTGGTGTTGGCGCCTACGTTGCCGTAGACCGAGGCTGATTCAACGAAGTTGATGCGAGATGTGGTCGTGGTCTGGTTGAAGATCTTGAACTCGGGACCCCGCAACGTGGTGCCCGGAATTACGTTATCTGGAGGAAAGAAGTTGAAAACGCTAGGAGGGTTGAACGGCTCCTGGCGCATATCCGCGGCGTAATACATCAACTGATCGCCATCGGTAAGTTGCCTTAAGGGCGCGAAGCATCGACAAGATATGCAACACGGGATCTTTGAGTTTCCCGTCCGATGCCTGCACCTGCGCGGAATCGTCGCCTCGACGAGCTTCCGGATCGAGCAGGATCGCGGAGATCACCGCTTTCAAGTCACCGCGAATGCCTTTGCCCGTTGTCGTTGAAAACCTGCGTCACTCGGCCGACATACTCAGGGCTGGGATTGCTCGTGACCAGCTTCTGAATCAGCTGCGAGGAAATGAATGGACCGACGTTGGGATGATTGAAAATGCTCTGCATCGCGGCATCCAAGTCCGCTTGCGCGGTACCGCCCGCAGCAACGATCGTCCCGTTCAGCAGCTGCTTGGAACCTTTGTCATGATGGCTTTCGAATGGAACCATGGGCCCGCTGAAGTACGGCTCCGAATAGAACGCCGCGGATTTTCCTGGCTTCGGGGGGTAAGACCAGCCAGTAAAGGTATGCGCAAAGCCTTCGATTGTGTCTTGATCGTACGACGGCAACGGCACTCCGGATCCGATCGACTTGCGGCGTGCCATCGGGATTGAGCTGTACAAGTCCGATGGAGAAGAGCTGCATGACTTCACGAGCGTAGTTTTCGTTCGGTGAGCATCCGTTGCAGCCGTCATTGTTCGCCATGTCGAGATAGTTGCCCATTGCGGGACTCAGCGTCACATCTTTGAGGAGCGTGGAAAATTCCCGAAGAGCGTCATTCTGCATCATGTTCATCCACAGCGCGTGGGCACTTGGATCGCCGATCTTTCCAGCGGAGATCACCATGATCTGAGCGAGTGCGAATGCAACGCGCTGACGGAGTTGATCCTGTCCCTGTGCCGCGTGGACAAAGAACTGCTTTTGCGCAAAGCGGATGTCGTCGCTCGCTCCAGGTGCGGTGTACTTAGAAATGGGAGCAAAGCAAATTGCTCATTCAGGCAGCCCTGAAAGCCAAACCTGCTGCACGTGCAAAATCGTGCCCTGCGTTGGTCCCCAAGTGGACTGCTCGAGGGAATCGAGCGGTCGTTGCGGTGCTGGAACTTGGAGTGCAGGGTTAAGAACGAGCAAGCTGATGGGCTTGACGAGGGTTCCACCGGATTGGGGTTCTGAACGACGATCGATTGAGTGCCCGCCAAAGCGGCGGTCGCCGTTCCGGTCGCATTCAGTTGGTTCGAGTTGACGTAAGTTGTGGTGAGGAACTGCCCGCCCAATACCACTACCGCGCCAGGCGCGAATTTGCCTCCAGTGACTGAGATCGAAAAATCTCCGACGTTGACCGAAGCGGGTGAGACTGTAAGAGCGATAGGGATAGGACTCGACAACGCGACATTGGAAGTTGCAATGGCCCGAGTGTCGGCTGAACTTTTGCAGTTACCTTCACCGAGGCCGGATTAGGGACTTTTCCGGTGGCGTGTACATTCCCTTCGCATCAATCGTGCCGATAATTCCGCTACCGCCAACTATGTCGTTCACGGCCCACGTGACAGCGGTGTTGCTGCTGCCTGTGACGCTCGCGGCCAGACGCTGTTGTTTGGTATCTACGCGCAGAGTCACGCTCGCGGGTACCACGGCAACTTTGATGTTCGATGGCTGCGCGATCTGTACAGAGAACGCGGGTGCCGATGCCACCGCACGCCCGGATCCGGGCTTTTTGACTACAAGATCCGCCTTACCAACCTGGGACTGTGTTGCAGTGCCTTTTGCAGTCAGTTGAGTTGCTGATACAAAGCGTCGTAGTTAGCGCACTGCTGCCCAGTTGCACCTGCGCGCCTTTTACAAACTTCGTTCCTGTCACGGTGGATCGCCAGGAAGTCGCCGACGGAAATCAGGGAGGGCTGCACTGCTGAAACTGTCGGGACGGGGCTACTTTGGAGCGAGACCATCGCTTCCGCTAGTCAGCGTTGCGTCGGCAGTGCTCGTGGCAGTGACGTGAATGCTTGGGGGATTGGGGAGGACTGTGGGCGCTTTGTAAACACCTGCTTCGCTAATGGTGCCGACGGTCGCGTTTCCGCCAGCCTTGCCTTCAACGAACCATTTGACCGTGCCACCGGTCACGCCCTTTGGAATCGGTGACGATCGCCGAGAATTCGTTCAGTGTCGCCAGCACGCACGTCGGCAGTTACAGGCGTAATAACGACGCCGGGTTGTGGTGGATGCGAACCGTCCCCAGTCAAGCCGCCACAGCCGGAGAGCACCAAAGCTTGAAGCGGCAAACAGCAAGAGAGTGTTAATAGCCCGAGCTCGCGCGAAACCGATGCCGTCCCTAGCCATGAAGCCACCCCCGCGCCTGATGGAATTTGGTTTCGGAGTCGGCAAGGTGGGGGAGTAACTTGAAGTTACTTTGCCGAGTAAATCCCAAAATCCAATGACTGCTCAACTGCCATCCGTGGGCAAAGCCTACGGATAGGTTGCTTGGGCGACAGGTTCCGGAGCCTACACGCAAGTACAGCGTACGGTCAGTGTGAGAAGGGACGGATCAGCGCTCGGGGACAGTCCAATCGGACAGAAGAAGCGGACGGTTGTGACTAGATACGCAGCTTCTTTTTATTGCTCGCCAGCCGTCTCGTGGCTTGCTGTTACCGCCCAAGTTCACCCACGTATCAGTAAATCGACCGCTGAACGAACTGTTTTCCTTCGGCGGTTCCACGCGTGCGATAGGCGCTAGTAACAATAGCGGTCGTCTCGTAAACAAAAACGCGTGTGTCGTGGTTTGAAATCTGCTCGCTTGTACGGATTCACATCTTTTGAGGCCGGCTAGATACTGGGCGGTTTGAGACATTCCCATTGCGGATCCATCGTCACGAACGTGTCTGCCATCATTGACGTTTCGTCGCCTTCTGAATCATGATGGAGCTCTGCCTATTCCATGCGCTCGAGAGCGAGGATCATTTTCTCGTCAGAATCCTTGACTGGGATTTGGCTTTGCCCTGCACTGACAAACAGAGGGCCGCGATAAAAGTGGTATCACATACCTGATAAAACGCCGCATAACGACCCCTTGAACGACAGTTCGTCGCCTGTAAACAACACCCCGATCAACAGATTGTGGTGTGAAGAAAGTAGGGACAAGTGACAAGGGTCGTGCGACTTTCAGCGGCCTACGAGCGATCGCACATTGAGGGCTAACTGCTTTGACTACTGTAGAACTACCCACCTGCGAAAAGATGTTCCCGGCATTCGCCCTCTGATTACCCGGACCGTCCCAAGAACAATGACGAGCACGACCGCCAGCATCACTGCGTACTCATGACGTCCTGTCCTTCCTGATCGGTCCACAGACGATACACAAACTGCGCCATTAATCTCCAGTAAGTTTTAGTGGGGAACTGCTTTTTCAGCCACCGGGCGGTTTGGGGCAACCGGTCCACTCGCGACTTCTCAAATCGGCGACGGAACAAGTTTCCGATATTTGCCGTCCGTCGACAATGGCTCGTTCGTGGAGTACGCCGAGCAATACGTAACTGAACGAAGTACGCC
>ERZ1370068.7120-contig-6058_pt1 | contig 20216 bp, 34 predicted proteins | sample MGYA00561227_ERZ1370068 | MGnify/ENA primary metagenome ERZ1370068 (study PRJEB38410, sample SAMEA6850437) | metagenome | study: Metagenomic assessment of the ecological functions of the soil: analysis of the soil microbiota associated with the... | reverse complement strand
CTACTGTACAAGTGGCAGAGCGGAAGCGCGATCCGGCCCGGCGGCGATGGATAGACGACGCCCCGGTCAGCACGGTGAATAATGAGTAAACGACAGTGAACGCCGGCTGGGAGCGTTGGCGATCGCGCCCTCACGCGAGCCCGCGCACGACCGAGCAGCCATGTCGATCGCCTTGATGCCGATGAACGGCGCGACGATGCCGCCGAGGCCGTAGATCGAGCAGGTTGTCGCGCAGCAGCACCGACGCGCCGACCGCGCGGTAGCGTACGCCGCGGAGCGCGAGCGGGATCAGCGCGATGATGATGAGCGCGTTGAAGATCACCGCCGACAGGATCGCGCTCTCCGGCGTGGCGAGGCGCATGACGTTGAGCGCGCTCGAGCGCCGGGTAGGTGCGTCGCGAAGGCCGCCGGGATGATCGCGAAGTACTTGGCGACGTCGTTGGCGATGCGAGAAGGTGGTCGAGCGCGCCGCGCGTCATCAGGAGCTGCTTCCCGATCTCGACGATCTCGATCAGCTTGGTCGGGTTCGGAGTCGAGGTCGACCATGTTGCCGGCTTCCTTGGCGGCCTGCGTGCCGCGTGTTCATCGCGACCGCGACGTCGGCCTGCGCGAGCGCCGGCGCGTCGTTCGTGCCGTCGCCGGTCATCGCGACCAGGCGGCCGCCGCGCTGGTACTCGCGGATGAGCTCGAGCTTCTTCTCGGGCGTCGCCTGCGCGAGGAAGTCGTCGACGCCGGCCTCGGCGGCGATCGACGCGGCGGTCGAGCGGATTGTCGCCGGTGATCATCACCGTCTTGATGCCCATCCGGCGGAGCTCGGCGAAGCGGTCGCGCGATGCGCGTCTTCACGATGTCCTTCAGCTGGATGACGCCCAGCACCTCGCGCGCCGTCGGCGACCACGAGCGGCGTGCCGCCCTCGCGCGCGATGCGCCTCGACGCTGCGCGCGCGCGCCGGCGGGAAGCTGGCCGCCGCTGCTCGCGACGTAGTCGCTCGATCGCGTCGGCCGCGCCCTTGCGGACCTGGCGCCCGTCGAGGTCGACGCCGCTCATGCGGGTCTGCGCGCTGAACGGGCACGAAGGTCGCGCCGAGCGCGTGGATGTCGCGCTCGCGGAGGCCGTACTGCTCCTTGGCGAGGACGACGATGCTGCGGCCCTCCGGCGTCTCGTCGGCGAGCGACGCGAGCTGGGCCGCGTCGGCGAGCTGCTCGACGCTGCACGCCCGTCGGCCGGGATGAAGGCCGTCGCCTGCCGGTTGCCGAGCGTGATGGTGCCGGTCTTGTCGAGCAGCAGCACGTCGACGTCGCCCGCCGCCTCGACCGCGCGGCCCGGAGATCGCGATCACGTTGGCCTGGATCATGCGGTCCATGCCGGCGATGCCGATCGCCGAGAGCAGCCCGCCGATCGTGGTCGGGATCAGGCACACGAGCAGCGCGGTCGAGCACCGTCATCGTGATCGGCGCGCCCTGGCCGACCTCGTTCACGGCGTAGATCGAGAACGGGCAGCAGCGTCACGGTCGCGAGCAGGAAGATGATCGTGAACCCGGCGAGCAGGATGTTGAGCGCGATCTCGTTCGGCGTCTTCTGGCGCTTGGCGCCCTCGACCATCGCGATCATGCGGTCGAGGAAGGTCTCGCCGGGATCGCTCGTGATCGCGCACGACGAGCCAGTCGGAGAGCACGCGCGTGCCGCCGGTCACCGCGCTCCGGTCGCCGCCCGCCTCGCGGATGACGGGCGCGCTCTCGCCGGTGATCGCGCTCTCGTCGACCGAGGCGACGCCGATCAGCGATCTCGCCGTCGCTCGGGATGAACTCGCCGGCCTCGACGAGCACGAGGTCGTCCCTTGCGGAGGTCGGCGCTGGTGGTCGGGAACGGGCTTCGGCTTCCTTGGGTCGAAAGTGCCGTTCTGTCGGGCATCGCGCGCGAGCTTCCGCGCCGCGATGTCGCGCCGCGCCTTGCGGAGCGCGTCGGCCTGCGCTTTGCCGCGGCCCTTCGGCCATGGCCTCCGGCGAAGTTCGCGAAGAGCACCGTGAACCAGAGCCAGAGCGAGATCGGCGAGAATGAACCCGGCGCGGCGCCTCGCCCTGTCCCGACGAGCGCCTGGAAGAAGAGCACCGTCGTCGAGGACGCTGCCGAGCAGCACCACGAACATGACCGGGATTCCGCACCTGGTGGCGCGGATCGAGCTTGGCGAACGACGCGATGATGGCGCCGCGCACGATCACCGGGATCGAGAGGGGACGGGCTTTCGCGTTGGTCGACATGGTCTGGGCTCCTTACTGGAACAGCGCCAGGTGCTCGACGATCGGACCGAGCGCCAGCGCCGGCACGAAGGTGCAGCACGCCGACGATGATCACGACGCCGATCAGCATGGCGACGAAGAGCGGCGTGTGGGTCGGGAGCGTGCCGGCGCCCGCCGGGACGTGCTTCTTCTGGGCGAGCGAGCCGGCGATCGCGAGCGTCGGGATCGCGAGCCAGTAGCGCGAGATCAGCATCGCGATGCCGCCGGTCGCGTTGTAGAAGGGCACGTTCGCCGACAGGCCCGCCGAAGGCGCTGCCGTTGTTGTTCCCCATCGAGCTGAACGCGTAGAGGATCTCGCTGAAGCCGTGGGCGCCTTTGTTGAGGCGCCCGCCGAGGCCAGCTTCGGTCACCACCGCGAGCGCCGTGAAGCCTGAGCACGACGATCGGCGGGATCAGGATGACGAGCGACGGCCATCTTCATCTCGTAGGCCTCGATCTTCTTGCCGAGGTACTCGGGCGTGCGCCCGACCATGAGGCCGGCGACGAAGACGGCGATGATGGCGAAGATCGAGCATGCCGTAGAGCCCCGAGCCGACGCCGCCGTAGATCACCTCGCCGAGCTGGATCATGAAGAGCGGGCACCAGGCCGCCGAGCGGCGTGAACGGAATCGTGCATCGCGTTCACCGAGCCGTTCGAGGCGGCGGTGGTCGCGGTCGCCCAGAGGGCCGGAGTTGGCGACGCCGAAGCGCACCTCCTTGCCCTCCATGTTGCCGCCCGGCTGGACGTCGCTCGCCGCTGATGTCGGCGCCGAGGGCGGCGTGGCGCGGGATTGCCGCGATACTCGGCCCACTCGCAGACGCCGAGCATGACGACGAAGATGACGCGTCATGGCGGCGAGCACGGCCCACCCTTGGCGGGTGTCGCCGACCATCTGGCCGAAGGTGTAACAGAGGGCCGCCGCGATCACGAGGATCGCGAGCAGCTCGAGGAAGTCGATGAGCGGCGTCGGGTTCTCGTAGGGATGCGCCGAGTTGACGTTGAAGAAGCCGCCGCCGTTGGTGCCGAGTTGCTTGATCGCCACCTGCGACGACGCCGGCCCCATGGGGAGCGTCTGCTCGGTGACGGCCGTCGTCTCGGTCTTGGCTGCGCCCTTCTCGTCGAGGACGGGGTTGCCGTCGGCGTCCTTGACCGGCGTCGTGACGGACGTCGCCTGCAGGAGCGGGACGGTCTTGTAGGCGCTGAAGTTCTGCACCACGCCCTGCGAGGCCTGCACGAGCGGCCAGACCGATCGAGAGCGGCAGCATGATGTAGAGCACGGTGCGAGTGAGGTCGACCCAGAAGTTGCCGATCTCGCGCGTCGAGAGCGTTCCGAAAGCCGCGGATCAACGCCACCAGGGTCGCCATGCCGGCCGCGGCCGAGACGAAATTCTGCACCGTGAGCCCGAGCATCTGGGTCAGGTAGCTCATCGTCGCCTCGCCGCCGTAGCCCTGCCAGTTGGTGTTGGTGGCGAAGCTCATGGCCGTGTTGAAGGAGGAATCGGGCGTGACGCCGGCGAAGCCTTGCGGGTTCAGCGGGAGGACGCCTTGCAGACGCTGGAGGCCGTAGACCGCCAGTGCGCCGAGCCCGTTGAAGAGCAGCATCGCGACCGCATAGGTCTTCCAGTCCATCCCCTCGTCGGGATGGACGCCGCAGACGCGGTAGATCAGACGCTCGACCGGGCGGAGCACGGGATCGAGGAACGTCCGCTTGCCGTCGTAGACGTTCGCCATGAAGGCCCCGAGCGGTTTCGCGAGCGCGATCAGGACGACGAGGTAGAACCCTACTTGGAGGAATCCGTTCGCGGTCATCAGAATAGCTCCGGTTTCAGAAGGGCCACGAAGAGGTAGACGAAGAGCCCGAGGCTCACGACACCCCCAAGTACGTAGAAGATCGTCATGGGATCACCTCACAGCCGGTCGAAGAGCTCGACCAGCGCCAGCGAGACCGCGAAGAAGCCGACGGTCAGTCCGAGATAGACAAAGTCCATGATTGGCCTCCGATGATGGGCGGTAACAGCAACGTACATGCCGCCGGTGGCGTACGTCCGCGCCGAGTGTTTCTGGCGCGAGGTGGCATCGAGCCCGTGCAAAACGCAATGCCGCGCTGCAGCCTGCAATCTCACATCCCGCGCGGGCTCTCCGGCGCGCGGACGATGCGGAGCTGGGTTTCCACGTGCTCGACGGCGTCGACCGCATGGGCGGTCCTTTCGGCGCGGTAGCGCGCGGCATCGTTCGTGACCCACCCGCCTAGCGTGACGACACCCGCACGCGCACGCACCTCGAGGCGTGACGCGTCCTCGGCAAGAGTGCCGATCAGTGCCTTGCGCACGACGCCGTGGCACGGGCATGGACGCTCGGCTAGGGTCCGGTTGCGAGGAGGACGACGCATGCTCACCGGACGCTGTCACTGCGGTCGCGTCACCTACGAGGTGGACGGCAAGCTCGGAGCCGTGACCTACTGCCACTGCGAGACCTGCCGCCGCGTGCAGGGTGGGGCATTCGTCGTTGGCGCTCCGGCGCGGCGGAAGTACTTCCGCCTGGTCACCGGCGCCGACGCGATCACCGAGTACGAGTCGTCCCCGGCAAGTACCGCGGGTTCTGCAAGGTCTGCGGCTCGCCGATCTGGAGCCGCCGCGTGGCCGAGCCCGAGACGTTACGGCTCCGTCTGGGCGCGATCGACGGCGACCCGGGGCGGCGGCCGGTGGCGCACATCTTCGTCGCGGAGAAGGCGCCGTGGTTCGAGATCACCGACGATCTGCCGCGCTCGCAGGGGAACGGTGAGGATCTGGCAAAGTAGATTCTACGGGCAGAGCGTCCTCGACGGAACGATCGGTAGCGTGAGCCCGCATGTGTCGGTGTCGGGGCGAACGGGAGAACGCAGTCGATCGCCTCCCGCTTGCGCCGCCGCCGCTTCGTCTCACGCCAACCGAAACAGCTCCACGGGGTCACGCCGACCGCGGATCGTGATGGCTGGAATGCGCTCGGACGCATCGACGCCGCTCACCTTTCGCACCGTCTCGGAGATGAGGAGCTGCGACCCGAAGTCCTTGTTGAGCGCCTCGATGCGGAAGGCGACGTTCACCACGTCGCCGATGACCGTGTATTCCTTGCGCTCGACGGACCCGATGTTGCCGACGATCGCCTGTCCGGCGTGGAGTGCGATGCCGATGTTGGTGGGCGGCAGCGCTCCTCCGCCGACAGCTCGTCCAACCTCGACCAGAATGCGCCGAGCCGCTGCAACCGCGTTGGCGCAGTCATTCCCGGTCGAGATCGGAGCGCCGAAAACGGCAAGGAATCCATCGCCGAGAAACTTGTTCACGATGCCATGGTGGTGGTTGACCGTGTGGACCATGAAGCTCCAGAGCGTATTCAAGTAGCCCACGACTTCATCGACGGGCCGGTGCTCGGAGAACGTCGTGAAATTGCGGATGTCGAGGACCATCACGCATACCTCACGGATCTCCGAGTATTCACCCTTCGGCTGGGAGAGGAGTCGATCGACGACCGCGGGCGAGACGTGTTGACCAAAGAGCGCCACGACCCGCTCGCGCTCCTGCATTTCCCTGAGCGTCTCGATGAGCGTCGTGCGAATGCGATGGCTGACGAAGCCCGCAGCGAGGCCGCCGACGAGCAGAAGCATTCCCCGCATCAGGAAGCTCAGGTGCATGATGTCGGGAGAGCCCACCACTCCCGCACCAACTCCCCGTGATATGCGGCGAAGAGGCTGCCGTAGCCGACCGCGGCCATGGCTCCCGTGAACACGCACAGCCATGGATCGAGCCGCAAATGGCGAGAGGATCATGATCAGGAAATAGGCGTAGTTCACGGAGTTCGTGAGCACGTTCAGCGGACGGTCGAAGTGGCACATCATCGCCAACGCCGTCGTCGGCATGGCGACCTCGAGCGCGGCGCTGACGTAGGCTTGGAAGGGAATGATCTCTCGTCCCCGTCGAATGCTCTGGCGTAGGAGGACGATCGTGAGCGATTCGAGGCCGATCCAGCAGCTCAAGACGAGCAAGTAACTGCCGCCTCGGAGCGCATCGTCGCGCAGGCCGTTCCCGCCCTGATAGACCAACCGCACGGCGAGAATCGCGATGAGGATCCCGCCGAGGAGCACGGCCCGCCACTGCTCGCTGACCAACATTCGCCGTTCGAGCTCGTGCTCGAACTCGCCGCCACCTGGCCCTGCAGGTTGCACGGCGACACCATCGGCCGGCGGTCCTGGAAGTGCAAGCCGCACGACTTCGTCGCAGCTCGCGGTGGTCACGTTCCCCGCCGAGTCCGTGAACGTCCGTCCATTCGACGAGCAACGAGGGCGGCTTACCTCGGCGCCTCGGGTGGTTAATGGGAGGTTTTAACGGGTTCTTCGCTCCGGCGAGTCGACATACTGCGCGCTGTCGGGCGTTCCCCTGATCGCCATCGCAAACAACGCCGAGAACAGAATGAACGGCACCGCGAGGGCGATCATCAGCCAGGAATCCACCGCATCTCGAGCGGCCCGTCCGACGGACGCTCGATGAAGCCCTGAATCCGGGTTGCCATATCGGTCGGTCCCGTCCCGACGATGTGCATCGCCGCCGGCGTGGACTCCCACTCGCGTCCGTCGCGGAGTGTGAGCCGGATCTGCGGCTGCACGGCGGCCGTCCCGGCGCGCCGGCGGATGTCGGTCTGCTGGAAGCTCGTGGCCTGCACCACGTCGACGAGGTGCTCCGTCCGCGCGGTCACGAGCCCGAGCAGGCGGTGCTCGACGGTCACGTCGACCCGGCCGTCGCCGACACGCTCGCAGCGCACCGCGACGACTGCGCCGAGCCACAACAGAATCGCCGTGATGAAGAAAAACCCACCGGACATGGGCAGCAGCACCCGCCACGCAATCGTCGGCGTCTCCGCATCCTCCGTGCGACGCTTCCGGGCGGCGGAGATCGTCTCGCCTTCACGCACGGCCGTTGGCTTAGCCCACCTTCGTACGCATCGCCACGGACGATTCGGTAGTGGGCGCGTTCAATTCTCGACCGGCGTTAGTAGTTGAGTGAGGGCGCGATCGGCGTTGCATTCGCATCGCGAACGCACCACGGCGCGCTATTCGGATGTGAAACAGATTCCGTTCTGGACCGAGTGATCTTCGTTGACTGGGTCGTCGGGCGGCGCCGTACCGTCGTGATGTACCCGAGACGGCGTTGCTTCTGCCGACACGGACCCGCGCGCGAGCATCGGGATCACGCGCGCGGAGGGTGTCGGTCCCCTCTCCCAAGCGACGACTCATCACTCAGGGTCGTACCCCTGAGGGCTCTGCTGCGCCGGGAGGCCGCGATGATCATACGCGCAATGGTATTCGGGGCACTTCTGCTCCTGGCCGGATCGACGATCGCGACCCGGGCGTTCGGCGACGTCGAACCGGGTGATGTCATCACCAAGGCGAATGCTGGAAGGTGCAGGATCTGACATCGCCGGGACTCCATTGGTGCGTGCAGCACGGACTCCCCATGCGCATCATGGCGCCGCGGGCGCGTGCCTGGCCGCCGGCGTACCGCGACGCGACCGAGAAATACTCGGGGCAGGTGAAGCTCTCAGCGGACGGCCTCACGCTCGAGAACTACGTCGCCGGGGCGCCGTTTCCCCGCATCGATCCGAAAGACCAGCAGGTCGCGCTGAAGATCGTGTGGAACTTCAACTACAGTCCATCAACAACGACGACCTCGACTTCCGCAACTTCGACGCCGACACTGGCCCCATTCACGACGACCGCCCCATGACGATCGAGCGTCACTTCATCGGCGATCATTACCGGCGGCTCTGGTACGTCAACCGTCTGTACGTCGACCCCAAGCCGACCTGGGCTCGAATCCCGCCGGCATCGCGTACAAGGAGATGTTGTTCCCGTTCAGCGAGCCCTTCGACGTGAAGGGTGCCGGCTTCCTCTACTATCGCTACCAGGATTCGGCGCGGCAGGACGATAGTTGGATCTACATACGACAGGTTGGGCGCGCCAAGCGCCTCTCGACGGCGGAGCGTTCCGATGCGCTCTTCGGCCTCGACATCGACATCGACAGCCACTACGGCTTCAGCGGCCAGCCCGCGTGGAGCGAGTGGAAGTATCTCGGCCAGAAGACGATTCTCGCCGTCCTGCACGCCGAGCACTTCCCGGTGAAACGGGCCGAGCCGCCGGCCGATTGGGGCTTCGACGAGGTGTGGGAAAGGTCGACACCTACGTGCTCGAGGCCGTGTCGCGCGTGCCGCAGTACAACTTCTCGAAGCGGATCCTCTACATCGACAAGGCCATGTTCACGATCCCGTATACCGACCTGTACGATCGGGACGGCGAGCTCTGGAAGATCTGGCTCCAGCCCACGAACTACGCCAAGAAGCCTCATGCGGATGCCAACGTCGCGGTGTACGACTACGAGGTGCCCTTCTTTCCCGAGGTCGTGATGGTCGACATACAACTCCGGCGCGCGACGCGCGCTGCGTTCCCAGGCTCCGCGTTCCCCGGCGAAGAAGGCTTTTACTACAACTTCGGTGACACGATGGGGACCACCGACTCGCAGCTCACCCTCGCCGAGATCGTGAGATCTGGACAGTAGACTCGTCGGAAGGAACGGCTGGTCGTCTCGGCCGTCATCGAAGGGGAACGAACCTGTGGCGAACGGCAGTTCAGGGGAACGTCCGATATCGGCGGTCATGTCGACCAGACCACGCGAAAAGGCCGGTAGTGATGCAACCTTGTGTCTCCGCCTCCTCGCTCTCCGCCAACCGGCGGGACGCGACCTCCGCTTCATCACGACCGCGCTCAAGATCACCACCGACCTCGAACGCATCGGCGATCGTGCCGTCAGCATCAGCGAGCGGGCGATCGAGCTCGGCGGCGAGCCGCCGCTCAAGCCCTACATCGACATTCCGCGCATGGCCGACATCTCGCTCGGCATGCTGCGCTCGAGCCTCGATGCGTTCGGGTCCGCGAGGATCCCGAGCTCGCGTTGTCGGTCTGTCGCAGCGACGACGAGGTCGACAGGCTGAACAGCCAGATCTTCCGCGAGCTGCTCTCCTACATGATCGAGGATCCGACGACGATCACACGCGCGATGCGCATCCTCTTCGTCTCGAAGTAACTGGAGCGGGTCGCCGACCATGCGATGAACATCGCCGAGATGGTGGTGTTCATGGTGAAGGGCCAGAGTTTCCGCCACGCCACGGTGCCGTCCTCGGTGTAGTTGCTTTGGTAGGTCTCGCGTCCGAAACATCAGCACGATCCCGAGTCGCCTCGCGTGGCTGTGCCGCGCCGTCGAGTTGACACCGAGTGCCTGACCCGGCCGTTCGCCTGAACGGCCGGGTCGCCAACCGTTGGGCCAGGCGCTATGGCGCGTTCGGATTCTGGATCGGACCTGCGTAGCTGCACGAACAGGTGGGGTGCATGCCGGTGCAGGTGGCGGCCACTGTCACCTTGGCCTGACCCATCAGGGTGTTGTCATGGCCGAGGCCGGTCCAACCGACCTCGAGAACCTTGCCTTTGCTGGTGGGGAGGAACGAGGCCTGGGTGGGACACCCCGGTCCGCCGTTGTCCTGACCGATGCCGGTCAGCTGGAGCCGCGCGGGACCCGGGAAGCCGTTGAAGCTGTTGACGGCGGACACGTCGGTTGGTGCCAGGCAGGACAGCGCTACGAAGGTCATGACCGCGGCCCCATTGCGGGGCTCGTCGTGACTACCCGCGGCGCTGATCGAGTCGCCGAGGTCGCCGTTGTAGTCGGGGAAGCATTTTAGGGGAAACGCGCCACAGCTATCGCCGGGAGTTGGACAGTCGCCAGGGACAACACACCCGCGGAAGGTCTCGATCACACAGTGCTCGTTGACTGGGCCCTCGGGGCAGACCCCCTCTCCTCCGCCGGTCGATACGCAGAGCGTTCCGTCTCCAACGGTGGTCGTATCGATGCACGCGCTTGGCCGACGAGGCTCGCCCGCCGCGTTGGTGCAGGTGCCGGCGGCCGCCGTGGCGCACTGCGCGGCGTTCTCACAGGGGCGACTCGCGTCGAGCGAGCAGCTGCCGCAGAGGCAGAGTTTGCCGGGTGCACCGTTGCAGGTTGGGCTGCCCGGGCCGAGGGTCTTGGTCAAGCGTGCCGTCATTGGTGTTGCTGAGGTCGATGGGAATGCTTCGCGACCAGCGACCCGACGGCGGGCGGGCAGTCCAGACTCGTGGTGCCACCGAAGCTCGGGTACGGTGACAGGCGCGTTGCCGTCGCACGACGACCCGGCGTGCGGGCCGCTGCTGCAGACGCCCTCGTCGAGACCGTCGTTGGGAAGGCCGTCCCCGTCACAGCGCGGACACGGTTCATCGAAATCGGGTCCAAAATGGGGTCCGTAGACCCGCCAAATGATGGCGGCGGTGCCGGTACTGGCGCCGGTGGCCTGGTCGAAGGTGCCAGAAATGGCGCCGTCCCACTGAAAATGTCTGACAGGTCGAGATACCGGCGGCCGCTTGGGGAGCGGTGCGCCGAAGTAGAACTCGCAGGTGCCGAGACCGCCGCCGCATCCCGCCACGCCTCCCGGCGCGCTGGTGCACTGCACCGAGGTGTCGCCGTTGCAGCGCTGGGTGTTCATGTCGCCGGACTCGAGCGCTACGATGGTGTCGTTGACGAAGGCGTCATCCTGGAGGCGCAACCGGCCCTCGTCGTCGAAGGTGAGACAGGGCGTCGCCGTCGAGCTGCACCCCATGTCGGATGGCTTGCAGTACTTGGTTTCGAGCTTACCGACGCAGCTCCCGCTGCTGCTGTCGAGCATGCGGGTGCATTTCGCGACGTCGCCGATGGGGTGCCCTTCTGCGCCGCCTTGCGGACGAGACCGAGCACGCAAGCGTTGTACTTGCGCACGCACCCGAGCTTGCCGGCGGTGCACTTGTTCAGTTGGGCGCCCCGTTCGGCACCAGCTGGCCGACGATCTCCTGCACATGTGCATCGATCCTCGCCTCGAAGGTGGCGGCATCCCCGACGCTGGCACCGCACCCACCCTTGGCCTCGAAGCTTGGCGAAGCAGCCCTTGCCCGGCACCGCGGGGCTGCCGTCAAACTTATCCTTGCATTTGGCGACACAAGCGTCATCGACGGCCACGCCCGCGCCCAAGGCCTTCCGATGGCAGTTCAGGAGGCAGCTCTTCTTCTTGGTGATGCACTTTACCTTGCCAGCGATGCAGCGGCTTGCGGCGAGGCTCCCGTCGAAGAGGCGTTGGCCGGCGTGGCGGCGCCGAGGAATAGGGCGAGTGTCGCGGTCACGAGGGGGACAAGAGTGATCGATCGCATGAGGGCACCTCCTGGGTCGGTACGATCTCTACCGTATATCGTGACTTTCGAGGGAACAGTGTTCCCTGACCCGTAGGCGACCGGCGTGCACAGCTAGCCTCGGGCCATCGCAGCATTGGACGCGGGGCGCCCCAAGCGCACGGGGCCGAAATGGAATGGATGGGGTGTACGGGACGCTGAGCCAGCGGAGCGTCCCCGCGACCGGAACGTCACAGCGTCTCTTGGGGTGATAGGAAGCGGTCAGCCGATTTTCGGTGAGGGCAATGCGTGCTTTCGCGGAGGGACTCTGGCGAGGCGGAACGTCAGACCCCGTCGTTCGGAGAATAGGGACGAAGACGAGGAGAGCTGAGGTCCGATAATCGGAATACTGTCACCCAACGCGCGTAATGCGTCCTATCGACACGGATGCTCATCGACCGCGCAATGACCCGCCATCGTCTGTGGCGAAGCGTCGAGGAGATCCCGACGTGGCAGCAGATTGTCAGCTTCGTCGCGATTTGCCTTGTCGGCGGTATCCAATGAGGAGTAGAGCGCGAACACGAGCGATCATCGATCCGACGTCCGGGAGTATGGACTCGGTCCCTTCGCGGGGACCCAAACCAATGGAGGCGGCCCATGAGAACGATCATCTCGCTCTTGATCACTGCCCTGGGGACCTTGAGCATCGGCGGGCCCGGGGTCGCCCACGGCGGCACCCTCGATCACCTCGTGTGCTACGCCACGAAGGATCCTCTGAAGATGCAGTGGTCGGCAGACCTGATGGCCACCATTCAACCCGAGTTCACGGCGACGGGATGCGTGCTGAAAAAGGCGGTCGAGTTCTGCGTCCCCGCGACGAAGACCAACGTGAACCCGGCGCCGCCGTTTCCGGGTGTGTCGGGGCAGACGCTCCAGGACGACTACATTTGCTACACCGCCAAGTGTGCGGTGCCCGGGACTCCCGAACAAGCTCGTCACCGATCAGTTCGGGAGCCGAGTCGAGAAGAAGTACAAGCTGTCGAAGGTTTGTGTCCCGGCGCGGAAAGCGCCGCCACCGTGTGGTCCGACGGGCGCGCACATGTGCGGCGGGACGTGTCCGGGCACGAACCAGCAGTGCCTGCCCGACGCACTGGATCGATGTACGTGTCTCCCGATCCAGGACGGGTGCTTCGTCAACACCGACGGCGCGTGCACGGGAACGTGCCCCGGAAGTGGCCAACTGTGCGCATTCGATGACACCGGGTTCTGCGGGTGTCCATGCTCGATCCTCATTCCGAATTTGCAGACGAGCGTGTGTCAGATGGGGATTTGCCCGAGCCCGAAGATCTGCGTGAAGAACACCACGGACACTGCAGTGCATCTGCTGCGCGCTCGGTGGTGTCTCCTGTTCGGTGAACAGCGACTGCTGCCCTGGCTTCAACTGCATATCCGGGCGTTTGCTCGTAGCGTGAATCGATGCCGGGGCCCTGGGTGTGGCAGGGCCCCGGCATCCGTGTGCCTGTACACGTACTCCCGGGTCGACGGCGGCGCTCGGCCGCTTCGCGGTTGCCTGGCTCGATGGCCGCTTGTGTCGGCGCTCAGCGTCAGGCCGCCTCTGTCCGCCGGAGCAGATCCATCTCACGGAGCCACGCGAGCAGTTGGTTCCAACTCGGCACCATTTGGGACATCTACACCATTCTGCGCGGTCGCTCCGAGCTCAGCAGCTTCGAGAGCACGGCCGTCCACGTCGGCGGGTGAAGGCATCTTTAGCGCGTTCCGGCGAGGTTGCCAGGTGGTATGGCTATCCACCGAAATTCAAGCGTACCTGGCGCAGCATGAAAGTGCGGCGCAAATGCTACCCAATGTGTGCCAGAGCAGATTCCATTTGGATTGATGAGTCTGGACCTGTCAGGTCTTACAAGTAGACCTGACATCAAGCGGCATCAGTGGAGACCTGACAGGTCTGCACCATCAACTCATCAGGACATTGCTTTAGTAAAAGGAAGCCCTTATGCAACGCCTGGCTCAGATCTCATCTTGATCTTCGCGATTCTGTTTGCGGTAGTTTATCGTCGGGCCGGCCTTTGCTGAGCCAGTCAGTTTGCGCCCTATCCGCTGATAAAATGCGGCGATGTCCTCGATCTCTTAACGCCGCTATTCTTAGTCCCTCTCTATTGGCTGTTGCTTCAAATTAACCCCGACCGTCCACCAAGCCAAAAGGAAATGCGGGTCTTCCTTGTACTGGCCGCGATGTGGGTAGAGGGCCGGGGATGCACTTGGTCGCCAACTCGATTGGGCATTTAACGCAAGCCCTGGTCGGTAGCGATGTGGAAACACTCACGCACTTCTATGATGAAGTGTTGAGCCACTATCTCTGGCATCTCGGCCTGGTGGGACTCTCGGCGCTGCTGATTTATCGGCAATGGAAAAACCCGTTCACGAATCAGCGTTCCGGGTTAGGTTTTGAGATCACCGCCGGGATTATTCACGGCTTCAGTTATTCCTCACGATTGTGGAAGCGGCGACGACCCCGCTGGGCGTTCCCTTTGCCATAGCAGTCGTCATCTTTACTTTGGTGTGGGGGCGGCAGCGTTTACGCCAACAGCCCGTGCTAGCTTTTTTCTTCGTCGCGCTATTCAGTGGCCTGCCTGTTCTTCCTGGGTTGGGGACTGTATTGGGAGTGGGCTGCCGGAATTCAGCGAAGTCGGGATTGTTGATTAGCTTAGTACTCGTTGCCGTAAGTACAGTGACGTATATTTGATTGTCATCAAGCCCCGCCTTGACTACTACCTTCTCTCAGGTGGAGGTGGTGGAATATGCCGAGGCAAAGCCCATATGCGATACACCTGAGTGACGACCAGCGCGCATGGCTCGAGTCACGCCCGTAAGTATACGTCACCGTATAGAGACGTGGTCCGCGCCCGAATCGTGCTCTATGCCGCCGAAGGCATGGCCAACGACGCGATCGCGGCGCGGCTCGATACGCCGCGCCAGATCGTGAGCAAGTGGCGGAAACGATTCGCCGAAGACGGCCTCGCTGGCCTCGAGGAACTCCCCGCGGCGGGCGACCCGCTCGCTTTTCCCCGACGTCGTGGTCGCCGTTAAGGCGCTGGCCTGTGAGCTCCCGTATGAGCATGGCCTCCCGCTCTCCCGCCTCAGCATCCCGGACCTCCGCCAAGAAGCGGTGCGCCGAGGGTTGGTCGCGTCGGTCGGCGAGACGACGGTGTGGCGCTGGTTAAGCGAGGACGCGCTCCGCCCTTGGTGCCATCGCAGTTGGATATTCCCTCGCGATCCCGCTTTCGCGCAGAAGGCTGGCCGCGTGCTCGACCTCTATGCCGGAACCTGGGAAGGCGCGCCCCTGGCCTCCACCGACTACGTGATCTCGACCGACGAGAAGACCAGCATTCAAGCCCGCGGGCGCACGCACGCCACTCAGGCCCTCGGCCCGGGCAGCCGATGCGCGTGGAGCACGAGTACCGACGCTGTGGCGCCTGGATCTACCTGGCTGCCTGGGATGTCCGGCGTGCCAAGATCTACGGGCGCTGCGTGCCCAAGATGTGCATTGCGGCCTTTGACAGCCTCGTCGAGCAGGTGATGAGCCAGGAACCCTACCGCTCGGCAACGCGCGTGTTCTGGATCATGGACAACTGCTCCTCCCACCGGGGCGAGCGCTGTACGGACCGGCTCCGCAAACGGTGGCCCGCCATCATCGTGGTCCACACTCCCTGCACGCGAGTTGGCTCAATCAAGTGGAGATCTATTTCTCCGTGGTCCAGCGCAAGGTCCTCACGCCGAACGATTTCGCTTCGCTGGCCGCACTCGAAGACCGCCTGCTTCGCTTCCAGTGAGCACTACGAAAGCGTTGCGCGGCCTTTCGAGTGGAAGTTCACCCGCGCCGACCTGGCCAAACTCCTCGCGAAGCTCCCCGTCGCGCGTCTGACACTACCCACCGCAGCATGATACGTCACCGAACTTTCGAGCCAGAGTACTTAGCAACTTGAGGAGCGTCCAAATGGGAGCGGCCAAAGTTGCAATCACGATCGAGGAGGATCTGTTGAAGCGGATCGACCGGCTCGGGCCCGAGGCTGTGCGGGCCGACGCGGCCACGGATTGCGCGGGTGGGTTGGCAAGTATGCAGGGTCGCGTTAAGCAATCTGCACAGCCGCATGCCAATCGACGAGCCTAGGGATCTCCCACGATTTCGCCTTCAGCACGAACGCGCCCTGGGTGATCGATCTGCGGCAGCTGACTTGGGCCAAGGGGCTCGCTGAGCTGCGGGCACGCACTCAGGCGGAGATCCCCGACCTGCTACGATCGCGTACGGTTCCCCCGCTGGGCCGTTTTCTCGAGACGGTCTATCGCCTCGGCGCCGCGCTTGCTGGTTGGCATTTTCATGAACGCCGTCAGGGCGGCGCGGTTTCCAAGGCGGGGATTTCTCGGCGGCTACGGCAAGCGGCCGAGCCGCTCGGACCGGCCTATATCAAGTTGGGACAGATTCTCTCTTCAGGGAAGGGCTTGTTCCCGGACGAGATGATTCTCGAGCTTGAAGATGCTGCGCGACAACGTCAAGCCCGAACCCTTCGAGCTCGTACGCCAGGTGGTCGAGGAAGATCTCGGACGCCCCCTCGAAGAAGTGTTCGCAGCCTTCGACCGCGAATGCGTGGCCTCGGCTTCGATCGCACAGGTCCATGCGGCGAAGCTGCGCAGCGGTGAGGACGTCGTCGTCAGGTGCAGCGCCCGCGGGTGGCGCAGCTCGTGCGCCGCGACATCCGCGCCATGGCGTGGATTGCTCCATTGTTGGTTGGACGTATTCCGGTCTCGGCGCTCGCCAATCCTCCGGTACAGGTGGAGCTCTTCGCCGAAACGATTCTCGAAGAGCTCGACTTCCGACTCGAAGCCGAAAACATGCTGGATATCGCCGCGCTGTTGAAGCGGGCCGGGACGCGAATCATTTTGGTGCCCCGTCCTCATCCCACGCTCGTCACGCGTCGCGTCCTGGTCATGGAACGCTTGACGGCTTCGCTTATGACGACGTCGATGCGATGCGCGCCGCCGGCATCGATACCTCGAGATGCTGCGCGCGCTCACCATCTCCTTCTCTCGAGGGCGCGTTGATCTACGGTGTGTTTCACGGTGACCTGCATGGCGGCAATCTGTTCGTCACGCCGCAGGGGCAGATCGCGTTGTTGGACTACGGCATCACCGCACGCATGGACGAGAAGAAGCGCCGCGCGTTCATGCGGTTGATGATGTTCGCCGCGATGAACGACGTCCGCGGCCTGCTCGCGTGTTACCGCGATCTCGGGGCGATCGGCGAGCATGCCGACTTCGAGACCATCATTCGCGATCTCAAGCTCGATCAGCCGGTGATCGATCCGACGACCCTCAGCAGCGAGGATCTAACCAAAGAGATCCAACGGGTGACCAAGGCGCTGCTTGGGTACGGCGCGAAGCTTCCCAAGCCGCTCATGTTGTTCGTCAAGAACCTGCTGTTCATCGACGATGCCACCGCGCATCTCGCCCCCGATCAGAATCTCTTCGCAGAGGCCGCACGCATCTATGCCTATTTCGCGGTACATCACGCCGAAACGATCACCGCCGAGGCCGGCATCGATCCGTCCAAAGCCGCGCTCGACCTGACCGGCTACAAGACCGCGCTCGGCGTCGCCGCCGACACCGAATCCCTCAGCCACAGCGATCTGCAACGGCGCCGCGAGGTCATTCGCGACAAGCTGGAAGGGGCCCAGAAGGGAAGGCGTGTCGCATGAACCATCGAGGATCGCGCTCTAACTAACGCGCTGCTAGAGTTTCCTTCGAGCCGCACCTGGCCCGCCGAGGACTGGCGGAGGTGGAGGACCGCGCGGCGGGCGCGATGCGCCGCCGTGATCTTGTCCTCACCGCTCATGGTCGGCTTCCTCGATGGTTTAGCGAGTCTTTCGCTCCGGCGAGTCGACATGCTGCGCGCTGTCGGGCGTTCCCCTGAACCGCCGCTCGCCACAGCGAGCTGGTCGAGGAGCGTCCTCGCCTCGATCAGGTCGGGCGTGGCGAAGCCCTCGGTGAACCACCCGTACGTCTCGGACAGCAACGCCCGCGCTTCCTCCCGCCTGCCCTGCCCGTCCCACAGCCGGCAGAGGCTGACCGCGGCGCGGAGCTCGGCGGATCGCGATGCTTGCCGGCGCGCGACGTCGAGCGCCGCGAGCGCATGCCTCGGCCTCTCGTTCGGCCGCGCGTGCTCGCTTGCCAGCGCCGAGGAGGAGCAGCGAGCCCTTCAATCGCTGGAGCTCCGCGTCCCAGTAGTGGAGGCCGGTGCGCTCGGCGAGGTCCAGGCCTCGGCGACCAGCGCCAGACCTTCCTCCGATCGGCCGAGCCGGCCGCAGACGTCCGCGAGGTTGCCGAGGAAGGTCGGGCGGCCGAGCTCGGCTCCGACCGCCTGGTACACCATGAGCCCGCTCTGAATCTGGGCGGCGCCTTCCTCGCACCGTCCTTCCTCGGCGGCGAGCCAGCCGCGCGAGAACTCGCCGAGCATGCGGAAGAGGTCGAAGTCGTGCTTCGTCGCGTACGCGAGGCGGACGGCCTCGAGCTTCCGCACGACGTCCGGCTCGCGGCGCCACTGGTGAGAACGTCGCCGCGAAGTTGTAGGCCATGGCCACGCTCACCGGATGGTCGAGCGAGTCGGCGTAGGCGAGACATTCCCGCATGCTCGCCGCCGCGCGGTCCTGGTATCCGAGCATCATGAGCGTCATCGCGGTGTGAGCGGTGCACGACGCCCACGGATCGTGGTCGACCGAGAAGGCCCGCAGCCGGTTGGGGTCGTGTTGGTCGGGATCGTACGTCGCGCGCGCTCTCTCGAAGTGCTCGAGCGCGCCGGCGAAGTCCCCTCGTAGAACGCCACCAGGCCGGCGCTGTTGTGGGCGCCGAGGCCGGACGGCCGCGTCGTCCGTCGCCTCGGCGAGGACCAGCAGCTGGCGTGACGCGTTCCTCGCCACGCGCAGCTCGCCCCGCATGACGTAGAACCCCCACAGCCCGAGCAGGACCGGGAACAGCTGGAGCGTGACGCCGGTCTTCGCGCAGAGGTCGCGGGCGCGCGCGTAGGCGTCCGCCACCTCGGGTGCGGCCCAACCGTTCATCGCGATCACGGCCGCCCCGAGCACCGTCTGGATCGTCAGCTCCTGCTGGTCGCGCGCTGCCGACTCGGGCAACGCCGCGAGCAGCTCGAGCGCCCGCCGCGCGTGATCGACGGCCTCGCGGTGGCGCGTGCTGGCGCAAGGCCGTGTCGGCCGCCTGCCCGCGGTAGCGGATCGCGCGCTCGAAGTCTCGGCCGTGCGCGAAGTGCATCGCCAGCTCGCCCGCGATCTCGTGCGCCCGCGTCCCGTGGGCACGCTCGAGGCGCGCACCGATCCGGAGGTGGAGCCCGACGCGGTGCCCGATCGCGACGCGCGCGTACGGCACGTTGCGATAGATCGCGTGGATGAACCCGTAGCGACCCGCGACGGTCCCGTCCGGCCACTCGGCCGATGCCGAGCGCCCGGAGGAACTGCCCCCGTCGCGCCAGGTCCGCGCAGCATTGCTCGCCGTCGCGGACGTCGATGCCGTCGACGGTGGCGAGCGCCGCCGAGAACTCCGCGCCCGCCGACGCTCGCCGACCGCCAGCATGGCCTGCTCGCCGAGCCGTCAGCCGCTCGATCTGCTTCTCGATCATCTGCGCGAGCGTGTGGGGCACCTCCGAGCTGACCCGCTCCACGGGAATCGCGAGCGTCCAGCTCCCGTCGGTCTCGCGGAGCGTGCCCCTGCGTGACCAGATCGTCGATCACGTTCACGAGGAAGAGCGGATTGCCGCCCGGTGTTTTCGTGCAGGGCGCGGGCGAACGTCGGCCGGGAAACGACGCGCGCGGGAAGCGCCGTTCGAGGTAGTCGCGCACGGCGGCTTCGCGTCAGGAAGTCGAGCGCGAGCTCCTCGCAGCGCCCGTGGGCCTGGAGCTCTTGCTGCACCGGCTTCAGTGGGTGCTGCCCGCCGCGACCTCGGCGGATCGATACGTGCCGAGGATCAGCAGCCGGGCGCGGTCGGCCGGCGCGCCAGCATCGCGAGGACGTCGACCGTCGCCGCGTCGCTCCAATGGAGGTCCTCGAGCGCGAGGATGAGCGGCGCCTCGGCGCTGAGGGCGTCGATCGCCTCGACCAGCTCGCGGAGCATCCGCTCGCGCGTCGTCGCCTGCACGCGGCGATGCAACGTCTCGAGCTGCGCGTCGTCGAGGAGGGCCGGCAGCTGCGCCAGCCACGTGGGGGCGAACTGGTGCAGGATGCGCACCAGGGCCGTCGCCGTCGGGGCCTCGGCCCATCCGCCCGAGCGCTTCCAGGAGCGGGAGATACGGCTCGGTCGCTCCGTAGCTGCTCGACGCACTGCCCGCGCCCGACGCGCACCGCGTCCGTCGCGCCGAGCTCTGCGAGAAACGTGTCGACGAGCGTCGTCTTGCCGATGCCCGCCTCGCCGGTCACGAAGACGAGCCGCCGCTCACCACCGTTCGCGACCGCGTAGAGCGCGTGGAGCCGTGCCAGGTCGGCGTCGCGGCCGACCAGCGTCGCGGTCGGCGAGGGCGAGGGCGGAAGCGACAGGCGCGTTTTCGAACGCGCGCTCGGCCGCAGCGACCGGGCCGATGAAGCGAAACCCGCGGCGATGGACCGTCTAGCAATGCGTAATAA
>ERZ1370068.3107-contig-2229_pt1 | contig 20217 bp, 24 predicted proteins | sample MGYA00561227_ERZ1370068 | MGnify/ENA primary metagenome ERZ1370068 (study PRJEB38410, sample SAMEA6850437) | metagenome | study: Metagenomic assessment of the ecological functions of the soil: analysis of the soil microbiota associated with the... | reverse complement strand
TACGTATTGCTCGCTCGGTGGCGGTCGCCGCTTTCAGGTGGCAGTCGCCGCTGGCGCGTATTCGTGCGCCTCGCCGCCGCCCTCCGCCGCCCCGCCCCGTCGACGGCGCCCGCTAACCTGGCCATCGCCTCGGTGGCCGGGCAACCGATCTTCCCTCGTGGGACATCGCCTGGCCGCCGGGCGCGACCGTCCTCTTCACGCAGCGCACCAGCGGCGCCTGTTCGTGCTCCGCAACGGCGCACCCGTCAGCTGACTCGCCGGCGGCGCCGACTCTGGGCCGCCAGTAGACTGGGATGATGCGGCCTGGCCTGTCGACCCGAGCTTCGCCAGCAACCGTCGCGCCTACACGTGCCGGGGCAGCACCGACGACTCCCCTCGTCGCCGGCCACGCCAACACAGCGTGAAGGTCGTGGCGTGGCAGCTCGACGCCAACGTCACCACGGCGACGAAGGCCATGGACGTCGTCACCGGCATCGACGCCACCTCCGGGCCGCCACGGCGGTTGCCGGCCTGGAGTTCGGTCCTGACAGGGCCCTCTGGGTGACGACCGGTGACGCCGCCGTCGGCACCAACCCGCAGAACCTGACCTCGTTGAACGGCAAGGTGCTGCGGGTCGATCCGGACCACACCAACACCGCGTGGCCGGGCAACCCCTACCAGGTCTTCGGATCGCAGTCGCTCGTCTACAACTACGGCCACCGCAACGTGTGGGGCACTGGCCTTCCGGGCCGACGGCAACGTCTGGACGGCCGAGCACGGCACCGATCGGGACGACGAGGTGAACGTCGTCGTGGCCGGCGGGAACTACGGCTGGGACCCGATCCCGGGCGCTAGCGAGGCGCGTTGATGACCGACCTGGCCAAGTTCCCGGGCGCCATCTCGGCCAGCTGGTCGTCCGGCTTCCCGACGGTCGCCCCGAGCGGGATGACCTTCCTCCGAGGCCCCAAGTGGGGTCCATGTCGGGCGGGCAGCTGGCGCTGGCCACGCTGAAGGACTCCCGGCTGCGGATCCAGTTCTACAACGGCTCCGCGCTCGCCGGGGAGCAGATCCCAGCAGTTCAACCAGGCCTTCGGCCGCCTGCGGACTGCGCAGTGAGGGTCCTGACGGCTGCCTCTACGTGCTGACCGGCAACGGCGGCACGGACCAGATCATCCGGGCCTGCCCCGAGCTGACCCCGTCCTCCCGTCGGGCCGGGGCGCCCGGCCCGGCCCGGGGCCTACTGGACGACGTCGACGGGCGCGGCGAACACTGCGACCGCCTCGATCGCCGCCGGCGGTTCGCCTCCCCAGTCGAGGCGCGCCAGCTGGGCCGGTGACCGCCGGCCCATCATCGCCCGGTAGAGGTCGAAGCGGTCGCCCCGCAGGGTGCTGGTCGCGCCCCAGGCCCGTACGACGCCGTCGGCCTCGACGCGGAGGCCGGGCACGACCTCGACCGCTCGTTGCGCCACGAGCTCGAACGCTTAACTGGACCCGTCGGTGTCGCGGGCGCCCGGCTGGTCGACCGCGCCGCGGATGTCCTGCTCGTGCGTGGTCAGGTCGATCACGGCCTGCGGTGGCAGCGGGAACGACTCGAGCACCGCCGCCTGCTCGGTCCACCGCTTCGAGCAGGTCCGCTGTCGACAGAGCCCCGGCCCCGCTCGACCTGCGCCGCGTCCACGGGTCGGTGGCCACGCCGTCCATCCGACCGTTGAGCGCGCCGTCGGCGACGCCGGTGATGTGGAACGACGACGTCGTGGACCGTCCAGCCCGGACACGCCGGCACGGCCTGGGTCAGCTCGTCGTCGTCCAGGGAGAGGACGAGCTCGGTGATCCGCAGCCGCCGTGCGGTAGTCGTCGGCCACCTCCGTCACGGTGCCGACTCCGCACCACGGTCGCCGGTGCGTCCGCCCGTGCACTTTACCGAGGCCGAGCGCACCGCAGCGAGGGACCGACGCATTGCCGAGCGAAGCGAAAGTAGGAGTTGGCCGAAGCGCAGCGGAGGACCACGACGCGAAGACCTAGTCGGGCTGCGAGCCGATACGACGGAGACGAAAGCTCACGCAGGCCCCCGGCCGCCGCCCAGGTTGTGCGTGAGGGCCTTGCGCCTTGCCGGCCTCGATCGATGCGAGATCTGGCGGTCGCCGGCCTCGCCGCGCAGCTGCAGCCAGCACTCGAAGAGCATCCGCAGGCCCGATGCGCCGATCGGGTGGCCGAACGACTTGAGGCCGCCGTCGGGGTTCACCGGCAGCTCGCCGTCGAGGTCGAACGTGCCGGCGAGCACTTCCTTCCAGCCCATGCCCCGCTCGGCGAAGCCGAGGTCCTCCATCAGGACCAGCTCGGTCGGCGTGAAGCAGTCGTGCACCTCGGCCATCGCCAGCTCGGCGCGGGGTCGTCGATGCCGGCCTGCTGGTAGGCGTCCTCGGCGCGAGCGCACGACCTCGATGAAGCGTCGTGTAGTCGTAGCTCGGGTCGATCGGGCCGGCGGCCGGGCCGGCGACGAACGACAGCGCCTTCACGTAGAGCGGGTGGTCGCGTGTAGCGGTGGGCGTCCTCGGCCCGCACGATGATGGCGGCCGCCGAGCCGTCGCTCACGCCCGAGCAGTCGAAGATGCCGAGCGGCCCGGCGACGAGCGGGCGAGCGCAGATGGTCTCCTTCGAGACCTCCTTGCGGAACTGGGCCCGCGGGTTGAGCGCGCCGTTGCTTGTGGTTCTTCCACGCGATCCGGGTGAGGACGTCCTTCATCTCGGCCTCGTCGACGCCGTACTTCTTGGCGTAGGCCGGGGCGAGGAGCGAGAACGACGCCGGTGCGGTGACCGTGGCGGGCGTGCCGTCGTTCGCCGGCGCCGAGCCGACGAGGCCGGAGTAGCCCGAGTCCTTCAGCTTCTCGACACCGATCGCCATCACGACGTCGTAGCGCGCCCGACGCGACGGCGTAGCAGGCGTTGCGGAACGCCTCGACCCGGTGGCGCAGTAGTTCTCGACGCGGGTCACCGGCTTGTGGTCGATCTTGAGCGGGCGGCTGAGCGTGAGGCCGGATAGCCCTGAGCCCATCGTGCCGAGCCAGAAGGCGTCGACGTCGGCGAGGGTCGACGCCGGCCGAGGCCATCGACGTCCGACGACGACGTCGATGAGCAGGTCGTCGGTGCTGCTGGTCCCAGTGCTCGCCGAAGGGCGTGCAGCCCATGCCGACGATGGCCACCTGGTCGCGGATGCCGTGTGATGCCATGTCATGCCTCCTTGTCGACCGGTCGGCCGCCTATGCGCGGCCCTGATCGGCCGGGCCTTCCAGAAGTAGTTGTGCACGCCGTCGCTGCGTGTAGAGGCGACGGAAGCGTCATCTCGACGCGGTCGCCGATGGCCACCGCGGTCGGGGTCGACGTCGGTCAGCTCGCACTGGAAGCGACCGCCGCCGTCGAAGTCGATGATCGCGGCCACGACCGGCGGACTGAGGCTGAGTACGCCAGCCGGTCGACGGTGTAGCGTGGCGATCGTGGCGGGCACGTCCGCCATCCGCACCGTGGTCCATCTGGTCGATGGCGCCGCTCTCCATGCTCACCCGCGATCGGCGGCAGGTGGACGAAGCCTGCCCTCGTCCCGGCTGCCGATCAGCCCGTACTTCCAGGCCGTCCGCGCTGCAGGCTGGGCGGGGCCGCCGGGCGATCGGGCTCGGGCCGCCGGGGCGGCTCCCGCCGCAGGAAGCCCCGCCAGGTCAGGTAGCAGGCGTAGGTCAGGTCGTCGTCGCGTGCCGGCGAGCTGCTCGCCGGACGGTCAGCGCCGGCGCGCAGCCGGCGATGGCCTCGGTCGTCCGCAGCAGCCAGACGTCGCAGCCGTCGGCCAGCTGGACGACGGCGATCATCTGTCCTGGCTCGGCCCGGTCGAGCACGTCGGTCGAGCAGCAGCGACCAGTGGGCGGCGCCGGTGTTGCCGATGACTCGTCGGTGAGGTCGTCGGCCAACGCCTCCGGCCGTGCGCCCAGCGCCCCGCCGCACGCTGTCACGGCCCGGCCGGGCAGGCCGGTGACGATCACGTGGTCCAGGTCCTCGACCGGCGAGGCCGGCCGACTTCTGAGCGCGACGGCGATGGCCTCGTCGGCCAGCGGCCCGTAGGCGTGCTCGCCGGAAGCGCTCCTCCCACTGGCTGGGAGTAGTGCCCGCCCGGCGTGCGCCAGCGGTCGAGTGAACTCCCCGGTCGCCGTGCCACCACCGATGGTCTCGGCCAGCACGCCGGGGCCATCGCCGAACAGCAGGGCCGCTGCGCGTCGCCGCCGGCCGCCTCGTCGGCGCCGCCGGGCAGGCCGGTCGCGCACGTCGCTCAGCACGGCCAGGCCATCGCCCTGCCGGCCAGGCTGGCACGCCATCACGCTCGAGCGCACCGCACCGACGGCGTCGTAGGCGCCGGCCGAGGTCGGCGAGCGCCAACGCGGCGTGGATGGCGGTGGCGTTCGTCTTGTCGAGGTACGGCGGGCGCGGTCGTGCAGAAGATCAGGTCCGGACGACGCGCCGGCGGGCGCTCGAGCGCAGGGCGATCCGGGCCGCCTCGACGCCGAGGGACGTGCTAGTCCTCGTCGTAGCTGGCCACGCTGCGGCTGCCCTTGCCACCCCCGCTGCCGAGCGTCGTCGCGATCGCGTGCGCGACAGCCGCCAGTACGGGATGTACGCGCCGTAGCTCACGATGCCGGGCATGGACCCCCTGCGCGCACTGGCTGCCGACGGCACGCACTGTACCGAAGCCGTCCTCGACGGGCCCAGCGAGCGACGGCTCACGACGGCGCCCGGAGACTGCCACCGCCTCCGCCCCAGCGTTCATGGCTGACACCACCCGCAACCAGTGCGGTCAGGTCGACCACGAACGGTCGGAGGGGACGCGCGGTCGACCGACCTCGGCGAATCGGGCCGCCCTCCCCCGGCCGGCGACCGGCCCCGCTCAGCTGAAGTAGGGGTTCTCGCCGGTGGTGTGGTCGGTGGCGTCGATGACCTTGGTGATGGCCGGCACGGCCTCCGTGATCATCGTCTCGACGCCCTGAGCATCGTCATCCGGCTCATCGAGCAGCCGTGGCAGCCGCCACCCATGGTCAGGTAGACCTTGCCCTCTCGCCGTCGTGGCCCATGAACGTCACGAAGCCGCCGTGCGCCGCGAGCGCGGGTTGACCTGCTCGTCGACGACGGTGCGCACCTCCGCGCTCACGTCGTCGGTGGTCGTCAGCGTGCCGAGCTGGAGGGGCTGCGGCTGGTTCGGGTTCCGCATGACCAGCTGGCCCAGCTCATGGTCGAGCACGGCGCCGGCGAGGTCGTCCGACGTCCCCGGCCCCTGACGATGACCTTCAGGCCGTCGTGGTTGCGGATGACGTCGGTGATCGCGGTCTTGGTGACCGTCTCGAAGTAGAGGTCGTAGCGGAACTCGGCCCGTCCCGCTCGACGATCTCGACCTTCAGCCCGAGGTGCTCGCCGTCGGGCTCGGCCTCGCGCAGCTCGTTGATGGCGGCCAGCGCGCGCCTCGGTCACGGTCAGAACCTGCTCTGTCGACGTGGCGGCGTCGGTCGCCTCATGACGACAGGATACCGACGACCGGTACATTCCGACCGTGCCTGACCCCGGTTCCGCCCGGCCCATCGACTACGTGGCCGCGGTCCGCAGGGAGGCCGAGGCGCTCGTCGGCGGTGCGCACCGCTGGTCCCCTCGATGCCGACGTGGCGGCCTGCCCGGGCTGGGACGTCGCACGGCTGGTTCGGCCATGTCGGCAGCGTCCACCGCTGGGCCACCGTCGCCGTGGTGACGGGCGCGCAGCCCGACCGCACGGCGCTGGAGCGACCGCCGCGGAGCCCGGGTCGATCGCCGACTGGTCTCGACGCCGGGGTCGGCCCCTGGCGGACGCTGGCCGCGGTCGACGACGACGCCGCCGGTCTGGAACTTCTCCGCCTACCCCGACGTCCGGCGGTTCTGGCCCGGCGGCAGGCGCAGGAGACGGCCGTCCACCGCTGGGATGCGCAGCGGGCGGTCGGTGAGCCCGAGCCGATCGAGCCTGCGCTGGCGGCCGACGGATCGACGAGCTGCTCGAGGTCTGGGGCACGATGATCCTCGGCGGCCGCGACGGGATCGATGATCGGTGGTTCCGTCCGGCTCGTGGCGACCGACGGACCGGCGGAGCCGTGGACGCTCTGGACCGAGCGACGGGTGTTCAGCGTCAGCCGGAGCGATGGCGGCGTCACGGCCGACGTCACCGTGCGGGGCTCGGCGTCCGACCTGCTCCTGCGGTCCTGTGGCGCCGCCTCCCGGCCGACGCGCCGTCGCTCACCGTCGAGGGCGACCGACACATCCTCGACCGCTGGCTCCTGCCTCGGCATGCCGCTGACCAACACCCGACCGCCGCCGGATCGGCCCGCCTCCACCGGTCGCCCATGTCGCGGAGACGACACGCATGTGTCGTCATCCGCGACGCAGCCGTGACGGGGGCTCAGTAGGAGAGCAGCGTGCCGCCGCCGTCGCACTCGGATGCGCTGGCCGGTGACGTAGCCCGCGTCCTCGCTGCACAGCCAGCCAGAGCACGAACCCGGGCGACATCGATCGGCTGGCAGACGCGGCCGAAGGGCGACGTCGCGCCGAGGGCACGGATGTCCGTCACCCCGGTCATGGCCTGGGCCAGCCGCTTCCCCATGTCCGTAGTCGACCAGGCCGGGCGCGACCACGTTGACGTGGATGCCGTGCCGGCGCTCCTCCTTGGCCAGCGTGAAGGCGAGGGACTTCGAGCGCGGCCTTGCCCATGCGTTGTACGGCGCGCTCCTTTGCCGGCGTGGTGGGAGGTGGCCACGGAGGACACCATCACGATGTCGCCCCGGGGCCGGGTGCGCATGGACGGCAGGACGAGCCGGCACAGGTGGTGGGTCCGACGGCGTGGGTGCCGAGGACGCGCGGCCACCTCGGCGGGGTCCGTGTCGGCGACCGTGTTGCCCGGCTGGCGGACGCCGCCGTTGTTGACCAAGAGGTCGATCGCCGGAGGTCGGCGACGACGGCGTCGACCATGCGGGCGTCCTGCTCCGCGCCGTCGACGCTGGCCTGGTAGGCGCGGGCGACGCCGCCTGCCGCCTCGATGGCCGCCACGGTCGCGCCGGCCGCCTCCTGGTCCCGCCGGTAGTTCACGGCGACGGCCGCTCCTCCGACGCGAGCAGCTCGGAGATGCCGCGGCCGATCCTGCGACCGCCACCGGTGACGAGCGCCACCTGACCGTCGAGCTGTCCCATCGTCTCTCTCCTCGTCGCTTCCGCCGCTCCACGATGGCTGGTCGCAGGTCGCTGTGCCAACCTACGACGATGCACGAGGGGAGCCGCAGGGCGATCATCGCGGCGCTGTTGGCCAACCTCGGCATCGCCCTCATGAAGTTCGTGGGCTGGGCCGTGACGCAGTCGGCCAGCTCCTCGCCGAGGGTGTGCACTCGCTGGCCGACACCGGCAACCAAGCCCTGTTGCTCTTCGGCGGGCACCGGGCGGGACGGCGGGCCACCGCCGACCACCCCTTCGGCTACGGGCGCGAGCGCTACTTCTGAGCTTCATCGTCGCCCAGGTGCTGTTCCTCCTCGGCGGCGCCTTCGCCATCTACGAGGGCATCTCCAAGCTCCGCCACCCCCACGAGCCGGAGTCGCTCTGGTGGGCCGTCGGCATCCTGGTCGGCGCCATGATCTTCGAGGGTTCTCGTTCCGCACCGCCGTGCACGAGGCGAACCCGTTGCGGGGCGAGAGCTCGTGGCTCGGCTTCATCCGGCGTTCGAAGGCGCCCGAGCTGCCGGTCGTCTCCTGGAGGACTCGGGCGCGCTGATCGGCCTGTTCCTCGCTCTTCGGCGTCGGTCATGGCCAAGATCACCGGCAACGGTCGATGGGACGCGTCGGCTCGCTGTCGATCGGCGTGCTGCTGTGCGTCATCGCCATCTTCCTGGCCGTGGAGATGAAGGGCCTGCTGATCGGCGAGTCGGCCTCGCCCGAGATGGAGCGCCAGATCGTCGACGCCCTCACCGATCACGACCAGGTCAACAAGCTGATCCACCTTCGCACCGAGCACCTCGGGCCCGACGAGCTGCTCGTGGCGGCCAAGGTCGACTTCTGACCACTGCCTCACGATGCACGAGCTGGCGTCGGCCATCGACGAGGCGGAGGCCCGCGCCCGCGAGGTCCGTGCCTGCGGCGCGCCTGATCTACCTCGAACCGGACATCCACCGCGACGGCGAGGAGTGACCACCGCACCTCTGGCCGCAGTGCGATCGCCTGGCCGATGGGCGACGATCGGTCTGGCTGCCGTGCTGTGCGCACAGTTCGGCCGTCGCTCGGCTCGACCATCGTCAAGGAGATCGGCGCACCCGGGCTGGCTACGGCCGCCTGGCGGCTCGCGCTCGGCTCGGCCATCTGGTTGGTCGTCCTGCACCTGGCGGGGTGGCCGCCTCTCGGCGCGGGCCACCCGTCTGGCCGGACCGGAGCGCGGTGTTCTTCGCCGCCGACATCGCGCTGTTCTTCGTCGCGGTCACCAAGACGAGCGTCGCCAACGCCGAGTTCATCGGCAGCTTGGTGCCGGTCGCCGTCGTGCCGCTCGCCGCGCTCCTCTTCCACGAGCGGGTCCGCGGGTGTCGATCGCCTCGGCGCCGTCGCGCTCACCGGCGTCGCCGTGATCCTCTTCACCGCGCCGCCCAGCGGCATCAGCACCCCTGCCGGCAACGTCCTCGCGCTTCATTGCGCATGGGCATGTGGGGCGGGCTACCTGCTGTCGGCCCGGCGAGAGCGCGCCGTGCTCGGCACGTCGGAGTTCATGACCACGGTGGCGGTGCTGGCCGCGATCATCCCCGTCCCGATCGCCGCCATCAGCGGGAAGCTCTGGGAGGTGCCGGCCGCGGGCTGGAAGTACATCGTCCTGCTCGCGGTCCTCACGGGCACGGTGTGCCATGGGCTGCTGGCGTGGGCGCAGACCCGCGTACCCGTCGTCCACGATCGCCATCCTCCAGGTCGGCAACCTGGCCCTGGCCGCCCTCTGGGCCTTCCTGATCCTCGGTGAGACGGTGACCGCCGGTGCAGGCCATCGGCATGGCCGTGGTGATCGGCTCGTTGGCCGTGCCCACGCTCACGAGCCGCCGAGGGGTACCATCCGTGCTCGACAACGGGGAGCTCGGAGGACCGTCGGGCTGAGAGGGTGGCCGCCGTCACCGACCCGCGAACCTGATCTGGGTAATGCCAGCGGAGGGAAGCGCGGTGGCTCACACGCCGTCATCGTCATCGGTGGAGGGGATCGACCCTCGCGGGTCGTGGCCCACCTCCCTGCCGACCGGATGGTCATCGCCGCCGACTCCGGGCTCGACCACGCGATGGAGCTCGGCCCTCGAGGTCGACCTGCTCGTCGGCGATCTGGACTCCGTCTCCCAGCCGGCGCTGGCCGAGGCCACTGCGCTGCAACGCCCGTCGAGCGCCATCGCCCCGACACAAGGACGCCACCGACACCGAGCTCGTACCCGCCGCCGCCGCCTCGAAGCGCGGCCGCACCCGCCTGATCGGGGTCGGTGGCCCCCGCCCGACGACAGCCGTCTGACCACGAGCTGGGTGTGCTGCTGGCCTCGCCGCGCCCACCCCGGCCGACCGCGAGGTCGAGCTCTGGTGGGGCCGGCCCACACTCGTCGTCCACGGCCCGGCACCGCTGCCCCATCAACGCCCCGCGCGTGCCATCGTCTCATTGCTACCGCTCCACGGTCCCGCCACCGGCGTCACGACCACCGGCCTGCGCTACCCGCTCACGCCGAGCCGCTGACCCCGGTCCGGTCAGCATCAGCAACGAGGTCGATGCGGCCTGCGTCCGTCAGCGTCCACCTGGAGGCCGGCACCCTCCGTCGTCATCCACCCCCTCGCCCTTGAGGCACGCCGTGCACCGACGCCTGATCCACTCGTCCCCGGCGCGCGCTTCGCCGGCGTGCTCGTGCCTGGCGCGGCTTCTGCGGGAGCGACTCGTCTCTCGGGCGGCGCGGTGGTCGACGCCGCTCCTCAGCAGCTCGATCGGCAGCAGCGGCGGTGGCTCGACGCGCTTGCGCGGCGTAGGCGCCGCCTTTGACGCTTTGCCTCACTCTACGACGACGCCTTCACGGAGCCGGACGTGCCAGTGGCGCCGAGTTCACGCGAAGGACTGACACCTGGTGGCCTCGCGGTCCAGGTGGCCAAGAGCGGCGAACGCTCGGCACGCTGGATCGCCAGCGACGACCACTGACGCGCCGGCCGTCCCGAGGGCGACGTGCTCTGGGGTTCGACTGCTAACGCCCCTGCTCTCCCGAGCCGTCGACGGGAAGGTCTTCACGCCGTACCAGTCGACGCCAGCTCGGCCATGCTCGCAGCCGCGTCAGCCTGGTGCCCGGCCACTGAGGTCACCCCCGGTCGACACCGGCGACGTCTGCCTGAACACTGACGACAGGGCTGGTTCTGCGGACAGGCGGCTGCGCCCGCCGCAGATCCTAGACCTCGGGATCTGATCGGCCCACTACAGGGCCTGCTGGTGCGTCCAGGACCCGGCGTCGTCGTCACCGGGCCTGGCGTTCCTGCTCGCCACCACGTGGCCCGCTTCGGCGATCCCGGCTACGAGCAGTTCATGGACCAAGCTCCCGGCCAACGCGCGTCGGTGGTCGAGGGACTCGGGACACGCCTACTACTCCTCGTTCACCGCAGGCGGCGGCCAGGGCGACCAGGCCCATCGTCGTGAGCTACGCCTCCAGCCCGCCGGCAACGATCTCACTACGCCGACGAGCCCAAGCCGACCACACCCCGACGCTGACGGCGTCGGTCGACGCCACGTGCTTCCGCCAGATCGAGTTCGCCGGGATCCTGCGGGGACGCAGCACGAGGCCGAGGCCCAGCGCCTGGTCGACTTCCTCGATCGGGGCGGACTTCCAGGGCGAGCTGCCATTGAGCAACTTCGTCTACCCGGTCCGCGAGGTCGTGGCCCTGCCGCAGCTGTTCACCGACTTCGCACCCCCGGCGCGCCCACCTGCTCACCGCTCAGCCCGCAGGACATCGCCGCGCACCGCGACCAGTGGATCTCGACTCTGGACGCAGACCGTGCTGGAGGTGAGCGGAGCGAACGGCCGGCGGCCGAAGCGGGAAGCCACAGTGACCGCAGCGAGTCGTCCTGGTGCGTTGAGCCGGACCACGCGGTGGTGCTGGCGGCGGTCCCGCCTCGCGCTCCTCGCCGTCTTCTTCGCCTGGCCGGTGGCGGCGATCATCAGGTCGGGGGCTGTCCGTCCGCGCGCATCCAGGGAGGTCCTGACCGATCCCGGTCTGCGCTCCGTCGCCTGGTTCACGCTGTGGCAGGCCGTCCTCAGCACCGCCTCCACGCTGGCCATCGGCCTGCTCCCGGCCATGTGCTCAGCCCGCTACCGGTCTCGCCGGGCGCAGCCTGCGTGTGCTGGCGCTGGTCACCGTGCCCCTTCGTCCTGCCCACTCGTGGTGGTCGGTGCGACGCTACTCGCCCTGCTCCCGGCCTCGCTCGACCAGACCGTGTGGGCGATCCTCATCGCCCACGTCTACTTTCAACCTGGCCGTGGTCATCCGCACCGTCGGGACGTTGTGGGGGCAGCTGGACCCGCGGGTGGAGGCGTGCCGCACGCTCGGCGCCTCGCCCGGTCAGGTCATGCTGCGAGGTCACGCTGCCCCTCCTCCGTCCGCGCTTCTGGCCGCGGCGTCGATCACGTTCCTGTTCACGTTCACCTCGTTCGGCATCATCCGCATCCTCGGCGGGCCCCGCCACCCGACGATCGAGGTCGAGTGTGGCGCCTCACCACCCAGGCCTTCGAGCTGCGCATGGCCGCCGCGCTGGCGTTCCTGCAGCTCGTCGCCGTGACCGGCCTGATGCTCTGGTGGAGCAACGTCCAGTCCCGCCAGGCGGTGACGCTCCGCCTGCGCCGCGCAGGACGGCCACGCTCGCCCCGGACGGCCCGACAGCGCGCCTCGGTGGCCTCCACCGTCGCCGGTCTGGTGGCGATCGTCGTCGATCCCCTCGGCCGCTTGGTCGCGCGGCTCGCTGCGGGGCGCTGACGGCCTCGGCCTGTCGGCGTGGCACGCCTCGGGTCCGCTCCCGGCCGTGGCCCCACCAGCCGTCCGGTGGCCGACCCGCTCGCCGCCGTCGGCACCTCGCTGCGCTTCGCGGTGCTGGCCACCGTCATCGCCGTCGTCATCGGCGGCGGCGCGGCGGTGGCCATCGCCGCCTCCCCGCCGGCGGCTCGCTCCTCGACGCCGGCCTGATGCTCCCGCTCGGGACGTCCGCCGTCACCGTCGGCTTCGGCCTGCTCATCACCATGGACCGCCGGCCGCTGGACCTCAGGGGATCGTGGGTCCTCATCCCCATCGCCTACGCGGTCGTAGCCGTACCGTTCGTCGTCCGGGCCGTGCCTGCCGACGTTGCGTTCCATCGACCCCCGCCTCCGGGACGCGTGCGCCGACGCTCGGTGCCTCACCGGCTCGGGTGTGGCGGGAGATCGACCTGCCGTTCCTGCGCCGGGCGCTCGTGGCCGGTGCCGGCTTCGCCTTCGCCATCTCAGCTCGGCGAGTTCGGCGCCACCAGCTTCCTCACCCGGGTCGGCAACGAGACGATGCCCATCGCCATCGCCCGCCTGCTCGGGCGACCGAGGCCCGGCCAACCTGGCCCAGTCGTACGCTGGCCACCGTGCTCATGGTGCTGACCCTCGTCGTGATCCTCGCCGTCGATCGCCTGCGGGGCGACGCGGTGGGCTTCTAGGGGAGCGAGGCGCTCCGGTGCTCGAGGTCGACGGGGTGACCGTCCGGTTCGGCGACCGCGTGGTGCTCGACGAGGTCGGCCTGACCGTCGGTGCCGGGGAGGTTGTCGGCCTGCTCGGCCCGAGCGGGTCGGGCAAGCACGCTGCTGCGGGTGATCGCCGGCCTCCTCGTCCCCGACCACGGCCGCGTGGCGTGGGACGGCGAGGACCTGCGGACCGTCCCCACCCACCGCCGGCGCTTCGGGCTGGTCTTCCAGGACCACCAGCTCTTCCCCACCGCGACGTCGCCGCGCAACGTCGCCTTCGGACTGTCGCGTGGCCGGGCGACCCCAGGCCGAGATCCGCCGGCGGTGGCCGAGCTGCTCGACCTGGTCGGGCTCCCGGGCTTCGAGCGCCGCGGCGTGGCGCTCGCTCTCCGGCGGCGAGGCCCAACGGGTGGCGCTGGCCCGGGCGCTCGCCCCGTCGCCCCGCCTGCTCCTGCTGGACGAGCCGCTCGGCGCGCTCGACCGCGAGCTGCACGACCGCCTGGCCCTCGACCTCCGGCGCCTGCTCGAGGAGCTGGGCATCGCCGGGCTGCACGTGACCCACGACCGCGACGAGGCCGCCACGGTCGCCGACCGCGCCGTGTCGCTCGAGCAGCTCGGGCGCTGAGAGGTCACCGCTACCCTCCCCTGATGCGGGTGGGCTTCCTCGGCGCCGGGCTGATCGCCACCTTCCACTCGAAGATGATCCGGCGCTCCGGCGTCGCAGGTCGAACGGGCCGGGTGTACGACCCCGATGCGGAGCGGGCGGTCCGGTTCGCGGCGGCGAGCGGCTCGGTCGTCTGCGCGAGCGAGGACGAGGTGCTCGACGGCTGCGGCGCGGTCTACGTCTGCTCCTGGACCTCGGAGCACCCTCGCCTGGTGGCCGCCGCGGCGGAGCGAGGGCTGGCCGTGCTCTGCGAGAAGCCGCTGCGCGACCACGCTCGCCGCGGCCGAGGCGATGGCCGCTGCGGTCGCCGGCTCCGGCGTCACGAACCAGGTCGGGCTGATCCTCCGGCGGTCCCCGGCGTTCGTCTGGGCCCGCCACCTCGTCGAGGCGCCGGAGGCCGGGCGGGTGATGGCCGTCGTCTTCCGGGACGACCAGTACCTGCCGGTGCAGGGCACCTACGGCTCGACCTGGCGAGGCGACCGGTCCAAGGCGGCGCGGGCACGCTGCTCGAGCACTCGATCCACGACCTCGACATGCTCCGGTTCCTGGCCGGCGACGTGACGACGGTGTCGTGGCCCGCGACGCCCACTTCCACGGGCTGACGGGATCGAGGACGTCATGGCCGTGTCCATGGCGTTCGCGGGCGGCGGTGCCGGGACGCTGACGTCGGTCTGGCACGACAACTGGCTCGGCCCAGCCTGCGGCGGGTGGAGGTGCTGTGCGAGCGGCGTTGGGTGGCCATCGACGGCGACGACTGGTGGGGGCCGGTGACGTGGACCGACGCGGACGGCGGTGAGGGCCGGCTGGAAGGCGAGGCGCTGGCCGCCGCCGCCACGCCGCTCTTCCCGGGTCCGGCCAACCCGGACGCCGCCTTCCTGACGGCGGCCGAGCGGGGGAGCCGCGTGGCCCGACTTCGCGCTGGCCGTCGACGCCCACCGCCTGGTCGACGCGGTCTACCGCTCGGCCGTGCCGGCGGCTGCCCTGCCGGCCCGAGGCCGTCCGGATCCAGCCCGGCGGTGAGCCTACCCGGCCCGAGCCGGCCGTTCGGATCCACCCGGCGTGAGCTCACCCGGCCTGAGCCGGCCGTTCCGGATCCACCCGCCTGACGCACATCCTCCGGTGACCCCCACCGTGAGGACCCGACCATGACCACACCCGAGGATCTGCGGGCCCAGGCCCGTCGGGCGCGCGCCTCGGCCGACGAGCTCCGCCGGCTGGCCGCGCTGCTCGACCGGTCCCGTGCACGAGCTGACCCGCCTCGCCGGGCGACCGGACCTGGATCGGACCGACCGCCGATGCGCTGGCCGGTGCGGTGGCGCATGCCCGCGAGCAGCTGCGAGCGGGCGGCGGCCGACGCGGCGGCGCGGTGGCCGCCGACCAGGAGGCCAGCGACCTCGAGCGGGCCGTGGCGCGAGCGACGGTGGCGCTGATGACGGCACGGGTCGCAGCGGCTGGGGCGGCTGGGCTGGCCGGGGCGGCATGGGCTGGCCGGGGCGGCTGGAGCTGGCCGGGGCGGCTGGGCTGGCCGGGGCGGCAGGGCTGGCCGGGGCGGCTGGGCTGGCCGGGGCGGCAGGGCTGGCCGGGGCGGCTGGGCTGCGGTGAGCGGGTACCTCGGCTACGACGTCGCCGCGCTCGGTGTGCTGCTCGGCGCCCTCGAGGCGGGCGGGACGAGCGGGTGCCCGACGGACCGTGGTCGAGCTCGGCCGCCGGGCGCCAGGCGGCCGCCGCAGTCGACGTCCACCGCCGGGCCGTAGCGGCGCTCGGGACCTTCACCGACCTCGTCGGCGCGGTCCTCCACGGCGACCCGCTCGGCCGCTACCGCGCCGTCGGCGCTGGATCCCGCCGACCTCGGCCGCTGGGCCCTCCACCACGGAGGGCAGGTGGGCCACGGTCACCGATCCGTTCGCTCTCGGCCGATGCACACGAGGCTCGACCTCCGCCGTCGTCAACGCCCGGATGGTCGCCGCGACGCTGACGCCCGAGCACGTGCGGGAGCCTGCTCGACGGCGACGGCGCGGGAGCCCGCCGCTCGTCCGCTACCCGGCACGCTCCGCTCCGCGCCGGCGGCCCGGTCGGCGCCTTCCACTCGCCACCCTCGGCGCGACGGCTTCCGCGCCCTGCGTGCGTGACGTCGACCGTACCGTGACCTCCCGCCACATGCCCGGTGCCGACGAGGCGTCCGGTGGCCGCGCCGCGGACGACGTGCTGACCGGACTTGGCCGCTGTCTGGGCGCTCGACCGGGCGGCCGGCCGCTGCGCGCACGGCGGCGTGGAACGCCGCGGTCGCAACCGCGCCGGTGTACGGGGCATCGCGCCTGCTCGAGGCCGCGGCGGGGACGCCCGGCGCCGCCACGGCGGACGACCTGGCCGCGTGGGAGCGGCGGCCTGGCGAGAGCTGGTCACCGGCGTGGGCCCGCTCGGCTGGACCGATCCCGAGGTGATCGGCGATCGCATCCTCTCGACTCTCGGCCGCGACAGCGGCGCGCGGCGCTTCCTGGTCGACCTGGCCTCCAGCCGTGATCGTCGCCCGCTCGTCGCGCTGCTGGCCAACGACGTCGCCGACCCGGCCGTGAGCGGCGGCCTGCTGCTGGCGTCGACCAACCCCGGCACCGTCCGCTCGGCCGCCGACGCCGACGACGTCCGGCGATCGGTGCAGGCCGTGCTGCCCGTCATCGACCGGCTGCTGGCCCGCGCGGGAGGTGTCGCGTTCCCCACCCCGGCGAGCGGCGCGGCCGTCCCGTACGGCCGGGTGCTGCCCGTCGGCCTCGGGCTCTACGTCGGCCGGCAGCTCCGAGCACCTCATCGACCCGGCTGACGGCGCCGGCACGAGCACGCCCACGCTCCTTCCCGGGCGTGGACGGGCTGGGGCGAGCGCCAGGTGCCGGCATCCTGAGCCGTCTCGTGGCCGACGACGGGGTGGCGACCGAGCTCGTCCAGGCGGCGGCTGGCCGGCGCTCGAGCGGCTGGCCGGCGTGGACTCTGCTCGCACCGGCCGGCGCCGAGGCGGTGCGCGCCGAGAGCTTCGCGCTCGGTGCGGCGGACGGCCTGCTGGGCGACCGGGTGGTGGCCCGGGCCGTGGCCGACCGTGACCGGTTCGACGCCATGGTCGCCGGGGCCGACCTGGTCGTGAACACGGTCGGCCTCGTCCTACCGGCGCAGGTGGCGCAGGGCTGGCGCTCAAGGCGTGGGGCCCGGTCTCCGAGGCCGGCGCCGCGGCCGGGCTGCCGAGTCCGTCGGAGCTGCTGCTGTCGCCGTTCGCTCGGCGTCGACCGCCGCGGTCATGGCCCGGCAGGAGGCCGGCGAAGGGCTGGTCGACGCCGAGCTCAAGGGCGCCGTCGCCACCCTGGCCCTGGGCCAGGCCGCGGCGCGCTGCTGCCCGGGCTGCCGGGCTGCCGCCGCCACCGACGCTGGCCGCCCAGGCCGACCCGCCGCGGCCGCGGTCGTCGCGGCCACCCGCCCGGGCGACAACGCCAACGCGCCCGCCGAGCGCCACCTCGCCCGCTCGAGCGATGGCTGTCGGCCGCGGAGGGAACACCGGTCGCGGCGACCATCGCGGGCCTGGAGGACGCCGTCGGCGGCGCGCCGGCGCAGGGCCGCCGCTGGGTCGCCTAGCGACGCGGCCCGAACGGGACGGAGGTGTTCGACGGAGGTCCGGAGACGAACCGCGCTGACGGCCAGCGTGAGAGGTTCGGTCCGGAGCGTCCAGGATCTCCGAGTCGCTTTGACGGTACGAACACCTGTTCGCTATGCTCGCTCCCATGTCGGCGGCGGACAACCTGTTGGATGCGTTGCGGCGGCTCGAGGATCGAGTCTGTCCTGCGCCGATGACCAGGCGCTCACCGATGGACTCGCCGCCTTGGCCCGGTTCCGCATCAGGTCCGACGCCGTCTGGTTGAAGGCCGTGGCCGAGGTGGACCGTCGCGGTCTCCATCGCCGCCACGGATCCCGGGACGGCCCGTGGCTGGCGGGACTGGCCGGCGATCGCCGGGTGTGGCGCGCCGGGACGTGGAGCTGGCCAAGCGGCTCGAAGACGCACCTGCGCTGGCCGATGCGGTGGCTGCAGGCGCCGTCTCGAAGGCCAAGGCTGCCGAGCTCGTTGCGTGCAGGGACCTCGCCACGACGTGCAGGAGGCGCTGATCGGCGGAGCGGCCACGCAGGCGGTCGAGGAGGTCGCCAACGCCGTCGAACGGGCGCGCCTGGCCCATGGCGAGCGCAGCAGCTCCCCGCCTCCGTAGCATTACGATCACTCGGCGGGCAGATCCGCACGCCAGGATCGAAGGCACGGTCGATCTGGTCGACGCCGAGATCCTCGACGTCGCCATCTCGACCATGCGCTCGATGCCGCGAGCTCCCGGTCGAGATGCCCTACCCGAGCGGCGGGCCCACGCCCTGGTCGGGCTGGCCCGCTACTACCTCCAGCACCAGGCCGACGTCCCGACCGGACGGCTCGGGCGGCCGCACATCGTGGTGTTGGTCGACCTCGAGACGCTGGAAGCGGGACCGGTGGCTCAGGCGACGATGGCGTCCGGGGGCGCTCATCACGGGCGATCAGGCCCGCCGCTTGGCTGAGGACGCCAACGTGAGTCGGGTCGTCACGAAGCGGAGCCTCTGAGCCCCTTGACGTCGGGCGAGCCACCCGCAGCATCCCTCCAGCGCATCGCCAAGGCCGTCATCGCCCGGGACCGGCACTGTCGATACTGCGGCTGCACTGCACCTCCCTGGGCCTGCGATGTTCATCACCGACGATCGTGGGCCCGCGGTGGGCCGACCGCCGTCTCCAACCTCGGCTTGCTGTGCTGGCACCATCACGAGCACGTGCACCGGCGCGGGGCGGATCACCTCGTCACCGCACCGGATGGACGATGGATGCTCGATCTCGACGCGGAGGCCGTCGCCGCATGACAGTACCGAGCCGGGCGACCGTCGGCCCGCAAGGCGGGCGGCGCCAGCGCCGCGGCGTGCCGCCCCGGTCAGCCCTTGACGTCGATGGGCGTCGACATGAGGACGGTGGCGTCCTGCGCGTTCGTCGCCACGATCTCGAGGGTCCACTTGCCGTCGTAGGGGATCTGCACCCCGCTGCCGATGTAGTGGTTGGGTGCCGGCCGGCGTGAGACTCGATCGGGATCGGTCCGATGTCGCCGCGGGACGGAAGCGTCATGCGGGCGGTCGCGTTCTTCACCGCGTCGAGCGTCCCACCGGGCGGGCTGAAGGTGAGGTGGATCTCGTTCGGGCCCTTCCGAGCGGGGATCACGCTCACGTCGGCCAGCAGATCGCCCTGCACCAGGTCGCCGAAACCGTGCGCGAGGAGGACGTCGCCTCCGCGGGCGAGTGGCCGGTGAGCACCGCGGTCACCGCGAGGACACGCGATCGCCACGACCACCTCGGTGGCCACCGACCGCCAGAGCGGTTGGCCCAGCATGCGGCGGCGCAGCAGCCGGCGGCTTCCCAGCCGAGCGCCACCAGGCCGGCCACGAACGCCACCTTGACGAGCAGGATCCGCCCGTGGTCGGTCGACGTCAGGTCCGACAGGCCGCCGGGCAGGATGCGCCACGCCGCACCACCTCGGTGACGACGAGGCGCGGCGACGCAGCCGAAGGCCACCGACGAGAGACCGGTCCACGGCCTCGGTCCGCTCGTCGACCGGCGCTACGGCGGCACCGGAGACGCTCCGCGCGAGGGAGAGCGCGTCTGCCATCCATCACGGCGACGTCGACTCGCGCGAGACCGTCGAAGCGCGACACAAACGACGCTCCAGCGGCCCAGGCGGGGGCCGGACTCAAGTCCGACCATCAGTCGATCGCGCCTCGGTCCGGGACGGGGCCGCCAGCATCCACCGCCAGGAGGGCCAGGCCGCCCAGCCATGGGCGCCATCGCACGGAGGTGGACGGCGTCGAGGGACGACGCCGACCAGGCTGCCAGCGGCCGCTGCCCGAGTGCCCGCCAGCGCCACACCGTCCCGATGGTGAGTTCCTCGCCGAGCAGCAGACCGGCCAGCCTAGCGCGCTCGGGGCCGAGTGCTGCGCGCAGGCGGCGCGGCAGCGGGATGCCGAAGGAGCACGAGCAGCAGGCGCACCCTCGGCCATGCGGAAGATGCGGGTGCTGGTGGTAGATGCTGCGCACCATGGCGCCGAGGTCGTATGCATCGTCGGAGCGACCGGCTCGTGCAGCGTTGTATCAGTCTGGACCACGCACCACGCGTGGCGACGTCGAATATTGGTGCCGGCAGCAGGAGGCCCCCAGGCACGAACGCAGATCAGAACCTGGCGGTGCCGCCCGCCGTTCACGTGAGACGGTTCTTCCCGAGGCTCAGATGCCTGTTACGGCGAATCACCACCTGCTCTTACCACAGAGGTCAGCGACAGCCTGAGCGCCGGACGCATGCAGCCGCGTTGAACGCGGCCAGCGCCTGCCAACGAGCGTCCTGTCAGCCAGCGTCAGCCGAAGCGCTTTACCCGGTCGAGCACGGAGGCCAGGAAAACAGGCCCCGGGTTATTGTCGCGAGGTGCCGCCGGCTCTCAAATGCAACGACGACGCCTGGCAACGTGCGCGCCTGTACGCCGGATGGCGCGTCCTGGCTGATGACCTGCCAGGCGACGACATAGGCGCCGTCCTGAGGTCCGGCACCGAGTCTTCACGACGACCGAGGCGTCGATCCCCGCTCGGGCGGGCCGAGCGTGATCTGCTTTGCCGGCGGAGGTCGAGCAGCGCGGATGGCGCCTCGGTTCGACCGTGACCGGCTCGTCGAAGTCCAGCGTGATGTCGGTCGGCGGTGTCGACCACCGGGCGGCCGGGACCGGACCGGCGCAAACGAATA
>ERZ1370068.1026-contig-10937_pt1 | contig 20218 bp, 32 predicted proteins | sample MGYA00561227_ERZ1370068 | MGnify/ENA primary metagenome ERZ1370068 (study PRJEB38410, sample SAMEA6850437) | metagenome | study: Metagenomic assessment of the ecological functions of the soil: analysis of the soil microbiota associated with the... | reverse complement strand
CATGACCACCAGCAAAGGATTTTGTATTTTCGCAGAAGTCTTATGAAGTCACTGTTTAAATGACTCGTGATTTAATTGCTATTGTGCCGCAGGCGCCCGACGCCGCACGCTTCCGTCCAGGAGCGTTTTCGCATCCTGGGATCGTGTCGGCGGGCGAGCGCAGCTGCCGCGGCGAGCGTGCACGGAAGAAGCCGGAAAGTCCTCGATTCGGTCCCGATCGTATTTAAAGCTGGGCGGTTGCCAAAGTGATCAATCGTGAGCTTGTCACGGAGGCACAAAAACCCCCGAGGCGGAAGAAGTTGGCCAAAGGCGCTTCGATTATCCTTCAGGCGTTTGGAGGTGGCATAATCAATTCGCCCTTTATCGAAAAAGAAACCCGTCGGGCGTGCCCTACGCCACGCTTTGTAGCTTCGGGCCTTTGAAGGGAGTAGAAAGAGCCGTTGATTTCCTGATCGAGTTAACCTGATGCGAGGCGTATTCCAGCTCGCGCTTCTGCGGCCAGCCCTTCCGTGCGCCGCCGCGCCAGGGCGGGTAAGTCCATCCGAAATTCCGATTCGTATCTGAGACATGATTGCAGCCTGAAATCAAACCGCGTGTCGCCGGAGGAAGGGAACCTCAACCGCTCCTCGGCTTTCGTCGAGCCTCAGCCTGTAAAACCCTCCCCGCTTGCGACCCACTTCAGTTCCGCGCGCAGCTGGTAGGTCCAAAGCCTTTTTCTTCCTCCTCTCACTCAGCTCGCGGTCTACCGCGGCGACTTTCGCGGCTTCGCCCGGCTTTGGTTGCTCGGGGGTTTTTCACCGCGGAAAGCGCGAGCTGCCAGGAGCCGCGCATCCATCGTAATTTCTGCCCTAAACAACTTGGAGACCGGGCAGCCTTCTTTCGCCTTTGGCGATCTCTAATTTGGCCTCGGAGGCCGTGAACTGCTGCCTGAACGCCGAGGTGTAAGGTGGGGTGATCGAAAAGCCTCCGCCGGCATTGATGGCTATCACACGGTCGTTGCATGTCGTTGCAATCTTGTCGGGTTTAGCCAGCTCCTGAGCTGGCCGGAAAACGCCATCGAAAAGCAGCTCGCGTGAGCAGCGCCAGTAAATCAACTCTCTTTCGGGGTTCGTGCCCGCTTCGTCGCCGAACCGCTTCGCGAAGGAGTAGGCACGCTGGAAAGCACGCCGCCGTCGAAACGACTCCTTTTCCATCCTTCAAACCACCATTCCAAACAGCAGATCCCTTACGCTTCATACGGTTCGAATAGTATTGCGCTGGAGAAACCTGGTCGTAAAGAAACTGAGCAGTCGAGACTTCGCCGATCAACCTCGCCGATCCATGCACTCATCTCGCCCCTCAGTGACGATATCCGTTTGGAGTCCCAGGGACCGAGAATGAAGCCACACAAACCCTTCACCCGATTCGCAAAGTGGATCGCCAGGCGACCGGCCGACCGTCCTGCGCCCGCAGATTGCGCTCGCCGCGCCGCCGTGGGCGCTTTCCGGCCCGGTGTTCGGCTTCAGCGACACATGGCAAAGCTCATTATCAACACAGGAACGACCATCGTGACCTTTCTGATGGCCCTCTGATCCGCATCATGCAGAATCGCGATTCGAAGCCGTTCACGTCAAACTCGATGAGCTCATTCGGTCTCGCTGAGTTTGGCGCATACCGCTCTCTCGATCTCGAAGATCTGGAAGAAGTTGAACTCTCGATCAGATCCGGTCACAATATGAGCAGAAATGTCGTCCAAGCGCGGGGGGAATTGCACGGCGCCGCGGCGGAAGCAGCCGAAAGCACCGGAGTAGGAGTCGCGAAATCTTTACCGCATCGCCATCGCCGGAAAACGGATATCGCGACAGGTTTCGAGGGTCGCTGGCTTTGAGCCGTTTCGCGATATCGTCGCGCTGAGCCCATCCCCTGAAAACCTCGGCGGTCACAACCGAGAATCCTTCAAGAATGCTTTTCCCAAAACACGGTTGTCAGCGCCACGCCATCGGTGGCATCGCGGCCCCGCGCGACGACAACCCGGCCAATCCGCCGGCGGCTGTGTCTAGGATCAGCAAACCACCGGCCATCCAGGAAGACCTCCATCCAGGCGCTAAAATCCATCGGATAGGGGTGTTCCGGCGGAACCCCCGATATCTCCCAGATATCCGGTTACATAGCGCGGGGATGTTCATGCGCAGCGACAGCGCTATCGCCAGGTGGGCGTCACGACAGACACCCACCTTCCGCTCGTGACAGGCTTCCCGCGCCGTCCGGTTAGCGCGCGCGCCTTCAGATAATCGAATTTGATGTGCGAGTGAACGAAGTCGCAAATTGCCTGAACCCGCGCCCATCCGGCGGGAGATCCGGAGCAAATTCGGCTCAGGCACATCGAAAGTTCGCTATCCGTTTCACAGTAGCGGCTGGCCAGGAGATAACCGCGGCGACGGTAGGAAGCCTTGAAATCTCCACCTCCCGTGCATGTGCGGAGCAAAAGCGTCCAATTCTCCGCTGTCCCATATGAGTCCCCGGTTGGAAAAGCGCACCACGCCAGGCTGGCAGTGAACCCGGCCGCAGCGGTTGCCATATCTGTCGAGATATTCTTCGAACCGGCTCGGCTCGATGCGCCTCACCGACGAGATCCCGCCAGCGGGATGGGTGAACTTTCAGGGAAAACAGAACCGCCGTCTCAATTCAAGGCGAAGGGAAATGTCGTATCCGAAGGCTATTAACATTGGTAACCTTTGAAGTTCCGAGGCCAGCGGAGCAACACCTTCGAGAGGAAACGCGCGCCGATGAGCAGGGGCATCTTCGTCGATATCGAACGTCGAGGTATGTAAGGGCGTAATTTTCTTCCCTTTTTCGACACCAAGTCTGACTGGCAGCCGGGAACGCTGCCCAGATAATCGGCGAAATCCTCCCGCTCCTACGCGTTGGGCGGCTATGAACGTCCACCCGATCCTGCCCACCACATGCCGCGCGGCCCTCCAGGCAGATCGCGGTCACCGTGGGATCATTGACCACGCCCGGCAACTGAGCGTCAAATGTCACATGCACTGATCTGCCGCTGCCGCGGTTACCCCGCGAGACAGCTTGTATCGCGGCGGCGCGAACACTTTCGCGAAACCGCTGGTCCAGGCGCGAATCGTTCCCTTCATGACCACGGAATCGGGAATCACATTTCGCCGCGCTGGCCGCCCCCGAATCGATGCCGATGCGTGACGACCAGCGGGTCGCGAGCATCCGGTTCCCAGCGGAAGGGCCTGGTAGATGACCGTGACAAGCTGAGCTGCGATCGCGATGGGGTCGGTCGTCCTGCGGGGACGTGCCGCATGCGCCCCCGCGGCCGCGAACAACGATCTGCAAAATCCTGGCAGAACGCGGTTTGGGGACCGGCGTTTAGGGCCAGCCGGCCGGCTGCAAGCGCTGGATCGACATGCAAAGCGACGACGGCGTCAACCCTCGAGGGCGCCACGCTCGATCATCTTCGGCGCGCCCCGACCAGCTTCCTCCGACGGCTGAAAGATGCCGCGCCAGGCAGCCGGAACGGAGCCTGCCGCCTTTAGCGCGGACAAAGCTGCCAAGCAAAATCGCCGTATGGGCATCGTGCCCGCAGGCGTGCATCGCCCCGGCGTGACGGGAGCAATAGGGCACCTCGTTCCTCCCGCGGTGATTGGCAGCGCGTCCAAAGTCCGCGCGAAGTGCGACCACCGCAGCCCCCGGCGTCGCTCCTGAAAACCCTGGTAACAATCCCCTGCCGTCCGGCCCGGCTTCGCGCGATTCCGGCGGCTTTCAACCGGCTGCCGACGAAGGCGGTCGAGGCATGCCCGAACCGCTTAGTTCCGGATGCGCGTGAGATGACGGCGAATGCTCACCAACTCCGGGGCGAATTTCTCGCGGAAAACGGTCCGCCTCCTGGAGAGGAAGACGACGATCGAATCGGGGCCTGGCTGGACATAAACCCTAAAACCATCAGACGTTAGCGTGAGTGCGGGCTCGACTGCGAACGGGAATCTGCTTCTTTGCTCAAAGCGCGTCTACGGCGTGTTTTCGTCGCTCAAATGCCCGCGCGAGGCCGCGAGAAGTCTGCGCTACTGGTGGAAAATGACGCGATGGGCGCCCATTGCCGTGGCCCTGGCAACCAGCTCGCCCCGCAATCGCGGCTGATTTGCCGCTCTACCGGGACCCCTGGCGAGGACCGTCGAGGAGCGCACCCAGAACCTGATTTCTCTGATGACCCTGACAGAGAAGGTAGGCCAGCTGAGCCAGGGTGTGATCCGTCCCGCCGCCGCGGACCCTCAGGACTCACGCCGACCCGATCCGGTCCGGTGCGGTCGGATCGCATATCCTCGCCCTTGGCTCGGACAATCCCGCCGTGCGAAACTGCGCTGCAGAGACATCGCGGTCAACAAGTCCCGGCTTGGAATCCCTCTCGATATTCGGCTACGATTAACGATCCACGGCTTGCGGGCCGCTTTCCCTGATTCCGCTGGCGCGGTTTCGAAGCGCGTGGGATCCGGCCCTCTCGAAAAGTTGGTAAACCATCGCGGCTGGCGGAACGCCAGCGGCGGGGATCGACCGGGCTTCGCGACCGATGTGCGATCTGGCACGTTGATCTCGCGGTGGGGGCCGCGTCGCAGAGACCTTTGGCGGTCCCTATCTCGCCTCGCTCTACGCCGCCGCCGCCGCGGCGCGTCCCAAGGCGAAAAACCTCTCCGGAGCCGAATCACGTCGCCGCCTGCCTCAAACATTTCGCGGGCTACAGCGCGACGGACGGCGGCCGCGATTAAGCAATAGCACGGATGTTCCGGCAGTTTCGATGCAAAACTTTTCCTGCCTGCCTTGCGCGCGGAGTTCGCGCGGGCGCCGTCTCCTTGATGAGCGCTTTCAACGCAAATGACGGCATCCCTTCCGTGGCGAACGGGTTCCTCCCTCACGGACATTCTTCGAAAGACCTGGGATTTCAAAGGGTTTTGTCGTGAGCGACTGGGAGGCGATCTCTGAACGCAGATTCCGGTGGGGATTTGCAGCCGATGAAGCGGAAGCAGCGCGCCGGGCGCTTGTCGCGGGCACCGACATGGAAATGGTCTCAACGACCTATCGCGACACGCTGGCCGCCTCAAGTTTCGGACGGTCGCCTCACCGAGTCGGAGATCGATAGCTTTGAGAGCGCATCTTGGGCGTGAAATTCAGGCTCGGGCTTTTGAGCGCCCGTTCACGGACGCCGAGTCATTCCGGAGCGCGATGTTGCGACCGGACGCGGTCGCCCTGGCTCGCGACGCCGCCGTTCGATCCTGTGTTCTTCTCAAGAATGACAAGATGCTCCCTTTGGCGAAGCTCCTGAAGCACATCGCGATCATCGGCCCGATGGCAGACGACCGCAAGGAAATGCTCGGAACCTGGGCCGCGCACGGCTCGCCGGACGACGTGATCACGCTGGCGGAGGGTATCAAACTCAAGCTCTCTGAAACGGAAATCGAGGTTGTGAAGGGGGTGCAACGTTCTCGAAACGGGGCGCACCCGCACGCTCAATGACGGGAAGGTGGTTGCCGATGAATCTGGCGGCGATCGAGACGCCGCAACCATCGAGGAGGCCGTGCAGGCAGGCTCCAGAGCGGATGTGCATCCTCGCCATCGGGGAGCCTCGCGGATGGACGGGAGAGAACGCTCTCGCGCGAGTTTGGCCCTGACCGGCAGACAGCGAGGAATTGCTGGACGCGGTGGCGGCAACGGGAAAGCCAGTTGTCGCCGTGAGTTTTCTGCGGGCGCCCGTTGGAACTGTCGGGCGTTCTCGAAAAGGCCTCGCGCCGTGATGGTTGCCTGGCAACCGGGAATCCAGCCGGAAACGCCATTTCCGATCTTCTCTTTGGCGACGCGTCTCCTTCGGGCCGGCTTACGATGTCCTTTCCGATTCAAATTGGCCAGGTTCCGGTCTACTACAATCGATACAGAACCGGCAGGCCCTACGAAGACGCGGCCAATTATCGTGATCTGAGCCGCGATCCGCTCTTCTCCTTCGGCTTTGGCCTGACCCTATGCGTCCTTCGGCTACGAACAAGTCCGCATCACGACAGGGCAAAACCCGCAGTGGCGTCCGCCGTCGTTACCAACATGGGAGAACGCGAAGGCGAGGAAGTCGTGCAACTTTACGTTTCGAGTCTCGCTTTGCTCAGAGGGCGCGCGCCCCCAACAGGAACTGCGCGGTTTCGAGCGGCTGAGACTCAACCGGGCGAGGCCGCGAGGTTCATTTCGCGCTGACCGACGAGGTTCTCGGATTCACGGGACGCGACGGCAAGTGGCGCGTCGAACCGGACGATTTCAGATATGGATTGCACCGTACGCGCAAACGGGAACCCCGGCAAATTACGATCTGTGAAAAGCCGCGCAAAAATACCGGGCTCCCGTTTTGCCGGTCCGGAAGGCTCAAGACGCCAGGGTCACTTGCTCCGCGGCGGACATCGCATCCTGGGTGCCGGTGCATCTCGGCGAGCGACAGCAAGAAGGCGAGCGGTCGACTCCGCGCCTTCGTTCTGGTTCGACCCGGTCGATATGCAGGCCGTCCCTGCAGCCGCCGGATTGCAGCGTCATAGAGAGAGAGTCCCAGGTCATTTCCGCCGTGGAACCACTCGAAGGCCTTGTTAACCTGCGCGAGCCAAAAGCGATCGCCTGTGGCTTCGTAGGCTTCAGGCACGCGCAGATCATTGCATGGGCCTCGACCGGCTGCTGATCGAACAACGCCGGCTTTCCCCCGTTTCCAAAACCGTTGGAGCCAACGGGCCGAAAATGCCCTTCGCGAGCGATTTGATTTTCGGTCGACCAGCGGAGAGTCTTGAGACCAATTTCGAGAAGGCCGGTTGGTTCCCCCAGCGCCCGGTAAGAATGAGGCTTGGGGAAGTCCCGCATTGTCATAGCTCACGATACTCCTCGAACCAAAGCCAGTCCGGAGCTTGCGGCAGATTCATAAAAAGTCCGCAAACGCTGCGACAGTTCTGCGCGCGAAATGATTGGCCATGAGATCGCCGCTCAATGTGCGCAGATATTCACCGAAGTCGCTGATGATGGAGAAAGCCCATGAGCAGGGGAGAGATGAACGCTTGCACGGTCGGCAATGCCCTTTCGAAGAGCTCCGCCGCCCAGGAGCGCAACCCCTCGCGCTGTGAACGCCCCACGCAGGTTCCCAGCGCCCACAACGCCTGCCGCCCGTGGCTGTCCTCGAGCCGATCTCGGCTTTCCACTGACGGTCATAGGACACGAAATTCCGGAAACGTCCGTTGCCGGCATCGAACGCATTTTGAAGAAACGCCGCAGCTAGACATTTGTCAACCGCATGCGCTCGGGGGGCCTTCTTCGAGTTCCTCCAAGAGCATCATGAGAGATCAACGCCCGGGCGATTGTCATCGGTGCAATACCCGTGCTCGTAGTTGGGAAGCTATGCTGCAGACCGCGTGCTGAAGCATTCCGGTGTCATCGGTCAGACACTTCAGATGATCCAGCCGCCAAACCGGAAGGGCGGCTTGCCGGTCCAAAGTCGCCGGCTCAATTTGCCTTACGGTTTGCGTCGAGTGCTCGTGCCGCGCGTGGTTGAAGCTCTGGATGTAGTCGTGCGCGACGCGGCCGCCAAATCATACGCCGTCCGACCAAATAAGCGGACTTTCGCATGGCGTGCCTCGCGGTTTCGTTTTCGCAGGAGGTCGCCGACGGCCCTCGCAATCGCTCCCGCATCGCCAAAAGGAACGAGAACTCCGCGGCCCTCCGCCAGCAGCTCCTCCGCGTGCCAATAAGGTGTCGAAACGACCGCCTTGCCCGCACCGACACTGGTAGGCGAGAGTTCCGCCTCGTGATTTGTGACCTGTTCAGAGATACGGAGTGATGTAGACGTCCGTCGCGCCGAGGAACTCGACGAGCTCTTCGTTGTCAACGAAGCGGGTCAAAGAAAATCACGTTCTTTTCGACACCGTTTTTCTTGGCCAGGCGCTCCAGCGTGAGCCGATAGGTCTCGCCTTGCTTGCGCACCAGGTTGGGATGGGTGGCTCCGGAGAATGATATAAACAACCTTGGGAAACTCGCGGACAATCGCCGGCAACGCATGGAGCACGTTTTCAATCCCCTTATTGGGCGAAAGCAACCCAAAGGTCAGGAGGACCGGCCGCCCTTCAACCCCAAATTTGTCCTTGAAATAGTTGGGATCGGCAAACGGCACATCGGGGAATGCCGTGGGGAATCAGGTCGATCTTGGTCTCCGGCGTATGGTAAACCTCGCGGAGGAACTCCGCGCCCTTCTCGGCCATTGAGACCACGCGGGCCGAAAGCCGGATCACTTCCTCAAAGACGACCTTCTGTTCGGGCGTGGGCTCCCGCAGAATCGTATGCAGGGTGGTCACCACCGGCATCCGCAGGTTTCGCAGCAAGGTCAGGATATGGCGGCCGTTCGGTCCGCCGAAAATGCCGAATTCGTGCTGCAGGCAAAGCACGTCAACGTTCGCGAGATTCAGAAAATCGGCTGCGCGCCGATACGCGGAAATGTCCTGTTCATGGATCTCGAAGCGCACCTCGGAAGGATAGTTGTATCCTTCCGGGCGGTCGGTCATGGCCACAATCCAACTTTGCAGGGCCGGATATCCCGCGACGATGGCCCGATAAAGATCCGCCGTGAAAGTCGCGATCCCGCATTGCCGCGGAACGTAATCGGCGAGAAATGCGATCTTTGAACGTTACTTGGCAGTTCCATCGACAAACCTTCGCAGGCGGCGCAAACTTTGGCTGTATTTTGCCCCGCCGCGCCCAGCGAAGCCTCCCGAGAGAGCTTACTCGCTTTCGGGAAAACTCGCAGTAGAATCTGGCCGACATGAAAGCCTTGCTCGCCCTCCTTGCCATCCTCGCGGCCTTGGCTGCCGTCCTGCTGGATCGGCGGCTGCGGAACCTACAACCGGCTCGTGAGTCTCAAACAGCAGGTGGACCGAAGCTGGGCGGACGTTCAGAACGTCTACCAGCGCCGCGCCGACCTTGTTCCGAATCTCGTCCGCACGGTGGAAGGCGCGGCAAATTTCGAGAAAAGCACCCTCTCCGACGTCATTCAAGCCAGGCAACAGGTCACCAAAGTGCAACTCGATCCGAACGCGGCTCCCGCGGATCCGGCGGCTCTGCAACGCTTTCAGCAGAGTCAGGATCAACTTTCGAATTCCCTTTCCTGGCTCCTGGTGGTCGTCGAGCGATATCCGGAGCTGAAGGCCAACGCAAACTTTCAGGAGCTTCAGGCGCAACTGAGGGCACCGGAAATCGCATCGCCGTGGAACGCCGCAAATTCAACGAAACCGTGCAAGCTTACAACACCGCCGTGCAAACGATGCCCGCGGCACTCTTTGCGGGCCTGCTTTGGCTTCTCTCCGAGACCATATTTTACGGCCCGCGAGGGAGCCGACGTAGCCCCGCAGGTGAATTTCAACTTCGGAGGCACTTCGCCTTCCCGGGCCCCGCCACGTCGCCTGCAACAAAGTCGTTAGGGGCAGATGTCACCCATCCCCAGGGTGAACAGACCCTTTCGGCGTGGCTTCCGCTGCTGGCAACCGCGCTCCTGTGGTCTCTCTGGGGCAATCGCCGCGCCGTTGCCGCCCAAGCCCGATCACTACGTGAGCGACCGGGCGGGGATTCTCTCGCCTCAAACGATCGCGGCCCTTAACTCGCGGCTGGAGGCCTTTGAGCGTGACACCGTCCAATCAAGTGATCGTGGCGACCTTTCCCAAGGTGCCGGAGGGCTATGCGCTGGAAGACTTCACCCAGCGCACCGCGGAAGCGTGGGGCATCGGACAAAGCAAGGAAGACAATGGCGTCGCACTTTTCGTGTTTCCCAACGATCGCCAGACGCGTATCGAGGTCGGCTACGGCCTGGAGGGCGCTCCTGCCCGATCTTCTGGCGAAGAGAATCATCGAAAGCGAAATCCTGCCCGCCTTTCGGGCGGGCGATTTCGATGCCGGGGTGACCCGCGGGGTCAGCGCGATTCTTCAAGCAACCCGTGGAGAATATCGAGGCTCACGGGCGCACGAACGCCGATACCGGCGAAGAAGACTCCGGTTCCTGGATGCTTTTCGTGCTCTTTATCTTGATCATTTTGATCATTATCGCCGCAAATCGAAACGCGTTGCAGCGGGGTGCCTACTGCGGACCGCGCGGCAGGCGAGCAGTCTGGATACCCCTGTCACCGGCGGCGGAGGATTTGGCCGGGGCTCGGGCGGAGGAGGGTTCGGGCGGAGGGGGGTTCAGTGGCGGCGGCGGGAGCTTCGGAGGCGGCGGTGCGAGCGGGAGTTGGTAAAAGATGAAGCCTCGAGAGTTTCTTCAAGAGTTGGACGACGCCAAAGTCGTGGCCGCCATTCAGGCCGCCGAGAATTCGACTCTGGGAGAGATCCGGGTTTTCGTTACGAACCGAACTGTCGGACCGGCGGAAGCCGTTGATCGGGCAACCGTGCGGTTCAAAAACTGGGCATGACCAATACCCGCGACCGAAACGCGATCCTGCTCTACTTCGCGCCCCGAGCGCGCCAGTTCGCCGTCGTCGGGGACAAGCACATCCACGAGAAGTGTGGTCATGCCTTTTGGAACGAAGTCGCCGCGCGCACTTGCGCCGCCCTTCGGCGGGGTGAATTTACCGGCGCCGTCCTCGGCGCCAGTCGAAATGGCCGGTGAGGCTCTGGCGCGCCACTTTCCCCGCTTACCCGATGATCGGAACGAACTCCCGAACGAGGTGGGCCGGGATTGACCCGCGCCTGGCCCAGCTATTGCCAATAACCTGAGCGCCAGTATCTCGAGCCCGTTGTCTTCGTAGTAGCGGCCATCGGTCCAGCCCACGTTGGAGTGCGGGCGCTCCACCCATCGGCCCGGAACCCATACCCAGTCGCTGCCTCCCCACCCCCAATACCCATTTATCCAGACAGGATCGGAGTAGCCTGCGGGAACCACCGACCTCGTCTCATAGCGAACCGGGGGCATCTCGCTTGTTACAACGTAGTTGCTGGAGCGATAAACTGGAACACTAGGATCCAAAGCGTTAAAAGCGCCTGCCCAATCGGATCCGGGGACGGACGCGGCCATACTCGTCCACGCATCCCGAAAAATCAGGCCGGCCGACAACAGAGCGAGAAGTATCTTACTGCTCATCCTCTTACCTTCCTTCTGGAAAAATCGCATCTCCGCGGGCTTCCGGCAATCATGGAAACGGGTGGTCACCTGGTCCCGTTAGGGAGACTGCTGAAAAACCCACGCATGTTCGCGCCTCTCGGGCTGCGCCAATTTTCGGCCTCGCGGTGTCGCCAAGCTTCTCCGTAGCGCCACGGCTTGCGGGGAGATGGGGACCCCGCAACCCCATCAAGCCTGCGCTTGGCTCCTTGCGATCTTCCGAAAATTGACCGCAACGTGGCATACGCGGGTTTCTCAACAGTCCTCTAGGGGAACCTCGATCGATTCAGCCGCTTGAAGGAAGTCCCGATACGCAGCGGGTCAAGCAGATGCTCGATCTCTTCCCCGCCTCGACATCGAGACGAAAAAGCCAACCCGTGCCGTAAGGATGGCGGGCCAGGAGCGTGGGATCCGCTTCCAGCGCCGAGGTTGGTCTCGATAATGCTTCCACTCAGAGGCGCCCGAACCGACTGTTCCGTCCCACGAGAAATAACCGCCGCCGCCTCGTCGCCGGCCTTGACCGCCCTCCCGACAACCGGCAGCCTGACCTGCACGATTTCAGCGAGGCTTGGATTGCCGGCCGTGAGTCCGACCAGCGCGCTTTCCCCATCAAGCTGAATCCATTCGTGGCTGGTGGTGTATTCCCTGTCGTCTGGCACGTTCATGTGATATTCAAGTTGCGAAAGCGATGGGTCGTGAGGCAAGCATCGAGCACCAAGATCTCGCCTGGCAAGTTTCCCGTGTTCAAAGACACGGACGGTGAGGAATTCCGTCGCGGGTTTCCCTCCTGCGCGGAGAACTACACGCAAAATCGGGCGCGCAACCGATTTCGCTTGAACTATGAAGTGGCAAGCCCTCGCGACCGACTTCGATGGCACCATCGCCACGGACGGTGTTGTGGACGAACCGACCCGCCTGGCGTTGGCTCGGCTCCGCTCGGCAAACGTCCGCGTGTTTCTGGTCACCGGACGGGAACTTTGGGGATTTTCAGGCAGATTTTTTGCCGATCTTTGACATGGTGGTCGCGGAAAACGGAGCGCTCCTCTACCAACCCGGCAGCGGCGAAACCTGGGCTTATTGCTGCGCCGCCGTCCGAGACCTTCGTCGCGGAGCTGGCCAGGCGCGGAGTCAACCCGCTTGGGGTCGGCACGTCGATCGTGGCGACGCGCGAACCCCATGAGACGACCGTCGTGGAGGTTATCGAGGAACTCGGCCTCGAGCTTCAGGTAATCTTCAACAAGGGAGCGGTCATGGTTCTGCCTTCCGGCATCAACAAAGCCACCGGACTTGCCGCAGCGTTGCAAAGCTTCGACATACCCCGGAAAATGTCATCGGCGTCGGCGATGCGGAAAACGATCACGCTTTCCTCGAACTGTGCGGGCTTTCGGTTGCCGTGGCCAACGCCCTTCCCGCTCTCAAGGCGAGGGCGGCTTTGGTGACCCAACATAGCGCCGGAGCGGGAGTGACGGAATTGATCGATTCGGCACTGCGAGGGAAGCTTGACGACCAGGGAGCCATGCGCACGCCGCCATGAGCGTGCTGATGATTGACGTCGGTGGCACTTACGTGAAAATCATGGCCAGCCACCAGGGAGAAATGCGCAAGATGCCATCCGGCCAAAAACTGAGCGCGAGCGAAATGGTGCGCGGAGTTCTGGAACTCTGCGTCGGACCTCGAGTTCGAGCGGATCTCGCTCGGATTTCCGGGCTTGGTCGAACACGGCTCGCCCGTCCAAGAACCCCACAATCTCGGCGATGGGTGGGTCGATTGTGATTACTCAAAAGCCTTCGGCAAAACCCGTGCGGGCGATCAATGACGCCGCCATGCAGGCGTTGGGAAACTACACCAGCGGACGCCTTCTTTTCTCGGCTTGGGAACGAGCATCGGGACCGCGGTGATCGTCGGACGATATCGTGGTTCCGATCGAAGTGGGCCTGCTCAAACTCACGCGAAAAAATCGCCTGGTCGAGCCGTCTTTCGAAGAGCGCACTCAAACGCCATGGACCCGAACGTTGGACAGAGGCGGTGGTGGAGGCTATTGAGTTGCTTCAGAACGTCTTCAAGCCCGATGAAACGGTCCTTGGTGGCGGAAATTCCCGGCTGGTCGATCCTCTCCCGGCCCAACTGTCGCTCCGTGGACAACAAATCCGCCTACGTCGGGGCGCAGCGCCTATGGGAGGGTTCTGATCTGTTCGCCAGTGCATGCGCAACATCCTGGCGGATTCACAGGAACGAGGCGCATATCTAAGCCGCGAAATCCACGGATTCGAGCTTGGGAGAAAGTTGAAAGTCTCCTAAGAACCCTCCTGTCCCGGAATTTTTGCGTAGCCGATAAATCTGCTGCCAGGGTTCTTGGCGTTCTGCTGCGGCAAGGTAAAGTCGAAGACGCTGACCCCGAATTTTTCTCGCCGCGATAAGTCCGCCCGTCACTGGCGCCGACCATGAGCGGCCGCCCGTCAGATCGCGCCTTGCCGAGGTAAATCATCGTGTGGGACACAGGGGGATCGACATTGACCGAGTAGGTTCCCGTCCAGAACAGCAGGTCTCCCGGACGAAGAGCGCCGAACTCAAAGCTGTCCAGCTTGGTTGCTGACGACCGGATAAAGGTATTCGCCTTCCGCGTCCAGACATACTGCTCACTCGCGGATCGAGGGACGTCCGCCACTCCGTCAGCCTGAAGCAGATAGTGCAGATCGTTCCCGAGCAACTCCATGCCGCCTCGGTCCGGTTCGGCCGAGCCGTAGAGGTAGCCGAGCTGGCGTTCGGTCAGCTCCAGGGCGGCCCGCAAGAGCTTTTGCACCGCGGGGGATTTTGGTCAAAATTGCGCAGATCTTCGGGCTTGAGCGAGGAGACTGCCACGGGCATTGGCGAGGAGTCGGCGTCGCTTTCGCCGTCTCGCCAAATGCGGCCGCTGCGCAGAAGCTTCCAATACCAACTTGCAAACAGCACATTGCGGATGCACAATCTCAGCCAGTCATTTCAAGCCGGCAAAGCCGAGCCCGCCTCGAGTTCCGTTCGTTAATACACTTGAGGGGATCGCGGGAATTGACCACGTGAGGATGCCATGATATAGTGGACCAAAGAACGACCGCAGACGAGTTGCCAGCCGAAAAGCAAAAGACATGACGCCGCCTTCCGAACACGGAGCTTTCCTGGAATCGTCCGCGAAGAGCGCGCGTTCCGGCAATTCGCCAGGAGCCTTCCTCCATTGACCGGCAAGCGTCCACGACGAACAGAAGCCCATCTGCCTTTGCCTGAGCAAGCCCGGCAGCAAGAAATTTGCAATGACGACACTTCCATGAACTCTGAAGAATTATTCTCTCGACTCTCTCAAGAAAGGCTGCGACTCGCTCAACGAAACCCTGACGCAAGGGATTCAGGACGTAGAAGATCAAATCCGATCGACGCCCATGATCGCGGTCGCATTAGCTGCGCTGGGAGGCTATCTCCTTCAATTCTTCCCGATATTCCTGATTTTGCGGCTGATCACGCAAGCTGCTCTTCTTCCCTTATCAAACCCGCCATCGTCGTGCTGGGCGCCGTCACATTGTATCGAATTCATTCAAAAGCAAGGCGACGAAATCCGGGGATCCGGTTACGCGGAAAAGGAAGAGAGCCGCTTCTGGATTCTCCTTCCGGCCCGTCGCAGTCCTAAAGGAACGGCTGGAGAATGACCGCCGGGGAATCGGGGGCGGTCACCGTGGCGACGCGACCACGCGCGCTTTCTACTTCTTGGACCGCCGCTCGGCCAGCGCAAGGTCAGCCTTCGTCACGATCCCGATGACCCGCATTTCTTTATCCACAACCGGCAGATGACTGTATCCGGTGGTCTGCGATGATTTTTCGCGCCTCATCCAGCGACTGGATCCACGAAGCAGTAGTAGATTTTTTGACATGATTCCGCGGACGAGTGGTCGCGGGATCATGGCCCGAATCCAGCGGCCTTGCGCTCCGGGTGCATCCCTCCACCGCTCCGACAAGCCGTGTGCCGAAGCGACGTGGGCAAGCGATCAGCGTGCAGCAATCTCAATCTTTCGCCGGCGTCGTGAGTGAACTCTTCTCCTGGAGGGGTTTTGGCTCGAGACACGCGATATCTTTAACCGCACTTTGGAGGTTTGCGCCGGGCACCTGTTTAACTGACTTTTTCGCTGCCATATCGTTTCTTGCTTTCTAGAGCTATCGTCGTCCGATGGCCTTCCGGTCCTCATATGGTCACCAATTCCCTTTAGCCTGGCCAGCAGCAAAACCCAAAGGCTTCCCCGCCTGGCATTTTTCGCCTAACATTCATTCTTCTGGGCTTGCAACTCACTTTCTAAACGCTTATTTAACTGGTCCACGTCCGTCTCTTGAGAATCCTTCTGGTCGAGAATCGCGAAGACACGCTGAGTTACCTGACGCGGTATCTCGAGCAAAGGGACACCAGGTCCACCCGGCACGAGACATTGCGACCGCCCTGGACTTGGCTTTGACTCTGAATTTTGACATCCTCATTTCCGATATAACCCTCCCGGACGGAGACGGATGGAGATTGCTCCATCAAATGGATCCCAAGCCATTCGGCATCGCGATGAGCGGCTTCGGAAGTCATTCCGACAAGGAGAAGGAGCCAGGCGTCGGGGTATAGGCATCATTTGACGAAACCCTTCCTCCCGGACGATCTGGACCCGCTTCCGAGGAGGCGGCTTCGCGAGTCGCGGCGCAGGTCTGGCCGGATCAGATCGAGGCTCAGAACAGCCGCGAGACGACTCTTCCGCGCGAGGACTTTCTGGTCCGACCTTTCCAAAATTCTCCGGGCCATACGCCCGGTGCCGGTTCGGAGAGCGATTCCCAAAAAACAGAAAGGCAAATCATGCTCAGTTGGGCGCTCACATTCTTGATCATCGCACTCATTGCAGCCGTCCTTGGCTTCGGAGGAATCGCCGGTTCCGCCGCGTGGGATCACTCAAGTCCTTTCGGCCTCTTCATTATCCTGTTTCTAGTCTCCCTCCTTTCCGAGGTCCACCCCGCGTCTGAACCGCCGGGATTCACGGCTTGGCGAGGGAAACTACAAGCAAGCGAGGCTTCCATGACATGGAGATCCCTGCACAGGGCGAACAAAAGCTGCCATAGTGCCAGGCAGATGATTTCCGAGGATTGATCGCGGCGCAAACGGCCGAGGGAACAGGGCCGCGAGATCTCTTGCTGCCTTGCTTGCTGCGAGCGGGAATGGTCTGCTCGCCGTGAATCCCGCGCACGAGGTGACCTCCTGGGGAGGGAGCGGCCGAGCTAATTTTTGGCTGGCCGGCAAAGATATCCTGGGGCGAAAAATAGAGGTCCTCTTTTGGAAAGCGGGGCTCGAGAAGCTCTTTATCCAAAGTGAAGATCCCAAGGAAACCCGATTGGAACTTTACCTGCAGGACCAGGAACGGTAAGACGAAAGCGGGTGGAGGTCTGGTCTCGGGCCACTGAAGCGAGCCAGCAAAGCGCCACCTTTTGATGGTCAGGGGCGTTACCGAGTTGAAATATTCTGGAGCACGCATTCCTCGATGCCGCCGGACGGGAGCAGCGGCGGATTGGCCGGGAAATGCACGACCATCTCTCTCGGCACATTCTCGGCGCCGCGTTCGCCGTAAAGGCGCTGGCGGCGGATCTCGACCGGGAAGGATCCGGCACGCAGGGCAATTGCACGATCTGGCCCGCCTGGTCAACGAGGCGGTGGTGCAGGTTCGCGACATTTCCCATGGCTTTACCCGGCGGGCTTGAGCGAGGCTTGCCGGCCGCGCTGCAGCGCCTGGCCGTCCCGAATCAATCATTCATTCCTTGCGAATTCCGCTGCGACACCAACAGCGCCGTCGAGCCTTTCTGATCTCGTTCTCCAGGCGTATCGCATTGCGCGTGAAACGGCGGATCACGCCATACATGAGACCGGCGCGACGAAAATTTCCATCCGGCTGTCGGGCGGGGAGGTTTCGCCCGGCTGAGTATCACCGACGACGGGCCAACGAAGGACCTTAACGCGGGATCCCGATCATCTGGTTTCGAAAACCTTGCTCTATTGTGCGAAAGCCGTCCAGGGACGTCTTCGAGTGAAGTTTCATGGGGAGTTGGAACCAGCATCACCGTACGTTTCCCGAATCGTCATGAACGCGTCAAAGAGCAGGCCGACGCGGCACGTCGACGAAGAAGAGGCGCGTGCTGATCGTTGATGACCATCCTGTTTTCCGTCACGGCATCACTGCGCTCATCAATGCCGAGTCGGATCTCGTCGTTGCGGCGGCATCCTCCCCGTTCTGCGCTTGAGGCCATGAGAGCACTTCAACCGGACGTCGCCCTGTTGGATATTTCCCTGCCGGGGACCAATGGCATCAGGAGCTGATCAAATTGATGAAGGCGGAAAAGCCGAATCTTCCGCTCTTGATGCTTTCCATGCACGACGAGTCGCTTTACGCAGCGCTGCGGGCGCTCGCGCCGGCGCGGTGCTTGCGTGATGAAAAAGCCGAGGCGCTCACGCACGCATGGTCGCGCCGCGCATACGAGGTCCGCAAGAACGAAATTTATGTCAGCCCTGAGTTCAGCCAGCGGCTGGTCTTTCCAGGGCTGTCCAATCCGTCGAAGGCGGCATGCGGTTCTGCCCGTCGACCAGCTTTCGGACCGCTGAGCTCGAGGTCCGCAAACATGCTCCGGACGGCCTCAGGACCAAGGGGATCGCGTCCGAGCTTCATCTCAGCGCGAAGACCATCGAGACCCACCTGGGCGCACATCAAGGAGAAGCTCGGTTCAGGGACGCCGAGGTGGTCCGGCTCGCCATCGACTGGGTCGCGCAAGAAAAGGCCGATTAGCGGATCGACCGCCGGATCGGTTCATTTTTGTAGGAGTCGGGGCATCACCTCGGCGAGACTTCCTACGAAGCGCTCCCGTCGGGCATCAGAAGGAGTGGCCACCATTGCCGTGAACGCTGCCCACCCCAACCCAGCCAAAGGCCGTTTTTCCCACCGGTATTAGGGAGTGAGTGGGCCTTCGCGTCAAAGCGAGTCGGCGTATAGTTGAATTTCCAGCCGCTCGCCTTCCGGCGCTGGACGCGCTCCATTTACGGTCAGGATGGGGCACTTCAAACTCGCGAGAACCTGCGTGTAGGGGTCCATCGTCTGCAGCCACCCGGCAGTTCTGATATTGCCGGGAATAGTCCACCCCGGAAGCCCGCTGGCTGCTGCGGCCAGCGACCATTATGTTGTCCTGAATCGCCGTGCCAAGCTATGCGGGAGTTCTTCAGCGTTTGAGATACACTTCGCTTTGGCAACGCACTTCCTGGACGATCTTCGGAAGATAGCCTGGATCGACAGGGCTGCCCAAGGATCGCGACGACGCGGATCGCATACGAGAAGCTCGGCGAGCGTGTAAACGCCAATAACGCGAAGAGTTCCGCGGACGCCAAACCGGCTCGTCGAAGGCGAAGATCCGAAAGCAGTCCAAAACCGAACGAGTAGTTGAAGGGCGGCGACAGCCAGCGGGGCATGACGGCCCAACTTTCTTCGAGTTGCCAGGTCGCCAGCCAGAGAAGAGGGAGTAAAGCGGCCGGAGAAGCCGCACCGCTCGAACCGGAATCGCCAGGGACCACGGAGACCCGGGTTCCGTGGAACCAACCTGGTTGTGCCAAAGGCTGCTGCGGCAGTCGTGGTGGTTCGACGGTTGCCGACGTTGGTGTTCCCGAGCAACAGCGCCGACTGGAAACGACGGCGGCTGTAGGCTCAGTGATAACGAGCGAGCTGATCAGCCTGTTCAGGCGAGCCGCCGCGCGCCGACGACGCTAGCCGAAACCGTAGGGATTGTTCAGCTGTAAATTGAGCCGCGGAATTCTCCCGGATGCCGTGTACTCCGGGACCGCAGAAGGCAGCAATACCGCTGAAGCGCCAGAGTATCTGCGCCTCGCATGGTAGGCTTGCGATGTCCGCCGTCAGCACGCCGACGACACTCGCTCTCCGTCGATCCGCCGCGACGATCCGGACCTTGAATCGACGCTGGCCGTCAGCAAAAACACGACCAGCTGTTGATGACCGAGCTCGAGGGTCGATGTTTGAAGTCCTCCGCTGATCAACGAACGCAAACACGCCGGTGGAGGATTGACCGACCCCGAAGCGGCGGCCCGGATAGGTGCCATCCGTTCCGGTTATCAACGGCGCAACTCATTCGTGAAAGCGCGGTGTCTGGCCCGGCGAACGCATAAGCTGCGAAATTCATCGTCGCGATCAGGCACAGCAGGGAGAAAGCAGCTTTCATCTTGCCCTGGTGTGAGATAGGAAATTCACCCGCTTGGCAAGCAGAAATTATGGCCTGAACCGATCGTGCCGCGCCCGACTCGAACTCAGGGAAAAGCCGCTCCGGGAATCTTAATCCTCGCTTTCCAGCCACGCCAGCGCCTTGACGTAGCTCTGGCGGCGCGAGGTAACGGCGCAAATCCGCATCGCACTGATTCGGAAGCGCGTGGCAATGGCCTGCTCCGGCCGAGCCGCCGCGGACTTCAAACGCTCAAGCCGCGCTGCGGGATCGCGCGCTGGCGCAGCTCATGATCCGCCACGATCCCCAGGCGCTCATAGCGTCAGCTGCGTCTGCCGAAGCTCGAATAGGCCTCGGTCATGCCAGGAAGCGCCCCGCAGCGGGACGCAGGCATTTTGGTTGGCCGGCGATTTTTCGTGACAACACCACCGCATCGCGCAGGCCCGCCGGCGAGCCGCGGAGCAGTTCCCGAAGGCCTGGGAAAATCCGGCCTTGCCAGGTCTCCCGGAGCCACACCGCGCCCCAGCGAGATTATGAGACTCGTGCACCTGGCGCCCGTGATGCAGCGGGGCGCTGGCGCGCGACTCAGCTGGCAACGCCGCCGTGACCGTGGCGCGCTTCAGGCGGCGGGCTCCGGCAGAACGCGCCGGCGCAGGCGCGATTTTCTCCCTGAGTCCTTCTGGGAAGCGCGGGCGGCAGCGCTTCGTCGGGCAACCCGAAGCGCGTCCCTTCAGGCGGCGGAGAGACGGCTCTCGAATTCGGGCGGCCCAAGTTTCGGCGGAGGAGCGGCGCGAGACAGCGGGCCACGTAACTGAACGAAGCGCTAATACC
>ERZ1370068.8126-contig-7003_pt1 | contig 20224 bp, 29 predicted proteins | sample MGYA00561227_ERZ1370068 | MGnify/ENA primary metagenome ERZ1370068 (study PRJEB38410, sample SAMEA6850437) | metagenome | study: Metagenomic assessment of the ecological functions of the soil: analysis of the soil microbiota associated with the... | reverse complement strand
AACAGCTCGCTCGCCACTACGGCATCCCGGGCGTGTATGGAAGTCACTTCCGGCGGGTGACGCTCACCGATGAGAACCGCTGGGGCTTGCTGGGCAAGGCGAGCGTCCTGTCGGTGACTTCGTGCTCCGACGAGGACCTCACCGACGATCCGCGGAAAGTGGCTGCTGGAAAACATTCTGGCCGCGCCGGTGCCGCCTCCACCTCCCAACGTGAATACCACATTGGAGGAGAACAAGTCGGGGAGCCCGACATCGGTACGCGAGATGCTGGAGCAGCACCGCGCGAATGTCGCCTGCGCGAGCTGTCATTCGCGCATGGATCCCCTCGGTTTCAGCCTCGAGAACTTCGATGCGGTTGGCCAATGGCGCACGACGGATGGGGAGACGCCGATCAGCGCGGCGGGCGTGCTGCTCGACGGCACCAAGGTCGACGGCCCGGCGGCGCTTCGGCGAGCGTTGGTCGCGCAGAGGGAACAGTTCGTCAGGACAGTGACGACGAAGCTGCTCACCTATGCCCTCGGTCGAGAGATGGAATACTACGACGCGCCGGCGATCCGATCCATCGTCCGCGCCGCGGCGCCAGACGACTACCGCTGGTCATCGACGATTCTGGCCATCGTCAAGAGCACGCCGTTTCAAATGCGGAGGTCGGGATCTTAGGGGTCTGAATATGTTCATTGCCAAAATGGCACTATCGCGTCGAACATTTGCTTCGAGGAGTCGGCGCCTCGGTCGCCTTGCCGTTACTGGACGCGATGGTGCCGGCTCTCACCGCCGCCGCGGATACACCGCGAAAGCCGTTCCGCCGCCTGGGAGTCGTCTACCATCCAAACGGCGTCATCTACCAGAACTGGCTGCCGAAGGGTGCCGGACGCGAGTTCGAATTCTCGCCGATTCTTGCCCCGCTCGAGCCGTTCCGGGACCAGTTGATCGTCGTCACGGATCTGTCGAGTCATCAGGCAGAGGCGCTGGGCGACGGGGGCGGCGATCACTCGCGCGCATCGGGCTCGTATCTGACGGGAGTCCACGTCAGGAAGTCAGACAGCGTCGTCGGGAACAGCGTCTCAATGGACCAGATTGCCGCCAACGCGTCACAAGGGCGAGACGCAGCTGTCCTCGCTGCAGCTGACCGCGGACGACAACAGCCTGGTGGGGTCCTGCGACGTGGGCTACAGCTGCGCGTACAGCAGCACGCTGTCGTGGCTCACGCCGACTCTGCCGCTTGATGGCGGAAAACAATCCGCGGGTGGTCTTCGAGCGGCTATTCGGGTCGAGCGACAGCACCGACCCGCGCGTGCGCGCGTCTCGCCTTCGTCAGGACCGGAGCATTCTCGATTCCGTGACGGCCCGTGTGAAACAGCTTCAGCAGAAGCTCGGACCGGCAGACAACGCGAAGGTCAACGACTATCTCGAGTCTCTGCGTGACGTGGAACGGCGGATTCAGAAGGCGGAAGAACAGAGCGCGAAAGAAGGAGCCCGACGTGGATCAGCCAGCAGGTGTTCCCGCCGGCTTCGAGCGCGCACGTGCGGCTCCTCTACGACCTGCAGCTGCTGGCATACCAGTCCGATCTGACACGCGTGATCACCTTCATGTGCGGCCGCGAACAGACCGATCGACCGTACCCGCAGATTGGCGTGCCGGAGCCGCACCACTCGCTGACGCACCATCAGAACGATCCGATGAAGATGGAGAAGTGCACCAAGATTCAGACTGTATCACGTCAAGCTGTTCGCGGACTATCTGGAGAAACTGCGCAGCGACGCCGGACGGCGACGGATCGCTGCTCGACCACGTGATCCTCCTCTACGGCGGAGGCATCAGCAACAGCGATCAGGCACACTCATGGCCCGTTGCCGACGCTGCTGCTCGGCGGAGGTGCGGGGACGATCAAAGGCGGCCGTCACCTCGTCTATCCCGAGGACACGCCGTTGACGAACCTGCAGCTGACGCTGCTCAACAAGATGGGCGTTCCCGCGGAGAAGCTCGGCGACAGCACGGGCCAATTCAAAGAGCTCTCCGAGCTATCCTCGCAGGAGCTAACCGAGCCTCCGCCAAGGCTACGGCCCTACCGCGTCCCGCCAGCTCCCGGCGGCGTCCCTTTGATCGTGGCGTAAACAGCTGCGATGTGCGCCTCACGCGACCGTGTCCCAACGTTCGAAGCCCTTGTAGGCGTCGAGAGTGAGCGTCTTCTGGATTTCAGCAAGGCTTCGACCTGAGCCGACGCCTACGGCAACGCCTTTTGAAAGGTCCTCGAGATAGCGCAGCGAGTCGCCGGCGTCCTTCTTCGTCCCAGCGAGGGCATGTCCGGTCAGGGCATGCTCGAAATCCAGCGCGTTGATGGTCGTCAGCGCGTCGATCCACGACCCCACAGTCGGCGCCAGGCCAGCCGGCAGCCGCTTCACTTGCAGGATGTCGCGCGCTGAATACCGCACGCTCGTCGGGAAGTGGAGCACCGAGCTGTCGTCAGCGTGCGCGACGCCGAGGTAGATCATCGACACGCGTTTTCCGCCGAGCGTGACCGTGTGCCGATCGGTGTACGTCGTGGTCGGGGGATACACGTCGCTCACCGAGCCGCGGACAATCTCGCCGCCGCTCACCACGTCGTCGCGGTTGTAATCGAATTGCGCGAAGCGCTCGGCGATGGCGCCTGTGGCCTCGGCACGCTCGACGAGCCCATTGCGGTTGGCGTCCATCTTCACCGCATCGGCCGACAAGGGCGGATTACCTGCCGGCGGCGCGAGCGCGGCCAGCATGTTTCGATGCCCGACGAACTCGGCCGTGTCGGCGAAGACTACGCCGCCCGAGGCGTGATCCCAATCCCGATGGGTGTAGAGCACGTAACGAACCGGCACCTTGAACCGCGACGCGAATTCAGCCTTGAGCCAGCGCGCGAAGTCGCGGTTGATCGGGTCGCTCATGATGATGCCGTCGGGCGTCACCAGGAAGACGGTGTAGTGGTTGTTGTTCTGCGCGCGGTAGAGCTGGCCGGTGACGTTGACGATGCCCCGGGTGGGCGGCGGCTGCTGAGCGGCAGCGCCAGCGACGAGAGTGACGATTGAGCACAGCGAGAGAGACGATACGTGGGTTGAATCGCATCGTGGTGATCTCCTATTCCACGCTTCTGACGCGTGCTAAGGCCTCTGGGGTTCTTGATCATCTCCTCCCGTCGCGTCACGGCCAGATGCGCGAGGTGGTCGCATGGCTTGTGGGCGCGACGTCGATGAGGTCGTCATGGAATCCACTGACCCGGCTTCAGCTGCGCCGACACCGGAGCTACAATCAGCGCCATCATGAACCGATCTCACTCGACCGCACGACGCGACTTCCTCAGGTTCCTTGCGGCCAGTCCCCACGTCATCAGCCGCTGGTGGGCTCGGGGCGTTCCTGCGCCTGCCCGAGACGGCTGCGGCACAAAGCGAGGCGGCGCTGAGGTCATCACCGACCCGGCAAGCGCCCTCAACGTCTTCGATTTCGAAGAGGTTGCGCATCGCAAAGTGTCGCCAGGTCACTGGGCGTACATGGCCAGCGGCGTCGACGATGACGCGACGCTGCGGGCGAATCGGGCCATCTTCCAGCACGTGCAGCTGCGGCCGCGCCGGCTCCATGATGCGACGCTTGTCGACACGCGCGTCGAGCTGTTCGGGACGGTTTACAGCAGTCCGATTTTTACGTGCCCCACCGGCGGCGAGCGATCCTTTCATACGGACGGCGAGTTGGCCGTCGCACGCGCTGCCGCCGCGCGCGGCACGCTGCAATGCCTCTCCACGATGACCTCGACGCCGATCGAAGAGGTGAACAAGGCGCTCGGCCGGCCGGTCTGGTATCAGCTGTACGCGCCGAGCAAGTGGGCGGCCTGCGAACAGATGCTCAAGCGTGTCGAAGCGGCAGGGACCACGGTCGTCATGCTGACCGTGGACAACACGACAGGGCGCAACAGCGAGACCTACAGAAGGACACGGCCGAAGGACCTCACCCAATGCACGTCGTGCCACGGACCTGGTGAGCCCCCTGGGCCGGTCGCCACGCGCACCATGTTCAAGGGGATCGACATGACTGGGGTTCGCGCACCGAACCCAGGCATGGATTGGGCGTTCGTCGACCAGCTCCGAAAGTTCTGGCGAGGAAAGCTGATCATCAAGGGCATTGATACGCGGGAGGACACTCGACTTGCTGTCGAGCACGGCTTCGACGGCATCCTGGTGTCGAACCACGGCGGACGTGCGACCGAGACACTGCGCTCGACGCTCGAATCGCTACCGGAAGTCGTCGCTGAGGCTGGCGCCCGGGTTCCGGTCTTCGTCGACAGCGGATTCCGCCGCGGAACGGATGTCTTCAAGGCCCTCGCGCTCGGCGCCAAAGCGGTCGGCGTCGGGCGTCCGTTCTTGTGGGGCCTCGGCGCCTTCGGTCAGGCCGGTGTCGATCGCGTGCTCGAGATTCTGCAAGGCGAGCTGAAGCTCGTCATGGGTAACTGTGGAACGCGGACGGTCGCAGACATCACGCGCGCGCATGTGGCCACGCCGAGTGGAAACTCTAAATTCGCGGATACGCGTTTCAATCTAGCGTTGCCGACCTACGCTCCGGAGCCAGAGAAACCGGTGCACCCGTTGAAAGCTGCGTTCCCACTCAGTGTGTCCAACCGATCGTCGGCCGTCACATCGTTCAGACTGGCGCCCGCATGCTCGCTGCGCGACAGCCAGGTGAGCTCCTGGGCGGTCGTGACCCCAGCCGTGCGGAAGGCTCACCACGCCAGGGTAGCATCGCATCCGACACTTCGACCGGTGCGACGATCGTGCCGGCTGCTGTCTGCAGCCGGGCCAGGTCCCCTGTCGCGAGGCTTCGTGCCGCGGCATCCGACAGGTGAAGCAGCAACGAAAAGCGCGCCGGATTTTTCATCAGGCGGCGGGCGTTGTGCATCCATGGTGTTGCTCTGAAGCTGACGCCGTCCGATCAACACGAGATCGTCCCTCGGATCGCGTCGGCCTCGGCGAAGAGTCGAGCGCGGGCCTCTCGCGTGAAATCGTCAGGTGCAAGATCGACCTTCCTGTCCGGCGTGGCGACGAGCCGGATGAAGCGACCGGGCTGAAGCGGTCCGAGATCGAGACCGTGAGGGGCCTCGCGCAACCCGCGCGAGGCTGAGGCGATAAGGCCCGGCGCGAAGCATGAGATCGAGGAGTCGATCCGGCCGCATCGCGCGTGCGGCACGAATGGCGAGGCCGCGCAGCTCCGCGGGGCGAGCACACGCCCGGCGAGCTCGCTCAGGATCTCCCAGTCGTGCCGCTCCGACGGGCTTCGGGGGATAACCGGCTCGGCGTAAGCTGGCCACGTTGCGGACCGCGAACGCGTTGAGGGCGAGATCGTAATGGGATCGCGAGAGTGGTGGCACAGGAGGCAGCACGACATGCGCGTGACGCGTCGTTTCGTTCAGATACGGGTCGATCGAGACCATGTGCTCGAGCGAGCCCAGAGCGCGATCGAGACGCCGGCCGTTGGGTGCTGACAGAACAGGATTGCCGGCGATGGTGATCAGCGCGCGAACCTGGCCAGCGCCTTTGGCTTCGATTTCGTCGGCCAGCGTCGCCACGGGAGGCTCGCCGCCGAATTCGGGCAGGTTGCGCACGCGGCTGCGCCGCGATCGAGATGTTCCGTGACGACCCAGCCGCGCCAGGATCCCGACGACGTCCACGGCCGGCGTCGTCAGCATCATGGTCCCTTCCTCGTCGACGTGGCCGGTGACCAGATTCAGGACCTGCGCCAGCCAGGACGCCAGCGTGCCATGCTGCTGCGTGCAGAGGCCGACGCGGCTGTAGCAGGCCGCGCGTGTCGTGTCGGCGAAATCGAGGGCGAGCTGGCGGACCGTTTCGGCACCGACTCCCGTTCGGCGAGCGACGCGCGCCGGCGGGAACTCGTGGACCAAGGCGGCGAGTGATTCGAGGTGCGAGACGTGGTCCGCGAATCGACCGAGGCGAACCAGGCCCTCGGCGAACACGACGTGGAGCATGCCCGCCAGCAGCAAGGCGTCCGTCCCCGGCCGGATGGCGACATGCTCGCCGGCGGCGTCCGCGGTTTCGGTGCGGCGCGGGTCGACCACGACGACGCGGCCCCCGCGTTCGCGCGAATGGCGCGAAGGCGGCGTTTGACGTCTGGAGCGGTCATGAGGCTGCCCTGGGACACGACCGGATTGGCGCCGAAGACGAAGAGCAGGTCGGTCCTGTCCAGATCCGGTACCCCGGAATGAGCGCTTGATGGCCGAACATTCGAAGCGCGACGAGCATCTGCGGGAGTTGATCCGCCGAGCTCGCGGAATACACGTTTCTCGTGCGCATCGCACGCGCGAACGTCAGCCCGTGGGTCATCAAACCAAGGCTGTGAGCGACCGGATTGCCATAGTAGATGGCCGCTGCGTCGCGGCCGTATCGGCGGCGGACCCGCACGAGCCCATCGGCAGCCCGATCCAGTGCGTCTTTCCACGACACCTCGTGCCAACGAGTGCCCGCACGGACCATCGGAGCTCGAATGCGATTGGGATCTTCATGAAGATCGAGCAACGCGCGCAGCCTTGAGGGCAGATGTAGCCGCGGCTGAACGGATCGTCCGGATCGCCGCGGATCGATCTCAGCTGTCCGTCTTCAGCGTCGACCAGGATGCCGCACGCGGCCTCGCAGGGGACAGATCGAGGGTCGCACAACACCTCATTTTACCGGCACACGGACGTCACGAATGCTGTGCCCCAAAGTCACTCGAGCTACGAAGGCGCTGGACGCGGCCGGCCTGCAGAGCGAGGCTGATTTGTCGTTCATCTGACGGGTTTCGTGCCGGAGCCTCCGCTGCGCGGCGCCGCGTCGAGCGCTCTCAGACCGGCGACTCCGGTGACACTGTGCCTCTGTGGCCAAACTGGCTTCGTCTTCGTGACGTTTCGTGGGCTTCGTGCCTTCGTGGTCGACAATCGCCTCGATGCTATACCGAAGTGAAACCGGAATAGGCCACCCATGACACTTAGAGAACAGCGTGATATATAGATTGCCCAATCCAGAGACGTTTTCACCGATTCGGCCGTAGTTGCTGAGAGGAAACATGATCAAGTTCGCGGCAGCCATAGCCTTCGCAATCGTCGCCACCACGCTCTGCGGCCGATGGTCCGCAGACCGATTGGCCAAGTTACAACCGGACGCTCACTTCGAGCGCTATGCACCCCTCGACCAGATCAACCGGGCCAACGTCTCGAAGTTGAAGCAGCTGTGCGTCTACGACCTGCGGATTGACACCAGCTTCCAGACTGGTCCGATCGTGATCGGCCGCACGATGTACGCCACCACGGACAAGGAGATCCTCGCCATCGATGCGGCGAACTTGCCAACTGAAATGGCGGGTGCAGGAGGAGGGACCCTCCATCGGCCTGCGCGTCAATCGCGGAGCGGCCTATCTCGATGGCCAGCTCTTTCCGCGGCACGACCGACGGGAACGTGCTGGCCTACGACGCCGCGACCGGGAAGAAGCTCGTGGAGCACACGGATCGCCTATCAGGACAAAGGAGAAAGCATTCCGTCGGCGCCGATCGCGTGGAATGGACTGGTCTTCATCGGAACGGCCGGAAGCGAACGACACGGAGTCCTGGGCGCGTATGCGCGCTCGAGGCGGCAGACCGGAAAGGTCGCGTGGGAAACGTATACGGTGCCGACCGAGGCGCCGCAGCCTGGCAACGAGAAGATGCAGCAGCAGGCCAAAGCGACGTGGGGCAACGCGAGCGACGTGCCGATCACCGGCGGCGGAACCTGGTCCAGTCTACACACTGGATGCCGAACGCGGGCTTCTGTATGTGCCCGTCGGCAATCAGGTCCGGACTTCGCCAACGCCGTGCGTCCCGGCTCGAATCTCTATACGAACTCGATCCTCATTCTGGATGCGAAAACCGGAATTTATCGCAACCACTACTCGCTCGTGCCGGCGGACTTCCACGACTGGGATCTCGCGGCGGCGCCGTACTCGTCACCACCAAGGGCGGCAAGCGCGTCGTCGCGGGGCGCCGAAGGACGGCCTTCTCCACGTTTACGATCTGGCGACCGACCAGAAGCTGTACGCGACGGCGATCACGACGCGCGAGAGCGAGGACGTGCCGTTGTCGACGAGCCCACGCGCTTTTGCCCGGAGCCGCCGGTGGCACCGAATGGAACGGTCCTGCGCTACAGTCCCGACACCAACATGTTTTACAGCGGCACCGTCGATTGGTGCGTGACCGTGACGCTCGATCCGGCCGAGCTCGCAAAGAAGCCCGGTCAGACGTGGACGGGCACCGAGCTGGCCGCCCAATTCGGCAAACGCGATCTCGATTGGGCCGGATGGGTCGACCGCGACCGATGCCGACGGCGGACAGGTCAAGTGGCGCTTCACAGGCTCCGCGCGCCGGTGTTGTCGGGAATCACGCCCACGAAGGGCGGCCCAGTGTTTGCCGCCGACATGGACAAACACGCGTATGCGTTCGACGCGAGCAACGGCAAGATTCTGTGGCGAACCGACCTGCCGGGCGCGCCAGGCGGCGGTCTGATCACGTATGCGGTCGACGGCAAGCAGTGCGTCGCGTTCGTCACCGGGACACGCTCGCAGGTGTTTCCCGCATCACCGGCGAGCTCGAGGATTGTGATTTTCGGTTTGTAGCGCAGCCTGCAGGCTCAGAATTTGTCCAGCCCTCATGGCAGCCCTACTGCCTTCTTCTAAAGGGATCGAGACACATGCGAAGAATTCATTGGTCAGTCGGGCAGTCGTCCTGCTCGCGTTTGCCCTGTCGCTCTGCGGCCGAATCCATCAATCCGCCGACCAAGCCGCAGACCGCGCCGATGACGGCGCAGGAGAAGAAGAACCTCGAGATGGTCATGACACTGGTGGCGCGAGGTGCTCTATGCCGGTCACTTCGAGCTCGCGCCGAAATACCAGGCCGAGAACTACATCCAGCACAATCCCAACGTGAACACCGGCCGCGCCGGTTTCATCGACTTCTTCACGAAGCTCGGTACGAAAGCCGATGAATCCGATTCCCAAGACGATGCCGGCGGACCAGCTGCCGGTCGTCTCGGGCGCCAAGGGAGACTTCGTCTGGCTCATCTTCGAACACGAAGACAAGGATCCGCGCAACCCGGCCAACACCTATCACTACAATTCCTTCGACGTCCTCCGCATCGAGAACGGAAAGGTTCAGGAGCACTGGGACAGCGCGCAGAAGATGCGCCGGCAGCGGGCGCCGTGAAGACCGGAGTCTCGCCGAAGCCGCCGATGCAATGGAACACGGGCAAGCTGTCGAAGGAAGAAGAGAAGACCCTGGCGATGGCCACCGAGGAGCTGAAGGACATGCTCCAATACGGCCACCTGGAGCTGGCCGACAAGACCATGGATCCGGGCTACATCCAGCACAACCCCAACGTTCCCCAGGGCCGCGACGGCTTCAAACAGTTCATGAGCCGTGTCCCCGGCCGCACGCCGCGCGAAATCAAGCCGGAGTGGGTGAATCCTCCTGTCGCTGACGCTGATCAACGGCCCGTACTCGTTCATGATGTGGGATCGCACCGCCAAAGATCCCGACGATCCCAGCCGCGAATACAAGTGGAACCACTTCGACGTCGTGCGAATCGAGAACAACCTGATCAAGGAGCACTGGGACGAGGCTCGCATCAATCCGCCTGCGCCAGCTCCTGCGAGGTAGCAACCAGGATCATGCGTTTGTTCTTCTCCGCCATATCGTGCACTGCTGTCGCCGCGCTGCTGGCGACGTCGGGGCAGGCACAGTCGAAGCGAAAGGCGAGCACGATTTCTCCGCCGCTCGACTGACTGCACCTCCGACCACGAGCTGGCCCACGAACGGCGGCAACCTTTACAACCAGCGGTATTCACCGCTCAGCTGCGATCAACCGCGCCAACGTCGCGCAGCTCAAGGGTGTGTGGCGCGCGTTTGCGCGGATCGGGCACCGCGCCGCAGTACTCCGGTGAAGCGCAGCCGATCGTTCACGACGGCGTCGCGTACGTGACCACTGGCGCCAACGACGTGTTCGCGCTGTCGATCGACACCGGCGAGATCCTCTGGCAATACACGGCGAACCTCGACGCAAGCCATCAGCTCCGTGTGCTGCGGCTGGAACAACCGAGGTGTCGCGATCAGCGAAGACAAAGTCTTCATGGGCCGGCTCGACGGCCAGCTCGTGGCGCTCGATCGGGCGACCGGCAAGCTCGTGTGGTCGATTCAGGCCGAGCGCTGGCAGGACAACTTCTCGATCACGGGAGCGCCGTTGTACGTCAACGGCATGGTCATCACCGGTTTTGCCGGCGCGGATCGCGGCACGCGTGGCCGCGTGAAGGCGTATCGACGCGAAGGACGGCCGGCTCGTTTGGACGTTCTACACGATTCCCGGTCCTGGTGAGCCCGGTCACGACACGTGGCCGAACGACAACGACGCGTGGAAGTACGGCGGCGCATCGGTGTGGCAAACACCGGCCGTCGACCCCGAGCTGGGCCTCCTCTATTTCTCGACCGGCAATGCCGGGCCGGACTACAACGGCGCCGTGCGCGCCGGCGACAACCTGTGCGCCGGCGTCGATCGTGGCGATCGAGCTCGCGACCGGCAAATATCGCTGGCACTTTCAGCAAGTGCATCACGACATCTGGGATTACGACGCGAGCAATCCCGTCATCCTCATGGACGTGAACATTGGCGGCCGCACGCGCAAGGCGATTGCCGAAGTCGGCAAGACGGGCTGGGCGTACATCCTCGATCGGCAGAACGGCAAGCCGCTCGTCGGCATCGACGAGCGGCCGGGTACCTCAGGAGCCGCGGCAGGCGACCGCCGCCACGCAGCCGTTCCCGCGCGGCGACGCCGTGGTGCCGCAATTGATCCAGATTGCTCCGGAGGGATCCGCGCTCGTCAACGACGGCCGCATCTTCACGCCGTTCGTCGGCAAGGATCCGACGATCGTCAAACCGGGAATCTGGGGCGGCGCGAATTGGCCGCCGAGCGCCTACGATCCGCGCAGCAGACGTTGTTCGTCTGCGCATCGTCGGTGATCAACGGCTACACCGGCGGCGGCGATCCGAAGTTCGTGGCGCCGCGGACCGGCGAGCGTTACCTCGGCGGTGCGACGGCGTTCACGCGCGTCGCCGCGCACCGGCATCATCGCGGCGCTCGATGTCACCAACAACAAGCTCGTGTGGCGCTACCGCTGGCCGGAGCAGTGCTACAGCGGCACGCTCGCGACCGGCGGCGGGCTGTTGTTCGTCGGCCGCAACGACGGCCGCCTCACGGCGCTCGACTCGGCTACCGGCAGGCAGCTCTGGGAGTTCCAGACGGGCGCCGGCATGCACGCGCCGGTGAGCACGTTCGAGCACAAGGGCAAGCAGTACGTGCTCGCGTTCTCGGCCGGCAACGCGCTGATCGGCTCCGCGCGCGGTGACAGCGTCTGGTTGTTCGGTCTCGAGGAACGCTGCCGCCGGTTGCACCGGGCACGCCAGTGTCACGACTGGCGGCGGCACCTGCGCCGCCGGCTGACACGACCGCGACGACGGCTGAGGCAACGCCTCGTGTGGCCGGTGCAAACCTCGCCGCCGGCCAGCAGCTCTACGAGCAGGCGTGCGTGATCTGCCACGGCGCAGACGGCAAGGGCGGGCATGGCGGCGGCGCGCCGCTCGTCGGCCTCAAAGATCTCGCGAGCCGTCGATCCAAACGGTGACGCGCGGGCCGGAGCGACATGCCGCCGTTCCGAACTTCGTTTACGCCGGAGCAGATCCGTGACGTCAGCGCTTATGTCGTCGAGGCGCTAGCCGGCGCAGACGCGCGCGGTAATCCGGTTGGCGAAACGCCCGAGTAACGGTTCTAGTCCCATTACGCACTCGAAATGAGCCTGGCGCTCTGCAAAGATGACGCGGGGTCGTCGCCTGGCGCGTCGGCCCGTCATCGTCGACTCGGAAAACCCGCACTCCGTTCGACTCTCTGTCGCTGCGCGGCTCCTGATCGTGACGCGTCGACTTCACGGCCCTTGTGCCAGCCGATCGGCCCTCCAGATTTCATCGCCCTGGCCAGCCCGGCGATCAGGGCGTGGAGGTAGCGTCTCGGGCCGCGCGCCGTTTGGGTCAGCCCCCACGGATGCCGAAAAACGGCGGAGCCGAGTCCTGCGCGGCCGTCTGCAACGGTCACTCGCGCGCGGGTTGCCCGAGGCGGTGATCGTTGATCGTGACGATGTCGACGAATCAGCAGGACGGCCTTGCGCCAGCGGCGGCGAGCGCAGCGCCGTTTTCGGGTGACGGAAACGGCGCGACGGTCCGACGCTTCCGCCGCGGTCGTTGTGCGGCCACCGTGGGAGCTGTGGCGCCAAACGTCAACTCAAGTGACTCTAGGATTAGAGACCGAAGAGATCGCATAAGCTCGTTCGAGGAGTTCATAGACTCAACACAGACTGCGAGACACGAAATGATCAAAGTGATTGATACCGAGAACAAACCCACGACTTCCCGGTTGCGGAAGGGCAGGTCAGGAATATTCTCGGTCCATCCGAGGAAGAGACCAGGGTTCAGGTGGCGATCGAGGAGGTTGAGGCCAGGCAAGACCTGTCGCATTGCTCTCAGCGACCGGACGCAGGTCGCCTACATCCTGGAAGGGCAGAGACGCGAAAGTCACCCACAAGTCGGCAGGGAAGACTGCCGAACACACAGCCCAGCGACGCGCCGGCCTCTACCTCGAACCCGGCGAAGAAGCGACCATTGCTGCGTCGGGAAGTCCGCTGGTTCTCCTGCTCGTCACCGTACCGAAACACGTCGGCAAGCCCACCGGCAACGATGCGCCGGCCGGCTACTTCTTCGAAGAGGCGCGACTCAGATCGCTGGTCGACGAGAAGCGTATCCGCGAACGGACCTTCTGGGTCAACAAGGAGACCGGCCTTTCCGGCTCCTGGGATCTGCAACTCGGCCGCATGGCGTATGCGCCGCATGCGCATTCTCCGCGGCACGTTCACCACGCCGCGAAGACCAGTCCCATCACACCGGAGCATTTCTACCTGATCGAGAAGGGCACGCGGCGAAGTGAAGCACGATACCGGCAGTCTTGCTGTCGGGCCCGGCAGCCTGGTTCTCATCCCAGCCGGCGAGTGGCATCAGCTGATCGCGTCCGAAACCGGTTTCGATTACATCGAATTCCAGGCGCCGTTCGACTTCGTCACCACGATGGACCACGACCCGCTGGGCAAGAACTGGTACATCAAGGGGACCGACGACGGCACGGGAAAGCCCAAGCTGTGGGTGCAAAGCTGAGATAAACCGCTGAGGACGCGGAAGAAAAAACCTGCGTGCTCGGCGGTTTCAGCCGTCGAGCTCCACGCTTTCCAAAAATTTTGCGGTCGTCATGTCGCTCCGATGTGACCTCGCCGTGGCAGACTACTGTGATCGCTGATCACGGTACGATCGGCACTCGAGGTCAGCGGCGTGTTCACGAAGATTCCGGAGGTGTTCGATGACTGTTGCAACAGTCGACATTGCTTGGACGACCGCTCTGGTACGAGTTGATGACCACCGACATGAAGGCGGCCGAAGCGTTCTACCAGTGCGGTGGTGGGCTGGAAAGACGTCGCCATTCGACGGCGCGGGTCAGCCCTATACGATGTTCAATCGGAGTAGCGACGCATCGCGTTGCGGGTGTCATGACCAAGCCGGACGGAGGTGAAGGCGCCGCCGTTCTGGGCGATGTATGTCGGCGTCCCGAAGCTCGAGGAGGCGGCGGCCCAGATCAAGCGGCTCGGTGGCAGCGCGCACACTGAGGTGATCGAGATCCCCGACGTCGGTCGCATGCAGATGATGATGGACCCGCAGGGCGCCGCGTTCTACATCTACGAGCCCGCGCGCGCTGAGCAACGCGCCGGAAGCCGCGCCGGAAGTCAGGCGAGGCGTCGTGGCACGAGCTGATGACGACCGACGCGCCGGCGGCGATGAAGTTCTACGAGCGAGGTGTTCGGCTGGCAGCCGACCGAGGCGATGGACATGGGGCCGATGGGCAAGTACCAGATGTTCAACCGCCCGCACGGGATGATCGGCGGCATGATGAACAAGCCGCCGGAGATGGCGAACGTGCCGCCGAACTGGCTGATCTACTTCCGCGTGCCCGACGTCGACGCCGCCGCCGAACGCATCAAGGCGAACGGCGGGAAGATCCTCGAACGGGCCGATGGAGGTTCCGGGCGGCGATCGGGTCGTGAACGCGACCGATCCGCAGGGCGCCGCATTCGGGCTTCACGCGAGGAAGGCTACATAACCGCGACGGGGCCGCGGCACCGCACACGGTCCGCCGATATACTGGTCGCCGCGGCCCGCGATGTCTTCGCTGACGTATCCTGACGTGCCGTTGCACGCGCTGATGCGAGGCAACGGCACGACGCCATCCCACCCGCGTCGCCATTCGGTACCACAACCGGGCGCTGTCATTCGAAGAATTCGATCGCCAGTCGAATCGACTGGCCAATGCGTTCCTCTCCGTTGGTGTCGTGGCGGGCGCCCGCATCGCGCTCTTCCTGCCGAACTGCCCCGAATACGAGCTGGCCTTCTACGCCGCCAGCAAAGTGGGCGCCGTTGCATGTCCGGTCAACCCCTCGTGCCGTGAGCTGGAGCTCACGCGTCAGCTCGACGATCTCGGCGTCGCCGCGGTGCTGACACACGAAATTGCTCTTGGCCATCATCATCGGCTCACAACGACAGTGGCCGACGGCGCGTCACGTGGTTGTTGTCGCCGAAGATGGGTATGCGCTCCCGATCGGTCTGCGCGCTTTTGCGTCAATCACGGCGGCCGAGTCCGACTTGCCGCCGCCGTGCCGCGTCGATCCGGACCAGCTCGTCGCGCTGCCGTAGTCAGTGGAACGACGGGCCTTCCGAAAGGCGTGATGTTGACGCATCGGAATCTGGTCAGCAATCACATCCAGTTCGGTGCGGGATGCCAACTTGGGCCCGATGACAAGTTCCTCGTGTACTCCCGCTGTCGCACATTTACGGCGTGGCGCTGATGGGACTGGCACTGTGGGCGGGCGCGGAGCAGATTCTCCTGCAGCGATTCGAGCTTTCTACCGTGGCCCGGCTGGTCGGAAGAACATGGCGTGACGTGGCTCCACGTCGTGCCTCCGGTCCTGTTGGCGCTGGCGGAATCGCGCCGACATCGATCCCGGTCAATTTCGGAGCATCAAAGTGCGCGCTCAGCGCCGCGGCTCCGCTCGCCCTGGAGCTGGCCCGGCGGGTGACCAGAACGCTTCGGCTTTCCTGTCATACAGGCTTACGGACTCACCGAAACATCGCCGGACACTCATTTGAGCCCGCTCGAGCGCGAGCGCATCAAAATCGAGGCGGAGGCGTGCCAGTCGCGGACACTGAACATCGCGTCGTCGACCTCGACACGGGAGAGCGAACCGTCCGCCGGGCGAGCTCGGCGAGATTCTCGTGCGCGGCCCGCAGGTGATGAGCGGCTATTGGAACGCGCCTGAAGAAACCGCTCAGAGTGCTTCGCGACGGATGGTTCCACACTGGTGACATTGGATGGATCGACAACGAGAGAGTACGTGTTCATCGTCGACCGCAAGAAGGAAATGATCAAGTACAGGGCTTCAGCATCGCCCCCGCAGAGCTCGAAGCGGCGTTGCTCGAGCATCCGGACGTCGCTGATTGTGCGGTGATTGGCGTGCCCGATGACGAAGCCGGTGAGATTCCCAAGGCGTTCGTCGTTGGGCGTGCGGGCACGACGATCGATGTTGGCGTCATCAGTCAGTTCATGGCCAGGCGTGTCGCCGGGTACAGCAGATCCGGGCGTGGGCGGTCGTGTCGAGTATTCCACGAACACCGTCAGGCAAGATTCTCAGGCGGAGCTTGAAGGAGCCTCCGGCGGCAGGGGGCTAACGCACCCAGCCAATTTACCAGTTCAAGAACAGCCCGAGCTCCTCGAGGAACTGAGACCATGCCGGCTCATCCTCGAGCATGAGGTGATTCGCGCTCGGCAGCGAGACGTGCACGCGCGCCGGGGATTCCAGCTGCCAGCGCGCGGCCCCGTTCCGGCGGCACAGCGCCGTCGCGATCGCAGTGCAGGACGAGCGTCGGCGCCTTGACCTGCGGCAACAACGGTCGAACATCGATTTCCGCACCCCGCTCCAGGAGTCGAGCGGCGTTTTCCGGCGACGTGGACACACGCTGGAGCTCGTCGAACCACTGCTCGTGTTCTGGCGTCGCCTCGGGAATGAACCGACTGGTGAACGTCTTGCAGAAGGCCGGGTTATTCAGTCCCCACCCAAGCCGCAACAAGCTGGCGAGAGCGCCATGGGCCTCGATCTCCTCCGGCGTGCCGGCGTGATTCACTCCAGCCGCGAAAGCGCCGTGGAGCACCAGGTGCGTGACGCGCTCCGGATGCTTCACGGCATAGGCAATGGCGATCGAACCGCCTCGAGAGATCCCAAGCAACGGAAAGCGATCGAGCCCCGCCGCTTCCACCACTGTTTCGAGATCGTAGCCCCACGCGTCGAAGCTCCCATGATCGACGTCGCGCTGCGACATGCCGTTGCCACGCTCGTCGTAGCGGACCAGGCGGTGGTGACGTGACAACTCCGGTACCCAGTGGCGCCAGATGGGGCTGCCCCATTCGAAGTCGAGATTGCGTCAGCCAGTTCGATGCCTTCACGAGCGGTGGTCCATTGCCGGTGGTGGCGTAGGCGAGTCGGACGCCGTCACCGGTGGTGCAGTACCGGATTTCCTGCCGCGCCTTCGTGGCCGGCGATGCCGACGGTGATGACGGTGTCGACGGTCGGACGGGAGCGACCGGCGCTTCGACCGGTGCGGCAAACCGGTAGCCCACGCGCCGGGACGGTCTCGATGTACTGCTGGCCGGTCGCTCGTTCGCCCAGCGCCTTGCGCAGCACCGACACGTTGTGGTTCAGGTTGTTTTCCTCGACGGTCGTCTCGGGCCACACCGTGTCGAGCAATTCCTGCTTCGTGACGAGCCGCCCGGCATTCTCGACCAGCACTACGAGCGTGTCGAACACCTTGAGACGCAGCGGGATCACCTCTTCGCCGCGCGACGGCAGGCGCTCGCGCACGTCGAGATGAAAGGGCCCGAACCGATACGCGCCTTTGACCGCAGTGTCGGCCACCAGTCGCACCTCAGGAAAGTTTCAGAAAGATACCAGCGTTCTCAAAGGACGGCGCCCACCGTCGGATTCTATCCTCTGGATCACGCGGATCGAAACCGCGAGGAGGTGCAAAACGATGCCGAAACTGCTTCCAGACCAGAGCTTCTACCCGTCGCCGACGATGGCCATGCAGGCCCCGGCGGAAACCCTGGCCTATGTGGCGTTGCTCAATCCCGACCCGGCCGCCAACGACGCCCTTGCCGTGCTGGACGTCGATCCCGCATCGCCAGGCTACGGGGCTCAGATCGCGCGTGTCGAGATGCCTCGGCGCCGGCGACGAGTTGCACCATTTCGGGTGGAACGCGTGCAGTTCGTGCCTGTGTCCGAACTCGCCGCACCCGCATATGCAGCGGCGCTATCTCGTGGTGCCCGGCATGCGATCGTCGCGAATCCACATTCTCGACACAGCGCCCGACCCGCGCCAGCCGCGGCTCGTCAAGGTGATCGAAGCCGAGGAAATCATTCGGAAGACCGGCTACAGCCGCCCTCACACCGCGCACTGCGGGCCGGATGGCATCTACGTCAACGCGCTGGGCAACGCCGACGGCGACGGCCCGGGCGGCATCTTCATCCTCGACCCCGAAACATTCGAGATCAAAGGGCGCTGGGAGAAGGATCGTGGACCGCAGCATCTGTCGTACGACTTCTGGTGGCACCTCGGTCACGACACGATGATCACGAGCGAGTGGGGCACGCCGAAGATGGTGGAGGACGGCGTGAATCCGGAGCTGCTCCTGGCCGGCGAAGTACGGCAACGCGCTGCACGTCGTGGGATCTCAACTCGACGTCGTCACCTGCAGAAGCTGGAGCTCGGCCCCGAGTATCAGATGGTGCTCGAGCTGCGTCCGGCGCACGATCCCAACGAGACCTACGGCTTCGTCGGCGTCGTCACCAGCCTGAAGGATCTGTCGCCGTCGATCTGGATGTGGCACCGGGAAGGCAGCGAGCCGAAATGCGACATGGCGCATCCACAAGGCGATCGAGATTCCCGCCGAGCCGGCGGCTGCCGACGATCTCCCGCCGCTGTTGAAGGGCTTCGGCGCCGTGCCGCCGCTCGTCACCGACATCAACCTCTCGCTCGACGATCGATTCCTCTACGTCTCGTGCTTCGGCACGGGCGAGCTGAAGCAGTTTGACGTCTCCGATCCGTTCAACCCGGTCGAGACCGGCTCGCGTGAAGATCGGCGGCATCGTTCGCCGCCAGCCGCACCCGGCGCGTCCGGGGCAGCCGCTGAACGGCGCACCGCAGATGGTCGAGATCAGCCGCGACGGCAAGCGCGTCTACGTGACCAACTCGCTGTATCGCACGTGGGACGACCAGTTCTATCCCGACGGGATCAAGGGCTGGCTGGCCAAAGTCGACGTGCGTCCGAACGGCGGCATCGAGCTCGATCCTGCCGGGTTCGTGGAGTTCGACGGCATGCGTCCCCACCAGGTCCATCTCGAAGGCGGTGACGCCAGCTCCGATTCCTACTGCTTCGCGTGAGAGTGGTCGGCGGATGAGGCGTCCGGCTGACGCCGGACGCGTCGACTTCAAGAGGTGTGTCATGACGAGCGAGATGACGATGTCGTGGCTGATGCTGATGGCGCTGGGCGCATTTCACGGCATCAATCCGGGGATGGGGTGGCTGTTTGCGGTAGCGCTCGGGATGCAGGAGCGTCGTCGCGACGCGGTGCTACGGGCGCTCGTGCCGCTCGGCGCCGGGCATGCGCTTGCAGTGGCCGGCGCGGTCGCTGTGGCACTCGCGATCGGATTCGTGATTCCGATCGGCTGGCTGCGTTGGCCGATTGCCGGCCTCCTCGTCTCGCTCGGCGTGCTCCGTTTGTTTCGTCATCGCCACCCGCGCTGGGGCGGCATGCGCGTGAGCATGGGTGGGCTCGCGGTGTGGTCGTTCCTGATGGCCACGGCTCACGGTGCCGGATTGATGGTGGTGCCGGTCTTCATGGGCATGTCGATGGCGGGTCCCGGGGAGCACGCGCATCACATGCATGCTGCGGGGACCGGCGCGGGAGCTGCGTTTCTCGCGACTGGCCTGCATGCCCTGGGCTACCTGGCGGTGACGGCGTTTGTCGCGGTGCTGGTGTTCGAGAAGCTTGGCGTCGGCATCCTGCGCCGCGCGTGGTTCAACCTCGGATCTGATCTGGTCGGCCGCGCTGGTCGCGACTGGCGCGCTCACGCTGATGCTGTTGAGACTCGCGAACTCTTGAAGGCGGTGGTGCGCGCACGCAAGAAACGGAATGTCCCTTCGCGTTGCAGCGATGTGGCTCATGTATGTCGGGAGGTTTGTATGAAGACCCGACGATTTGTCAGACCCCTCGAGTACTCACGGATCGGCCTGCTCGCGCTCTCGAGTTTCTGGCCTTCTGTGGCGCTGGCGCAGTCGGACCACGTGCACGGTGTGCCGTCACAGAATCAGGAGCAGACAATGGACCGGAGCAGCCAGGCGAACGCCCTGGTTCAGATCGTTCGCCAGGCGACCGAACGCTTTCGTGATGTCGGGGTGGCGGACGCGGAAGAACTACAAGCTTCTCTTCGGCTGCGTCAGCGGATCGGACTGGGGCGCCATGGGTCTGCACTACGTGAACATGGGGTTGGTGATGGACGGCGAGTTGGACCCGACGCGTCCCGAAATCATTCTCTATGAGGCACTGCCGAACGGCCGTCTGAAGCTGACCGGCGCGGACTATCTGGTGCTTGCGGACGGATGGGAGGCGAAGCATCCGGGAACCACACCGGAGCTCATGGGCCAGCTGCTGCACTACTTCGAAAGTCCCAACCGCTTCGGTCTTCCGCCCTTCTACACCCTGCACGTCTGGGCGTGGAAGGACAATCCCTCCGGGACGTTCGTGAATTGGCATCCCAAGGTTTCGTGCGACGGATTCAATCCGCAAAACTAAAACCCATGAGAGGGGCGGCGACTGGTCGCCCCTCACCTCCTCGAACCACCAATCTTCGTTTTCGTGGCCTTCGGTCTTCGTGATGTGCAGGCGCCTCGACACCACACCGAAGTGAAACCGGACTAACGGCTCACGGATTTGAATGGACGATG
>ERZ1370068.11357-contig-9978_pt1 | contig 20236 bp, 34 predicted proteins | sample MGYA00561227_ERZ1370068 | MGnify/ENA primary metagenome ERZ1370068 (study PRJEB38410, sample SAMEA6850437) | metagenome | study: Metagenomic assessment of the ecological functions of the soil: analysis of the soil microbiota associated with the... | reverse complement strand
AATCCCCAGTCGCGTCCCGGCATCGAGGTTGCCGAGCGCGGAGCTCGCTCGCCTTGCCGAGCTTGATGCGCGCGACGGCGTGTCGTCACCTTGCGGGTGACGAACTCGAGCCCGCGGCGCGGCGATTCATGATTGAAGAGAATCCCGCTCACCGCGTAGAGTCCGTAGGACTCGCGATAGTTCACGGTGATCCAGTGCCCGTACAACTTCGCGACGCCGTACGGCGACCGCGGATAAAAGGGCGTCGTCTCACGCTGCGGTGTCTCAACGGCCTTGCCGAACATCTCGGACGAGCTCGCCTGGTAGACGCGCGCTTCGGGGCCGGCCAAGCGAACGGCTTCCAGCAGGCGGGTCACGCCCAGGGCCGTGAACTCTCCGGTGAGCACCGGCTGCGTCCACGACGTCGGCACGAAGCTCTGGGCGGCGAGGTTGTACACCTCCTGGGGCCGCGCATCCCGAATGACCGACGTGAGCGAATGCTGATCGAGCAGGTCCGCGGGCACGATCTGCAGCCGATCGAGCAGGTGGCCGATGCGCTCGTAAGAGTCGTGGGAGGTGCGGCGCACCACACCGATGACCTCGTAGCCCTTGGCGAGCAGGAACTCGGCGAGGTAGGAGCCGTCCTGCCCCGTGATCCCGGTGATGAGCGCGGTGCGGCGGGTTGCTCCCGCCTCCGCCCCCTTTAGCTTTAGCGCTCTTCGGCCCCCTGGCGCCGCACGGTGCTCGGTCGTTTCGGGCTCATTCTCAGTCGGATCGTTGCCCATGGCTCGAGTGTGTGACATCTGTGGCAAGGGCCCCATCACGGGGCACAACGTCAGCCACGCGAACAATAAGACCAACCGGCGCTGGTACCCGAACCTGCAGCGGGTCCGCGCCCGTGGTCGGGGGCGTCACGCAGCGACTGCGCGTCTGCACCCAGTGCCTCAAGTCGAACCGCGTGGTGAAGGCTTCCTAAAGAAGAAGGGGACCCAACAGGGTCCCCCTCTCCGTTGCGCGCCTGGGCGGCCCCTTACTCACTCAGCAATTCGATCCGGGCAATGTCCGCGCCGTCACCGACGCGATGCCCCAGTTTGATGATGCGGGTGTACTCCCGGGCGCGTCGCGAAGCGAGGCGCCGAGCTCCTTGAACAACCGTTGGGTGACGTCGCGGTCCTTGAGCCGCGCTCCGCCATGCGCCGGGCATGCAGATCGCCGCGGCGCGCCAACGTGATGAGCCGCTCCGCGTAGGGCCGCAGCTCCTTCGCCTTCGCCTCGGTGGTCTCGATGCGATCGTGCTGGAACAGGCTCGTGGCCATGTTCGCAAGCAGCGCCTTGCGGTGACTCGCGGTGCGCGAGAGCTGTTTGCCCTTGGCGCGATGCCGCATTACTCGTCCTCCCCACCGTCCGTCGGCTGCGGCCTGCGGCACGGCGCCCGGATCCGCCACGCGCAGCTCGCCGTCCACCTCTTCGATCTTCATCCCGAAGTTCAGCCCTTCGCGGCGCAGCAGCTCGGCGATCTCCCCCAGCGCCTTCTCGCCGACGTTCTTCACCTTGAGGAGATCCTCTTCCCGATACTGGACCAGGTCGGCGAGCGTGCGGACGCTGGAATTCTTCAGCGAGTTCACCGAGCGCACCGACAGTCCCAGCATCGTCGATGCTGCGGTTCAACAGCTCCATCAGGGGACCAACGGCGGTCCCGCCGTTGCCGGCGGGCGTCGCGGCGATCATCGGGACCTTGCCGAAGTCGACGAAGAACCGGAAGTGCTCCTGCGCCAGCGCCGCGCGCGTAGGCCACCGCGTCCTCCGGCGAGATCGCGCCGTTCGTCTCGACCGTCAGCGTGCAGCCGGTCGTAGTCGGTGCGCTGACCGACGCGCGTTTCCGCCACGGTGAAGTTGGCGCGCCGCACCGGATTGTAGATCGAATCGATCCGCACCACGTCCACCGGCAGCGACGCGATCGACCGGGTGCTGCTCGGCCTCGACGTAGCCGCGGCCCTTGTTCACGTACAGCTCGCCGCTGATGTCGCGGTCGTCCTGGAGCGTGAACAGCAGCTGGTCCGGGATTACCGATCGCTGACGGCCCGTGCTGCCTCGATGTCGCGCGCGTACACCGGACCCGCCTTCTCGCGCTTGATGCGGAGGACGGCCTCGTCGACTTCCGGCGCGAGCACCAGCGTCAGCTGCTTGAGACGCTGGATGATCTGATGGACGTCCTCGACGCACGCCCGGAATCGTCTGGTGCTCGTGCACGACGCCGTCCATGCCGGAACGCCCACACGGCGGCGCCGCGCAGCGAGGACAGCAGCATGCCGGCGGAGCGAGTTGCCCAGCGTATAGCCGTAGCCGCGCTCCAGCGGCTGGAGCCGGAACTCGGCCGCGTTCGGGTTGTCCTCCCGCTTGGTCATCTCGACCAAGTGGGGGCGGACCAGCCCGGTCAAATCATCAGAGTAGTCGATCACTTGGAATAGAGCTCGACGATTAACTGTTCTTGCGCGGCGATGCGGGATGGCGTCGCGAGTGGGCCGCTGCGTCATCCGGCCCGAGCGCTTTGTCAGTGTCCACCTGAATCCACGAAACCGGCTGGCCCGCGGCTGAACTGCTTCGAGCGCGAGCTTCACCTGCACGGAGCTCACGGCTCGCGTCGGCCACCTGCACCTCATCGCCCAGGAGGACCCGGTACGAAGGGATGTCCAGCGTCCGCCCATTGACCTTGATGTGCCGGTGCCGCACGAGCTGCCGCGCCTGCCGCCGCGTGACTCGCGAACCCCATCCGGTAGACCAGATTGTCCAGCCGGGTCTCCAGGGCCACGAGCAGGGCCTCGCCGGTCACGCCCGGCTCCTTGACCGCACGCTCGAAAAGGTTGCGGAACTGGCGCTCGGAGAGCCCGTAGATCCGCTTCACCTTCTGCTTTTCACGCAGCTGCTTGGCGTACTCGGAGCCCTTGCGCCGCCGCCCCGCCGATTGCCCGTGCTGGCCGGGAGCGTAAGCGCGGCGCTCGACCGCGCACTTCTCGGTGAGGCAGCGCGTGCCCTTCAGAAACAGCTTGGTGCCCTCGCGACGGCAGAGCTTGCAGGCCGGTCCGGTATAGCGCGCCACGCCCTAGACCCTCCGCTTCTTGGGCGGCCGGCACCCGTTGTGCGGAATCGGCGTGACGTCGCGGATGGACCGGATCTGGAGGCCGGCCGTCGCGAGCGCCTGGATCGCCGACTCGCGTCCGGAGCCGGGGCCCTGCACGCGCACGTGCACACGGCGCACGCCGAGATTCATCGCTTCGCGCGCCGCCTGCTCGGCGGCCACCGTGGCGGCGAACGGCGTTGATTTCTTCGAGCCCGCGAACCCGGCTTTGCCCGAGGAGCCCCACGTGATGGCGTTGCCCTGCATGTCCGAGATCGTGATCAACGTGTTGTTGAACGTCGCGGTGATGTGGGCGATGCCCTCCGCCTCGACGATCTTCTTGGTGCGCTTGGCGCCCGTAGGCTTGGCTTGTGCCATTTACTTTTTCAACGCGGGCTTCTTCTTCCCCGCGATCGCGCGCCGTGGACCCTTCTTCGTGCGCGCGTTGGTGTGCGTGCGCTGGCCGCGCACCGGCAATCCCTTGCGATGGCGCATGCCCCGATACGATCCGATGTCCATCAACCGCTTGATGTTCATCGCGACCTCGGTGCGGAGCGCCCCCTCGACCTTGTAGTCCCGCTCGATGATCTGACGCAGCCGAGCCACTTCGGCGTCGCGCAAGATCGCGCACGCGCGCGTCAGGATTCACTCCCGTTTCCGCGAGCAGCTTGCGCGCGTTGTTGGGGCCGATGCCGAAGATGTACGGAAGGGCGTACTGGATCCTCTTTTCGCGCGGCAGGTCAACACCTGCAATGCGTGCCATACTCTAACCCTGCCGCTGCCGGTGCTTCGGATTGCGCTTGCAGATGACGCGAATCACGCCCCGCCGCGTCACGTACCTTTACAGTGCTCGCAGATGGGGCGCATCGCTCGAACGAACCTTCAACAGGCTGCTCCGGAAGAGCAGAAAATTTTTCTGACTGAGTCTTGAACAATAGACGGGGTCGTAACTGCACGCGGGGGGCGGGATTAGGGCGCGCTGCGTAGTTCCACCAGCCGCCATTCGTCGCCCTGTTTCCGATAACGTACCCGAGAAATAACGTTTCCCGACGTACCGATTCGCTCGTCCCCGCGATGACGTACCGCCGTGTCAGCCTCGACGAACCCCTTACTCCAGCTCGACTTCGCGGATGGTCGTGATATCTGAGCCCCCGCTCTTATCTGCGGGCCGCGGGTAGCGGCGCAACAACTCGACGGGCCTGAGCCCGACCGAGTGGCGAGGACGGATCCGCTCCGGAATCTGAGCACGATGTTCGAGCTTTTGCCGACCAGCGACTCGGGGTCGTGCGCCGCCCGGAGCCTGTTTCGCGTGGTCGGCGGCGGCCGACAGCGCGGCTTGGGCCCCCGGGACGGCGGGCAGCAGCAGGAGCGGAACGGCCCATCTCATAGGCTCGGTTAATACCCTCAATCGAGTGCTTCCACCAGACGAGCGTACGCCGCCGCGGGATCGCGGGCCTCGGTAATGGGGCGACCGACGACCAGATGGGTCGCCCCACGCGCGAACCGCTTCAGCGGGCTCGATCGTGCGGACCTGATCGCCGACCAGTTCCCCGGGTGAGCGAACGCCGGGAACGATGATCCAGGGCATGGGACCGAGCACCTCGCGCAGGAATCCCACTTCATGCCCGGATGCAACAACCCCCGCGCAATCCCTCCTGCAACGCAAGCCGCGCCAGGCGCTCGGCCTCGAAGCCTACATCGGGCACGCCCCGCCCCAGCACCCCCTCGAGCTCGGCCGCGTCATGCGAGGTAAAGCACCGTGACGCCGACGATCGCGAGATCGCTCCCCTGCCGCTCGCGCGCTGCCGCTCCGGGCATCGCGCGACCGCCGAAGCAGTGCACCGTTGCCATCGACACCCCGAGGTCGCGCGCCGCGTCACCGCCCCGGCAACAGTGTTGAGAATGTCGTGCCACTTGAGGTCGAGAAAAACGCGTACTCCGCGTTGCGTGAGCCCTGCGAATCAACGCGGGGCCCTCGCGGACGTAGAGCATCGGCCCGAGCTTGGCCCACGGGAGGTTCGGGAGTCGTTCCGCAAGCAGGAGCGGCGTCCGTCCGCTGACCATGTCGATGCGACGATCAACTCAGGCAAGCGAGAGCTCCCGGGCGATCCGCACCGGCACGCGAGGATCGGCGAGCGCGGCCGTCCCGATCGCAACGAGCGACGCGCCGGCGGCAAGATACTCGCGCGCATCGGCTGCAGTGCGAACCCCACCGACACCGATCACGGGCATGCCGGACACGCTCGCGGACGCGGCGCGTCGCCAGCACGCCGATGGGGAAGCAGGGGCCGGACCGCTCAACCCGCCGTTGCCGTTGCCAAGGCGGTTGTCGGGCAGTCCCGGCATCGTGTTGACGAGCGTGACCGCTTCGGCGCCTTCGTCGCGCGCCACGCGCGCCATGGCGGAATGTCGGGAAGCACGGGTGAGAGCTGACAGTCAGCGGCCGCGTGAAGCCCGTCGACTGGCGCGTACCAGCTCGGCCAGTCAACCAGGGTCCGAGCCGAACTCGAGACCGCCGGCGCTGATGTTCCGGACAGGACGCGTTGATCTCGAATGCCGTGATCGCGTCGATGGTTGTGAGGGCGTTCGATTACGCGGACATAATCGTCGATCGTTGCACCTGCGACGTTCACGATGATCCGCGCGCGCCGAATCCGACCGGCGAGCCAGGGCAGCCTCATGCTCCGCGACTGTCTGGACCCCGGGGTTGGCGAGGCCCACCGCGTTCAGCATTCCCGCGGAACTCGGCGACCCGTAGCGCCGGATGACCTGGCGGGGCTCGGGCGTGACCGGCTTTCGTGACGATGCCGCCAAGCAGATCGAGATCGATGACGTCGTCCAACTCCCGCCCAAAGCCGGCGGTTCCAGCAGCAAAGAAGAATCGGGTTTTGAAAAGTGGTTCCGAAAAGCTCGACCGCACTCACGGGCGGTCCGGCGCGTTGGGCCGGTCGCGATTCGTGTTCCCGGCGGCCGGACGCGCGCCCCGGGCGAGGCGGTGGCCGGTGGACGTACCAGGCTGGAGCACCGGTCGGTTGCGCAGCAGGCTCCCTCGAGCTGCGGCCCGCGCATCCGGGGACAGGAATCGCAAACCGCAATCCGGACGAACCCGTCGTGGCGGCTCCCCGCCGGGCGACTTCGACGCCCAGCTCGCGCGCAAGCGAGTCCTCCGCGGCGACGTACGCCACGCTGGCCTCCCCGTGATAGGCGCGCGTATAGGGTGACGTGGCATAGCGCGTATCGAGCACAGCTGCGATGGAGTCGTGTCGGTCGGGCAGCAGCGGCAGCGCGGCAACAAGCGCTTTGGGGGCGAACAGCGAAGCGGTGTCGGCGGCCGCCGCATCGAGGAACAGCTGCCCGGCGAGCGCCGGGGCGCCGAGCGAGTCACGCACCAACTCAGCGATCCGGAACCGCGCACCCGCGCTCTGCGGCGCGCCCGCCGCCTGCGCCAGCAAGTCGAGGAGATGTTTCGCTTCGCCGTTGCCGGCCCGCGACAGCTCGGTGAGCTCCGCGATCACGGGGTGAGATCACTGCGCTGCGTTGCCTGCACCACGCTGAGCCGCTGCGCCCGCACGTGCGCCGTCGCTGCCTCGCTCGCCCTAGATACCGGCGACCTCGATGGCGCGGTGATAGCGAGCGGCTGCGGCCGGGTAGTGGCCCTGTGCTGCTCTGCGATCACCGTCCTCGATCAGCAGGCGCGCCTGCTCGGCAAAGAGGCAACCGGGTATGCGTGAGCAGGCGATCGAGTGACGCGGAGGCCATTTCGGACCTCCCACCGCCGCGAGCCGGGCCAAGAGGGTGGCCCGCTCCGTTTCAAAACCGGATCGCCCCCGATCGTATCGACGACGGCTGCCGCCGCCGCGGCGCGGCCCAGTTCCAGCAGCGCGTGGGCACGGGCAGGGCGCGCCCACGGCTCATGCGAGCGCTGCAAATACTCCAGCGCGCCCCCATAGTCCAACCGCAACGCGGCGGACACTCCCGCGACGTAGTGCGCGCGCGAGCGCCGCGCAGCGTCAGCTTCGATTTCAGAACATCAACGAGCGCGGCGTCGGCCTGCACCGGACGCCCAGCGGCAACTGCGCACTCGGCATCGGCGAGGTCCACGCGTTCGCGTAGCGCGACATCCTTGGTGAGCTCGCGCGCTCGCTCGATCGCATCCTCCGCCTCCTCGCACGAACCTGACCGTGCGAAGGTCCCTCGGCTTGCGGCACGAGCGCGTCGTCCACCCAGCGACTCTGGGATGCTTGATGACGACGGCCTCGGCCTTCCGCCGCCGCCTGGGCCCATTGCGACCGCGCTTCCGACTGTTGTCCCTGCGCCTCGAGCTTCCGCGCACCGTTCGCGTACTGCTCGGCCGACCACATCGCGTTGTAGTATGCGCAGCCGGCGAGCGCCGCGATCAGCGCCAGTCCGCACCAAGACGCCAGCCGCTTCATCGCGCCTGTCCTCCCCTGCTCCCCACGGCCAGCTTGCGCTCGAATTCGAGCGAGGTAGGCCACGATGCCGTCGGCGATCGCGGTCGCGATCTTGTGCTGGCCCGACGCCGACGCGAGAAATGCCCCGTCGTTGCGATTGGTGGCGAAGCCGGTTTCGACGAGAATCGACGGGCCGCCGCGCCGCCGCGAGCACCATGAACGGGCCCCTGCTGCACGCCCCGATCTCTCGCCCGGATGAACGCCGCGCGACCTCCTCCTGCACCAGCTCGGCGAGCCGGGCCGATTCGCGCAGATACTCGTTCAGACTGAAGATCCCGGAGGATGTACGCGAGCGGCCCTTCGACTGTGCCCGTCGCATCGAAGCGCAGCGCGTCGTTCTCCATCTTGCGCCACGCGCTTCTGATCCTCGGTCTTCGCGTCGGAGAGGAAGTACGTCTCGACCCCGTTGACCTGACGCGCTGCCGCTGCCCGGGCGGCATGGCGTTCACGTGAATGCTGACGAACAGGTCGCACTCCGCTGCGGCAATAGACGCGGCCCGATCGGCCAGATCGATCAGCGTGTCGGTCGTGCGCGTGAGCACGCACGCTCAATCCGCGGCGCATGAGCTCCGCCCGCAGCAACTGGCCGATGCTCAGGGTGATGTCCTTCTCGGCCAACGCCGCGGGAAATACAGGCCCGGGATTGCCGGGGTCGACGCCGCCGTGACCAGGATCGACCACCACGGTATGCGGCAGGCGAAGTCCGGTCATGCGGATTCGACGGCATGGTGGCGGCACGCACCGCGGGTGCAACCACGACGGGAGCAGGGGCGGTCAGCTCATCCGAGCCGCGCGAGCCACGGATCCCAGCGATAGCGACCGGCCAGCGGGCGCGGCACGTAGTCGGAGAGCCAGTGCAGCGGGCAGGAACAGCGGTGTCGCGCGCGACGTACGGAGCGCCAACCAGCGGATACGCGCCGTGCCGCATAGCCGACGAACGGCGCCCCGAGATCGAATTCGAAACACGCTTCCGCCGAGCGTCGCGCGGATGCGTGGAGCCGTCGAGCGACAGCGCCAGCCCGAGCGGCCCCTGCACGAGCGACGCGCCGGCGACGGCAGCGGCGCCGCGCTCGCTCGTGACGGGAATGCGTGGCCTTGCCGCGCGGCGTCGCGATCACACACCTGCTGGGGCAGCAGCGCGAGCAACAGAAGAGGAAGCATTCACGTCCCGTCTTCCCTTCACAACGCGTGCCATCTCACGCTCGGCGCCACGCGGCGCTTCAGATCCTCACGCTTGTCGTGGGCTTTGCTTTGCGCTGGGCGAGCGCGATCGCGACCTTGGCGATGACCGTCTTTGAAGTACAACTCCAGCGGGACGACCGTGAGGCCCTTCTGCGTCGTGGCGCCGAGCAGCTTGCGGATCTCGCGCTTTGTGCAGCAGCAGCTTGCGGGAACGCGCCGGCGGTGGGTTGTTGTAGCTGCCGGGTCCATAATGCGAGATCGCTCATCCCTTCGAGCCAGACCTCGCCGTTACGCACGTGCGCATAGGCCTCATTCAGGCTCGCTTTCCCGGTCGCGCAGCGACTTCACTTCGGTACCCGTCAGCACGAGTCCAGCCTCCCACGTTTCCAGGAGATGGTAGTCGTGCCGGGCCCGCGGATTCCTGGGCGATGGAGATTTTGTCCACGCTAGTCGTAGGCAAGATACGCATTGACTTGGGGTTATACAACGATCTAGATTCGCCGTTCCTCAAAAACTGACGCCGAAGTGGTGGAACTGGTAGACGCGCTGGCTTCAGGAGCCAGTGGGCGCAAGCCCGTGGGGGTTCGAGTCCCCCCTTCGGCATCCGATGAACTGGGTCGAGCAGCACTATTAGCGTGGGCACGCTCGTGTCGATCTCTCTCGCGACCACGCATCAATCCCACCAGCAAGACTCCTGACGTTCCCAAATCCTGCTCCCGCGAAGGATCTCTAGCGCCTCGCAACGAGCGCTGGCCATGATGGCAGAGCGTCACGATCTCCGCGTGGGCCGGCAAATCGCGGAATCGCGCGGCGGCTGCTCCGCAGCGGAATTAGTTGCGAGCCCTCGATGCGCGCGATCTCGGCCTCACGCGGTTCGCGCACGTCGAGCAACAACAGATTCGGTTTCCGCGCGCGTTCGTGCTGCAACTCTCGCGCGCTGATCTCCACCCGTCCCCCTTCCCTCTTCCCCGTCCACGGTTCCACAGAATGCCTCGTAATCGATGAGCTTCGTGACGCTCGGATGCTCGCCGCACACCGGACACGCGCGATCCTTCTCGAGCGCGAGCTCGCGGAATTGCAGCCGACGTCCGTCGAAGAGCAGCAGCCGGCCGATGAGCGGCTCGCCGAAGCCGACGATCAGCTTGATGGCCTCAATGCCTGCAGCGATCCGATGATGCCCGGAAGCACGCCGAGCACGCCGCCTTCGGCGCATGACGGTACGAGATCGGGGGTGGAGGGTCGGCGAAGAGGCAGCGATAGCACGGCCCCCGCCGCGCGTCAAAAATGGACACCCGCCCGTCGAACTGGAAGACCGATCCCGTACACGTCGGGTTTCGCCGAGCAGTACGCAAGCGTCATTGACGAGATAGCGCGTCGGAAAGTTGTCGGAACCATCCACGACGAGGTCGAAGCCGCGGATGACGTCGAGCGCGTTGGCGGACGTGAGCCGCTCGGCGAACGTCTCCACGGAGACGTGGGGATTGATGTCGTGCAGCCGAGTGCGCGCGGAGTCGGTCTTTGCCGTTCCGATCCCGCTGGTGCCGTGCAGAATCTGGCGCTGCAGGTTGCTGCGGTCGACTACATCGAAGTCGACGATCCCGAGCGTGCCGACACCCGCCGCCGCGAGGTACAAGGCGGCCGAGGAGCCGAGGCCTCCGGCACCGATGAGGAGAACCCGCGCCGCGCTGAGCTTCGGTTTGGCCTTCGAGACCGACATCGGGAAGGGTGAGGTGCCGCGAGTACCGCAGCAGCTCCTCGTGGGCCAGCATCGTCAGTTTCCTGAGCCGGCCCCGGCGATCTGGTACACCTCCGGCTCGGCATGGAGCAGATCGCCGAGCGTGATGCCCGCGAGCACCTCGTTGATGCGCCGCTCCAGCAACCGCCAGACGGGCCGGATGCTGCATGCAGTTCCCGGATCGCAGCGCTCGGCGTCGACGCGGTGAAGATCGCAGTTGACTTCGAAGGTCACGTGTTCCGACGCCTCGATGACGTCCTTCACGCTGACCGCCCGCGGCGCTCGGGCTAGCAAGTATCCGCCCCGCGCACCGCGAACGGATTCGACCAATCCTGCTCGCCGGAGGCGCAGCAGAATCTGTTCCGACGTAATCGTGCGGAAGGCGTTCCTGCTCTGAAAGCTCGCGCGCGCTACGGGACCCTGTCCCGCCCGCCGGGCGAGATGAGTTGAAACGATTAAGCCGTACTCGGCCCAGGTGGTAACACGCATGGGGAGAATATGCGAGAGCCGTTGTCGGGATTCAATGGCTCGCTACTCACACGACTGCTGTCACTTCATGATCAGGCCTACGGCTACGCCCGCGGCATTCATCCGAATCAACCACGAGATCGCTGTGGCGCGATGCAACTGCCGCAAGCGGCGTCCACCAGACGCTGCCGCCCAAGGTCGAAAGCAGGATCGTCGGCAGCCACAACACCGTACCGAACTCCATCCCGGCGAGCGGGCCACCGCCTTCCACCCACAGGCTGCCCCGGAACCGCGCGAAGAACCAGGCGAACAGCACACCAAACACGAGTGACAACACGGCCGACTTGGCGAGCGCCGGCCCCATGAACGCCTTCATCTGCTCCGGCGTCAGCGGATCGGCGAACGCGTCGAATCCTCTCGTGAACACCTTCCCCACATCACGTAATCGACGATGTACACCACGACGCCTGCGATCAGCCCGGCAAGAATCCAGTTCATGCGCGCGCTCCCTCCGCTGGAGTGTGGGCTACTTCCGCTCTCCGGGAACGCCGAGCTCGGTCATCGCCCGGAGGTCGAGCACTTCATCGAGCTCCTTGCCTTTCAACAGCCCTTTCTCGATCACGAGTTGCCGCACGGTGACGTTCTTCGCGACCGCTTCCTTCGCGAGCTTGGCCGCTTCCGCGTACCCGATCTTGGGAGCGAGCGCGGTGACCAGCGCGGGACTCCGCTCGAGCCAGTAGGCGCACTGCGCCGCGTCCGCTTCGATGCCTTCTACACAGCGCTCGGCGAAGACGCGCGAGGCATTGGTTAGAATCATCATCGAGAAGAACAGATTGTGGGCGATCACCGGCATCATCACGTTCAGCTCGAGCTGACCCGCCTCCGCCGCCGCCGTCACCGTAACGTCGTTCCCGATCACCTGAAAGCAGACCTGGTTCACCATCTCGGGAATTGACGGATTCACCTTCCCCGGCATGATGCTCGATCCCGGTTGAACCGCAGGCAGTTGAATCTCGGCGAAGCCCGTGCGCGGACCCCGACACCATCAGGCGCAGATCGCTGGCGATCTTACCGAGGTCAGCCGCGTATGTCCGCACGGCCCCCGAGAATGCGGTCGGGTCCCCATTGACTGCATCAACTGAACGCGATCCGCGCCCGACCCGAAGCGCCTGCTTCGTCATCGCGCTGCAGATGCTTCACCATCAGCGCGGGATATTCGCGGCTCCGCGTTCAGCCCGGTCCCGACGGCGGTGCCGCCGATGCCCAAATCGCGGAGATCGTCGGCCGCTCGGCGCGATCCGCGCGCTGTTCCGTTCGACGGTGTGCCCGTAGGCGGTAAACTCCTGACCGAGACGCACCGGGGTGGCGTCCTGTAGGTGCGTGCGTCCAGACTTCACGATCGCGTCGAACGCTTTGCCCTTCGCGAGACAGGCGCGCGTGAGACGGCCAAGGGCTTCCGTGAGCGCGGGCAACAGCGAGAGCGCGCCGAGCCGGATGGCCGTCGGAATCACGTCGTTGGTGGACTGCGCCATGTTGACGTGATCGTTGGGATGCACGGGCTTGTACTCGCCGCGCTTGCCGCCCAGCAGCTCGTTGGCGCGATTCGCGAGCACCTCGTTGCAGTTCATGTTGTGCGACGTGCCCGCGCCCGCCTGGTAGGGATCGACCACGAACTGGTCGCGATGCTGGCCGGACAGGACTTCGTCCGCCGCCTGGATGATCGCGTCGGCGAGCTTGGGATCGAGGCGCCCGGTTTCCCGGTGGGTGAGCGCTGCCGCTTTCTTGATCCAGATACACGGCGTCGACGAACGCCGGCAGGGGTCGCAGATTGGAGATGGGGAAGTTTTGGCGGGCGCGTTCGGTCTGAATGCCCCACAGCGCATCCGCCGGCACCGGCAACTCTCCCATGGGATCGCGTTCGATACGGGTCTGAGTCATTGGCCCCACCCCGGTCCCGGTCGTGTCATGTCGCTCTCTGCGCGTATCATCCGTCTGGAGCCAGGAATCGCCCATGGAATCCTAGAATTGATCCAGCACCTGCTCGAGCGCGCCGCGTTTCGCGCCGACGCGATGACGAAGGTCGACTGCTTTCGATCGCCGCGCCTGCTCGTCGGGCTCAACTGCTTCGAGCCGGGCCAGAGCCAATCCGTTCACACGCACGCCGGCGCCGACAAATTCTATGTGGTGCTCAGTGGAAAGGCCACTTTCGTCGTGGGCGAGCAGAACATCGAGGCGGGTCCCGGTGATCTCATCGTCGCGCCTGCCGCTGTTCCCCATGGCGTCGCGCGTGCGATCGACCGCACCATCGTCCTGATCGCAATGGCGCCCGCTCTAGCGCCGGCGGAACCAGCCGACGGTAAACAGCTCTTTGGCGGCCTTCACGCCGTGTGTCCGCACGAGCAGGTACATGCCCAGCACGGTCAGCAGAACCGTTGTGTAGAATCGCCACAGGAGCAGCATCAGGACTTGATGCCCCGGCCCGGAAGTCGCCGGCGAATCCCGACAGGAACGCGACTTCGACGCCGCCTCCGCCCGACGGCAGCGGGACGACGAGCGGGGCATGAATCAGCGCGAGCGAGCCGAAGAACATCACGCCGAACGGCGGCGCGATCCGGATGGCCCCAGACGAGGGCCGGGAGAATCAGCGCGCGCGCCGCCAGGCTCACCACCGTCAGCAGCGCGCCGGCGAATAGGACCCACCACGGCGCGCGGCGCACGTGTCCCCACGCAACGCGCCATTGCCGCCGCACGCGGTGCCGGATCGCACCGGGCCGGACCAGACGCTGCAACGTCCAAATGACAATCAGCGCGACGAGCACCATGAGCTCGATCCCGAGCAGGTCGCGCGCGAGGCTATGACTCAGGAAGCGGTCGGCCGCCTCGCTCCAGTCGGGGACGTAGTACCCGGCGAGCGCCAGCGCCACGATCCCGAACACGGGCCACTCGGCGGCGACTTCCACGCCCAGCGCCACCAGTGCCATCACCACGCGCAGGCCCGACCACGTCATCCCGAGGAAGCGCGCCGGCTCTCCCCAACCGATTCGGGGTGAGCGTAGCGGCTTCACCGTAGAGGTTGAGACGCAGCGCATCGCGGAAACGAGATGCGCGCCTGCGGCCCGCGGTGGCGAGCTGAATCGCCAGGCGCGGGTCGCGCAGTCGAGCGCCAGCAACAGCATGGCGAGGACGTGATTCAATCAGAGCAGTCGCCGAGTGGGTAGATGAACCCACAGTTGGGACGACGGATTCTTGCAGCCCCACGGCTTCGGCCGGACCTCCGCTCCGCACCGCATGCAGCGCGGCGTCCTAGACGATCCGGTGGACGCCTGTGAGGAAGGGATTCGCGCGGTCGCTCGCGTCCGATGGTCGGTTTCTGGTCCATGCCCGCTGTACACGATGGTGTCGTCGAGAGAGCGACAGCAACTCACGCTCGATGCTGGCGATGAGGGTTTCGAAATCGCCGCCTGGGAGGTCGGTCCGCCCGATGGAGCCTGCAAACAGCACGTCACCCGCTGAAGCGCCACGCCGGGGCCGAGCAGGCAGACGCTGCCCGGCGAATGCCCGGTGCGTGCCGCACGTCAAAGCGCGATCGTTCCGACCTGGAGCTGCTGGCCGTGGCACCAGCGTCGTGATCCGGGCGGAGCAGCGGACCCGGAGGCGCCAAGCCGAACCACGCCGCCTGCTCGGGCACGGCGTCATACAGCGGGCGATCGGCCGGATGGAGCCAAATCGGAACGCCGGTTTCCTGCCGACGCGCGCGACGCCGAGGACGTGATCGAGATGCGCATGCGTCAGCCAGATGCGACTGGCGTCGCACCCGATCTCCTGACCTTGTGCAGGATCAACCCGGCCTCCTCTCCCGGATCGACGATCGCGCACTCGCGCGCGCCTGCTCATCGATGACGAGATAGCAGTTCTCGGCGAACACGCCGTTCGGGAATCTGGACGATCTTCACTGCGTGGGCCACCGCTTGGCCGTCGCCTTCGCGGAGGGCCTTGAGGTACTTCTCCACCGCGATCGCCGCCGTCGTCGCGTCGCCGACCGCCGTGGTGATCTGACGGGTGACGCTGGCTGCGCACGTCGCCCGCGGCAAACAGCCCTGCCATCGACGTCATCATCTTGTTGTCCGTGATGAGGTAGCCGCCGGCGTCGTGATCGACGTGCCCCTCGACGAGCTGCGGTGTTCGGCTTGAACCCCGCGAAAATGAACACGCCGCCAACATCGAGATTGGAGCGCGTCGCCGGTGTGCGTGTCCTCGAGCACGGCGTGGGTGACGCCCTTCTCGTTGCCGACGATCTCCGGAACGACCGTGTTGCGGATGACGGCGATCTTGGGATTCGCGAAGCGCCCGCTCCTGCAGGATCCTCGAGGCGCGGAACTCGTCGCGGCGGTGCACCAGGTGCACTTTGCTCGCGTACCGCGTCAGATAGTCCGCTTCCTCAACCGCGGCGTCGCCACCGCCGACCACCGCCAGATGCTCACCCTTGAAGAACGCGCCGTCGCACACCGCGCAGTACGAGACGCCTCTTGCCCGCGTATTCTTTTCGCCCGGGACGCCGAGTTTCACGGGCGTGCCGCCGGCAGTGCAGGATCACGGCCTGACTGCGGTACGTCTCGCCGCGCGCCGTCTGCGACCTCGAACCAGCCGTCGGCTTCCCGCGGATGCGCTCGACCGTATCGGTGACGATCTCGGCGCCGAACTTCTTGGCGTGCTCGGCCATCTTCTGGGCGAGATCCCACCCTTGATGCTGTCGAAGCCGATGTAGTCCTCGATCAGATCGGTGTTGAGCAGCTCGCCGCCGGGCGCGCCCACGCTCGATCGTGACCGCCTTGAGCATGCCACGCGCCGGCGTACATCGCGGCGCACAGTCCTGCCGGACCGGCGCCGACGATGATCACGTCGTAAGCCGAGTGCTGCACGCTTCGTCATGTGCTCGTGAATTCCAGTCGCGGGGATCACCCTCCCCGCCAGGGCGCGCGCCAGCTGCGCGCGAAATTCGACCGTTTCGAACTCGACCTCTGGACGCTGCGGGCCGGCCAGCTTCGCGAGCGCCGCTGCTCCAACGACCACGGTGCCGTGTCGGTTCCCGCGCGCCGATGCAGCAGGGCCGCGGCGGCCGCCTGAATGAAGCCCTGCCAGACCCGAGCCTCGTCTTCCTTAATAATAGAACGCCAGACTGTTTCCAACGCCTCGTGCGCCAGCCAGTAGTCGCCGCGATTGAACAGGTCGCGGGCGTGCTCGAGGTAGCGGCGGCGTTCCTCGGCGGTCATCAGTCGTCGGTTATCGGTCATCAGACTGACGACCGTGACCGATGACTGGCCAAGCATCAGCAGATTCAGCGCTCCATGACAGCTCGAAATTGTCCCAACGAGGATCTCCGCAGGGGTCGCCGGTAGCGCCAGCCTCCTCCACCAGGCGATCGCCCGCAAGCACTGTCCGCGGCGCAAACATCCCACGCCAGAACACTGGTGCTTGCACACGAACAAGCGCGGGTCCGCGACCGGGCGGCCGCTCGCGCGCAGCTGAGCGGCCAGATCGCGAACGGTATCACCCATCTCCCAGGTGCGCGGCGCGCCGATCGCCGGACAGAGCGCGGGCTCGATGCAGTGCGTCGGGCAGATCCAGTCAGCCCATGACACGTAGCGCGTCTCGTCCGCGCCCCGGCTGGACCGATCGTAGGGCGTCGGGACCGAGCCTCGGCATGGGAACGACGGTGACCGTCGCGCCGCGGCCACCGCGCGCGGGCGCGCCGCAGGACCCATTCGAACATCAGATGCGGCATGTGCGGTGAGGGGACGATCTGATCATCGGATGCGTGGTGCGGCGGTACGCGGTGCGCGGGCGAGCCAGTCGTCGAAGAATGCCGACCAATCCGACGTGACAAACCGCCGGTCAGGAGCTTCGCCGAGCTCGCGCCGAGCCTGGCAGTCGGGATTCCGATCGACGAGGATGACGGTGCGATAGTCCGTCTTGCCGCGCGCCTTGGCCTTGGCTCAGTTGCGACGCGTAGAAGGTGCCATAGCAGCCGCCACCGACGCACGACGACGTCCCTCAGCGGATGAGTCTCCGCCATCCACGACGAGAATGGTGCCGGTGACGTAATCGGTGCCGCTGAGCAGGAAGCGCACGGCGGCCACGACATCCGCCGGCGCGCCAAGGCGTTTGAGCGGCGTCGTCTCACGAAGGTGCTCGGCGGCGCTCTCGTCCCACTCGTCGGGCAACAGCACGGCGCCGGGAGCGATGGCGTTGACCGCGACTGTCGGGCGCGAGCGCGCGCGCCAGCGCCTTGGTGAGCATGATGACGCCCGCTTTGCTGACGCAGTGTGCCACGTAGGCCGGCCAGGGTTCCAGTCCCGCGAGGTCGGCGATGTTCACAATCTTCCCTCTGGCACGGCGCAGGTGCGGGATCGCGCCCTGCGACACGAAGAACATCGCCCGCAGGTTGAGATCGAGCGTCTCATCCCAGCTTTCCGGGGTGACCGCTTCGACTTGCTGGCGCACCATGATCGCTGCGGAATTCACGACGACGTCGAGCCGCCCGAAGGCGCGCGCGGCCTGATCGGCGCAGCTGCCGGGCTGCGGCGGCGTCGCTCAAGTCCCCGCGAATCAGCTCGGCGCGCGACCCGCGGCGCGGACCGCGATCGCCGTTTCCTCCGCGCCCTGCTTGAGCCGTGATAATGTACCGCGACGTCGCAGCCGGACTGCGCGAGTCCAACCGCGATCGCCTGACCAATGCGCCGGCCCGCTCCCGTCACCAGCGCCGCCGCCCTTCGAGGCGCACTAGTACGCTTTTCCGGTGACGGGGACGATCTGACCGGTGATCGCGCCTCGCCTCGTCGCTGGCGAGGAAGAGCACCGTGTTGACCACCTCGTCGAGCTCGACGAGCGGCGCCGCGGGATCGTTCATCTGCGCGACATTGTCGGCAGTGCGCACGGTCGCGGGCGCGACCGCATTGACGCGGATGTCGGCGTCGCGATACTCGCGGGCCAGCTCGCGCGTGAGCCCCGCGACAGCAGACTTCGCCGCGCTGTACGCCGACATGTGCATCAGCGGGCGCACGACCGCGATCGACGCAAAGTTGACGATGGCGCCGCCGCCGCGGGCCGAGCAGCACGGGGACCGCCGCCTGACACATGAAAAACGCCGTCTTGAAGTTGACGGCGATCTCGCGATCGAGTGTTTCGGGTTTGACTTCGGTGAAAGGCCCGTAGCTGAAGAACCCGCCGGCGACATTGATCACCACGTCGAGGCCACCGAAGTGTGACTGCCCAGCCGCGGCGGCCCGTGCCGCGTCGGGCTGCGTGAGATCCCCGGCCGACGATTTGGCGGCGATTCCTTCGCGCGGCGAACTCCTTGACGCGATCGGCCAGGCCGACGGCGTTGACATCGGCTGAGCAGCAGCTTCGCGCCGGCGCGGCCGAGGCCGCGCGCCACCGCGTGACCGATCTGCCCGACGCGACCCGCGCCGGTGACGAGCGCGACCTTGCCGCGTAGGTCAGCGGGCATTCGCGGCCGCGACGATATCGGCGACGGCGGGTGTCCCGCGTTGCAAACCGGATGGTGCCGTCCTTCCCAATCACATAGACGGTGCGCTGGATACCCCTGCCGTCGTCCTTCAACGCGTGGTACGCGCCCGCGATGGCGCGATCGGGATCCGACAGCAGCGGGAAGTTGAACTGAAACTTGTCGACGTACCCCTTGTGGCTCTCGATACTCGCGGGATTGACGCCGAACGGCTGCATCTGTGCGGCTGTGAACTTGTCGATCTCATCGCGCACGGCGGAGAGTTGTCGGTTTCAGCCGGGTGTGTTGTTGCCGGGATAACAGCCAGCGCCACCGGCCCGTGCTTGAGCAGATCGGCCAGTACGTAACTCCGATCATCGGACGCCGCGGCCTGGAATGGCGGTGCCTTGCTGCCGATTGCTAGCGGTTCACTCATCGCCTTCTTCCTGCGGTGGCTCTCGAGCCTGCGCTCGAGTGGCTGGAGCCACGCATCCGGGACTCATGCCGCCAGCGGCGCATGGAACCCGCCATACTCGCTCTCCATGCCAGTCCGGAGCCGCCGCTGATGCCGAGTCCGAGTCGTTCCGCGATGCGATCAGCCGCTGCTCGACCGCCGGCGGGTGGCTGGGGTGACGCACTCCACGCAGTCGAGGCCCTGGTCCTGAAAGATGCGCAGCTGCGCCTCGGTACCGTGGTCGCCGAGGTGCGCCGCGACGGTCAAGCCACCCACGTCGTGGACCAGCGCGGTCACCTCGGGAAGCTTAGGCAGGGCTTCTCGACATGCGCCGCGCGCCCGCGCCGAGGTAGCGGCGGAAGGCATACCGTGATGTCGTCGCACGCGCCGCAGTCGACCAGCGCGCGCGCGCGTGCGGGCGGCCCAATGCCCGCCGTCACCGCCCGAGGAGCTGCGCCTGGACATCCTCGAGCTCGATGGCGACGCCGAGGCCTTGGAGCTTCGCGACGATCTGCTCGCCGCGACGGCGGCGCGCCGCCCGCGTGTCGCGCAGAAACAGCTGCAGCCGTTCATTCTCCGGCGGCAGGAACAGGGCGAGGACGTGCAGCTCGCCCCAGGGCGCCCGCACACTGAATTCGCAGCCCGGAATCACGCGAATGCCGAGCTTGCCGCCCTCGTGAGCCGCACCAGCGACGCCGTCGGTGGTATCGTGGTCCGTCAGCGCGAGGGCGCTGAGCCCGACCGCGCGCGCGCGGCGCGCCACCTCCGCCGGCTCACACTCTCCGTCTGACGCCGTGGAATGGCAGTGTAGATCAATGTGCGGCGTAGGAGACCTCGGGAGCGGTCCAGGCGGGCTGCGATTCATGGAAGAAGCTCGAGCAGCGCGCGATCGGACAGCTCGAGAAAGGCGCGCTCCGTTTGCCGCGATCCGACGGGCGAGAAGTGTGTGACGCGGCGACGGCGCTGCGTGCCGTGCCGCTCGCGAAGATCAGCCCGAACTGGTCACGGCCGTACACGGTCACGCGACCGGAGGTACACCTCCCAGCGCCGTGCCGTCGACGGCTATGGTGCGACGGGCCATACGCTCACCTCGCTCCAGAGCTCCCACGCGTCCGGCGCGTAGGTGGCGATCGACTGGAGCCGGCGCTCGAGTTGGATCTCCTCCGGCAGGCGCGAGGCCTGCGCGCGGTGCGACATCTCGGTCGGACTCTCCGAGAACTCGATGAAGAGCCGGGGATCTTTGGCGTTTCGGAACAGCCAGATCTTCTGGCCGCGCGCTTCGGCGAACTGGCTCAGCTCGCTGGTGTTCAGCAATACGTAACTTTGA
>ERZ1370068.1735-contig-11660_pt1 | contig 20237 bp, 28 predicted proteins | sample MGYA00561227_ERZ1370068 | MGnify/ENA primary metagenome ERZ1370068 (study PRJEB38410, sample SAMEA6850437) | metagenome | study: Metagenomic assessment of the ecological functions of the soil: analysis of the soil microbiota associated with the... | reverse complement strand
CATCGTCGCCTCCCATCAATTGACCATCTAACCGCAATGATGATCTCAGCGGGCGTGGTCTCAGTGGCGCTACGGCCGCACTTTTGTACACGACGTCGTGCTCGCGCACGTGCCCGACCACCTTTAGGCCGAAATCGTCATTCGGCCCCACTTCGGTCGCTGGCGCGTGATTAACCTCCAGAGACTCAACCCTCTGATTGAAATCGGTGGTGTGTCCGCGGATGTGGATCACATCGCCAACGCGCAGCGTACCGGACTCGAGCCGTAGGGTCGCGACTGACAGGTGGCTGTAGTAGTGGCTCACGACGCCGATACGCTCCCTGGCGGAGCGGGTTGCGCGGGCAGGCTGGGCGTCGGTGTGGCTGCTGCCGGCTTTGCGGGCGGGCTGGCCGGCCTCGGTTTGACCGCGGCGTTCGCGGTCGGCGTGGCTTTCTTGGGTGATGAGCGCCGGATCTAACGCCTTTTTCGCCGGCTTTTTCTGGCCGTCGCGGTCTTTCTGCGGGTGGTCGCCTTGGTGACGCGGGATTTCTTGCGCTTTGCCCTGGTCTTGCCTTTGGCTTTCTTTCTTGTCGGCATTTAGAGCCTCCTAGAACAAGCCATCGTACCGGCTCAACTTACCCACTTGAAGGGTGTTGGAGAGATAGAGGCCGCCGAATGTCCGCTTTGAATCAAAGCGGACATGTGCAGCACAAAACGCCATGCCCGCTTTACTCCCGAAAGTGGACATGTAGTGTGCACCGGCATGTCCGCTTTGTGCCAATAGCGCATATTTATCAAAGCTATTCCCATACCGACTGCAGCTCTGCTACGGCGCGCTGCTTCCGAAGAAAACGCCGGATTTCTTCGAGACTGAGTGCGGGTCGGATGCAGCTGGCCAAGGCTCCGCGCGCCTCTTCCGTCCGGTTGAGCTTTCTTGCGAGCATCCAGGCCCGTACAACGCGCGCCGCATAGAGGCGGCCGTCGCGCCGCGACGCGGCCGGAAGCCTCGGCAAAGCGCCTCAATTCGGCTGGCGCGAATGAGCGCGCCGGCGAGGATCATTCTCCAGAAAGTCAGCCGAAAATCTTTGGGACTTGATCGCATACCGAATTGTGGCGCAGCCTCGACTCCTCTCACCGTTCGCCGCCGGGCAAGGGTTGCCTGAGCGCCACGTGCGCCTGCGCATTGCTCGGGTCGCCTGACCTGCCCGCCGCAGCAGCCCAAGCCGCGCTCGTTCTCCCCGATGTCGGCGATCGCGCAACCAGCATATCCGGAGGACATCCGAGGCGTTTGGATCGATAGACAGCGCGCAGCTTCTTCGCGCGCTGCGCTTCAGCGCCAAGCCGCGTCCTCCACAAGCGACAAGGTGACGCCGAAAAAGAGCTGAGTAATCGCCAGCGCTGCGCGCGCGCTAGCGCGAAGTTAGCACGATGGCGATCGCCCACGCAACTGATGTCGCTTCCGCGATCGAGTGTTCGTTAAAGCCGTGAGCGGCAATGGCGCCGGCGGCTAGGCCGGAAATGCGACCGTCAATGCCGTCGATTCGTCTTCGGCGGATGACCGAAAAATCGGCCTTGGTCAATGCCGGTTCAAGTTCGACCATAATGCGCCGAGCGATCTCGTCCTGAAGCCCAGGGTGTCGCCACGCGCGACTTCGTAGCGGCCGGCCCACAGCTGGTTGCCATTTTCGGCTTCGATGAGCTGCACGGTGACGTACATGCCCGCAGAGCGCCATGGGCGCTACCGGTGACCACATAGCGAACTCCTAATTCACAGCACTATTATCGCAGCACTTTCGGTCGCATCGCCAAAAGTATAACAATGAGGACGCGCGGGCGATCACAAAATCTGGCACGCGCAAGGAGCGCGATGATATCCTCCGCAGCATCGGTGGCGATCAGCCGAGAGCGTGATCCTCCGAAAGGCTAAATGGCAGAACCGCGACGTGACGGCCGATCCGTAATGAGCGCCGGAAGCAGGTCAGCGTTGGCGGCCATCGGTCGGACCGCGGGCCTTTGCCGGATGTCACCGACGAACCTGACGCCCGCGAGCGATCGTCCGGATCAGGCGCTGCTCTTTGCCGCTGTCGCCATGGGCCTTGCGCGCTCTATTGATGCGGCTGTCTAGCGTCGAATCTGAGACGATGCGGCCAACTCAAACCGAAGCAATGAGATCGTCTTTGCTACCACGCGATCGCGATTTTCGATTTGAGATAGACCAAAAGGTCGAACACCTGCGGCTCGATCGGAACAATTATCACTCTCCGCGCGCAGCTCGCGGCGTTCGGGGTCAAGCACGAAATCCTCGAACGAAAACAGCACGTTGTTGCCCCGCACTGTTAGCCGACTAATTATGCCGGCTGGATCGTCTAGAGCGATATCAAGACTTCCTCAAGGAAAAACAAGTGGCCCAAAGTCTCTAATGCGTGCAAGGCGCATCCGTACAGCTCGAAACCTGAATGGAGCACGCCATGCAGACTTACAAAACCGCCGCGGCATCACGCCACTGCGAACAATCATCTACTCATTTGGCGCGTGAACTTACCCACGAAGCGCCCACGCCGGAGTTGCCAGAGGATCGCGCACGAAAAGGCCCGCCAAATTTTGCAGAAGAAATCTTTCGACGCGGGTCGCGGACATCGGTCTTGACAATTTGCGCAACCAAACCTGAAAACTAAGAAACGATGTCCGCTTTACCCCCGAAAGCGGACATGTGCAGTGCAACATAGCGATGTCCGCTTTGTGCCAATAGCGGACATTCGTCCGTCACTATTCGATCACCTCGTCCGCGCGCCCGATTAGCGTGTTGGGAATGTTGAGGCCGAGCGCCTTTGCAGTTTTGAGATTGATGACCAGCTCGACCTTGGTGGCCTGTTGAACTGGAAGATTGGCCGGCTTCTCCCCTTGAGAATCCGGCCGGCGTATACCCGAGCAGACGGTAAGGCTCCGCGAAATCGGCTCCGTAGCTCATGAGACCGCCGGCGACCGGAAACTCGCGGTACGCATATATGGTTGGCACTGCATGGCGGGCCGCCAGCTCGACGAGCCGATCACGCTGGTTCAGAAAAATATTTCACCGCTTACCACAAGTGCACCTACCCGCTGACCGACAAGGGCCTCGAAAGCCGATTCGATCTCGCTGGGACTACTTGCATTCAGAATCACCAAGCGCGCGCCGAGGGCACGTGCCGCGTCCTGTACGGTCGCCCTTTCAGTCGCGGTTTGGGCGATGTTGGCCGGGTTGACGAGGACCGCGATCGTAGAAGCCGGAGACATCAGGCTGTGCATCAGCTCAAAGCATTTTTGAATAGCTCGACGTTCAGGTTGGTAACGCCAGTGATGTTGCCGCCGGGGTGCGCTAGGCTCGCGACGAGACCAATTCCGACTGGATCGGTACCGACAGCAAAAACGATCGGGATTGTCTGAGTCGCCGCCTTAGCAGCCAGGGAAGCTGGTGTGCTGGCCGCAACGATGACTGCTACCTGACGGCGAACCAAATCCGCAGCCAGTGCAGGTAGCCGGTCGTTTTGACCCTCTGTCCATCGGTACTCGATCCCTACGTTGCGGCCCTCGGCAAATCCTCCATCGGCTAAACCTCGATGGAATGCGGCAACATAGTCACGCATCCGTTTCAAATGTTTCAGCGCTGAGAATCCGACTCACCGGCATCACTGGCTGCTGCGCGCGCGCACGCAAGCGGCCACGTGCCGCGGCACGCCGAGCAATCGTGATGAAGTCCCGCCGCCTCATCGTCGCCCCGAGGCTGAGACACGGCATCGTAGCAACCGCAACGGCGCTCAGGAAGGGCGCTGCGAACGGATGGCTGATGTCCGCTTTGGGTCATAAGCGGACATATGCAGTGCAACAGCCGATGTCCGCTTTACTCTCAATAGCGACCGCGAAAGCGGATTTCCGCAAAGGCCATGTCCGCTTTACCCCCGAATAGCGGACATGTGCGGTGCAACTGGCGATGTCGGCTATGGGCCAATAGCGGACATCGCAGATTATTCGATCACCTCGTTGGCGCGTTTGGCACGTTAAGGCCGAGTGGCCCCAGTTAATAACACCCCCGTGTACTCGAGGGACGCGGGTGATTGAAAGCACCTTTGGTCACCGTTGGAGTAGGTCAACGGGTTTGTGTAATAGCCGCGGCGAGAAGGCGTGGGCGCCATAGCGCGGTGAGAACGATAGGCGCCGTAGTATGCCGGTCCCGGCCCATGAGGATTGTTGTAGTAGCCGTAGTATTGAGCATCGCTAATTCCCACGCTTCCAATGAGCGCGCCAACGATTAATGCCAATGCTGCGACGTTTTTTAGAATCCTATTCATGATCGGCTCCTTTTCTTTTGCTCTCTCCCCTCCTGCATCAAACCAAAGCGATGGACATTAGTGCGGCTTTCTACTTGTTGAATCAGCAGTTCGGGCACCGTGCATATCCGTAAAGCGTGTAGTTCGGACATACCGCCACATCAAAACCAGTTGCTGTTCCGCCCGGCGTGTAGCCCATCTCGGGATGGCAGCCGCGTGGAACCGGAATACAGCCGACGATGGTGCAAGCAATCTGTGGCTGTGCAGCAGTGGCGGCCTTCGCGTGACGCTTCTGGTGCTTAGGCTCCGCGCTGGCCGGTATCAACGCAAGTGCAAGCACGACGGCCGTAACAATGGGTACGATTGTTTTCACGCATCAGCCCTCCACGAGCTTTGGCGGATTGTGCGGTGGCGGTCAGGCCTCGTCGAACATGATGTAGATTTGCGGAGATCAAATCGGAGTTGGACCAAGGGCCAACCGACGGAACGCCGCACCCGAATGTCCGCTTTGGGTCATAAGCGGACATTCCCAGTCAACTAACGCGCGATGTCCGTTTTACTTCTCGAAAGCGGACATTTCAGGAGAGCGCATTCGAATGTCTGCTAAGGGTCAAAACCGAATGCAAATGGTTAGGGTTGCTCTCGACGCCATGCAGTGCCTGCCACAGGGTGCTTTATATTTTTGCAAATCCAACGTCTGTTAGTGTGAACATGTCGCGTGCGGGACTAACCTCTAGCCAGCCGTTATCCTCCGCATACATAAGGCCAGCGTCATACTGACTTACGCTACCGTGATTTTCGAGGAATTGAGCTTTTACATAGCTAATCTTGAGTGGGTCTCCGGCAATGCAGTTTTGGGATTTGAAAATGTCTAAGATGGCTGCTAGCCGATTGCTCGGGCGTCGGTGACGTGGCTCATGCCAAAACACTCGACATTTTCATGGCTGGTACTCACATCCAGCCTCAGTAAAGAAACTAGAACGCCCGCGCGACACTCCATTGATGTAAATCAATCGCGCCACAATGGCGTTGATTAAAGGAACTCGGGCCGCGCTGAGTACCTCCGACCCGCGTGCAGTGCACGTTGCACTAGCCATGTCCGCTATGTGCCAATAGCGGACTCGTGCGCGACTGAAAAACGGGGGCGGTTGATGCCGCCCCTGACCGATTCATGAAACCTTGGCTGCTTTGGTCACATCATTGCGGGCAGATCCTCCAAATGACACCGGTGCCCGGAATCTGAACAAGCGGACCATTGCCGGCGCCTACGAATTTAGAGGCTGGATCGGACTGGCCGAAGTCGCGCACCGCGCCGTAGTCGGGGACCCAGGCGCAGCCGTCCGGCCCGAACCTCACGTTGGTCGGACGATTGAACGCGTGGATGCCGTTGCCGCTGCTTACAAAGGCCTGCTCGAGCTGGCTTGGTTAAAGGCGAAGCGCGAGATTTGGAGCTGAAGCGGCTCACTAACTTTGGAAAAGTTAAGCAGCTTGATCTCATGACCGACTTCCGGAGTCCGGCATTCGCCTCTCGAGAAGCCGAAATCACCCTCCAATGCATAGAGCGCAGCGCCGCGCTGCACCGGCCCTTGGGCAAAGGAATCTGGCACGAAGTCGATGCCGGTGAACGAGGAGTCGGCCGCCTCGATTGCCAGCGGTGACGTGATCGGCTGCGGCGGGAATGCGAGCACATCGCGGATCGGAACATCTGGCCGACAGCGGCACGGCGGGGAATTGATCGATCCCCCGGACCTCCAACCGGATTGAACACGGCCTGAGTGGTCGGCAGGAAGCCGTAGCGATCCGGCCATCCGTGATAGTCAGGGGTGCCGTCCTTGTTCTGCTGCGCCAAGTGTAAGCGAGTCAGGTGCATTTTGCGAAGGCCGCGCCCCGCGCTCGTCGGCGCCGTCTTCGCCCACAAGCAGCCCGCCATTCAACGGGTGATTGTTGGGCGCGAAACGAAGGGCATAGCCGTTGCGGTAGCCCCATGAAAACGGCTCGATCGTGGCGGCCGGATTTGACGCTGTTAAGACGCGCCCGCAAGACTGAACCATCGCACATGCCGCGCGCCGTTGCGCCTTCGAAAGCTTTCACCGTAGCCCCTGGGCGTTGCACGCCGAACGGCGAGTAGCCGCTCGTCTTCACCCCGCCACCCGAGTCGAACACGTTGTTGCTCAACACGATGTCCTGGCACGGAATGTCTGGTTGGTTCGCGCCACCGCCGTTATCGCGACCGACGACGCCGCTGTTGGTCGTCGAGCCCTGCGTCCAGTAGATCCAGTTGGCATTAAACGCCAGCTGCTCCGTCGGGTGATCGCCCGTTGGCAGGCCAGTAATGAACGGCGTGACCTGCCCGGACATTTGGATCCACGGTCACAATGCGCGAGCTGTTGTTGTTCCCCGCCGTTCGCAGCGACTGGTTCGAGTCGGTCGCAAACAAGCGGCCACCGTTGACTCCATTTTCGAACGCGATGTCGACAGCCGGGCCATGCGGCTGGAGCCCGCCCCCGTAGATGTTGGCTTGGCAAGTGGGCCTCGGAGCTTGTTTCCATTTTGATCGAATACAAGGATGTCGGGCGTGAAGGGATTTGTCGGGCTGAAGGTTCCCCCACTACGGCTGAATCTTCATTGTTGCATATGCTCGGCAGTCCGTGGCCCGATTCAAGCACGTACACTTCGAACCCTGCCCCGGCCCTGCGAAGGCAATTCCGGTAGGAAATTCAGGCCGGACTTGAATACCGATACCTTGAAGCCCGGCGGCACAACGATGCCCTGGCCGCTGCCGGGATCAAACTGGGCGGTATTGTTCGGACAAATCGGGTTTGCAAGCACCGCCGCTTGAGCGGCGACCGAGTGCCATCGAGGCAAGAACGCCTGCTGATACATAACTAAGCAGTCTGCCTTTTCTCCTTGACGCAAAAGAACAACGGTTACTCATGGCTGCTCTCCCGTTTGCTGCCGCTCAAGAGCGGCTTGCATCTATGGTCTTAGGAACCGCGCAGGGGAGCTGAGCCGAAGCTTGTACGTGGTTGTACGTGATGAGGGATTTGCAGGTCGTGCAGGATCCGCGATCGATTTCTTGGCTGGTCATGAGCGCCCCCGCGAAAATAATTCGCGCACGATGCGGACAATATCGCACACACGCAAATGTTCTCCACGAGCATTCCGGCACGATAAGTCTGAACCCCTCGCAATCTGCGGATCAATCAGCAGCATTGACCCACTAGCTACCGGAGCCACCTAAATTTTTATTTTTTATTTTTTTGAGTGGTCTCTCTGTTTCCTTGTGTGCCAATGCGGGCATGAAGAAAACCGCGACGTGGTGGTAAATATTTACTGGGACTTTTCGTCGGAGCGGACTCATAAAGGTATATAGAAAAGTACAAACAGTACCCGATCTGTATGTCCGCTTTGGGTCATAAGCGGACATATGCGGTGCAAAAAGAGACTGTCGCTTTACCCCAAAGCAGACATGTGCACCGCACAAGCAGCATGTCCGCCTTGTGCCAATAGCGGACATCGCTGACTAATTCGAACACCTCTGGTGCAACTGATTTTGCGAGCGGGCGGCGAGTGACTATCAGGGCCGCAGGTTAGCCTTTTTCTCACGCTCCATCTCGATCAGCATCATGCGCGCCTGAGTTACTGGCGAATTTGATGATCCCAATTGCGAAATTTTTTGCCGCCCATCTGGCGTAGTCACCGTAAGTAGACGCCGAAGGCCGAGATAAATACAGGAAATTTTCCTTCCCAACTCGTCCGAATAAAATGAAATTTCATTCTGCATAGGCGCCACCTTGAGAGCCAATGCGGCGGAAAGCCCTTAAGCGCCGATGAAAGCCGATGTCCGCTCTGGGTCAAAAGCAGACATGAAGTCTTGGATTTGCAATGTCTGCTATCAAAGCGGACATTCCCCGGATACCTCGTGATGTCTGTTTTGGCGGCATGTCCGCTTTGTGCCAGAACGACCAAGTCGGGAACCACAGTCACGATTTTGTTGAAGGGTTCGTCGCGTTGCCGGGTTAGGAGTTCGAGCTGAGCCTCCTGTTTAGCGATTCGTTGTGAAACCAGCTCTTCGTCAGCGGCACCGGAGAACGCAGCAGCTTGCTCAACTAGTTCGCGGATATTTTCCCTCAGGACCGCTATACGTCCTTCGATTTCAGCCAGGTTCGGTGACATTTCTGGCATGGGGACTCCACATGTAGCGCGTTTGTTGGTGGGCGTTCGCTTGCGTGAACTTTGCGGCGGATTTCGACTAGCGTTGTTAGATAGGCCGGATCTTTCCGGACAAGCCCGTCACGTGCGTTTCAAGGCGGTACGACGCCCGAGTACAACATGACCGCGATCGAGCTGGCTAAACAGCTTCCCCGGAAACTTAACGCGTTTCGCCGTCGGCTCACGCCGTCCATCATCGGAGCGACACAAAATCGACGGGACGGCATTTCTGGAACTTTTGTTCTTTTCAGCCACTTCTAAACTTTTGCTCACAGCTCATGTTGTACCCATTTTGGGCCCGTTTGTGATCGCAAGCCGACACTATTGTCGGCCTTTTAGCTCCGCCATGACTTTTCCCCAACTCGTTTCAGAATCGAGTGTAATGGCCTTGCTCTTGGCAACTTTCTCGATGCAATCAGGGCAGGCAAATTCCAGTCTAAGCGGAGCTAATTGCTCGACGGCCGGCGAAATGATTTTTCCAATTTCTCGGCCGCATTTTTGCATTTCATGCCAAGCGGGAAAGACATCAAACACCTCTTCAGGTCGTTACCTTGATTTCACAATCAATTTTCCAGCAAGGCTACGGTCCCTAGCCCGCCGTCTGCACAGATACTGACGATCGCCCGACTTCCCTTGGGCATGCCAGCAAGTTCCTTGACGGCCTGGCTCAAGATTCGTGCACCGGTGGCAGCGAAGGGATGACCGAGCGCGACACTACCGCCGTTGGGGTTCATTCGGTCACGTGGAAACGCGCCGAAGGTATGCTCCACTCCGGCCTTTTTCCGCACAAAGTCTTTATCTTCCAATCCTTTGATATGGCACAACACCTGTGCGGAAAACGCTTCATGGATCTCCCACAAAGTGATGTCGTCGAACTTTAGTTTTCGCCTCGCGAGGATGCGCGGAATCGCAGATACGGGCGCCATCAAAAGCCCTTCGGTGAAAATATCGACTGCGGCCATTTCAAAATCGACAAGGCGGACTCGCGACGTTGCTGGAGGCAACCGACTTATGCCTTCTTCGGTCGCGACCCAGATTGCGGCTGCGCCATCGGTCAGCGGCGAGCTGTTGCCGGCCGTTAGCGTACCTTTCCCGCTTGTCCGGTCGAATACAGGTTTGAGCTTGCTGAGCTTGTCGAGCGAGGTATCGCGACGGGGAAAGTGATCGGTTGAAACCCCGTCAACTGGCACGATGAGGTCTGCAAAAAACCCGCGAGCCTGCGCGGCGACAGCGTCGCGGTGACTTTGCAGCGCCAGCTCATCTTGTTCAAGCCGGCCGATATTCCAGGTCTTTGCCATGTCTTCGGTATGCTCCCCCATACTGCGACCAGTGACCCGGTTCTTCACCTCGGGCACGAACAACCGAATGTCGGACGGGCGGAGTTTCCGAAGCGCGCTCAGTCGCTGCGAAAAGCTCCGCGCCTGTACCACCCGTCGCAGCCAATCCGAAAGGTTCTGCCCGAGCCCGATCTGTACACGCGTCATACTTTCCACGCCGCCAACAAGCGCCAGCGACCGGCCACCACTGCCCAATATGCCGGCCGCTTCGAAGACACCAACCATGCTGGTGCTACATTGCATGATCGTCGTAAAGGTCGGCACATGCGGGTCGAGCTTTGCCTCCAGCCACACTTCGCGTGCAAGGTTAGCGTAGGCAAGATTGCCGACGACTGCGCCCCAGATAGCGAAATCAATTTGACCGGTTGCAAGCGGCGCCATCGCACGTACCACCGGCACCGAAAGTGCCAAAGAATCGCGGTGAGCGAATGGGCCGTCGACGCCGACAAAGGGCGTGCGAAGACCGGCAGCCAACCAGATTGTTCTGTCGTCCATCACCACGCGCGGCTTCCTTTGAGCGAGCTGGCGCTATTCGAAGATGTTTAATCCAGCATTCCCCAAGGCCTCGGCCCCAACGGCGCAATCTGCTGCCCTAGCGCGCCAATCGGCCAGGCCGCCAGTCCCGCATAAACAGTAATGAACGTTCGCCTTCGCCTCCAACACTGTTAGTCGCGTCGGGCACGACATGGACTCCATCGAAAGCCGCGCCCCGGAGAGGCGCGGCTACTAGTCTTGCCCGATCTATCCGATCGCTTTCTTGACCCGCTCCTCCGTGCAATTGAGCCAGTCAGCCCGGGCATTCAGACAGGCCGGTGCAAGCCCCGAGGGTGAAGTTCGCCTTTTTCCTTCGCTGTGCCCGCAGCGATCTCCAGCGCCTCATCGGCGACTTCGAAGGCAAGCATCTCTTGTTCGATCTTCTCAAGTCCCATTGTAATGCTCGTCATGGCGTTGATCCTATTTGTGGCTGTCGTCCCAGTTGATACTAACACACCGGCAGAGAGGTTTATTCTCCGAAAGCGTGAATGTCAGCCATGGGTCATTAGCGGACATTTCTGAACGTCCGAGTACCTGGAGAGTTTGGTCACCTTCGGCCGATTTAGTCGTATTCATTGATAAATCCCCTGGGCCCAAAGGTTGCTAGAACTCTTCCGTGGTTTTGCTCCCGTCGACGCACATTCCATCGAATTTGACTGGTCGATGCTGCGCGGCAAGTTAGCGGGCGGTCTGGCCCCGTAGATCCGCTACGTCCTTTGCCGTGAGCTTGGACGCGGCAGCTGCCAAACCGACCGGTAACGTAGTTGGCGACCGCCGCGATCTCCGTATCCGTATAAGTACTGCCAAATGCCGGCATCGACATCGCGCCGGGCGTAAAGCGTCGCGTGCCCGAAATGACGATCTGCGCGACATTGGTCGCGCTCGGATCATTGACCGCGCGGCTGCCCGAAATCGTGGCGAAGGGCGAGAGCGCGCTTACGCCAGTCCAGCTATGGCAACTGACGCAGGCCTGCGCGAACACCTTGCGGCCGAGCGCATCAGCGACTGCGCCGCCTTCTTTCGGCGATGCGGGCGCCGGCGGCGCAATCGTTGCCGGCTCGGATGAGGCAACCGCCGGAATGCTCCGCAGATAAGTCACGAGCGCCCGGATATCCGCCGGATCCATCTGGCTGAAGCTGTGGTCGACCGCCTCGCCCATAGGCCCGGACGCCGTGCCGCGGCCCATGGCGTGACCTTTGGCGAGATAGGCGAAGACCTCCTCGTCGCTCCATGAGCCGATGCCCGTGCCTTTGTCGGAGGTGATGTCATAGGCGCGCCAACCGGCAGCGACGGCGCCGCCGAATTTCCGGCGGTTGTCCAGCGCAAAGGCGAGATTGCGAGGAGTGTGGCAGTCGCCGCAATGCGCTAGCGCTTCAGCGATATAGGCGCCCCTGTTCCACTCGGCGCTCTTTGCGGTATTCGGCGCAAAGCGCGTGTTGGGATTGAACGCCAATGACCAGAAGATCATCGACCAACGCTGGTTAAAGGGAAACTGCAGCGTGTCGCGTTGGTTCTGCCTCGGCACGGCGGGCAGGCTGAGAAGGTAGGCCTTGATCGCCAGAACGTCGGCGTCGGTCATGAAGGTGTATGATGTGTAGGGCATGGCCGGATAAAGCCGCGCGCCGTCCTTGCGGATACCGCGCTGTACGGCGTCGAGGAAATCCTGATCGCTGTAATTGCCGATCCCGGTGTCCTTGTCCGCGGTGATGTTGGTCGAATAGAGCGTGCCGAACGGCAGCGGGAAAGCGAGACCACCGGCATAGTCCGCACCACCCGGCGCGGTGTGACAGACCATGCAGTCGGCAGCCTTGGCGAGATATTCGCCACGTTTGACGATGTCGGCCTTGGCGAGATCGGCCGGAACGCCGGTCGGATTGGCTTCATGATAGTCGGCAAGCGCAACTGTCGAGCCGCCAGCAAACGCGAGCGGTCCGCGGGCGAAGGTGCGCCATGCAAAGACGCCGATGGCAACGATGATGAGCGGCTACAACAACAATGGCGGCACGGCGCATGGCGGTTACGCCTTCTTCACGGCAATGGCGGCGCGATCGATTGGCAGACGGCGCAGGGGCACGCCGGTTGCCGCATAGATCGCGTTGCGCAAGGCGGGCGGGCCGGCGGTAGCGCCTGTCTCGCCGATGCCGCCGGGATGTTCAGCCGCTCTTGATCACGTGGACGTCGATCGGCGGCGTCTCGTCGATGCGCAGCATGCGGTAGTCGTTGAAATTCGACTGCTGCACGCGGCCTTTCTCGATTGTGACCTCGCCCCATAGCGCCGCGGTCAGGCCGAAGATCAGCCCGCCCTGGAGCTGCGCCATGATGGTGTCGGGATTGACGGCGATGCCGGTATCGACCGCGCAGGTGACGCGCCGCAGATGCACGCCACCGACATCATCGACTTCGGCCTCGACTACAGTGGCAATGAAGCTGCCGAAGGATGGCTGCGCGCACACGCCGCGTCCGACTCGCGCCGGCAGCGGCGAGCCCCAGCCGGATTTTCGGCGACCAGCTTGAGCGCGGCTTTCAGCCGCGGCGTGCCGTCGAGCATGCCGAGGCGGAAGGCGACCGGGTCCATGTTCGCCTTGCGCGCGAGCTCGTCCATGAAGCTCTCGATCGCGAACACATTGTTGTTCGGTCCGACGCCGCGCCAGAAGCCGGTCGTCACCCCTGGCGGTTCGGCGCGCACATATTCGACGCGCTTGTTCGGGATGTCGTAGGGCATGTCGACGGCGCTATCGACGGCGTCGCCGTCGATGCCGTTCTGGAACGCAGGCGGCAACCAACGCGCGAGCATCGGACGAGCCGGTGACCTTGTATTTCCAGGCGACGATCTTTGCCGTTCGACAGGGAAGCCGAAATCGTGTCGCGATAAACCGGCCGGTAGACATCGTGCTGCATGTCCTCTTCGCGCGTCCACACGACCTTGATCGGAGTCGAAACCTCTTTGGCGATGCGCACTGCGCTCGCGACCATGTCCGGCTCGAGCCGGCGGCCGAAGCCGCCGCCGAGGTAGTGGTTGTTGACCGTCACCTTGTCGATCGGGAGACCCGCGGCCTTGGCCGCATATTCTTGGGACCTGCTCTGCACTTGCGTGCCGGTCCAGATCTCGCAGGCGCCCGGCGTCAGACGCACGGTACAGTTCATCGGTTCCATGGTGGCATGGGCGAGAAACGGCAGCTCGTAATCGGCATCGAAGCGTTCGCCCTGCGTGAGACCCTTCTCAACGTCGCCTTCGGATTTGGCGACGACACCGTCCTTCTTGCTCGCCGCGCGCAGGTCGTTCCAGATGTCGGCGGAATTGATCTTGGCGTTCGGCCCTTCGTCCCAAGTCACTTTCAGCGCGTCGAGCCCCTGCCAGGCGGCCCACATATGGTCGCCGACGACGGCGACGAGATCATCGAGCACGACGACCTGCGCGCACGCCAGGCACTTTTTCGCGGCACTGTCGTCGACATGCTTCACCTTGCCGCCGAGCACCGGACACTGGGCAAGCGTGGCGAACTTCATGTCCGGCACCATGGCGTCGATGCCGTAGATGGTCTTGCCGTCGGATTTGTCAGGCGTGTCGTGACGTTTCAGCGGCTTGCCGATCAGCGTGAAATGCCTTCGGATCCTTGAGCTTCGGCTTGTCCGGCACCGGCAGCTTGGCGGCGGCATCGGCGAGCTCGCCGTATGTGAGCGTGCGATTGCTTGCGGCATGGGTGATCGTTACCATTTGAAGCGCTGCAGCTTGCCGCATCGACCTGCCACTGTGCCGCTGCGGCTGTAATCAGCATGGCGCGCGCCGCGGCGCCCGCCTCGCGCAGCTTGTCCCAGAACGAGCGGATCGAGTTGGAATTGCCGGTGACCTGAATGCCGAAAAGCGGATTGGCGTAGAGCTTGTCGCTCGCCGGCGCATGCTTGATCACGACCTGCGCGAAGTCGGCGTCCAGTTCCTCGGCGAGGATCATGGCGATCGCGGTGTAGACGCCCTGCCCCATCTCGGCCTGCGGTATCACCAGCGTGGTCTTGCCGGCATTGTCGATGCGGATGAACGCATTCGGCGCGAACTGGCCGTCGGGATGGTCGGGCGGCTGTTCCGGCTCGTTGACGGGCGCTGCGCGCAGCGGCCACTGAAAGGCCAGCACAAGGCCGCCGGCAAGGCCGCTTTGCAGGACAACCCGACGCGAAAAGGCGGCGCGCGTTGACGTCATGACGGCCTCCTCACGCCATCACCCGCGGCGCTCTTGATGGCTTCGCGGATGCGCACATAGGTGCCGCAGCGACAGATATTGCCCGCCATCGCCGCGTTGATGTCGGCATCGTCGGGATGCGGATTCTTGGCGAGTAAGGCCGCCGCCGACATGATCTGCCCCGACTGGCAGTAGCCGCATTGAATCACTTCGAGATCAAGCCAGGCCTTTTGCACCTTGGCGCCGGCCTCGGTCGTGCCGATGCCCTCAATAGTGGTGACGGCGCGGCCGCCAACCGCTCCGACCGGCAGAAGACACGAGCGCACCGGGTTGCCGTCGATATGCACGGTGCAGGCGCCACACTGGGCGATGCCGCACCCGTATTTGGTGCCAGTCATACCAAGCAGATCGCGCAGCACCCACAGGAGCGGGGTGGCATCATCGACATCGACGTCGTGTGACGCAGCGTTGACTTTGATCGTAAAGGCCATGGTGAGCTCCTTTTTAGCCCCGAGCAGTTTCTGGGGCTCAGGTCGTCGTAGGCCGGAAGCCATCTCGCTTCTGTGACACCATTCGCCCAGCCCAGGTCGATGCGCCGGCGCTTCCCTCTTAAAAGGCAATAGTCGGCATTCTACGCTCAACACTGCGTTTGTGTTGGCGCCAAATAAGCCTTCCTGCGCAAAGTCCGCGAATTGCATTGCGCGCAGAACAGGCATGCAAGAGTATAGAAGGTCTCATCGGGACAGCCCGTGATTGTCTTGCAGAGCCAATCACACGAAGGAGGCGCGGAATTACTTTATGTAATCCCGTACGCTCGATTTTGGCCCAGACCGCATCTCCAATTAACCGTGCGCAGTATTTGAATACCAGCGCGCACGAGTTCAAATCAAAAGGAAGTGCACCATGGCAATACAAACATGATGCACCTCAAGCTGCAGTCCGCCGTCCGCGTGGCCGGCTTGCTATCCGTTTTGGTTGGGGCCGGTCTGTTCGCCGGAGCGATCTGATGTTCCGGGCGAATTTATCTCTCTAGTCGCCGAAGTGGCGAAAAATATTCCGTACTTCAGTCCGATCGTTAGACACCAGGCCGCCCACTAGCGATCAACGGTCGCGACTGCAAGTGCCCGGGTGCTATTTAGCGCGAATAACGGACGATAGTTGCGGACGTCCTCAGTGTTGAGGATGGCCATGGTCCGATTATCAAGGACCAGCCACTTTCGTTCGGAGCGAACCGCCAAGACTGCATGTTCTATCAGCCGCTTGTCATCTCGCACGATCACAACCCTGAGATCGTCGGCGTCCACTCCCAGTTCGCGAAGCGCGACGTATTTTACGATCGCATAGTCCTCGCAATCGCCGGCTCCACTGCCGAGCGTTTGAAGCGGTGATGCCCAATAATCGGCATCACCATATTGAGCCCAATCGCTTGCTGGCTTGATAGTCATGTTGACCGCTCGATTGAGCCATCCCAGCCTGGCGCGCCCCTCGTGTTTTCGGCCAAGTTTTACGATCGACAAAAAGCGGCGCGCGGCGTGCGAGCACGTGCTTTCGTTTGAGTGGCAGGCCGCGATCGTCTTCTCGTCGGCAAAAATGCGGGACTGAAGCTCGCGCCATTTCGCTGAAATCTCTCCAGTTGGAACGAGCGTCACCGGTAAATCAAACGGCTCCGCCGACGGCAATAGCGCGATGGGGTAGAAAATTTGGAGGCAGAATATCGGGAGTGAGCAATGCGAGCTGCGAGCGCGCAAAATGGCCCGATGGGGCAGCGCGTCCGGCATCCAGCTCGTGGCTGAGAATAGGTTCGGCTCAACTGCCGAGGCGGACCGACTTGTCGGATGCATATCCGCGAAGGCAGCGCTGCAGCAAAACGCCGACCAAGCAGAAGTAGCGTCCGCGCGTTACTCATGACGCCATTTTTGCGGCAAAGCAATTAAATGCCCATTAACTACATATGGCCTCCGCTACGGAAAGTGCTGCATGGTTAATATAGCGCTACGACCTAGGCTACTTCCGCTTGCGCGTCAGTCTTGGCGGTCAATGCGTTAGCACGATGAAATCCGTATCTCTGCCGGTCTCATGGCTGATGCCGTAGTCCGATATGATGAGCGACGAGCCAGGCGTCAGCAATTCAGAAATTCGATCAACCGCATCTTGCGGTATTTCGATGCGCTCCAGGACGGCGTTCGCTTTGTCCGGCGATGACCGGTTCCTTTGCGCAACTTTGGCGAATTCCCTGGATTGAGAGAAGACTTCTCCGGGATCGACACGACGGTCCACCGAATCGCCGCGCCCTCGTTCTGAAATTCCATTGCGCTAAAAACGTGCGTTCCCATCGGCTCCGCTGGATTTTGGATCTTGATCGGGACATCAAAGAGGGGCGTGAAGCCCTGTCGCACGAAGAGCTTGCTCAACTGGCGACTCACAAAAACAGAGATTGGCACCACCTTTTGAGCCTGCGCTCCCGCGGAAGCCGGGTCTGCGGATTTTGGCGCTCCTGCGTCTCAGCAGTTGGATATTGGCGTCGCATGCGTTGTCGCGGCCTGTAACACTGTCATCACTCGCGAGCGTCTGGCAGTGCCGAGATTCCGGCGAAGCGGACGCAACTTTTGGCTTCGGCACAAAGAGTTGCGGGTTGGTTATCTCGACAGGCCGAATATCCTCGTGCGCGATAATCACGCGCGTGCCGCGCTTCGTGAGATGCCAGAGTCGAATGGCAAAGTCATTTGTCAAGCGGATGCAGCCATGTGACGCCGGATAGCCAGGCAAGTCACCCGCATGCAGCGCTATCCCTGACCAGGTGATGCGCTGCATGTAGGGCATGGGCGCAGCGCTATAAATATTTGAGACGGTGCCATCTTTGCTTTGCTGATCACGCTGAAGACGCCGAGAGGCGTTGGATGACCCTCGACGCCCGTCGATACCGAAGAGCGTGCGATCAGTGCCCCGTTGTCATAAAGCGAGATCCGCTGATCCGCGATCGAGATGATGATCTGGAGCGGACCCTTCGGAGCGTCTTGAAGTTGAGACTTCTTGGTTAAATCAGATTTTGTGTGCTTGTGTTGGTGCTTGTGCCTGAATTGGTAATCATCCCATCAAAATCTGTATTGGGGCCAAAACAGGGACCGGGCATGAGATGGCGTCCATGCCGAAAGCATGCAAATGGCAAGTGCCGCCAGTAGTAGCGAGCGAATAAATCTCATCATTCGTCTTCACGGGCGTTACTGCAGGTGACCCCTCTCCTCGTACGCCAAAATCGCGATCGGGCGAAGTAGTTTGCTACCTTCGGCAAAGGCGACTCCCACCATCCGACCGAGACACTCGTCTGGTAAATTGCCAAGCGCCACAAAAAACTCGGGAGCTGACCGATTGCGCTCGCCTATAACGATGGGTCCCAAGGAGGCATCGTCGCGAGGCTGGACGTCAAATCAGAGAGTCTTTACCTGGCCGTCGGCGTTGCCATCTTCGTCGATGTCCACGCTCGACCACGCACCGGATTGCACAAGGAACTCTAACATTGGCGTTTTCGGGCGACGCGGTTGTCGGATTTGCAATTTTGACGGTCGATCGACCCACCGCCTCCGCCGTCGGCTTTGCTGAACGACCGGCGTTGGGCGGATCGCGAAGCGGCGCTGGTCGAAAATCTTTCTGGTTCCGGCTTCTTGTCGACTTCTCCCGCTCCCCACGCGCCGATGCTGGATACGCTTGGGGTTCTGCAAGTTCGTATCGACGTCGAGGCCGTTCGCGCATTTGCCGGGTGGCCCGAACCAGCGGCGGTCAACCTGGTTCTGAAACAGATGCCATTGTCCGCTGTTATAGAAATCGACGGTTTGTTCGTGTGACCGCGATGCGCTGATATCCAGTTGTAAGCCACGAGCTTTTCCTGGCGGAGGATGCGGTTGACCAACCCGTTCCCGTAAATCCCGATCGCATAACGGCTGCCGACCGTCTGGCCGATGACACGAAAGTACTCGAGAACAGAGTCGACTGAGGCGCGATCTCACATTGAAGTCGACACCGAAATAGATTGCCGATCCTTCCGGGCTGCCCGACCAGCTTGGCCTGATCGAGCGCGGCCTTTGCATCGGCGGCGGCTTCCGCATTTGCTGAACCGGTATCTTCCAATCCCTTTAGAAATTTCTCGGGAAGGTTATTTCGATACTGGTAGAGAGACACGATCGAAAGGCCGTTTCCGTATCAGATATGGTCGGCTCGCGCACGCCGTCGATCATGTTGCCATCGGACGCCATGATCTTCTCGCGCAGACCCGGCTGCGGCTTCCGCGCGAAAAACCGCACGACAACCTTCACATTCTGGGCAGCCAGCTTCGACGCGACTTTTGCTGCATTATGCGGAGTATCGATAATGGCGATGCTTGCCGGATCGTTGGGCTGCCCAATCGCCGAAGTTGCCCGGCACCAAGGCGCTGGCAAGCAGACCCTGTGGTGAATGTTCGTCGTCGATACGATCGACATTGGCCCCCTGAAGAGCTGTTGCCCGCTCACTCAGCCTTTTGCTGCGCTTTGATCTCGTCGAATTTGGCCAGCGCGCGATCGAATATATCATTGAAGAGCCACATCAGAATCCAGAATTTCGCGCATGGTTGCGGATGTTTTCGCTCTGTCAGCCTTGCCGAAGGCAAACATGCTGTTGTTGCGCAAGTATCCCATGATTCGCGGCTCGGAAATCCTGTAATTAAGCAGGTTGCCTGAATTGAGCGCGGCTTTGGCCGGACTGGGAATGATCTGGATAAGCTCGAAAAATCTCATTTGATCGATCGGGTTCGGCAAGGCTTTCATGATCGCCGGTATTTTCGGGAAAAGATCGGCGTGCGCGTTCATGAGGCCGTTTCTCACGGCGGTCCAGTGATTGTATCGCTGATCTGAATTGCCGACCCGCGCTTCTTCCTTGTCGTCGCGCGCGTTCAGTTTGGGATCGAGGGCTGCGACGGACTTCTTGATGGCCTCCCATTTCTTCTGACCGATTTTGTCCTCGGACACCCCTGTCTGAAAGCTTCCCTTGTACGCGTTCGAGCGCGCATTGCCGATGTTCTGATTGCCGTCTGTCTCGGCAAAGAAGACGGCCAGACTGATACGGCCTGCGACTTCGGCATGCGCCGCATCGAGGCCCTTGACCCGCGCAATTGCGGTGCCCAGGTCGACAACGTCTTTGAACGGCGTATCGGATTTCTGCGCATTGGCGGGCGGCGCCTGCATGATGCCGTTAAGATTCTTATACTCGTCGATAAGCGCCTCGTTGTCGGCATCGAAATATGCCGGAGGAATTTTGTATTTATTGGGCCTCCCGATTCTGGACGGCAGTCACGTCGGTAAGGTCTTTGTACGCGCCCATCATGGCGACGCGGGCAAGATAGAGCTCTTGTCCCGGTTTATCGGGCAGCTTTTGATTTCGCATTGATCTGTGCGCGCCGCTCTCTCAGGATCGACCTGAAGTCCTGCACTGTTTTGTTGTAGGCATTGAGCGCATCCGACTGTGATGCCGTGAGCGCCGCGGGCTGGCCCAACGCGAAGGAAATGAAACTGAGATTGCCGATGTTGACCGGGAGCCCGACCAGATACGCGAGGCCGCAAAGCCCGATTACCACCGAGATACGGGGATAGTTCACAAGACGCACAAGCCCTCCCACTGGCAAAATACGAAAGACGAAGACTAATGCCCCTCAATTTTAGATCAAGGGATCG
>ERZ1370068.5141-contig-4177_pt1 | contig 20243 bp, 26 predicted proteins | sample MGYA00561227_ERZ1370068 | MGnify/ENA primary metagenome ERZ1370068 (study PRJEB38410, sample SAMEA6850437) | metagenome | study: Metagenomic assessment of the ecological functions of the soil: analysis of the soil microbiota associated with the... | reverse complement strand
GTACTTCGTTCAGTTGCATTATTTGCTCGTCTCTGTGGATGACGACTTGAAGCACCGGTTTTTGCGGCGTTCGCAGATTGAATTGCGAACGGGCGACAGCTGCCCAAGGTGAGTGCAACTGCGGCGGCGAGCGTGCGGAATGCGAATCATGAATGAACTCCTATGCTGGTTCTGGCGGCTGATATCTGAAGAGCGCGGCCTCGGCGCCGTGCAAGGCGTCCTCCGTGGTCGAGAGCGAGAAACGTGCCACCGCTGCCGCAGCCAAATGTTCACGCATTCGCGTTGGCTCTGGGCTGTCTCGGTTGAAGTGCCTGGCGTGCCGGCCCGCAGTGCCGACTCAAGGTCACGATGACGCCCCAAGTACGCGCGCGGCGCGCGAAGCGCAAGGGTCACGCCGTCGGCGGATTGATGCGAGGCGACGCGGCGCTGCTCAAGGTCGCTTGCCGCCAGAGTATTGCGGCTGCACGTGGCGTTTGTGAACGAGCCGGAAGCGTCTTCGGAGCGCAACGCCGAGTGTTTGGGCTAGTATTTTCACTACAGCGTATTGAAGACCTTGCATCTGTCGTAGCATCGGTCGTGCCGACTGGACCGCTTCGCATCGTATCCTGCGAAGTCGGACAACGTTCCCCCGAGCGAAGTCGTGCCACTGAACCGACCCGCGAGTTCGGCGTCGGCTCGCCGCCGCGTGTCGGGGGATGGGCTCGCCGAGTGCGCGCAGTGTGCGGCGACGGCGACCGACCATTTTGCGCCGCATGACGCTCGCGAGCAATCGCGATCCTCGCGCTCGCCGGCTGCGCGATTCGGCCGGTAACGCCCAGGCTGACACACTTCGTACCAGGGCGGCGGCTATCGCTGGAACCGCGCGCTCGTGGTCCCGGATAACGATCCGCACACGCTCCTGGTCCTGACGTTCTCCGGTGGCGGCACCGCGCCGCGGCCTTTCCTTCGGTGTGCTCGAGGAGCTGCGCCGCACGGCTATCACCACAGCGGGCGGCACGCACCCGCACTCGCCGAGGTCGATCTCATCACCGGGACTTCCGGCGGCAGCTTCCTACCGCGCTCGCCTATGCGCTCTACGGCGAACGCCTGTTCGGCATCTGCGAGGACGCGTTCCTGAAGCGCGACGTCGAAGGGGCGTTGTTGGCGCGCCTGTTCAATCCCGCTCACATGGCCGCAATTGCTGTCGCAGGGCTTCCGGGCGCTCAGAGCTTGCTGCCAGTACTACGACGAGATCCTGTTTCACGGCGCGACGTATCGCGATCTCCTCAAGCAATCGACGCCAGATCGCAATCGTCGGGGCGACCGACGTCACGACCGGCCAACGCGTCGATTTTTCGCAAGCGGAGTTCGACGTGATGTGCAGCGACCTGACCGAATTCCGGCTCTCGCGCGCGGCCGCGGCATTACGTCCGCGGTGCCCGTCGTCCTCTCGCCCGTGACGCTCGACAACCACGGTGGAACGTGCGGCTTTCACCCTCCGGCCTGGATCACCGAGTCGTTGAAATCCCCGGACAATCTAGCACATGGGCAACCGGTTTGATCTGCGGATCGAAAAGATGGTTGCTTCTGGGTGACAGCCACAGAGCGTCCGGCCATATCATCTCGTGGACGGTGGCCTCGCCGACAATCCTCGCGCTGCTCGACTTCGTCGACGTCCCGCAGGAGGCGATGGCCAATCAGGACACTCGCGCCGCGATGGACATCGGCCGGCTCCGGCGCATCGCCGGTCATCATCGTCAACGCGCGCTCGGCATAGAGTTTCGGTTTCGACAAGGTTCCGGCGGGGCCGGGGCCATTGCGTTGCTGGCACAGTCGGTGAGCGTGCCGATGGATCGCTCTCTACCGCCTCGATCGCCGCGCTCCAGGACATGATCCTGGAACGGACACTGCGCCAACAACTCGACGCGGACGCTGCGCGTCTGGGGCAGGGCGCCAAACCTTACAGCGACAGCTGGCCAGCGATCGAGTTCCACGGTCGTCGGCGTGAGCTTCGAACGCCGTCGCGGATCCGGCGGGCGTGCGCGTCCTATCTGCAGAATCACCTGCCGACCTCATGGTCGCCCTGTCCGAAGAGGCGGTCGACCGCCTGCGCTGAGTGGTGCGCGCAGGTGTTTGCGACTCGCCGGCCGTTCCAGCAAATTTGTGGAGAGCCTGAAGGAGCAGCGATGAGCGTACCGGCCGATACCGGCCTCGGCGCCTATACGGCAAGGTAGACGGCGAGCACGACGCCGAGAGTGCCTGGCGAGGGCAGCGCCAGGCCGACCGGATACGCGGGGTATGTGCGTGCGGGGCACATCTTCCGGAGGCAACGTCGACGCGTGGGGCACGGTGCTGGATCGCGCGCCCAGGATCACAATGCACGCCACCCCTACGAGGACAAGCGCGCGATGCCGACTACGCGTTGGAGAGAGAGGAGTCGATTGGCTGGGGCACCGCTTGCGCGTTCCGCACCTGCGCCCTGCACCACTAGAAGGCGCAGAAGAGACCGAAGCGCGCCACGACGAAGCCGAACGCGCCATGCACCGTGAGGCCGGTGCGGACCAGGCAAGCAGTGTGCGCTCGGCGGCAGAAGAAGACGCGCGGATCGCTCAGCATGGCAGCAAACTGTGGGTCATCGAAAGCCGCCGCCAGCGTGGCGCATAGTTCTCAGATTCTCACACGGGTCGCTGTGCACTCATCGTTTCCGCGCTCTCATGTCGCCCCGCGCCGGCGTGGGCTACCGCCCGTCGGCCAGATACCATCGGCACAGGGCGCGGTTGCCTTGGGCTTGCGCGAGCGCCTCTGCGGCATCTGTCCGCAAAAGCGTCGCGCAGCAGGCCCCATCCACTCCATCGTGGCGTCATCCGATCGCGACTATCCGCGTGCGTGGTTCCCGGCCGTTCCGTTCAAATACACCTTCGATGTCCACTCCGCTTGCCGCGACAACCTGGAGGATGACCCGTCAGGTCCCGGTTCTTCGGCGGTATGAACCACGCCGCTTTGCATCGGTAAGTAACCCGCAGCCGGGAGCTTGCGCGCCGCTTCCCGCAAGCGCTTCCGGCGAAAGAGGCTCGCGTCCGTTACGTAGCTCCGCGTCCCTGGCGAAGCTACCTGCGTGTGATCGTTCCGGTGGCGCGAATGTGATGCCCACAGCCGGGGTGAGCCTGATCGGGCAGATGATCAGGCCGACGCGACGCGCGCCTGGATGGAGCCGCAGCGCCACCTCGATCGTCTTCTCGGGCTGAAGCTCGACCGGTACGCCAGATCACATCGCGCGGCAGCTCCATGCCGGCGAGGTCTTGCATGCTCATCGCTACGTGCACGACCGGAACGCCGGGAAGAAACTGATCCCGTCGCTGCAGCAGAAATTTCAGCGCCGGACTGCGGACGGCCACGATCGCATCAATCCTGCGTCCCGCGCGTACTTCTTGCGCAGGAACGCAACGAGATCATCCTCATAACCCGCTGGACGTGGTCGGTCCAGATCAAGAAATCGCGTTGAACAGCTCGACCTCGGGTCCGTATTCGGCCCGCAGCACACTGATCGAGCGTCTCGTCGATGACGGCGAGGCCGGGCAGCAGGCGGTTGTCCGAATAGAGGACGAGCACGTTTCGGGGCGGCTCTGCGGCGAGCGCCAGCGTGCCGGCAAGTGCCAGGATCGACTCCCGCCAGCCACCGGGGCGACGCCGCGGCGCGAGGACGAAGTGCGCGGCGGACAGCTGGAAATGGATGGTTGTCTCATGAACGAGGCCGGCGCGCCGCAGCGCGCTGGCGCTCATCGCGGAGCGTCTGCTAATGGCAGAACCCTACGCGCGTGGATGCCTGGCGCCGTACGCCCGCGGGGAACGATCTATCCGCCGTGGTGCGACCCTGAGCAAACGCGCCTCCGATTTCGTGGGTTGGCATCTCCGCGCTTCGCTCAACACCGATTGCGCAACGTCGCCCCAGCCAAACTGGCGGACTGAACTCGCTGGGCGGGCCGGCTGTTAAGGTCAGACAACGAACCGACGAGCGAAAGCTTTTACATTACGCGATGAGAGTCTGGCGGCCATGTCTGACGATATCATCCGCGACCTTGTTTTGGCCTGGGGCGAGGAGCATGTGGCCGCGGCCGAGCTGCGCGGCCGTTAGCTGGGCGTTAGCTGGAGCGACCTTCGTGGATTGGTGGCCAAGGGGCGGAAGGAATTGAACCACCGACACAAGGGATTTTCGAGGGCGCCGCTACTTAGCAATGGTGCATCTCCAAGTCAAGCTCTTGCAACACACGCCAATTTTCAAGAGCAGCCTGGTACAAAGTTTAGACGAGCACCGAAGGCAAGAACAGTTACGATAACTACGCTCGCCATCGCAGAATCAAATCGGCGACCCCAGAGTCTTATGAGGTCTGCGTTGAAATAAACCGGTCATGAGAATGTGACGACACCGATCCGGCGGCCACACCACGATTTCGCCAGCTTTAGGCCGCGACAATCTCGACATCCATGCCGAGGCTTGGTCAGAAAACCGATAAGCCGTTCCTGAGTAGCCGCGGGAAATATGTCCGCGCAGCAGCGCGAAACTTTCGGCGATCGATGCTCAGCAACTCCGCCGGCCTTCGCTTGCGTCAGCTTATGCTCCCTAGATGATGCGGCCGATTTCGAACCACGATCCGTGCTGTGGCTTATTTCAATACAAGCCCCAGATCGGCATAGACGTTTCCGGAACGCTGACCGTAGTCGACCACCTTGGTGGATTTTCAGGTATCTTCAATCTCCTTTCCGACAGACGTGTGGCATCGACAAGCCGTCTGGTTAACTCATATCCGGCCTTGATGTTTTGATGCCTTGCTGACTTCTTCAAAACAATGCAGTACATAGACGGCTCATAGAAAAACGAACGGTATAAGCAGCACGGTAGTATCCGTCGCAGTTCTCGACGACTTCAGGACGCCTGCCACGGCGAAAACCGCGCAGCCACCTTCGCGCCGGGGTGCTAGCCGATTTGCATAAGTGCAGCGCGAAGCCAAACTCTCGCCGCACTGCACCCTCGGCATGGCCAGAAAGATCCTTGCGTGAACTGCCGACCCAGATCAGTGGCTTTCGTCGACCCTCATTCAGTGGTTAATATATGCCACTATTGGCATACTTGTCAAATCGTTGAGCGGACGGGCAGTGTCATCGTATTGGCGAATACCGTTAAAGAAGCCAGCATCGGCCACGGGCAATAGCCGACACTGGATTAGGAAAATCACACTTCCGATCAAGCAATGGGCGACTCGCGGCCGCCGTTTATCGACTGCATAGCTGGACCTTTTCTCGACGCTGACAGCGAGCCGCGATTCGGGAAAGATATTCATCGAAAGCTAGTTGGTTGGATCTATTGGGCGCACTAATGCTCGACGAAGTGACTTTGGACGTCATCGTCCACGAGGGTAGAAAGCGGTGGGCAAGTCTGATCAATCGTTACTTGGCATTGGTCAGGTCCATTCTGCTTCGGGCACGCGACGACTACTTCGGGAGTGGGATCGACAAGGCGCCGAAGGTGAAGCTCTTCAAAGGAACCTCCCGGGCAGCGAACGCTCGATTACCGCGGGCCAAGCAGAGGCGCTGCTGCGGAGAGCTGCCGATGCATCAGCGGGACGTCGTCCTCTTCGCGTTGGCCTACGGGCTGCGGCACGCGAATGTGGCTCGGACTCGGAATGGTCGCACGTCAACCTCGACGCGGGTCATGCGTGGGTCGGACGCAGGCGCAATCGAAGAATCGCAGGCCGATTGCCGCACCGCTCAACGCGACAGCATCGGGAGGTCTTGCGGCGCCAGATCCGGAAAGCATCCGCAGTTCGCGTGTTTACCGGCTTGCGAAGCCGCTGGACGAGGGCCAGCACACGCATGCGTTCGGAGAAGGCGCGGTGGCACGCGCCGGCATCGAGGACTTCCGCTGGCACGACCTGAGCCATCACGCTGGGCAATACCTGGCATCGCCAAGTCAGGAACGCCGACGCACGAGCTGCAGCGACGCCTGGGTGGCTGGCGGTCTTCGGTGATGGTCGAACGCTACGCACATCGCAGCGCCCGACCATCTGGCCAAGGCCGCTAACCGCATCGATCCGCTGCTCGGCGGTTACGATTTGGCTACGCTGGAGAAGGCTGAAGCGATCAGCAGAACGCCGCTAATCCCTTGTAATTAATTGGTGGCCAAGGGCGGAATTGACCACCGACACAAAAAGGATTTTCAAGTCCTCTGCCTCCTCTACCAACTGAGCTACTTGGCCAAGCCGTAGAATTATAGCAAGATTCAGCGCGTTCGCCGAACGGCTGCCGGTCGCTGCACGCGACTACGAGCGCGCTAGAAGAACGCCTGCAACTCGGCGAGCGTCTCGTCCGGCGCCTCCTCGGCGAGGAAATGGCCGGACGCCAGCGGCTTGCCCGTCACGTCACGCGCGACGCTGTTCCAGTCGGCGATCGGATCGAACAGCCGGTGCACGACGCCCTTCGTGCCCCAGAGCACGAGCAGCGGGCATTCGACCTTGCGCGTCGCGCATCCGCCGCGTCGTGCTCGAGATCGATCGTCGCCGCCGCGCGGTAGTCCTCGCAGGTCGCGTGGATCGTCGCCGGATCGCTGAAGCAGCGCTCGTATTCGGCGAGCGCGCGCGGATCGAAGATGCTCGATGCCGCGTCGACCCAGCCGCCGAGCTTCTTGTGCAGGTAGTAGATCGGATCGGCGCCGATCAGCCGTTCCGGCAGGTCGAACGGCTGGATCAGGAAGAACCAGTGGTAGTACGCGGTCGCGAACGCCTGGTCGGTCGCGCGCGTACATCGATCCGCGTCGGCGAGATGTCGAGCACGGCGAGCGCGCTCGACCGCATCGGGATGATCGAGGCACAGCCGATGCGCGACGCGCCGCCGCGATCGTGTCCGGCGAGCCGGAATCGCGCTGAAGCCGAGCGTGCGCATGACCTCGACCTGATCGAGCGCCATCGCGCGCTTCGAGTAGGTGACGTGCGCCGGCGCCGCCGTCGGGCTTCGCCGAAGTCGCCGTAGCCGCGCAGATCGCTGCAGACGACCGTGAAGCGCTGCGCCAGCCGCGGCGCGATGCGGTGCCACATCGCGTGCGTCTGCGGATAGCCGTGCAGGCAGCAGCAGCGGCGGACCGTCTCCTCCGATGACGCAGTTGATCTCGGCGCCGCGATGTCGCGATCCGGCGCTGCTCGAAGCCGGGGAAGAGTTCCGCCGATACGCTCGTCATTCCGCCGCCGAGCGATCGCTTCGCCCGCCACATCACGCCGCGCAGTCCCGCGACCGATCCCAGCCGATGCCGCGGCAGCCACGAGGTCCGCGTACGTCTTGTCGTCGATCGGCACGCCGTCGCGCGAGCCGCGCGGCGCGGTTTCGGCGCTCGACGTCGCCCGGCGCCAGCACGGGCTCGCCCGGCTTCGCTCGGCGGCGATGCCGTCACGAAGTCGACGAAGCGCCGCGCTTCGCGCGGCGACACCGCCCGTCGCGGCGCGTAGACGTCCGGCGCGATGTAGATCGACAGCATGTTGTTGCGCAGGATCGTGTCGTCGGGATCGGAGCTGCGGCCCGGTCGACACCGCGCCGGCGAGCAGGTCCGTCGACGATCGACAGACCCGAGCCCTTGTGCGCGCCGACGGTGAGCAGCGCGCCGCCCGCGTAGAAATCCTTCGGCTCGGTCGTCGGCGCGCCGTCGCTTGTCGATGATCCAGCCCTCCGGCACCTGCTCGCCCTTGTTGACGGCGACCATCAGCTTGCCTTCGGCGACCATCGACGTGGTCACGTCGAGGACCACCGGATCGCCGCCGGCGACGGGCACGCCGATCGAGATCGGGATTCGTCGAGAGCCGCCGGTCGCTGCCGCCGAACGGCGCGACGCGCAGCGCGCCCGACGTGTTGAGGAAGTGCAGCGACACCTGGCCCGCATCCGCCGCCATGTCCGCCCAATCGCCGACGCGGCCCAGGTGTCCGCAGTTGGTGAGGCCGATCATCGCGATGCCCGTCTGCGCCGCCTTGGCGATGCCGATGCGCTGCGGCGAACTCGCCGATCACCTGGCCGAAGCCGCGATGGCCGTCGATGATCGCGATCGTGTCGCTCTCGAACACGATCGATCGGCGACGTGTTCGGTTTGAGCGTGCCGTCGCGCACCCATTCGAGGTACTTCGCCGACGCGCAGCACGCCGTGCGAATCGTGGCCGACGAGGTTGGAGTCGACGAGCCGCCGCGCGATCGGTGGCGGCTTCATCGGGATGGCTTCCTGCGCCTCGCATGATCGCGGCGACGAAGTCGACGAGCTTTGTGCGTTGACGAGCTTCATCGCTTCCCCGTCTTATCGCGTCCCGCGATGCAGCGCGTGGCCGCGCCTGCGAGTGCGTTCGTGGCCATTATACGCAGCCGGTTCCGAGCGACCGTGACGCGGGTCAGCGGCGCGCGGGCATCGGCGCGTCCGCAGGCGCGTCATCCCGCGTCCTATTGCGCGCGGCGCGCCATCGCGCTATATTGGCGTCGAGGAGATCGGCATGCCTTTCCGATTCGAGCGTCGTCGCCGCGATCCGGCGCCGCAATTCGCGGCGGTGCGGGTTCCGTTTGTCGCGTCGCGGTGGCGCTCGTCGCTATCGTCGCGTCAGCGCTGTGCTGCCACTGTCGCCCGCCGCTCGCTGCGGAAGCGAGTCCACCGCCGGACGGAAAGCCGATTGCGGAGAGCGGAAGCGGCTTCGACGCCAGAGCGCTTCTTCCAGGCGATCGTGAAGGTGCAGACCCGCGCGGTGCCCGACGCCCGGAGCAGCGACGCTCGGCGCCGAGCGCGAGGGCACCGGCATCGTCATCGGCGACGACGGGCTCGTCCTCACGATCGGCTACCTGATCATCGAGGCCGATCAGGTGAGCCTCGTCGATCAGCAGGGCCGCACGCTGCCGGCGCGCGTCGTCGGCTACGATCACGTCACCGGACTGGGACTCGTGCGCGCCGTCGTGCCGCTCGAGGTCACGCCGCTGCGCTTCGGCGAATCGTCGAGCCTCGCCGAGCGCGATCCGGTGATGATCGTCAATCACGCCGGGCGCCTCCGACGTGACGCTCGCGTGGGTCGTGTCGAAGCGCGCGTTCACCGGCAACTGGGAATACCTGCTCGACGACCGCGATCTTCACGTCGCCGCCCGCGCTCAACTGGAGCGGCGCGGCGCTGATCAGCAAGGACATGAAGCTCGTCGGCGTCGGCTCGCTGATCGTGCGCGAGGCGTCCACCGTCGGCGAGACGGTGGTTCCCGGCAACATGTTCGTTCCGATCGATGCGCTGAAGCCGATCCTCGCCGACCTCGTCAAGACCGGACGGCCGCGCGGGCGCCGCGCGGCCGTGGCTCGGCGTCGCGGCCGACGAAGTGCAGGGGCGGCTCGTCGTCTCGCGCGTCTCGCCGGAGGGCCCGGAGATCTGGCCGGGATCAAGGTCGGCGACATCATCCTCGGCGTCGGCGGCGACGGCGTGCGCACGCAGGCGGAGTTCTACCGCAAGGTGTGGGGCCGCGGCCGCGCCGGAGCCGACATCCCGCTGCGCGTCCTCCAGGGCGTGGATGTCAAGGAGCTCGCGGTCCACTCGATCGATCGCATCGAGTACTTCCGCCCGCAGACCACGTACTGAGCGCGCATCGGTCGCGCGATGCCGTTTCCGGCGACCAGGCGTCGCCACGCGCCGCATCGTCGGCCGAATCGTCGGTAGAATGCGCGGGTTCCGTCGCCCCCTCGCGCCGCGCCGCGGCACGCCCTCTCCGATCCCGATGTTCCTCTACGCCGCAACCATATTCGTCAGCGCGTTCCTGCTGTTCCTCGTCCAGCCGATGATGGCGAAGCAGATCCTGCCGTGGTTCGGCGGCGTCGGCCGCGGTGTGGACCGACGTGCCTCGTGTTCTTCCAGGCGACGCTGCTCGCCGGCTACGCGTACTCCGATCTCGTCGTGCATCGGCTTCGCGCCGCGCGTGCAGGTCAGCGTGCACATCGCGCTGCTGGCTCGTGTCGCTCGCCGTGCTGCCGATCGTTCCAGGCGTGCACTGGAAGCCGACGGGCGTCGAGAATCCGTCGTGGCTGATCCTCGGCTGCTCGCGGCGACGATCGGCCTGCCGTACTTCCTGCTGTCGACGACGAGCCCGCTGGTGCAGGCGTGGCTCGCGCGCGCGCGTCCCGGCTCGAGCCCTACCGCCTGTTCGCGCTGTCGAACCTCGCGTCGATGCTGGCGCTCGTCGGCTACCCGTTCCTGCTCGAGCCCTGGGTGCCGACGCGAACGCAGGCGCTCGGCTGGTCGGTCGGCTACGTCGCTGTTCGTCGGCTCTTTGCGCCGCGGCGGCTGGGCGTCGCTGCAGCCGCAGTCGCACGGAGCGGAACCGCACGCCGCTGCGCAGACGCGACGGCGCCCGACGACCGGCGCAGCGGCGAGGCGCCGCCGACGCGTCGGCGCGGCAGCTGCTGTGGGCGACGCTCGCCGGCACGGCGTCGCTGCTGCTGCTCGCCGTGTCGAACCACATCACGCAGAACATCGCCGCCGTGCCGCTGCTGTGGATCGTGCCGCTTGCGCTCTACCTGCTCACGTTCATCCTGTGCTTCGACGGTCACGGCTGGTATCGCCGCGAGATGTTCCTCGCGATGTTCGCCGCCGGCGCGTTCGCGTGATGGCGTGGACGCTCGCCGACCCGAAGCTCACGCACGATCTCGCGATCCAGATCGGCGTGTTCTGCGTGCGGCCTGTTCCTCGCCTGCATGTTCTGCCACGGCGAGCTCGTGCGGCTGAAGCCGGCGCCGAAATACCTGACGCGGTTCTACCTGATGGTGTCGCTCGGCGGCGCAGCCGGGCTCCGCGCTGGTCGGGCATCGTCGCGCCGCTCGTGCTGCCGGCGCGACTTCGAGCTCGCGGGCGGCCTCGTCGTCGCCGCGCTGCTTCTTCTCTGGCAGGTGCGCCGCGAACACCTCGTCTTCGGCGTGCTCGCCGTCGCCGCGCTGGTCATGACGATCGGCTGCGCGCGTATGGGTCGATCAACGAGTTCTACGATCGCACGATCGTCGCGACGCGCAATTTCTACGGCGTGCTGCGCGTGCAGCTATTCGGCGCAGAGACGACTCGACTACCGCCGCTCGCTGATCCACGGCACGATCGTCCACGGCACGCAATACCTGGCGCCCGACCTGCGCGCGCAGCCGACGACCTACTACACGCAGACGTCCGGCATCGGCCGCCTGCTCGAAGTGCTGCATCCGAGCCTGACGCCGCTCAAGGTCGGCGTGATCGGCCTCGGCACCGGCACGCTCGCGACGCTACGGCGCGAAGGGCGATGTCTTCCGCTTCTACGACATCAATCCCGGCGTGATCCGCATCGCCGAGCGCGACTTCACGTTCCTGCAGGACAGCGACGCGACGATCGAGATCGTGCTCGGCGACGCGCGGCTGTCGCTCGAGCGCGAGCCGAACGCAGAATTTCGACGTTCTCGCGATCGACGCGTTCTCGAGCGACGCGATCCCGGTGCACCTCATCACGTCGCGAGGCGCTCGCGATCTACCGGCGGCACATGAAGCCCGGCGGCGTCATCGCGTTCCACGTCACCAACCGCTTCCTGAACCTCGTCCCGGTCGTCGAAGGCGCTGGCGCGCGCGCACGGCCTGCACGTGATCCAGATCGCCGACGACGCCGCGACGCGCCCGCGAGCAGCAGCGACTGGGTGCTGCTTTCCGACCGCCGCCGAGTCGCTCGACAAGCCCGAGCTGACCGAAGCCGCGACGCGAGATCGAGGTGCGCACGGACTGGCGGCTGTGGACCGACGACTTCAACAACCTCGTGCAGGTGCTGAAGTAGCGACGCGCGGCGCTACAATGGCCGCGTGCCTGCGTCCGCGTCCCGTCCGCCTCCGGCCGCGATCCCGCGCCGTACCGCGCGCTCGTCCACCCGCCGGGCGCGCGCTACATCGAGGCGATCGACCAGCGGGCGCTGCCGCACGCCGTCGTAACGGCGCGCATCGCACGACGCCGACGCGGCGGCGCTCGCGATCCGCAAGATGTGGGTGCGCGGCGCGCCGTTGATCGGCGCGGTCGGCGCCTACGGCCTCGCGCTCGCGCTCGATCGCGACGCCGTCCGACGCGGCGCTCGCGAAGGCGCACGCGGCGCTCGACGCGACGCGGCCGACCGCGGTCAACCTGCGCTGGGCGCTCGATCGCGTGCGCGCCGCCGTCATCGCGCTTCCCGAGCGCGAGCGCGCCGACGCCGCATGGCGCGAAGCCGACGCGATCTGCCGCGAGGACGAGGCGATCAATCACGCGATCGGCGCTGCACGGACTCGCGCTGCTGCGCGACATCGCGCGGCGCAAGGGCGGTCCCGTCAACGTGATGACCCATTGCAACGCGGGCGCGCTCGCGACCTGCGGCTGGGGCACGGCGACGGCGCCGCTGTTCCTCGCGCACGCCGAGGGACTCGCGCTGCACGTGTGGGTGAGCGAGACGCGGCCGCGGCTGCAAGGCGCCAATCTCACCGCGTGGGAAATGCAGCGCCGCGGCGTCCCGCACACGCTGTTCGCCGACGCCGCGAGCGCGCTGCTGATGCGCCGCGGCGACGTCGACATCGTTCTCGTCGGCGCCGATCGCGTCGCCGCGCAACGGCGACGTCTGCAACAAGATCGGCACCTACGGCAAGGCGCTCGCCGCGCGCGACAACGGCGTGCCGTTCTACGTCGCGCTGCCGTCGCCGACGCTCGACGCCGTCGCTCGCGTCCGGCGTCGGCGATCCCGATCGAGGCGCGCAGCCCCGACGAAGTGCTCGCGATCACCGGCCGCGACGGCTACGGACAGACGACGACCGTCGCCATCGCGCCCGAAGGCACGCGCGCGGTCAACTACGCGTTCGACGTGACGCCGGCGCGGCTCGTCACCGGGCTCATCACCGAGCGGGGCATCGCCGCGGCGGACCGCGACGCGATCGGCGCGCTGTTTCCGGAGCGCTTCCGATGACGCGCATGGATGCGGCACCGAGCACCGGCTTGCGCGAGGCGGTCGTCGCCACGGCGCGCGAGATGAACGCGCTCGGCATCAACCGCGGCAAGTCGGGCAACGTGAGCGCGCGCTGGCGCGACGCGAATTTCGACGGCTATCTGATCACGCCGACGGGAATGCCGTACGCGTCGATCGACGCCGCCAGGACATCGTCGCGATGCCGCATCGACGGCCGGACGCCGCGGCGCGCGGGCCGGCGTCCGTCGTCGGAATGGCGATTCCACCGCGACATCTATCGCGCGCGCGCGGATGCGCAGCGCGATCGTTCACGCGCATGCGCCGTTCGCGACTTCGCTCGCGTGCCTGCGTCGCGGCATTCCCGCGTTCCACTACATGGTCGCGGTCGCCGGCGGCGCGACATCCGCTGCGCGCCGTACGCGACGTTCGGCACGCAGGCGCTCGTCCGATCCACGCGGTCGCGCGCGCTCGACGGACGCCGCGCCTGCCTGCTCGCGAACCACGGGATGATCGCGATCGGCGCATCGCTCGCGCGCGGCGCTGGCGCTCGCGGTCGAGGTCGAGACACTCGCCGAGATGTACTGGCGCGCGCTGCAGCTCGGCGAGCCCGTGCTGCTCTCGACGGCCGAGATGGACGTCGTCGTCGCCAAATTCGCGACTTACGGCCAGCCGCGAGCGCTGGACGACTGCGCGACATCGACGACGCGCACCCGCGAACGACGCTGCGCCGCGCGTCCTCGGCTACACTGATCGCTCGCCACGACGCGGAGAATCCGCATGCCCGATCCGCTGCTCGATTGCGAAGAACGCGACAAACCGAGCTCTGTCCTCCTGCCCGCGCTCGCCAACCGCCACGGCCTCATCACCGGCGCCACCGGAACCGGAAAGACGGTCACGCTGCAGGTGATGGCCGAGCGGTTCTCGCGGCATCGGCGTTCCGGTGTTCATGGCCGACGTCAAGGGCGATCTGTCCGGCATCACGCAGCCCGGCGCGTCGTCGCCGAAGCTCGCTCGAGCGCCTCAAGCTGATCGGCGTCGACGAGCCCGCGTACGCCGGCATCGCCGGCGGTGTTCTGGGACGTCTTCGGCGAACAGGGCCATCCGGTCCGCGCGACGATCTCCGACCTCGGTCCGCTGCTGCTGGTCGCGCGTCCTCGACCTCAACGAAACGCAGGAGGGCGTGCTGGCGCTCGTCTTCAAGGTCGCCGACGACAACGGACTGCTGCTGCTCGATCTCAAGGACCTGCGCGCGATGCTGCAGCACGTCGGCGATCACGCGCAGGAGTTCCAGACCAACTACGGCAACGTCTCCGCCGCGAGCATCGGCGCGATCCAGCGCGGCCTGCTCGCGCTCGAGCAGCAGGGCGCCGAGAAGTTCATCGGCGAGCCGATGCTCAACGTCGACGACCTGCTCCAGACCGGCGACGGCGGGCGCGGCGTCGTCAACATCCTCGCCGCCGACAAGCTGCTGCAACTCGCCGAAGCTCTATTCGACGCTGCTGCTGTGGCTGCTGTCCGGAGCTCTACGAGCGGCTGCCCGAGGTCGGCGACCGCGACAAGCCGAAGCTCGTGTTCTTCTTCGACGAGGCGCACCTGCTGTTCACCGATGCGCCGAAGTCGCTGCTCGACAAGATCGAGCAGGTCGTGCGGCTGATCCGCTCGAAGGGCGTCGGCGTCTACTTCGTCACGCAGAATCCGCTCGACGTGCCGGAGACCGTGCTGGGCCAGCTCGGCAATCGCGTCCAGCACGCGCTGCGCGCGTTCACGCCGCGCGACCAGAAGGCGGTGAAGGCCGCCGCCGAGACGATGCGCGCCAATCCGAAGCTCGACACCGAGAAAGGCGATCACCGAGCTCGCCGTCGGCGAAGCGCTGGTCTCGTTCCTCGACGAGAAGGGCGGCCGGACGTGCGTCGAGCGCGCGTTCGTCCTGCCGCCCGCGAGCCGCATCGGTCCGGCGACGCCGGACGAGCGGCAGCGCGTGATCGCGGCGTCGCGGTCTGGGCGGTGTCTACGACAAGCCGGTCGACCGCGAATCCGCGTACGAACGCCTCAAGGAGCGCGCGCGCGACGGCGTCGCCGCCCGCCGGCGCAGGCGCCCCGGCCGCCCAGGCGGCGAGCTGGACCGATTCCATCAAGGATTCGCTGGGCGGCCTCCTGTCCGGAAGCGGGCGCAAGGACAGCATCGTCGAGGCGGTCGCGAAGAGCGCGCGCGCGTACGGTCGGTTCGACGATCAGGACGAGAAATCGTTCGCGGCGTGCTCGGATCGCTGCTCGGCGGCCGCAAGCGCTGAATCTCCTGCCCCGCGCGTCGGCGTCGACCCACGGGACGTGCGCTACAACCGCGCCCGCATCGGCGGTCGTCGCAGTCGGTTCGTTGTCCGCGCAGCCGTGCTCGTCGGAAGCCGCCGATTCCGTGGCACGACAATTGCTCGAAATAGTCGGGCATTCGCTATTCCGCGGCTCCATTTGCTGTTTCTTGACGCAATCTGCCCAGGCCGCGACAAACGTACCTGCTACAAGCCGCATGTTCAAGCTCCTTCGCTACTTTCTCGATCACGAGCTTCGTCTCGATCGTCATCGCGGCGGCGATCCTCGGCTTCTGCTATCGCGAGCATCGCGGTACCGTTCGCTGGTCGCGATGCGGAGAGGCGAACAACGCAGGCGCTTACGCGCGCGCTCGCGAATTCGCTGTGGCCGCAGCTCGACGCCCTATCTCGCGACCGCCGACAGCGATGTCGACGGTCCAGCTGCAGTCGCATCCGGCCGAGAGCGAGTTCTCCGCCGCTCGTGGTCGACCCACCTGCACGGGCTGTCCGTCGCCAAGGTCAAGGTCATACGACACCGCGGGCAGCACGCTCTACTCGACTCGCCCGAACCAGATCGGCGATGACGAGAGCACGCAACCCGGGCTTCCAGGCGGCGCGCTACGGGCAACGTCACCAGCGAGTCTCACGCATCGCGACGAGTTCAGCGCGTTCGATCGCGCGATCGAGAACGCCGACCTGCTGTCGACCTATCGTCCCGTGCGCCTCGCGACGGACGGGCCCGATCTCGCGCGGTGTTCGAGGTCTACGACGACGTCACGCCGCTTCGTCGCGCGAATCGAGCGCATGCAGTGGAAGGTGGTGGCTGGCGTCTTCGGTCGTCGTCGGCGTGCTCTAGGCGGTCCTGTTCGTGCTCGTCCGTCATGCCGACGGCGTGATACAGCCGCGCAATATCGCGAGCGCGAGCTCGGCGAGCAGGCGCTGCGCCAGCGTGCAGCGCACGCTCGAGCGGCGCGTCGAGGCGCGCACGCTGGAGCTCGCTCGCGCGAACGCCGGACTGCAGGCCGAGATCGCCGAGCGGCGTCTTGCCGACCAGCGCGTCGTGCACATGGCGCATCACGATGCGCTGACCGGATTGCCGAACCGCACGCTGCTCGCCGATCGCGTCGGACAGGCGATCGCCCGCGCGCACCGCAGCGGCGGCAAGCTCGCCGTGCTGTTCCTCGATCTCGACCGCTTCAAGAACGTCAACGACTCGCTCGGTCACGCGGTCGGCGACATGCTGCTGACGGCGGTTGCCGCGCGGCTCACCGCGTCGCGGCGCGAAGAGGACACCGTCGCGCGCGTCTCGGCGGCGACGAGTTCATCATCAGCATCCCTGACGTCGCCGACGCCGCGCGAAGCGGCGCGCGTGGCGGCGCCGCATCCTCGCCGACCTCGCGAAGCCGTTCACGATCACCGGTCACCAGCTCCATGCCGACGGCAGCATCGGCATCGCGCTGTATCCGCAGCGACGGCGACACCGGCGGAAACGCTGATGCGCAACGCCGATACGCGCGATGTACCACGCGAAGGAGTCGGGCCGCGGCAACTACCAGTTCTTCAGCGCGCAGACTGACCGAGCGCGTGAGCCGCCGCCTCTCGACCGAGACCAACCTGCGGCGCGCGCTCGAGCGCGGCGAGTTCACGTGTCCACTACCAGCCGCTGATCGACCTCGCCGCCGGCCGCGTCGGCGGCGCCGAGGCGCTGCTGCGCTGGCCGCAGCACGGACGATCGCCTGATGTCGCCCGTCGAGTTCATTCCGATCGCCGAGGAAACGGGGCTCATCGTTCCGCTCGGCGAATGGGTGCTGCTCGAAGCGTGCGCGCAGGCGCAGGCGTGGCAGGCGCGCGCATCCCGGATTGCGGATCGCCGTCAATCTGTCGGCGCGCCAGTTCCGGCAGAAGAACCTGATCGGCATGATCGAGCAGGTGCTCGGCGAATCGCGGCTCGCACCCGTCGCTGCTCGAGCTCGAGCTGACCGAGGGCATGCTGATGCACAACGTCGAGGAGGCGACGCACATCCTCGCGCGTCTCGACGAGATCGGGCGTGCGTCTCGCGATCGACGACTTCGGCACCGGCTATTCGAGCCTGTCGTACCTCAAGCGCTTCCCGATCCACACGCTCAAGATCGACCGCTCGTTCGTGCGCGACATCAGCTCCGACCCTGACGATGCGGCGATCGTCACCGCGATCGTCGCCATGGCGCGAAGCCTGAACTTGAGCGTGACCGCCGAGGGCGTGGAAACCGAGGAGCAGGCGGCGTTCCTGCGCTCGCTGACCTGCCACCAGGCCCAGGGTTACCACTTCGGCCGGCCCATGCCCGCGGCGGACTTCGCGGCGCGGCTCGGCACTGCGCGATCGTGACGCCGTCGTCGTTGCGGGCCGCGGCCTAGAGGCTGGCGTTGCCGCCTGATCTAGCAGGCCCGCACCTTGAATTCGACGCGACGGTCGAGCGAGTCGCCCAGATCGTCCGTGCCGGATCCTACGATGTTTTCGCGGAACCCCATTCCGGTCGACTGCAGACGCCCCGCGGTCTCCGGGGCCAGGCGCTTCGATGCGCGCGCTGCATCGCCACCGCTCGCTGCAGCGACAGTCTGTCGTTGAATTGCTCCGTTCCCGTTCGGCTGGTGTGACCGACGATCGTGAGGCACGACCTTGGATGCCGCGACCTCGCGGGCGATGAGGCGCACCCACATGGTGTACGGGCCGCTGATCTTCGGATCAGCCAGGAATTCGAGCGAGCCGGGACGGTAGAGAAACTTGACCGACAGGCTGTTGGTCGCGAGGCCGAGGGCAACGATTTTCGCGAAACGCCTTTTCGGCGTCGTCGGTGCGTCCCAGCTGCGTATTGGCGAGATAGAGGCCGTTGAACACGCGCAGCTGCGCTCCTCGGGTCTTGCCGCGGCCGACGTCGTAGTAGCGCAGCGCTTCCGCATAGTTGCCTGCCTCGTAGAGCTTCGAGGCTTCGCCCACCAGCGCATTGATCGGCATTCGCGACAGATAGACTTCGTCGGCGCTCGATCCCGTGGACGCCTGCGCGGTGCGGATCTGTCCTTCGACCACCCGGTCCTTCGTCAATGACGGGCTATCCCGGTAGAACGGCGTGGGTGTCGTGTCGACGCCGTCGCCGCGAACGCGTGCCACGGACTGGGCGACGATGAACCCGGTCTTGATGTCCGTCAGCGACAGATTGATCCGGAACGATCCTCGCGTCGGATTCGCGGCATCGAGCGGCGTCAACGTCCCGGCGAGCAGGTATTGCGCTCTTGCCCATGCTCGCCGAGCTCACGGGCACGACGTCGAACTGCGTGAACTTGTCGGCGGCGCGTTGCAGCAATCTGCGAGTCGAGGGATTTCGACGCCGAGCGTCTGCTGTCCGGTGTTGCCATCGATCGCCGGATCCACGGCGATGACGCCGCGAGGCGGCGCGGGCTCCTCCTTCTTTGCAGATCGGAGAAGCCTTGTCGATTCCCGACTTCGGCGGCCGGATTGAAGGCGGGCAGCCGCCGTACCTGAGTCAGCAGGTCGTCGACCGCGTAGTCCACGCCGGCGTCGAACAGCAAGTCCGACGGACGGCGCCGCGGGACGCTCGGGAAGCGGTGCCGGAGGCGGCGCCGCGCAGCCGCGAACACGAGCAGCGCCAAGCAGGCAGACGGCGGGTCCGCGCGCATGCGAAACGGGTAGTCCTGTGTCATCGACATGAGCTCGCAAGCTCCCTCTTTTCATCTTGCGACAACGATTCGCCAAGTGTGGCCTTTTCCATGATGTGCTGGCAGCGCGCGCTACGCGTGGCCGGACGGCGCCGCACCGGGCGCGGGCGACGTCCGCTCGACCTGCCGCCTGGTGTCGGCGCCCGAAAGCTGCGAGTTCGAAGGTGCGGCGGGTGCCGGCCGCGAAGCGGCACGCGCGGCTGCGCCTTCCGCTGCCCGCGGGCGGGATCGACGCGGCCACTTCGGATTTCGGCGAAGGGCGCGAGCGAGACGGAGGGCGCAGGGCGCAGGCTCTGCCGGCGACGGAGCGGCAGCCGCTGCCGGTGTGCGCCGGTGGCAGCCGTCGCCGGGCGACGGCGAGCTCGCCTCGCGTGGCCGCGGGTCGTGCCGTTACGTGACCGATTGGAGCGACGCGCATCCCCGAGATAGATCGACGCGAGCACGCCAATGGCGACCGCGCGCTCCGATGAGGACGAACCATCCGCGCGCTCCCGAGGTCCCGTCGCGCCTTGTCGGCGCGGAACGTTCCTCTGTCGCTCGTCGGCGAAACGGACTCTCGTGTCGGCTTCGGCGGTCTCGCTCGACCGCGCTCGGGGCGAGATCCAGCCTGAGCTTTTCCAGGACGGCCGCGCTCGGGAGACTGCGTAGAGCTCGTGCGCGCGGCCGTGCTTGTCGTCGGACGCGCCCAGATGCTGGAACAACGCCGCGTACGCGGAATCGAGCCACGACACGGCCTCGAAGTACGCGCGCGATGCCGTGATTTGTCCGGGAGCGGCGAAGTCCATGATTCGCTTGCGCCGCGTTGATTCCGTCGCCGACGAAATTGGGTCGCGTCCTCGAGATCGATCGCTTCCTTCACCGCGCCGATGTGCAGACCCGTGCGCAGGCTGTTCGAGGGAATCCCGCACCGACGGCGATCCGCTGAAAGTCCTGCGCCGATCGCCAGCGCCATGTAAAGCGCATGTTCGGGGTTGGACAGGAACGCGATCAAGCGCGCCGTCGCCCGTGTCCTTGATCCGGTAGTCGTCCTTGCGCAGCGCCGCCAGATTCCTGGTGAGGATCTCCGACAGCGCGGCCTTGGCCGCGTACTGGTCGGCCGCCGTCCCCTTCGAGTAACCGACGAGATCGGTGAAGAGGAAGCTCGCCACCAGCGCGCGGTTGCGCGGACGCGATTCGGTCTCGGTCACGGCAAGCTCGCCAATGCGGGGCGCTGGGCACATGGAGAACGGGCCGGGAAGCCAACCCTACCACAACGGCGCGGCGTTGCGGGCGCCCCCGC
>ERZ1370068.2307-contig-1463_pt1 | contig 20251 bp, 35 predicted proteins | sample MGYA00561227_ERZ1370068 | MGnify/ENA primary metagenome ERZ1370068 (study PRJEB38410, sample SAMEA6850437) | metagenome | study: Metagenomic assessment of the ecological functions of the soil: analysis of the soil microbiota associated with the... | reverse complement strand
CAGTTATTGCGGCTGCTGTTCCGCCGCAGGGGCGCCCGTTTCACGGACGTCTCGGTCCAGAAAGAGTGATCTGTGAGCCTCCATACGGAACCCTCGACGGAATCATGATCCACGATACCGTCACGAGCGAAGAAGAAGCGATCAAGAAAAACCGCCTATACGCCGAACTGCGCGCACAAAGAGCTTCGCGCGCGTGGTCGCGGCGGACTTTCGTCCGCAGTTTCACAGCACTGGGCGTTTCGCGCGGATTTGATCAAGGGCGGATTCTTAGACGGCGCTATCGGCTGAAGGTGTGGCGGGCAAACACGAGGCGTACGTGGCTGCGCTACCGCCTGGCGCGGGGCAGCGACCCTGTGTCGGTCATGGAACAAGCGCGACAGCCGGTCACTGGAAGTCGGCATTCGGCCGGATGGTAAAGTCGGCGTTCGTGGCCGCTCGTAGCGAAAGGACGCCTTCGTAGCCGGCACCTTCCACAGGTTCGACTTGAGCGGCACCGGCCTTAGGCGGCATCAAGTTTGCCAAGGTCGCTCTCGTTGTCGCGCTTATATTGGCGATTCGACACATCTTACGAGTCCGATTTCGCCGGCGGCAGCACGACGTCGTCGAGCTACTGAAGGCCGTTCCACGGGACAAGGCGCTGGTCAAGCGCCTTTGTCGCCCTCCGCAGCCATCCGGCTTATTCCAGGCGCATCCCCGTTTCCCTGACGATCCTTGTCCATTTGGCGGTTCGGTCTGATGGCGACGCTCGAACTCCTCCGGCGAATCGGCGACGATTTCTGCGCCCTGCTCGATCATACGGGCATTGATCGGGCAAATGCATGATGCGAACGATTCGCGATTGAGCCGCGCGCGATGATCGGCGTCGGCGTGCCCGCCGGCGCAACCAGGCCGTACCATTCCTTCGCCTCGAAGCCCGGGAAACCTGCCGACGCGATGGTTGGCACGTCGGGCAGCGCCGGCGAACGCTCCAGGCTGGAGATGCCCAGCGCGCGAACCCTCCCGGTGCGCACGTACTGCACTACCGTGGCGACGTTCTGCACGCCCATCGGAATCTGACCGGCGATCAGATCGGAAAGCGCCGGGCCGCCGCCCGTACGGCACGTGCGTGATGTCGACTTTGGCGAGGATTGAACAATTTCGCCGGTGAGATGCACTGAGGTGCCCGTCCCCGACGTACCGAAGCTGAGCTTGCCCGGCTGGAGTCTTCGCCAGCGCGATCAACTCGGCCAAGCGTATCGCCGGCACTGACGCCTTCACTGTCGCCCGAAATATGATCATTGACGAGCGGCGCAGCGCCAGGTTTCGAAGCGAGTCCGCAACCGCCGGACCCCGAGAAGACCTACGATCGCGCCGGTCCCGATGAGGTGGATTCCGCCTTGGACCGAATGTTGCTGAGCGGCGCCCTGGCACAGTTATCCCCGATCACCGGGCGGTGATCAAACGGTCGTACTACCAGGGCTGGACGACCGCGCAAATCGCTGCCGATCTTGATATCGCCGAAGGCACCGTGAAATCCAGACTGCACTACGCCCGTTCGGGCGTTGCGCCTGACTCTGCAGGAAATGGGGGTGAACCGATGACGCAATCCGCAAAGCGCATACGACGATTTGCGCGACGACGACCCGTACGCAATGTGGGATGCCGCCTACGTCCTGGGCTCACTGTCGGGAAATGACCGGCGCGAGTTCGAAGCGCATCTCGCTGCACGTGCCCGCGGTGCCGGGAGGCCGTCGCCGAATCCGAGCGGCATCCCCGCGTTGTTGGCACAGATCGACGCCGAGGAAGTGGAGGCGATCGATAATCCGCGCTGGCGGATGAACCGCCGTTGCGTCCCGAGGTGCTCGACTCGCTGTTGCAGAAGGTCGAGTGGCGACGTCGACGCACCCGCAGGCTGGAGACGCGATTACGCTCGCCGCCGCGGCGGCCCGTGTTGGCCGTGGCCCTGGTGGTGGGGATCTGGCCCGGCATCCGCGGGCAGGGCGGCGAATCGGAGCCGATGGCGTCCGCCGTGACGATGAGCAAGGTGGCGCAGACGCCTATTACACGCCACCGTCACTCTGACGGGTTTCGGCTGGGGACACGGATCGACATGGTCTGCACCTTACGGCGACTATGCGAGCCGCGGCGATGCGTACGACACGAGAACCTGTCGATGGTTGTGGTGGGCAACAACGGAACTCAGAGCGACGTCGCGACCTGGATCAGGGTGAACGGCGCCACCGCCATGCCGAGCGGCGCCACTCTGCTGCAAAGGAGCAGATCAAAGTCCGTGCAGCTGGTCGACACCTGACACCAGAGAAGGTTCTGTTACAAGCGAACCTGTGAGTCCGGTCGAGGTATTGAACCCAGGTTCCCTCACCGGTCGTCTCACTTGCCGGGTTGTGCTAAGCAGGTGAATGAATGGCCAAAAGAAAGCGCGGCGAATCGGAGCCGATGGCGTCTGCGACGATGAGCAAGGTGGCGCAGACGCCTATTAACGCCATCGTCACTCTGGACGGGTTTCGGCTGGGGGACACGGATCGACATGGTCTGCGCTTACGGCGACTATGCGAGCCGCGCGGCGATGCGACGACACAAGAACCTGTCGATGGTTGTGGTGGGCCACAACGGAACTCAGGCGACGTCGATCGACGCGGAGTCCGGGGTCAACAGCGCCACCGAACGCTGCCGGTCGAGACCCCAGGTTTCACTCACCTGGTCGTGTCCACTTGCTGGGTTGTGCAAGCAGGTGAATGGTATCGCCGAAGAAAGCGGCGAAGATCCCGGGCCGGAAGTGGCGTCTGCGGTGACGATGAGCAAAGTGGCGCAGACGCCTATTAACGCCACCGTCACTCTGACGGGTTTCGGCTGGGGACACGGATCGACATGGTCTGCACTTACGGCGACTATGCGAGCCGCGGCGATGCGACGACACAAGAACCTGTCGATGGTTGTGGTGGGCCACAACGGAACTCAGAGCGACGATCGCGACCTGGGTCTGGGTCAACGGCGCTACCGCCTTGCCGAGTTGAACCCAACTTCAGAAGGACCAGATCAAGTCCGTACAGCTCGTCGATACCGACACCAGAACGGTTCTGCTGCAAACGGAACCTGTGAGTCGGGTCACTAGTTGAACCTAGGGTACTGACCGGTCGTGTCTTCGGCGGGTTGTGGAAGCAGGTGAATGAATGGCCAAAAGAAATCGGGTTGTCGACCACATCGTCGGCTATCTCGCGGCGACCGGTGTGGAATACATCTTCGGCGTCGACGGTGCGAACATCGAGGATCTCTACGACGCCGCGTTCTTCCGCGACGACATAACCGCAGTTTTGGCCAAGCATGAGTTCTCCGCGGCCACGATGGCGGACGGGTACAGCCGCAGCGGTGCCGGGCTCGGCGTCGTGGCCGCTACCTCCGGCGGCGGCTGCCTGAACACCGTCGCCGGACTGGGCGAGGCGTTGGCGAGCCGGGTGCCGGTGCTGGCGCTGATCGGCCAAGCCCCGACGACGCTCGACGGCCGCGGCGCCTTTCAGGACACCAGTGGCCGAAACGGCGCGTTGAACGGCGAGGCGCTGTTCTCCGCGGTGTCGGTGTTCTGCCGGCGGGTGATGGCGCCCGAAGACATCGCAACGGTGCTGCCCGAGGCCATCGCGGCGGCCCGACGAGGCGGCCCCGCAGTGCTGCTGCTTCCGAAGAACATCCAGCAGGCCGGCCTGGATTTCAGGCCTCCGGCGAACGGCAACGGCTTATCAGTGGGCGCTCAGTTTGGGGACCCGCAAGCCATCGCACGGGCGCTGCGGCACGCCGATGGCCCGATCGACGATCATCGCCGGCGAGCAGGTCGCTCGCGACGACGCCCGCGCTGAACTCGCGCAGTTGCGTGCGATGCTGCGCGCTCGGGTCGCCACCGTCCCCGATGCCAAGGATGTCGCAGGCACGCCGGGCTCGGATCGTCCTCCGCGCTCGGGGTAACCGGCGTGATGGGACATCCGGGGTCGCGCACGGCGATCGCCGACAGCGCGTTGTGCCTACTGGTCGGCACCCAGCTGACGGTGACCGCGCGCGCCGGACTGGACGACGTGCTGGCGTCGGTGCCGACCTACTCGATCGGATCGGCAGCACCGTTCGTGCCGTGCACACACGTCCATACCGAGGACCTGCGTGGCTCGTTGACGCTGCTGACGCAGGCGTTGAACGGCAATGGCCGACCGACCCGCCTGCGGGTGCCGGACCTGGTGCCGCAGACCGAGTTGCAACCGCCGCCGTACGACGGCCCGGGGTGCGTTACCGCGAGGCGATGGCCGTGCTGCGATGCCGCGCTGCCAGACGGCGTCGACATCGTCGTCGACGCCGGAAACATCGGCGCGTCGGCGATCCACCATCTGCCTGCCCGCCGCGACGGGCGATTCATCGTCGCGTTGGGCATGGGCGGCATGGGGATACAGCTTCGGCGCCGGCGTGGGTGTGGCGCTCGGGCCGCAGGCGGCGGACCGTGGTCATCGCGGGAGACGGCTCATTCTTCATGCACGGCATGGAGATTCACACCGCGCTGCAGTACCGCCTGCCCGTGACGTTCCTGCTGTTCGACAACCATGCGCATGCGAATGTGCGTGACTCGCGAGCAACTCTTCTACGATGATCTATACAGCTACAACCGTTTTGGCCCAAGCCGGTTGGGCGCGGGCCTGGCGGACCATGTTTCCCGGTCTGGCCTCCATCGACGTCGTCGACGATCGACGAATTGTCCACAGCGTTGCAGACCGCACTCGATGTCGATGGCCCGTCGGTCGTCAGCGTCGAGTGCTCGGCCGACGAAATCCCACCATTCGCAAACTTTCTCGGCAAGGTAGCCGTGAAGAACCCCGTTATCGCAGAGGAGAGCAATTCCAATGTCGTTGCCCGCGCTTGATGACATCACCGTCCACCGAGGCACCACCGACCCGATCGAGGGGTCATCCGGGTCGAGACGTCGCCGAAGGAGAAGGCCACGCCGATCATCATGGAGATGATGCGGTCGGTATACCCGCACGACGAGGTGTTCGGAACCTATTGCACCGTCGATGATTACATCGACTGTCCGCCCGATGAACTGTTCGACTACATGGCCGACACCCGCTGCCTGGAGGAGTGGACATACAGCCTGCGGGCTTCACCCCGACCGAGGAACCGGGGTTGTGGGTGGCGTACGACAAACTCGGGGGCCCCACTGGCAGCCCCATCTTCAGTCGCACGATCGCCAACAAGGAAGCCCGCACAGTCGATTACCACTGTGCCTGGGACCAGGACAAGCACCTGTGGATGATCTACCTGATGCGGATCGTCGACGCGCAGGTGGTGTTCCGACAAACCTGGCTCCGTCGTGCTGTGGACCAATTGTCATCATCCGTTCTACGACAAGAACCCGTATCCCGGAGACCGCGCCGCCGAAGCGTCCGGTATGGGTGGGCGATTTCTGGGACATGTTCGGTCCCGGCCATCTGCTGGAACTGAAGAACCTCAAGGCAATTGCCGAATACCGGCATCACAACGGCTTGCCGGTGACTCCGGCCTGGATGAGATGAGGACCGACATGACCGTCAGCCTGCTCGACATTTCGACGTATCTGCCCGGGAGCCGGTCGGCGCCGACTACTACGCCGGGTTCGCCGAATCCGATGAGCTGCGGGACAACGTGATGTTCCGGGCGCCGAAGTTCCGCCACCACGTGGCCAAGGACGAGACGGCCATCGACATGGTGGAACGGGCAGCCGCGGGCCTCATCGAACGCCACGGCCAAGACACCATCGCCAACGTCGACGTGCTGATCACCCACGTTCAGCTGCCGGACATGCCGTTCTACGGTAGCGGCGGCGGGATGGCGCATCGCCTTGGCATGAAACCGAATTGGGTGCTCGATTTGCACAACGGCGGCTGTGCGGCCTTCGTGTTACGGTATGAACGTGGCCCGCACCCTGCTCGAGTCGGGGCAGGGGAGACGGCGCTGATCGCCGTCGCGCAGAATGCGGCGGGCACGATATTCGACCAGTCGACCATCCGCTCGAAGGCGCAGGCCTCGGTGCCCGGCGACGGCGCGGCCGTCGGCCTGGTGGCGCTGTCGGACAAGTCTCCGATCCTCGACATCGAATGCCGCACCTACGGCGAGTTCGCCGGCGACATGACGATTTCCATCGATCCCTGGCGCAAGTGGTGGGAGGCGGGTCCCGGTGAGGGCTCCATCGGGTTCACCGAGAGCAAGATCACCAAGGTGCTCGCCCGCGGCAACCGTCAGGTGCCTGAGGTCTCCTACGCCGTATGCGACCGAATCGGTATCAGGCCTAAGGATCTCGACCTCCTCGTCACCAATCAGCCGAACAGGGCATTCCTGCGAAACTGGCGAGAGGCGCTGGAGCTGCCCAAGGAGCGACACCGCGACACATTCGAGCAGTGCGGCAACCTGTTCGCCGCCGGCATACCGATCAACCTCGAGCGGGCGATCTCCGACGGACAGCTCAAGAAGGGCGACGTGGCGATGTTGGCCGCGTTCGCGCACGCCGGCGACTTTGCGGGCGCGGCTGCGATCAAGTGGGGCGGTCGCGACCGATGAGCCACCGCGAGGGATGACCTGACCGAGGCGGTCTCCGCCCTGCCGAACGCCGTGAACCCGTTCGCGCTGTCTCTCAACGAGAATCCGTTTCCGCCGCTGCCAGGGGTGCGGTCGGCACTGACCGAATCCGTCGATGTGGCGAACCGGTATCCGGAGTTCCTGCCCGAGCGGCTGCGCGCGTTGATCGCGGGCCACATCGGGGTGGGTGAGGAACAGGTGGTGATCGGCGCGGGTGCGACGGGGGTGATCATGCAGGTGCTGCGCGCGGTGACCAGTCCGGGGGACCGGATGGTGATGACGTCGCCGACGTTCGATGGTTACCCGATCTTCGCCCAGATGGCCCGGCTGGTCTCGGACACTGTGGCGCTGGACCAGCACGGCCACCACGACCTCGATGCCATGGCCGAGGCGGCCGACCAGGCACGCGGTCGTGGTGGTCTGCCGTCCGCACAATCCGACCGGCACTGTCGAGCCGGCCGCCGACATCGAGCTGTTCTTGCAGCGGGTGCCATCGGACACCGTGGTGTTGCTGGACGAAGCCTACGTCGAATTCCGGCGCCGGAGCACCGGATCGACGCGAGCGCGCTGGTCGAGCGGTTTCCCAATGTGGTGGTGCTGCGGACGTTTTCGAAGGCATACGGACTGGCCGGACTGCGGATCGGGTACGGCTTCTGCGCACCCGATCTGGCCAAGAGCTTGTGGACGATGCAGCTGCCGTTCGGAATCGGTATCACGGGTCTGGTCGCGGTCGCGGCGTCTTATGACGCGGAAAGCCAGCTGCGGCAGCGGATCCGGATGATCGCACACGGAGCGTAGGTATTTGCGAAATCGGTTGCACTCGATGGGGTGTACAGCACCGACGGGCATGCCAACTTCGTGTATCTGCCGGCGAACAGTCGCCCCTGGCAGCAGTTCTTCGAGGGCACGGGCCTGCAGATCCGTGACTACGCCGACGGCAGCGTGCGGATCACCGTCGGGAACCGGCAGTCCACGCGGGCGGTGTTGTCCGCGCTGGCGCCATTCGCGTCGCGCTGAATTCCGGTCTTCTCGGCGCGCGCCGTGCGGTATGAAGAGGCGTGGCCTCAGAACCGCCGGCCGAGCCGCGCAAGCGTGATCCGATCGCACTCGCGCGTGCCAACTGGGAGCGCGCCGGCTGGGGTGACGTCGCGAACGGGATGGTCGCGGTGACGTCGGTGATGCGGGCCCACCAGATCCTGCTGGCCCGCGTGGAGAACCGCGCTGCGTCCGTATGACCTCAGCTTCGCCCGCTACGAGCTGCTGCGGCTGCTGGCGTTCAGCCGCAACGGCGCGCTGCCGATCACCAAGGCGTCCGACCGGCTACAGGTGCACGTCACCAGCGTCACCCACGCGATCCGTCGGCTGGAGGCACGACGGCCTGGTGGCGCGTATGCCGCATCCCACCGACGGCCGCACCACGCTGGTGCAGATCACCGATCTCGGCCGCTCCACCGTCGAGGATGCGACCGTCACGCTGAACGACGACGTCTTCGCCGATATCGGAATGTACGGATGACGAATCGCGGGCACTGGCGGCGTCGATCGAGACCCTGCGCCGCCACGCGCGGCGACTTCTAGACGGGTCACCAAGTCCGGCGAGCAGACAGAGACTCGCACAAATCGCGCCCGCTCAGTGCGAGTTTGCGTCTGCTCGCGCAGGAGAGGGCAGCGGGATCGTCGCCGTCACTGCCGTCCCCGAGCCGGGCCGCGACCGGATGTTGAGCCGTCCGCCGACGATTTCGGCGCGCTCGGCCATCGACAGCAGGCCGTAGCCGCCCATCTCGTCGCTGCCCAGCGGATGCTCGAAGGTGTCGAAACCGACGCCGTCGTCGATGATTTCGAGGCGTGCCATGTCCCCGACTCGCCCGTCTCGACTGCGAACGTCAGCCGTGCCGTCGACGCGCCCGCGTGCTTGACGACGTTCTGCAGGCATTCCTGCGCGATCCGGTACAGCGCGAGCTCGATGTGATCGGGCAGCCGGGTCTCGGCCAGGTCGACCTCGACGTCGATCTGTCCGATTGAGCGGGCCAGGCTGGCCAGACCGCCGGCCAGGCCGAGGTCGTCGAGCACCGGCGGCCGCAGCCCGCTGATCGCCGCGCGGGCTTCCTGCAGCGTCAGGTCGACCAGTTCCCTGTGCCATGCCTAGCTGTTCGGCCATGGCGGCGGGATCGGTGACGCGCGGCGCGCGTGGCCGCGTCCAGCCGGTAGGACAGCGTGATCAGCCGCTGCGAGATGCCGTCGTGGATGTCGCCGGCCAGCCGGCGACGCTCGATCTCCTGTGCCTCGATGACCTGCTCGACGAAATTCTCGTGCGCGCGTTCGCGGGCCACCAGCTGGCGGTGCAGCCGGGCCTGGTGCAGCGCCCCGGCGATGAGCCGCCCGATCACCAACAGCAGCTCCACGTCGCCGGTCGTGAACTCCCGTCGCTCGACGGTGTGCACGTTGAGCACGCCGACCAGTCCACCGGGGTCGGTCTCCATCGGCACCGACACCATCGACGTGAAGTCGGAGCCGCGCAGCGACTCGAACGGCATGTACCGCGGATCGGACTCCTTGTCGTGGCTGATCACGACGGGCTCGCGGTGGCTGGCGACCCAGCCGGAGATGCCGGAGCCCAGGGGCAGCCTGATCTTGCCGACCTCGCTGTCGAACGGCGGCGTCGCGCCCGGCCAGCGTCAGCGACCGGTCGCTGTCGTCGAGGACGTGCACGAAGCAGACGTCGGTGGCGGTCGCCGCGGTGATCATCCGGGCGGCCGCGGCGGCGAGCGGTTCGACGCCGGGCCGCTCGACGCCGCCTGGATCAACTCCGCGCAGCAGCGCGAGCTCACGGTCGGCGTCGACGAGATCGCGAACGGCGTTAGGGCGGAACGGGCCCCGCTCGCCGGACTCATTGGTAGATCCCTTCCCGCAAGGCGGTCGCGACCGCGCCGGTCCGGTCGCTGACGCCGAGCTTGCGGTAGATCGACCGCAGGTGAGTCTTCACGGTCTCGTCGCCGATCACCAGCTTGCTGGCGATGCCGCGGTTGGACAGGCCGTTGACGACGTAGGAGAGGATCTCGCTCTCGCGCTGCGTGAGGCCCTGGCGCGCGCCGGGCCAGAACTCGTCGCGCTGCATCCGCGCCGCGGTGTCCGACCGCCCTGGCCGCCATTCCGGGGTCGATGGCGGTGGCGCCGCTGTGCACGAATCTCCAGCTGGCGGACCAGCTCGTCGCTGCCGATGCTTTTCAGCAGATATCCCGACGCGCCGACCCGCAGCGCCTGGTAGAGGTACTGCTCGTCGTCGTAGACCGACAGCATGACGACCTTGCGGTCCGGTTTGCGCTCGCGCAGCGTCAGGCACAGGTCCAGGCCGCTGGAGCCCTGCATCCGGACATCGGAGAGCACGATGTCGGGGTCGAGTTCGTCGACCACGCTGAGCGCCCGCTCAGCACCGACCGCCTGCCCGACCACCTCCACCCGGTCGGAGAACGCAGCGAGCATCGCCTTGAGACCCTCGATGACCATTTCGTGGTCGTCTACCAGGACGATTCGCACGGGTCGGGAGGCGAGCGGACTGACGGACGCCATGGCAACACCTTAGAACCGGCCTTCGTCGGGGTCGCGCAACTTGGCTCTGGCCAATCCCCCTAATGGGGAGGACCGACGGCGGCGCCGTCAGCGACCCTTTCCATGTGCCTATGACGCAGCAGAAGACTTGGCGGGCTGGCCGGTTCTGGTGGGACTGCGCCTCGCCGGTCGGCGCCGACGTGTATCCGCTCCGCGCGGTGGTCTTCGACCTCGACGCCCTGGCCGACATCGAATGCGAGGGGCATCGCGTCGTCTACAACGCGGCCTTCGCCGCCCACGGCCTGGACTTCGAGTGGTCGCTCGCGCGCTACCGGCAGCTGCTGGCCCTGAGCGATGAGCGCCAGCGGGTCTCCGCCGAACTGCGCAAGCGCAGTGTCTTCACCGAGTCCGACGTGCTGACGCAGTTGCTCGCCGACGAGATCTACGCGACCAAGACCATGATGTTCGACGAGATGATCCTCGACGCCGACTTGGCGCCGCGGCCCGGGCTGGTCGACCTGGTGATGGATGCGTTCTACCGCCGGCGTCTGGGTCGGCATCGTCACAGGTGGCCAGCGAAGCTGGGCAGAGCCGTTGGTGCGACAACTGGTCGGCGACGGGGTCGTCGAAACGGTGGTCACCGCCGACGACGTCAAGAAGCCCATGCCGGATCCCGAGGCCTTTCAAACCGCACTGTGGGAACTCGGGATACCCGCGGAGAATGCGCTCGCAGTCACAGGTTCGGCTTCAGGGCTGCGGGCGGCGACCTCCACGGGTCTGGCCACCGTGGTCATCACCGGTGACGGTGCCCCGGATATCCCCGCCGCTGTGGCGGTGCGCCCGGACTACGGCGGCAGCGAGCCGATGCGCATCGCCGACTGCCAACGCCTGCACGGCCGTTTCTGGGCCGGGCGGAAGGTGTCAGCGGCCTAATTTGGCGGCTCAGCCGCCGGATCAATGGCCCTGGGAACGGCGCTGCAGGAGCGCACGCCCGTGACCGGTCCTGTCCCCGAACACGCTGACCTACGGCGATGACCTCAACGGCGACCCGGGCTCTGAATGGCCCTCCCTTCTAACCTGACCACCCTGGTCCGGCCCGCAATGCCGAAGTCGTCGTCAAGTGGACGAAGCGAGCGCGCACCGCATCCGATCTGGTTCATGAACTTCGTCGGGCCCGCTTCATCGCCGACTCCGTCCCGCTGGGTCCAACGTTGCTTGAGACACCGTTTCAGCTGTTGATGGCCGAGGGTCACACTGAAATCCCTGCTCGACGTCATCGTCAACCCGTAGGGCGACACCGGAATATCAAGTGGCGCCCCCGATCTTGACAATCGGCGTGTGCCGTGTCCGCTTCGTGCACGCCGGAGCCGGAGGCCCGGCCGCAGAGGATGCCATTCATATACGGTTGCCGAGAACTCATGAAAGCGTTTGCCTAGCGGTCCTGCTAGGACGCACGATCTCAGCCCCGGCCCAGTGCAGAATGGTCTTCGCCGCAGACCCGCTGAAGGAATGAGCGCACGTTCGGAATACGTCCACTCCGCCAGTATTCTGGACAACTGCGCGGAAGTGGTCCGGCCTGACATCTCAGGCTCCGGGTGTGGTCTCGGGCGACAGTGGGATCGGGGATGACGCGCCCTCGCGGTCGAAGCGCGCTTTCGCCGCCCGCAGCCGTGTGGGGTTGGGGCGCGCAGAATCTGGGACCGGGTACAAGACGATCAGCGGGAACGTGCGGTTGGTGTGGGTCTGGTACTCGAGGATGTCGGGCCAATAGGCCACCGCCGCCGCTTGAGGCGATCCCATTGCGGGCCGCTCCGCACGATCGTCGGCGTCGCCGTCAGCATCTGCTCGCCCACCTCGATGACCACCTCCTGGCATGGCGGCGACGTTGGCCACCCACGCCGGCTCCTTTTTCAGCTCCGCCGTTGGAGCCGATCAGGACGTACCGGCCGCCGTCTTCGACGTAGAGCAGCGGAGTCACGTACAACCTTCCGCTGCGCCTACCCGTGTGGTGGAGCAGGAGTAGGTGAATGTTGCTGAAGTGGCCGCCCATCGCGTCGAGCACTACACCGGCGTTGGTCCGAATTCCGCGACGACTTGATCGTCGAGTTCGGTCATGTTGGTTTGCCTCCTTGAGTGAATTCAGTCCAGGCGCGGCCGGCTTAGGCGGCGACGGCTTCGATCACGCTTTGCGGGGAGTCAGTAGCAGAAACGGCCGTGCGCCGCAGGCCGGCCGCTGCGAGGAGCGCGTCGTATTCATCGAGGAGCGTTCCTGGCCGGGGCTGGCCGCGAGCATGTTCATGTCCATCAACGCTCCGACGCCGGGATCGCTGAGCTCGCCGAGAACCAGCTCGATGACCGCGAGCCTGCCGCCCGGCAGCATCGCTTCCCGGCATCTGCTGAGGATCTTGATGGACCTCTCGTCGTCCCAGTCATGCAGGATGAACTTCAGGAGGTAGAGGTCAGCCGCTGGGACCGCCTCGAAGAAATCGCCACCAACCACGTCGGTGCGCTGTGCGAGACCCGTCGCGCCGTGTGCGCCACGGCGTCATCGACGATGTTGGGCCGGTCGAAGATGATCCCGCGCAGCGTCGGGTTGGCTTCCTGCAGGAGGTGCAGGAGCGAACCGGTGGCACTGCCGACGTCGACCGCGAGCCTTGACGCCCGTGGTGTCGATCACCCGTGCGGCGTCGGCCACAAAGTGTGCGGTCGTGCTAGCCACCCCCGCGGAGAACCTCGTGCGCCTGCGACGGGTGTTGCTGCAGGTAGTCGAAGAAGCCCATGCCCAGCGCGGCTTCCGCCTGGCTCTGCCCGGTTCGCACCGACGTAGTGAACTTCCGTTCAACGGCAGCCATTGCGATGGCTGCGTGGTGGCCCAGTGCCAGATCCCGCAGCGAGCCAGCGGTGTCCTTGCCCAAAGTCTGCAGCGCAACGGGGTGCCAGTGAACCGACCGTGGGCGTCGGCGGTTAGCAGGCCCAGCGCGACGCACGCCCGCATCAGCCGGAAGGTGGTATCCGAGCGCTGCCTTCGCGTTCGGCCACCTCGGCCGCCGTCAGCCGCTGCCCACAGAGATGATCGGCGAGCGAGAGGTCGACGACGGCAACGGATCGTCTGGCTGACCCAATGGCCGGTCACCATCGCCATCATCTGCTCGAAAACATCGTCGGCCAGTGCCGGAATCAACTCTTGCTCAGTCATGACCAGGATTCTCCACTTCGTCGGGACGGAACCGATTCGTTCCATCGCTATGACACGACTGTAGCACCGTCGGAACTATGCCAGTGTCGATGCAATAGACTTTCGGGCCATGCGACGTCGTCAGCCGGCGGGCGCCGCTGTGCTGCGGCCCGAGAAGACCGAGGCGATCGTCGCTGCGTTCTTCGCCGAGCTTGGCGAGAAGGGCTACGCGGGCCTGACAATGGATCGGGTCGCCGAGCGCGCGGGTGTCGGCAAGGCCGCCCTGCTACCGCCGCTGGCCGTCCAAACAAGAGATGCTCAATCGACCTGGTCGGCCAATACGCCACCAAAGGCCGTCCTCCCACCCGACACCGGCAGCTTGCGCGACGACTTGCTGGCCCTCGCCACCGACGCGCATCGGCCGTCTTGGCGCAACCCGCTGATCCGCCGAGCGTGGTCCAATCGCTGGCTGCCGAGGCGCGCCGGTTCACCCGACCTCGCGGCAGTCCTTACCGAGCGCTTCATTAATCCGCAGACGAGAGGCCGGCGCGAAGATGCTTCGACGGGCCGTCGAGCGCGGTGAAATCCGGCCGGACTTCGACCTCGAACTCGCACAGGACCTCGTTGGCGGCCCGCTCTACCTGCGCGGCGTGATACTCGGCGAAGAATTCCCACCCGGTTACGCCGAGCGTCTCACCGACGCGGTGCTCCGCTCCGTCGGAGCGCCGCCGCTCCGACGTTGAATAACGCACCTTCGGAATGCGTCCACTCCACCAGTGAATCGAGCGAAACTACTTCGCCGGACCACCATTGCGCGGTGCCCTCGGCGAGAGCCCATTGACCTATTCCGGTGGCCGCAAAGAAGATTCACCGAAAGACGTAACCTTGGAAAAGGTTCCATTTATCGGTATAACGGTGCGTCACGTTTGAGCCCCGCCTGCTGAGTGCCGAGTACTGCTGAGCTCGGGGAAGTAGGACGAGCTCGTTGAGCTTATCGATCCACGTGCGGTTAACGCCTCTGCGGAGTTCCAGCAGTCGCTATCCAGTGAGCCGACGCGGCGATCGCGACCTTCGTAGCAGTTCGATGACTAGCGCTGAAGTCCTTGTCGGCGTGGTCGGCTGCGAACTTGGCGTAGATCTCGGCGGCGTGGCTGCCCAGCGGCGCGGTGGAGCCGGTCGAGTTCACCGCGTCCATCGCCAGGCCGAGGTCCTTGTTCATCAGCGCCGTCGCGAAGCCCGGCTTGAAGTCGTTGTTGGCCGGCGAGGTCGGGACCGGACCGGGCACCGGGCAATTCGTGTGCACGGCCCAGCAGTTGCCGGTCGCGCCGGTGATCACGTCGAACAGCGACTGCGCGGACAGGCCGAGCTTCTCGGCCAGCACGAACGCCTCGCCGACGGCGATCTGCTGCACCGCGAGCACCATGTTGTTGCACAGCTTGGCGGCTCTGGCCGTTGCCCGAGCCGCCGCAGTGAATGATCTTGCCCGCCAGCGGCTCCAGCACCGGACGCGCGCGTTCCACGGCATCGTCCTCGCCGCCGACCATGAACGCCAGCGTGCCCGCGGTCGCGCCCTTGACGCCGCCGGACACCGGCGCATCGAGTTGTGCGAAACCTCGCTCGGTCGCCTGCGCGTGGATCGTCGCGGGCGTCGTCGACCGAGATGGTCGAAGTGTCGATGAACAGGGCACCGGCCTTGCGCCGCGGGCAGCACCTCGGCATAGCAGGCCTTGACGATGGCGCCGTTGGGCAGCGAGGTGATCACCACGTCGGCATCCGCCACCGCCTCAGCGCCGGTGTCGAACACCTTGTGCGCCCTTGGCTTCCGCGGCCGCCTTCAGACGCGGGTACCGGGTCGAAGCCGCGCACGGTGTGCCCGGCCGCGACAAGGTTGGCCGCCATCGGGCCGCCCATATTGCCCAGTCCCAAGAACGCGATCGTCGTCATCGATCTCCGTCGCTTCGCTCGCCCCATCGACTCGGCCATCTATGCGCGAGGCGCGGGTCCGGGCGGCTTCGGCCCGACCGATGACCACGCGCATGATTTCGTTGGTTCCCTCGAGGATTCGGTGCACCCGCAGATCGCGGACGATCTTCTCCAGGCCGTACTCACGTCAGATAGCCGTAGCCGCCGTGCAGCTGCAGTGCCTGGTCGGCCACGTCGAAGCAGGCGTCGGTGACGTAGCGCTTGGCCATCGCGCACAGCTCGACCTTGTCGGGGTGGTCGTTGTCGAGCGCGCGTCGCCGCCCGCCACAACAGGGTTCGCGACGTCTGCAGCGCGGTGGCCATGTCGGCGAGCGTGAACCGGATGGTCGGCTCGTCGAGCAGCGCGCCGCCGAACGCCTGCCGGTCGGCCAGGTAGCTCGCCGCCTTGTCGTACGCGGCCTGGGCACCGCCGAGCGAGCACGCCGCGATGTTGATGCGGCCGCCGTTGAGCCCGTTCATCGCGATGGCGAACCCGGTGCCCTCGCCCTCCGCGCCGCCGAGCATCGCGTCGGCCGGCACCCGGACGCCTTCGAAGATGACCTGTGCGGTGGGCTGCGCGTGCCAGCCCATCTTCTGCCTCGTCGGCGCCGAAACTCAGTCCCGGCGTGCCCTTTTCGACAATGAACGCTGAGATGCCGCGGCGGTCCGCTCAGCCGCCGGTGCGGGCCATCACGACGTAGACGTCTGATGCGCCCGCGCCGGAGATGAACTGCTTGACGCCGTCGATCGACATAGTCGTCGCCGTCGCGAACGGCCTTGGTGCGCAACGCGCCGGCGTCCGACCCCGCGCCGGGCTCGGTCAGGCAGTAACTGGCGATGGACTCCATCGACGCCAGCCGCGGCACCCATGACTTGCGTTGTTCGTGCGTGCCGAACGTGTCGACCATCCACGCGCACATGTTGTGGATCGACAGGAACGCCGCGATGGTGGGGTCGGCGGCGGCCAGCTGCTCGAAGATGCGCACGGCGTCGAGTGCGGCGCAGACCGCTGCCGCCGACGTCCTCACCGGCAGTAGATCGCCGCCATCCCGAGCTCGGCCGCCTCGCGCAACACGTCGGTCGGGAAGTGATGGTGGCTGTCCCACTCCAACGCGTATGGCGCGAGCGCGCTTTTCGGCGAACGCGGCCGCCGTCTCGGCGATCACGCGTTCGTCGTCGTCCAGACCGAAGTAGTCCCAGATACTTCAGCTCTACTTCATTGTCGGGATGGACGAACTCGGCGCCGTGTGATACCCGCGGGCCAGCGCTGCGTCACCGTCTTGACCTTGGTGTAGAACATGATCGACGCAGGCCCGTGCTGGTTGAGGTCGCCGAAGCCGGAGCGCTTCCAGCCGCCGAAGGTGTGGTAGGCCACCGGAACCGGGATCGGCACGTTCACGCCGACCATGCCGACCTGCACCCGGGACACGAAGTCGCGTGCGGTGTCGCCGTCGCGGGTGAAAATCGCCACGCCGTTGCCGTATTCGTGCTCGGACGGCAGCCGCAGCGCCTCCTCGTAGTCGTTCGCGCGGACGATGCACAGCACCGGGCCGAAGATCTCGTCGGTGTAGATCGACATGTCGGGGGTGACGTGGTCGAACAGGGTCGGGCCGATGAAGTAGCCGCCTTCGAGGCTGGCGTCGCCGAAGCTGCAGGTCGTCGCTGGTGCGTTCGCGGCCGTCGACGACGGCTTCGGCGCCGGCCTCGACACCCTGGTCGATGTAGTCGCGCACCCGCTTCAGCGCGGCCTCGGTGACCAGCGGCCCGTAGTCGGCCTTCGGGTCGAGGCTGTGGCCGACCCGGAGTTCGTTGACGCGTTCAACGAGCCTGGCGCGCAAGCGATCTGCAGTCTGCTCGCCGACCGGCACCGCGACGCTGATCGCCATGCAGCGCTCGCCCGCGCTGCCGTAGCCTGCGCCGATCAGCGCGTCGACGGCCTGGTCGAGGTCGGCGTCGGGCATCACGATCATGTGGTTCTTGGCGCCGCCGAAGCACTGCGCGCGCTTGCCGTGCGCGGCGGCGGTCGAGTAGATGTACTGCGCGATGTCGGAGCTGCCGACGAAGCCGACGGCCTTGATCTCCGGGTGCTCGAGGATCGCGTCGACGGCTTCCTTGTCGCCGTGCACCACCTGGAACACGCCGCGGCGGCAGGCCGGCCTCGAGGAACAGCTCGGCCAGCCGGACCGGCACCGACGGGTCGCGCTCGCTGGGCTTGAGGATGAACGCGTTGCCGCACGCCAGCGCGGGGCCGGCCTTCCACAGCGGGATCATCGCCGGGAAGTTGAACGGGGTGATGCCTGCGACCACGCCGAGCGGCTGGCGCAGCGAGTACACGTCGATGCCGGTGCCCGCGCCCTCGGTGTACTCACCCTTCAGCAGGTGCGGGATGCCGACGGCGAACTCGATGACCTCGATGCCGCGCTGGATGTCGCCGCTGCGAGTCTGCGACGGTCTTGCCGTGCTCGAGGGAGAGCAGTTTCGGCGAGTTCGTCGACGTTCTGGTTGACCAGGTCGATGAAGCGCATCATCACGCGGGCGCGGCGCTGCGGGTTGAAGGCCGCCCACTCCTTCTGCGCCTCGACGGCGCCGGCGACGGCGGCGTCGACGTCGGCCGACGATGCCATCGGCACCTTCGCCTGCACCTGCGCCGGTGTTGGGGTTCATCACGTCGGCGGTGCGCTTGGACTGTCCCGCCGTGCGCTGGCCGTTGATGAAATGCGAAATCTGTGTGGTCATGAGCGTGCCCCTCGGCAGAACATGGCTGAATACTAGGACATCCTAGTAAATTGGTCGGGACGGCGCGCAAGGGGTGGTCGGCATCAGGGTGCCGTCAGGCGCCTGGGCAGGCCGAACGTCCCCGAGCAGAAACTGGTCGAAGACGCGATCGTGCTCGACCTCGAACGCTTCGTCGAAGGTGACACCCGCGTTGGAGATCAGATAGCGCTTGGTCGCTTCGAGGGCGGGCTGCGGCGCCTCGGCCATCACCCGAGCCGTCGACATCGCTTCGTCCTCGAGGTGCTCGGCGTCCACGATCGCGTTGACCAGGCCCATCCGGTGCGCTCCGTGCGTCGACGCGCCTGCCGGTGAGGCACAACTCGCGCGCGATGCCGGCGCCGACGATCCACTGCAGCGGCGTGAACAGTGGGGGAGCGCCGAACTTGATCTCAGGGTGGGCGAAGATGCGTTGAGTGTCGCGATGCGCATGTCGCACAGCAGGCAGAGGTCGAAACCGCCACCGAGCGCGGCACCGTTCACGGCGGCGATCAGCGGCTTCGGAAACTGCCAGACGGCGAGGTGGTAGCGGTGCGAGCTGTCGCGGATGGTTTTGGGCGAGTTCGGGCTTGGCGAACTCCTTGAGGTCGCAGCCGGCGCAGAATGGCGCTGCCCGCTGCCGGTGAGCACGATGACGCGCACCCGGTCATCGGTCGCCCACTCTCGAGCGTGTCGCTGATCGCGTCGCGCATCGCGATCGATAGGGCATTGCGACGTTCCGGCTGGTTGAGACGCAGCTGTCGCGATCCTGTCGGGATGGATTTCGGCAACCAACATGGTTGGCTAACGCTACGCAGCGAAACTGCGGTATCGTGCGGTTCTCCGACGCCTTGACTTCTCTTCGTCAAATACGGTGTCGGGATTCGTGCTCACTGGGCTAGGGGAGATCTGATCATGGGTGTAGTCAATACCTACCTGTCCGCGGTCGCCGCCGTGGCTAGCGCTGACCGCGGGACTGCGCGGCAGCTAACAACATCGTGGCGGGTACCGCCCGATCAAACCGCTGGGGATCGCCCCAGCCGACGGCGAGGGACATCGACCTGTCCGCCTCCGTCACGATCCCGATCATCAATTTCGATGAGACGGTCGGCCCGTTGAGACTCACGCCTGGAAGCTCTTCATCGAGGCGGGCACGGACCCGCTGCTGCTGGGCATCATCCAGCAGGGCGTGGAATTCGCGCCAGTCCCGCCGGGGCTGAACACGGTAGTGAACTGACGACGTCAAACCCACGCGTGACGGCAGTCCGCGGACCCGACTCTGTCGACTTCTGGCTTCGACTCGGTCCGGACAGAATCGGGCGGGTGGGATCTTCTCGGCGCCGCGCAAGCCCAGCCGAGGTCAACGGCTCCAGGTCGGTCCACCTCAGGCCATTTTTTGGCGGTTCTGAGGGGATTGAGCGCACAGCTGTACGGCGTTTCTCGATCAAAACCGCGCCGGCCGAACCGATCTCGCGCTCACTGAGGGTGCTGGGCAGCGGATTCTGATACTGAATCCAACAGAACAACCGGCGCATTCTGACGGCGAACTGGCACTCCTACCGTTCGGACAGGATTCAAGGCGGCTGTCGGTGGCGTGACCTTGATTCCACTGGCGATAACACGACGACGGCCAACCTGGGATCGCTTCCAACTCGGCGCAGTGTAGCAGATGGCGGCATCACTGGCAAAACGGCGGCCTCTGCCCGGGCTCTGCGCAAGGGACCAGCGGCGGCTGTGCGGAGTGGGGACACATCGTTTCGCTCTCACTGGCAGCGCCAATCCGATCTGGGACTAGGCGCCGGCGGTTCATCGACGAATCTCTTCAGTGTCGACTTCCCCTGAAACAACCTGGCGGTCGCCTCCTGGTGTAACGGTCGCTTTTTCGCGGTGACCGGCCAACTCGGCGGCAACCGTTTCGGTCGGCGGCCTCTTGAGTTCGATCGCCGTCCGATCGATATCGACTTCCAGACGTCCCGTCACGCGCGTCGTCGCTGATGTCATCGACCAGCAGCCGCCACAGCAGCTGGAGCGTCACGCGCGACTTCCGCTCCCGGCCGGCCCCGCGAAGCCTGGCTGGACAACGGAAACCGCGCCCGCCGGTCGCCATGCCGCCCGGGATGCGGTGAACTCGGCGATCTCTGGCGTCAAGACCGCCGTCAAGTGACCGCGGTCTCGAATGTGACGCAGTCGAAGCCGCGGCACGCTGCCAGCAATACGTAACCGGAACTAAAGCATACC
>ERZ1370068.11248-contig-9879_pt1 | contig 20254 bp, 23 predicted proteins | sample MGYA00561227_ERZ1370068 | MGnify/ENA primary metagenome ERZ1370068 (study PRJEB38410, sample SAMEA6850437) | metagenome | study: Metagenomic assessment of the ecological functions of the soil: analysis of the soil microbiota associated with the... | reverse complement strand
GTTACGTATTGTTGAGGAGGGGAAGAGCCGCCGAGGTCGCCCGCCGCGATCGCACTCCAGCAGCGCCCGCGCTGATCGCATGGAGGAGCACGTCGCCGTCCGAGTGGCCGGCGAGCCCGCGGTCGTGCGGAATGCGACGCCGCCGAGGCGGAGCGGGCGCCCCGGCGCGAGGCGGTGCGCATCGAAGCCTGCCCCACTGGCTCACGCCGACCCCGCGAGCCGCCTCGGCGCGGGCGAGGTCCGCGGCCGTGGTGATCTTGAAGGCCTGGATCGCCAGCCACCACATGCACGGGATTGCCGAGGCGCGCCACCAGCGCCGCGTCGTCGGTGCTTACCACGCCGTCGGCCGCCTTGGCATAGGCCTCGCGCAGCCAGTCGATGCGGAACACCTGCGGCGTCTGCGCGGCGAAGATTCGCCGCGCGGCGGCGTCGCCGCGATGCGCCCGTCTGCCACGCGGTGGATCGTGTCGCGCACGGTTTCTGCCAGGATCGCTGCGCCGTGCGCGAGCGCCGCCGCAACCACGCGCGCGAGACGTTTTGGTCGCGCGCACCAGAGGCCGCGCCGCACCGTGAACCGCCACGTGCGTGGCCTCCTGGGCAGCGGCGAGACCGGCGCGCGGAGGAGCCGTGGCGTCGACGCCGCCCGCCACGGGCGCGAGTGCGCGCGCCGCGCGGCAGCTCCGGGCGCGGACGCGAGGCCACGCACCGAGCGCCTCCGCGGGCAGCACTGGCACGATCCACTCGGTTCGCGCGCAGCCGCGCGAGCGGCGAGCGAACGCGCGAGAAGCGTCATCCCGCAGAGCGAGACGAGTGCCTTCGGCGGCGTCGCGCCCTGCGTGGTTGCAACCGCGCGCCGCTTCCGGCGCTCAGACGAGCGACGCGCATGGTGCAAAGCTCAGCGGCTGCCCTCGCCGCGATCGTGGGCGTCGCGCCCTGGGGGCGGACGGCCACCGTGCGGCCCGGCGCCTTGGGAGGAGCATGCGGCTCGCGCTCGTCGTGATGGGAATGCTGATCGGTATGTCCAGCGCCTTCGCGCAGGATGAGCCGCAGCCGGCCCCGTCCGAGCCCACGTCCACGGCTGCGCCTCGCTCCCCCGGCGCAATGCGTGGATGCTGCCGCTGTCGCTCGGCGAGGCCAGGCTCGGCATCGAGAACAACACGGATGCAACTCGTCCGCTACGACCCGCCCATCGCCGACTACGACCACACGGCGGCCTGGGGCGCGCATGACATCTGAAGCTGTTCGGCGATCACTCCGTACACGAACACGAACCTCCCGGTCGCGAGCGCACGTTCCTGCCGTCGCAGTACGTCGAGCGCGATTCGGAGGGCGAGGTGTACCACCGGCCTCGTGCTCGCGCCTCGGCTGGCAGTACGCCCCTCACCTACCACGGCAGCGACGTCTGACTAACTCGCTGGTGAACTCGCTCGGCAACCACGTACCGCGACCACGCTCACTGGTAGCACCCCTGCCGGGTGCGTGGTGGGGCGCCGCCTGGACCCAGGTCGAGCTGACCGGGATCGGCAGCCGCCTCGCCCTGAGCAGTTCCGCCGGAATCCCGATGGATCTGGTCGGCGGGGAGCCGAACACCCTCGACCTGAACCGCAGCATCGAGGCCGGCTACTGGACGCTCGCCGCGCGCAAGGAGTGGCTCGAGGTCGCCAACAAGAGCCTCGAGACCTCGCGCGCTGCCCAACCAGGTCAAGGCCCAGTACGAAGTCGGAGTGGTTTCGCGGGTCGAGGTGACGGAGGCCGAGGCGGGCGTCGCCGACCGCGAGTTCCGGCAGATCACGGCCGACAACTTCTACCACGCCGCGCAGGACGGTACTCGTGAACCGCGTGTTCGGCCCGAAGCTCACGCCGACGTCGCGCTTCGAGATCGAACCCCACCGACCGGCCCGAGGACTACGTCACGCCCTGCCCTCGACCCGGAGGCGCCGACCCAGCGCGCGCTGGTCCGTCGGCCCGAGCTGACCATCGCGCGCCAGCAGGTGGAGCAGAGCGAGATCGCCCTGAAGTTCGCCAGCGAACGAGCGGCTGCCCCAGGTCGATGCCGTGGGCAGCTACGGCACGCACGGCCCGCGTGGCAGTCAACCCGAACTGCAGCTTCGGCGAGCTGGATCGCCGGCACTCCGCCCCGTGCCGAACTCCTTTCGCCGACGCAGCCGGTCGGAACTCCGACCAAGTACTCCGACACCACCGACGACTGGTTCAAGGGCAACAACAACCGCGTGTGGACCGCCGGCGCCGTGGTCTCGATCCCGGATCCCCAACACCACGGCGCGCGCCAACGTGAACATCAGCGAGCTTCAGCTGCGCAGGGGGCGAACACGAACGTGAAGCGCGTGGAGCAGGACATCGTGAAGGACGTGCGCAACGCGGTGCGAAACCTCGAGTCGGCGCTCCAAGGCGTCGAAGCGGCCGAACGCAACGTGGCCGCCTCCACGGAGCAGTGCCTTCCGCGCCGAAGCGCATCCGGCTCGAGCACGGCGAAGTCCACGCCCTTCGACGTACTCCAGCGCGAGGAGTCCCTCGTGACGCCGAGAGCCAGCACAACGCCGGTGCTGCGCGTCTATCACGGCTCCGTCACCGCGCTCGATCGCGCTCCAGGGCACGCTGCTCGAAGATCGCAGCATCGTGCCTCGAAGACGCGTTGTGCCGGCTGCGGTAGGATCTCGCGCTTCTTCGAGCCACCTCGCGTGAGTCTGTTCGGCAAGAAGCGACGCTCCCGACGACGCCTCGCCCCTATGGCGAGGGAGCCGGTAGGCCACCCCGACGCCTGCGGCTCCCGCGTGGACTCCTCCCCCGCGCCCCGAGCGCGTACCCTGGAGCAGGAGATGACATGGCGAACATCGGCAAGTCGATCACGATCAAGGGTGATCTCTCCGGCAACGAAGACCTCGCAGATCGAGGGCACGGTCGAAGGGCGCGTCGACCTGCCCGAACAACCAGCTGACGATCGGCGCGAACGGCCGCGTGAAGCGCCGAGGTGCACGCGAAGGCGGTCGATCGTGATCGGACGCGTCGACCGGCAACGTGATCGGCTGCGGAGCGCATCCGAGATCCAGGCCACCGGCATCGTGGACGGCGACGTGACGGCGCCGCGCCCGGTGATCGCGCCGGAAGGCGCCGATGCTGAACGGCGTCGATCGAGATGAGCAGCGGCGCGAAGTCGCAGCCACGCGGCCGCGGGCCCGTCCGGTGCTCGCCAGGCCAGCAGGCGGCCGGCGCGGCTCGTAGCGCCGCCCGGCGGCTCCAGGCGTCGCTGCGGCGCTCGCCCGGCGGCGCGCTTCGGCCTGTGCCGCGCGCGCAGCGCTCGAGCTCGAGCAGCGTCGGCGACGGCGATGTAGATCGACGAGTACGTGCCCGACCACGATCCCGATCACCATCGCGAGCGCGAAGCGGAAGATCACCTCGCCGCCCAGGAACAGCAGCAGCGCACGTCACGCGACGAAGCGTCGTGAGCGAGGTCAGCAGCGTGCGCGACAGCGTCTCGTTCACGCTGCGGTTCAGCACCGTCGACCAGGTCGTGCTTGGTGTGCACGCTCATGTTCTCGCGGATCCGGTCGTAGACGATGATCGTGTCGTTCAGGCTGTAGCCCATCAGCGCCGAGCAGCGCGGCGAGCACGGAGAGGTCGAACTCGAGCTCGGAAGATCGCGAAGATGCCGGCGGTGATCACGCACGTCGTGGACGAGCGCGACCACCGCGCCCGGGCGCGAAGCGCGAGCTGAAGCGGAACGCGATGTAGACCGAGGATCAGCGAGCAGTCGCGATGCCGAGCGACCTCGAGGCCGTCGTCGCCGCAGGTCGTCGCCGACCTGCGGGCCCACGAACTCGACGCGCATGATCGTCGACCGACCCGATCTGCGCTCCAGCCGAGCTGCGTGCTCGATCTGATGATGCGGTCGGTCTGCGCGGTGATCTGCCGCCCCGGGTCCGCGCCTCGGGGCGGCCGCGCGCGTGGCCGGCGTGGGCGCGACTGCGGCAGCCGGTGCGCTCGCGTCGGCGCTGCCGCGTTGCGCCGCCCGACGCGGGAACTGAGCAGGAACTCGTGTCGGCCTCGCCGTAGCGCACGACGGTCGGGTCGCGCCGACCGCAGCTCGCCGAGCAGTCGCGGATCTTCGCCTCGTCGGCCGTGCCTTCGCCGGTGAAGCGCACCGGCCACCTCGGTGCCGCCCGCGAAGTCGATGCCCAAGCGCATGCCGCGCAGCGGGATCGCGACGACGCCGCGATCAGCAGCACGATCACCGAGACCGCGTAGGCAGATCTGGCGGTGGCCGATGAAGTCGATCTTCGTCCCGGGCGGGACGAGCTCGAGCACGGCGGGCTCCCGTCAGATCGAGAGCGACTCGACGGGTCGCGTTGCCGGGATAGAGCTCGTACATCAGGACGCGTGAACGACGAGCGCGGCGAACACGCTCGTGAGGACGCCGATCGACAGCGTCACCGCGAAGCCCTTGATCGGGCCGGTGCCGTACTCGAACAGCACGAGCGCGGTGATCAGCGTCGGTGATGTTGGCGTCGAGGATCGTCCAGAACGCCTTGTTGAAGCCGGTCGCGATCGCCGCGCGCGGCGTCTTGCCGGCGCGGAGCTCCTCGCGGATGCGCTCGAAGATGATCACGTTGGCGTCGACCGCCATGCCGATCGTGAGCACGAGGCCCGCGATGCCGGGCAGCGTGAGCGTCGCCGCGAAGCAGCGACATCACGCCCATCGAGCATCACGAGGTTCGCGATCAGCGCGAGGCTCGCGTACACGCCGGACAGCCGGTAGTACACGATCGCGAACGACGACGACGAGCACGAAGCCCGACGCACCGACGCGCGGATGCCGCGCGCGGATCGAGTCCGCGCCGAGCGCCGGGCCCGACCGTGCGCTCCTCCTCGATCGCCACCGGGATCGGCAGCGAGCCGGCGCGCAGCACGACCGCGAGGTCGGCCGCCTCCTGCGAGCGTGAAGCGGCCCTCGATCTGGCCCTGCCGCCGATCGCGGTCGCGGATGTTCGGCGCGCTGTAGACGCGGTCGTCGAGCACGATCGCGAGCGGCTCGCCGATGTTCGTCGTCGGTGAGCGTCGCCGAAGATCCGGCCGCCCTCGCTGTTGAACGTGAACGTCACCTCGGCCGCTCGCTGCGCGTTGTCGAAGCCGCACGTGCGCGTCCGTGAGGTAGTCGCCGGTGATGTCGGCGCTGCTCGGCACGCAGGTACGCGCGCGAGCACGCGGTCGGTCTCCTTGCTCGCGCTCGATGGCGATCTCGGTGTCCGGCGGCAGCCCGTCCTGGTACTTCGCGCGCAGCAGCTCCTCGCTCGGCGCCGAGTCCCGCACGATCTTGAACTCGAGGAAGCCCGTGACCTGCGAGCAGCTGTGCGGGCGCGGCGGTCGATCTGACCGCCCGGGATCTGCACCAGGACGCGGTCCGCGCCCTGGCGCGTGACCACCGAGTCCGGGATGCCCGTCTGCGGGTCGTCGATGCGGCGGCGCAGCGACCTCGAGCGCCTGGTCCACGGCGCGCTTGCGCACTCTCGTCCGCCCAGTGGTCCGTCAGCGTGAGCACGAGGTCGCTGCCTTCCTCGCGCAGCGTCGAAGCGGCCGTCGTCCTCGGTCACCTTCCGCACCGCGGCGGCATCCGCCGGCGTGGGCGGCCGGATGCGCAGCTCCCGGCCGGTGCGCGCTCGAAGGTCACGCTCGTCACCTTCTCGACCCTCGAGCCGGCGCTGGATGCCGTCCTCGATCGCGGAGAGCTCGTGCTCGGTGGCCACGGTGAGATCGGGGCCGATCACGATGTGCACGCCGCCCTGGAGATCGAGGCCGAGGCGGAGACCGCTGCTCCGGGCAGCCACCAGGCGGCCTTCCGCTGCGTCGCTGAAGAACGAGCCCACTACGAACCAGCCGAGCCAGAGGACCGCGACCAGCACCGCGATCGAGCGGGTGCGCAGGCTCACGACTCCCCCTTCTCGTCGGGCTTCTCGCCGGCGGACTCGAGGCGCCGATCGATGCGCGCGCGATCCACCTTGACGCGGAGCTTCGCCCTTGAGCGCGGCGATCTCGAGCGTGATCACGTCCTTCCCGGTGCCGACCACGAGGCCGTGGAGCCCGCCTGCCGCGTCACCGCACCGCGGTCGCCCTTCGCGAGCGCGCCCAGCATCTTCTCGTGCGCCTTCTGCTTCTGGCTCTGCGGACGGATCAGCAGGAAGTAGAAGATCAGCAGCATCGCCCCGAACGGGACGAGGAAACCGAGACCGCCGCCCGGCTGGGTCTGAGCCAGATCGCGTCCATCGGCTAGCGGGCCGCGGCGCGACGTCCAGGCGTCCGCGCGGAGGTGTCCTCCCAGGGGAAGCCGGAACGCCCGGAAGTGGCCGTGGTACGAGGTGGCGCGGTAGATCGGGCGCCGCAGGTCGAGCGCCGTCGATGATGCCGCGTCGGCGTGAGGTCGAAGTGGTTGCGCACGAGCCTCTCGAGCTGATCGAGCGTCGAGCGTGCTGGTGCCGAAGGTGTCGACGCGGATCGAGACCGGCTCGGCGACGCCGATCGCGTAGGCCACCTGCACCTCGCAGCGCCGCGCGAGGCCCGCCGCCACCACGTTCTTCGCGACCCAGCGCGCCGCGTAGGCGGCGCTGCGGTCGACCTTCGACGGATCCTTGCCGGAGAACGCGCCGCCGCCGTGGCGGCCCATGCCGCCGTAGGTGTCGACGATGATCTTGCGGCCGGTGAGGCCCGCGTCGCCCATCGGCCCGCCGACCACGAAGCGCCCGGTCGGGTTCACGTGGAAGATGGTGTTCGACGTCGAGCAGCTCGCCGGCAGCGCGACGGCCGGATGATCTTCTCGATCACGTCCGGCGCGCAGCTGGTCGTAGGAGACGTCGGGCGTCGTGCTGGGTCGAGAGCACGACCGCCGTGATCCGCGCCGGCTGGTCGCCGGCGTACTCGATCGTCACCTGCGACTTCGCGTCGGGCCGCAGGTACAGTCGAGCTCGCCCGATCTCGAAGTGCTCGCGGTGGCGCCTCGATCAGCTGGTGCGCGAGCCGGATCGGCGCCGGCATCAGCTCCGGCGTCTCGTCGCACGCGTAGCCGAACATCATCCCCTGGTCGCCGGCGCCCTGCTCCTTGTGCAGGCCCTCGCCCTCGGTCACGCCCTGCGAGATGTCGGGGCGACTGCTTGCCGAGCGCGATCATGCACGGCGCAGGTGGCGGCGTCGAAGCCCATGTCCGAATCCGTGTAGCCGATGTGCCTCGACCACGCTGCGCACGAGCGGCGCGATGCTCGACCCTCGGCGCTCGTGGTCACCTCGCCCGCCACCACCACGAGGCCGGTGGTGGTGAGCGTCTCGCACGCGACGCGCGAGCGCGGATCCTGCTCGAGCATGGCGTCGAGCATCGGCGTCGGAGATCTGGTCGCACATCTTGTCCGGGTGGCCCATCGAGACCGACTCCGACGTGAAGACGAGCGGGCGCGCCATGACACGGACTCCTGCGCATCCCGCTCGGGAATCCGCGCCGGGAGCGGACGCGGAGTCGCGACGGACTCCAGCCGGGCAATGCGGCGCGTCGGCAGCGTCAGCCCGCACTGCTCGCGCGCCGCGACCGACGCCGGAGCGCGGCGTCGCGGCTCTTCGAGCAGCGCGCCGAGCGCCTCGACCGCGGCCTGTCGGCGTCCGGCGCCCACCGGCGCGCACGCGCGAGCCGCGTGCCGCGGCCGGCCGCGAGCGAGAGCAGCGACAGCACGCTGCGCCCGTCCACCCAGTCTCGCCGCCGCGCGCCGCACCGAGATCTCCGACGGCGAAGCGGCTCGCGAGCGCCACGAACTGGCCCGCCGGCCGCGCGTGCAGGCCGAGCTCCGCGCGCACCGTGAAGTCGCGCTCGCAGACGCTCGGGCTCGCTCACAGCCCGTCGTCCGGCAGGATCTCGCTCGCGACCGAGATGTTGCGCTGGCCGTAGCTCTTGATGAAGGCGGCCAGCTCGTCGAGCGGCTTCTCCTCGCGCGAGCGTCGCGAGCTTGATCAGCATCGGCAGGTTCACGCCGGTCACCACCTCGACGCTGGTGCTCGTCGAGGAACGACAGGCTGATGTTCGACGGCGTGCCGCCGAACATGTCGGTGAGCACCAGCACGCCCGTGCCCCTGCGTCGGCCTGCCTCGAGCGCGGCGCCGATCGCGGCCGCGCATCTCGTCGACGCGACTGCGTCGGCTCGATGCCGACACCGCGAGGAACCGCGGCGCGTCCGGCACGATCAGGCGCAGCGCCTGCAGGAACTCCTCGCCGAGCCGGTAGTGCGTCACGATCACGACGCCGATCTTCACGCGCTCTTCTCCACGTCGCGGTGCTCGACGTTCACTTCGCGACCGCTCGCGCGCGCAGCGTCGCTCGCGAGCGCCTCGGCCACCGCCACGCGAGCGGTGGCGCCGCCCGTGCAGCCCATCGGCCGATCTGTGAGATAAGCCTTGCCCTCCGCGTCGTAGAGCGGGCAGCGAGGAACTGCGAGCAGGTCGCGCAGCCGCTGCAGCAGCGCCGCGCCGCGCGCGCTCTTGAGGACGTAGTCGCGCGACGTCCGCGTCGCAGCCCGGTCGATCGGCCGCAGCGCTCGGCTCGAAGTACGGGTTGCGGCAGGAAGCGGCACGTCGAACAGCAGCTCAGCCCCGCGCGGCGTGCCGTAGCGGAAGCCGAACGAGACGAGGTTCACCACCGTCGGCCGCGTCGTCGCCCGAGACCGCACTGCGACGACCGTCTCGCCTTGCAGCTGGTGCACGTTGAGCTCGGCTGGTGTCGATCACGCAGGTCGGCGAGCCCGCGCCATGTCGACCAGCAGGCTGCCGCTCGATCGCGATCCCCTCCTCGACCGAGCCGCCCGGCGAGTGCGGATGCACGCGACGCGTCTCGCGGTAGCGATTCACGAGCGCGTCCGTTGGCGCAGTCGAGGAACAGCACGCGCGACCGCGGCGCCGCGCCCGCGCAGCTGCTCGATCACCGCCGGGCACGCCGCGAGGAAGCCGCGGCTCTCGCGCGTCGATGGCGAGCGCGACGTCTTCTCGATCGGCGGTTCGCGCTGGCGACGCACAGGTCGAGGAACTGGCTCGATCAGCGGCACCGGCAGGTTGTCGACGCAGTAGAAGCCGAGGTCTTCGAGCGTGGCCATCGCGGTGGTCTTGCCGCTGCCCGAGAGGCCCGAGACGAAGACCACCCGGAGCGGCGGCGCTCACGACCGCACCTCGCTGATCGCAGCTTCGCGTCGAGGCGCGCCGCCGCCGATCAGGCCCGCGCGCGCATGCAGCGGCTGCGCGCGCCGCGGCCTCGACGATCACGCCGGAGGCTCGCCGCCGGGCGCGCCGGCAGGCGTCACCACGGGGAGTCCACGCTCCGCCAGCGTCTCGCGCGGCCGCTCGCAGGCCGACCCGCTCGTACTCGAGCCCTGGCGCGTCGCGCTCGAGCCGGCAGAGCAGATCGATCGGCATCTCCTCGAGCAGCACTGCCTGCGGCCGTACGAGGTCCGGGCACGAACAGGATGCCGAGGCCGCGGATCTCGAGATAGTGGCGCGATCGCGCTCCGGCGCGCGAGCCGATCACGCGGCCCGTTCAGCCGCGCCGCAGCTCCACGACGTCGTCCGCGACCAGCGGTGCCCGCGCGTCATCGAGCTCGAGCGCGCACTCGCTCTTGCCGATCGCCGCTGCGGCCCGAGCAGCAGGACGCCCACGCCCTGCACGTCCACGAGCGCCCCGCTGCATCGTCGTCGCGTGGCGCGCCGGCCACCGGCTCAGAGCTTCGCGTCTTCCTCTTCGATCGCGCCGGACCACGTCCTCGAGGTCTCTCGCCTCCGCGAGCGCGCTGGCGGAACGGGCGCGTCGCGGAAGAAGCGCGAGATGCGCGCCAGCGCCTTCAGGTACTGGCCTCCGGAGTGCTCCGGGCACGACGAGCAGGAAGAAGTGATGCGTCGGCTGCCCGTCGATCGACTCGAAGTCGATGCCCGCGCGAGCTGCGCGCGAAGGTCGCCAGCAGCCGGTCGAGGCCCGGCAGCTTGCCGTGCGGGATCGCGACGCCCTCGCCGATGCCCGTGCTCTGGAGCGCCTCGCGCTCGAGCAGCACCTCGAGCAGGCGGCTCGGCGTCGATCTGCGGCTCGACCTCGGCGAGCGCATCGCGCGCCATCTCCGGCGAGCACGTCGCGCTTGTTGCGAACGCCGAGATCGAGGATCACGGCGTCCTTCACCAGGATGTCCATGATCTTCATCGGAGCGCCTCTCGGACGGCGCGCGCAGGCTAGCAGACGGCCGACCTAGCCGACCCTCCGTCGCTTCGTCGACGACAGGAGGTTCAGCGGCCTCGCGGTACTTCGTCACGGTGCGGCGCGCGATGTCGATGTTCGCGACTTGCAGCATCTCGGCGATGCTGCTGGTCGGACAGCGGGTCGCCGCGGGTCCTCGTCGCGGATCAGCCGCCCGATCCGCTCCTTCACGCTCTCGCTCGCGATCGCGTCGCCGTCCACGCGGTTGATGCTCGAGTTGAAGAAGTACTTGAGCTCGAAGATGCCCTGCGGCGTGTGCGCGTACTTGTTCGTGGTCACGCGCGCTCACCGTCGACTCGTGCATTCCGATGTCGTCGGCCACGTCGCGCAGGTTCAGCGGGCTGCAGGTGGTTGATGCCGCGTGTCGAAGAACTCGCGCTGGTGCTTGATGATGCTCTGCATCACGCGATAGATCGTGCGCTGGCGCTGGTGGATCGACTTGATCAGCCACATCGCCGAGCGGACGCTATCTCGTGCACGTAGGTCTTGCGTGCTCCTTCGCCGCCGTCGCGCTGCCGCGCGCGAGCACCTCGCGGTAGAGGCGCGTTGATGCGCAGGCGCGGCAGGCCGTCGTCGTTCAGCACGACGTGGAACTCGTCGCCGATCTTGTGGACGTAGATGTCGGGCACGATGTAGATCGGGTCCTCGCCGCCGAACGGCGCGGCCCGGGCGCGGCTCGAGCTGCGCCGACCACGTGCGGCGGCGGCCGCGACCGCCTCGACGCTGATCGCCGAGCTGCGCGCGCGACGCCGCGGAAGTCGCGCTTCGATCAGCGGATCGAGGTGCTCGGTCGACGATGCGCAGCACGAGCGGGTCGTCGATGCCGAGCGCGCCGCACCTGAGCGAGCAGACACTCGCGTCAGGTCGCGCGCGGCGACCCCGGTCGGATCGAACATCTGCACGCGCGCGAGCGCGCGCCGGCCACCACGCCTCCGCGCACGCCGGCCTGGCGCGCGATCTCCTCGACCGTCGAGCTGCAGATAGCCGTCGTCGTCGAGGTTGCCGATGATCGAGCTGCGCGACGCTGGCTCCTCGTCGGAGCAACGCGCCGAAGCTGGAGCTGCCATTGCAGGTGCTCGGCGAGCGTCGGCGCGGCGGCGTGGCCACGGCGTCGACGCCGGGCGCGCTCTGGTCGTCGCGCGATCACGCGCGGGCCCGCGACGGCTGCCCTGGCGGCTCCGCCAGTGACGTCGCCCAGTCTATGTCCGCGTCACGTCGGCGTCGCGCTCGGGCAGCTCGTCCGCCGGCTCTCGCCGCTCGGACTCGCGCCGGCGGCGCCTCCGATGCGCCTCGGCCGGCGCGCGTCCTCGCTGGAGCCCGCCTCGCCGCCGAGATCCTCCTCGTACGATCTCCTCGAGGACCGGATTCTCCTCGAGCTCCTGCTGCACCGGTTGACACGAGCTCGAGGCGCGAGAGCTGCAGCAGCTTGATCGCCTGCTGCAGCTGGGGCGTCATCACCAGCTGCTGGCTCAGGCTTGAGCTGTTGTTTGAGCTCGAGTGCCATGCGGTTCACCAGCTAGATCAGCGGAAGTTCTCTCCGAGATAGATCTCGCGCACCTGGCGGATCCGCCGCGATCTCGCTCGGCGTGCCCTCGCGGATGATCCGGCCGTCCTTGATGATGTAGGCGCGATCGCAGATCGCGAGCGTCTCGCGGACGTTGTGATCGGTGATCACGATCCCGATGCCCGCGCCCTTGAGCTGCTCGATGATCTTCTGGATGTCGATCACGGCGATCGGATCGATCCCGGCGAACGGCTCGTCCGAGCAGCAGGAACTTCGGATCGAGCACCAGCGCCCGCGCGATCTTCGACGCGCGCGGCGCTCTCCGCCGAGAGAGAGTCCCTCTCTGACGGGCCTTATCGGCGATCCCGAGCTCGGACAGCAGGGCATCGAGGCGCTCGCGGCGCCGCGCTCGATCCGGGCTCGACCGTCTCGAGGATCGCGAGCTACGTTGTCCGCCACGGTGAGGCGCCGGAAGATCGACGCCTCCTGCGGCAGATAGACCACACCGAGCCGCGCCCGGCGATACATCGGCAGACCGGTGATGACCTGATCGCCGAGGATGACGTCGGCCGCCAGGTCCGGCTCGACGCCGCCGGCGATCATGTTGAGAACGTGGTCGTCTTGCCGGCGCCGTTGGGGCCGAGCAGGCCGACCACCTCGCCGCGTAACACCTCGAGATCCACGCCGTCCACGACCCGGCGTTCGCCGTACTTCTTCACCAGGCCGCGGCGGCGAGAGCGTGCGTCATCAGCCCGGTGCTCGTCCGGCGGCTGCGGCTGACGCCGCAGCCGGGCACGTCGGGGCGGATCTGCATCGTCGGCCCGCCCTCGACCTCGAGCCGCTCGGAGCCGAGATGGAAGATGATCCGCGGGCCGCGCATCGATCGCAGCCCTGCTCGATCTCCGCGAAGCTGGCCGGTGCACACGACGCGCTCCTCGCCGCGGAAGAACACCGCCTCCGCGCAGCGCGCCACGCGCGTGCCCTGCTTGATGGTGACGTGGCCCCGCGCCGTGAGGCGCTCGGGCTCGCTCGCGCCTGCGGCCGAGAAGGCCTCGAGGCCGTCCGCCACGAGCGAGAGCTCGCCCTGACGGCGCGCACGTGGCCGGTGAACAGCGAGGTGGCGCCGGCCATCCTTCTCGGTCTGCGAGTCGAGCTGGTCGGACTGGATCGAGCGGCTTGCCGCGATCGAAGGTCGCGCCGGTGCGCTCCTTCGGCTCGGGCTTGGCGCCGGGCGCCGCGCGCGCTCACCGCGCTGCGGCCGCTTCGCGAGGCGATCGACCAATGAGCCGGTGAGCCGGTCGATCGTGCGCCCGAGGGTCTTCGGGGCGCGCCGCCTCCTCGACCACCGGCGCGCCGATCGCGCGCGCCGGTCGCGCCATCGATCAGCTTCGCATGACGAGAGCCTCGCTGCCCACGCGTGGTGCGGCCCAGCACGATCGCGTCCACGTCGGCCGCGTGCGCCCAGCTCTGCACTTCTTCTGCGCTCGCATCGAAGCGCGCCGGCGCGCCGAGCTCGCTCGGGCCGGCGACGCGGCCCACGCCGCGCGTCGCGAGCGCTGCGCGACGTGCGCGGCCCAGCTCCGGCGCCGCCTGGCCCCAGCCGGCACGACCTCGAACCGGAGCGACGCCGACGCCCTCCGTGCGCGCGGACACCGGCGCGGCGAGGCAGACGAGCGCGAGCACGAGCGCGCTGCGCAGCCTCACCGGCCCTGCTCCACCGAGGCTCCGCCTGATCAGCCGAAAGCGGTTCTCGCGGACCCAATACTCGAAGCCGGCGCCGCGAATCGTCCCGAAGGCGTCCTGATCACGACGGGCGAGCGCGTCGAGACCCGGCCGGTCTCCCGCCGGTACACCACGTGCTCCGTCTCCGAAGTGACGGCCGTCGGCCGTGACGCCGCGGACGTTGCCCTCCGCGCTGAGGTCGCCGCTCCCGAGATCGAAGCTGCCGCGCTCGCAGTGGAGCCTCGAGCCCGCCGAGGCTGGTGGCGGTCGTCGCTCCGGCCGCCTTGCCGACGCGCGCGTGCACCACCGTCAGCCGCGCGACGCGATCCTCGCGCCCCATGCTCGCGCTCCCGGCTTCGACGATGGCGTCGTTCTGGGAGCCCGCGCTCGAGACGAACGTCATGCCCTCGACGCGGAGCTCGGCCTCGGGCAGCTCCGGCCCCTCGGCGTCGGCGCGCGAGCGCCGCGCCTGCCGAACGGCAACGCGAGTGCGGCAGCGATGAGAGAGCGCGCGCGGCGGCATGAATGCAAGGATCATACCCATGCGCGCTGGCCCGGTAAACGACGGATCGCGTCCGGAGCGGTGTTTCGGCGCGCGAGACGCGCGCCGCGCCGCTAGCGCTGGGGGTCTTCGTCGATCTCGTGGCCGAAGATCGTCCGGATCACCGGCTGCGAGCCGACCCAGTGCGCCGGGCGGAACAGCAGATAGTCGAGCGCGACCCCGATCGGATGCAGCACGTACGCGACGACCCGCAAGGGATGGCCCGGCGCGGCGCGCGTCGTACTCGTCGGCGGCGGCGGGCCCCGGCCAGCGCGGCCAGACCGGCGGCCAGCAGCAGCGCGGCCAGGGAACGTCGAAGCGGGGCGATGCGCTCGTGCGACATGGCGGGCCTCCCGGACTCCACTCATCGGTCGTTCGGCGGACCGACCGAAGCTAACGGAGGTCAGCTCAGGCGCCCCACGCGAGGTCAGCCCCGGCGCCCCACGCGAGCAGCAGCTGGGCCGCGTAGTACGCGCGGCAGACCCCAGAGCGTGCTCGCGAAGCTCGGCGCCACGAAGCGATCCTGCGCCACGGAGAGGTCGGAGAGCGCGAACAGCGCGGCACCGGCCGCCGCCGCCCCCGGCGCGCCCCGCGCGCGCCGCGCCGATCGCGCAGACCAGCATCCCCCCGATCACGCCCGCGTAGAGCGCCACCGGCACGCGATCCGCCGGCGCCAGGTGCGGGGCGCAGCCAGCGCCACACGCGCGAGCACGAAGACGAAGCGCCGCCACGGCCGCGAGCGCCGCCGCCCGGAGCGAGACGCCGTGCACGAGGAAGGCCGTCGCGAACAGGCCGTGGCCGACCGCGAACGCGAGCATCCCCGCGCGCAACGCAGCGGGCGAGCGGCGCGGAATCAGCAGCACGTCGCCCACCGCGCAGGCGACGAGGCCGAGCGCGAGCCAGCGGCCGAACGGCGCCGCCAGCGCGCCCCACGCGAGCGCCGGCCCAGACGAACGCGGCGGAGGCGAGCGGCTTCGTCAGCCACACGCCGCGCTCGCTCCGGCGGCGCTCCGCCGAGCAGGCAGCCCGCCACGAGCGCGGCGCACGCGAGCGCCGGGAGCACCGCTCAGCGCTTCGACGGCCAGAGCGGTGCTTCGATCTCGAAGCCCACCGGCTTCCCCACGCGTTCCGGTAGCTCACCTGGTGGACGGGCACGCGCGGAGCGACGCCCCACTTCCCGGTGGGCACGCCGAAGCTCACGCAGCCGTTGAAGTTCCAGCCCTGATCCTTCCGGCGACGCCCAGCACTTCGAGCACCTCCGCCATGCGGAACATCATCACGCTCGTGAGCGCGCTGCCGATGCCCTCGGCGCGCGCCGCGAGCATCGCGCTCCACACGGCCGGGAAGATCGAGCTGCCGGTCGTGTCGAACTGGCTGAACGCGAACAGGAACAGCGGATACGACTCGAAGTGATCGGCGAGCCACGACGCCGAGCGGCGCTGCATCTTCACGAACTCGCGACGACTCAGGCGCGTCGCGGCGCCTTCGCGGCGGCTTCGGCGCGCGGCTTGTAGATCGTGTCCCAGAGCGTCGACAGGCACGCGCGATAGATCGGACCGAGGCGCGCCTTCTGCGCCGGATCGTCCACGAGCATGAAGCGCCACATCTGCGTGTTGCCGCCCGACGGCGCGCGGATCGCGGCGTCGAGGATCTTCCGCTGCACCGCGGCCGGGATCGGATCGGGCTCACCCGCCGCATCGCGCGCGTGGTGTGGAGCGCCTCGTAGACGTCCCATCTGCTCGATCTCACCTCTGGCCGAAGGGCGCAGCATGGCACGGCCGCGTGTGCCGATGCCAGAATGCGCGCCGTGTCCGACCTCGAGAGCCGTCTCGCCGCCTACCTCGCCACGCGTCTCACCGGCGCGAAGGACGTCGCGGTGAGCGGCCTCGACCGCATCCACGGCGGCGCCTCGCGCGAGACGTCCCGCTTCGTGCTGCGCTACGAGCAGAACGGCCGGCCCGTGGAGCGGCGGCTCATCCTGCGCCGCGATCCGCCGGGCAGCCTCATCGAGACCGACGCGCCGCGTCGAGTTCGCCGCGTATCGCGCCTTCCACGGCGTCGGCGGTGCCCGTGCCCGAGCCGCTCTGGCTCGAGGAGGATCCCGCGCCGCTCGACTTCCGTTCTTCATCATGGAGGAGCTCGTCGGGCTTCGAGGCGTCGCGTGCCGGCACTATCGCCGCCGCTACCTCGCAGCACCGCGCGGAGATCGGCCTGCGAGAAGTGGACGATCCTCGGCGAGATCGCGAAGGCCGACCCCGAGAAGCTCGGCCTCACCGGGTCTGCCGCGCCGGTGGCCGCGCGCGACGTCGCTGGCGCCGCGAGCTCGCGCACTGGGATGAAGGTGCTCGACGCAGGACGAGGCTCGAGCCTCAGCCCGTGATCTCGCGCGGCGATCCGCTGGCTGCGCCGGAACCCGCCGCCGCCCGCCGCCGAAGCGTCTCACGTCGTCCACGCCGACTACCGCACGGGCAACTTCCTGTTCGACAAGGACGGCGAGATCCGCGCGCATCCTCGACTGGGAGATGGCGCACCTCGGCGACCCGCTCGAAGACCTCGCGTGGGGCCTCAACGCGCGTCTGGTAATGGTCGCGCGACGAGCCTCGCGGGCAGCCTGCTGCCGAAGGCCGAGGCGATCCGCATCTGGGAGGCGGCGAGCGGCCTGCGCGGCCGAGCCGAGCGCGCTCGCTCTGGTGGGAGCTGTTCTCGTGCGTGAAGGGCCAGGCGATCTGGGTCTCGGGCGGCCGCGAGTACCAGACGACGGCGCCAACCAGCGACCCGGTGCTCTGCATGTCGAGGCTGGATGATGGGCAACTCGCAGGATCGCGCGGCGCTCGCGCTGCTCGGGCAGCTCCGATGAAGCCCGACGCCGCGCACGCGCTCAGACGCGTCCTGCGGGCGCTCCTCACGGAGGTCGCGCCAGCGGTGCAGCCCGCGTACCGGCAGGCCACGGTCACGGTGCACGCGATGATCCTGCTCGCGATCCGCGAGGAGATCGACGCGCGCCGCAGCCCGGCGCGTCGAGGAGAACCGCGCGCTGCGCGCGCTCTTCGCGACGGCGGCCAGCCGTCGCAGGAGCCGCGCGCTGCGCGAGCGCGCTCGCGGCAGCCGCCGCGAGCGCCGACGCGAGCCTGCTCGTGCCCGAGCTCGACGCGAGCAACGCGCGCGCTGCGCAGCCTGCTGATCGAGCTGCACGCGCACATCGAGGAGCAGCGCGGCGACGCGCGCGCCGCATCGAGGACGCGATCTGGCGCAGGCTGCCGCCTCGACCGAGCGCGCCGCAAGCTCAGCCTGGGGCCCGCTGGGCGGTCGCTCCTACGGTGTCCCAGCTGATCTCGCAGTCGGGCGAGGTTGCGCGGCCGTGACACGTCGAGGATCCAGCCCGCCCGAGGTCCGCCTTGGTGAACGATCGTCGCCGCGGTCGAGCGCCACGCGTGCCGCGCACGCGCTTCGCCGCGCACGGAGCCGCAGAACGCCTCCGCACGCGAACGGCGGCTGGAGCCCCGCTGGCGCGCGGCGTCGAGGATCGTCTGCCCGGCGCGATACGGGAATGCGGTGCGCCTTGCCCTGAGGTGCACCACGATCTGCTCGTGCGCCTTCGGGCGCGAAATCCGCAGGCGCTGACGCGGCGGCCGCCTCCGGGTGCGCCGGCGCTCGAAGCGCTCGATGTGGATGAGCTCCTCGGCGACGCCCGACCGCGCGCAGCGTCTGCTCGACCAGCGCCATGAACGGCCGGGCCCGCAGATAGGTCTCGGCGTCTCGAAGCCTGGCAGCGCGGCGCACCCGTCTCGGTGCTGCCCGCGAAGCCGGCGGCGTCGCTCCAGGTGATGGATGCGCTCGAAGCGCGCGGGCTTGCGCCGCATCGCGCCTCAGCTCCCGCGCGCGAAGATCACCGGAAGCGCGCATCCCGGTTCGCGTACAGCAGGCGGATCCGGCGCGAGGTGGTGGCGAGCGCGCTCTGATCAGGCCGATCACCGGCGTGATGCCGCTGCCGCCCGCGAAGAAGAGCAGCGGCGCGCGTGCTCTCGTGCAGCACGAAGCGGCCGAGCGGCGGCAGCACGCGCAGCGCGGCGCCGGCTCTACCTGCTCGTGGAACCAGCCCGAGCCGCGTCCCTCCGGCACGCGCTTGACCGTCACCTTGGCGACTTCGCCCAGCTCCGGCGCCTCGCGAGGCGAGTAGCAGCGCACGATGCGCTCGTTCGCGAGCGGCACCTCGAGGTCAGGTACTGGCCGGCGCGGTAGCGAGCAGCTCCGCGAGCTCGGCGGGAATGCTCAGCTCGAAGGAGCGCGGCGTCAGGGCTCGTCCACGACGCGCGCGACGCGCAGCTCGTGGAAGCTCACGAGAGGCCTCGGCGGCGGCACCGCGAGCCTCCGAGCTCGCGCTCGGCCGCCCGCGCGAACGCGAGCGTGGTGCGGTCCTCGAGATACGGCCCGACGTCTGCACGCCCACGGGCAAGCCCGCCGCCGTGCGCCCCACCGGGATCACAGTGGAGGGCAGCAGCGCCATCGTGATCACGGCCGGCCACTGGATGTGTCTCGAGGTACGGGCGGTCCTCGCCGTTCACGTGCGAGCGCCGCGAGGTGAACTCGCTCTGATCCTGGACGAAGCGCGGGCGTGAGCATCACCGGGCAGAGCAGCACGTCGAAGCGGCGGAACAGCTCCGCCCAGCAGCGCGGCGTAGCTCGCGGCGCTCGTGCGAGCGGAGCCAGTCGCGGTGCCGCGGGCCGCACTGGCGCGCGCGAGGCCGCGAGCAGCGCCCGGCGCGTCCGCGGGCACGTCTCTCGGCCTGCGCCATCTGCCGCGCGCGACGCGCGTCAGGGCAGCTCGAGGGCTGCATGATTCGGCACGAGCAGCTCGACGTAGAGTCTCGACCGCGGCGCGGAAGTCGATGCTCCGGGCGCGCCTCGCCGTCGATCCGCGCGCCCGCCTTCGTCAGCGTGTCCGCCGCGCGCCTCGAGCAGACCCGCGCATCTCGTGAGTCCACCGGCGCAGGCGGGCTCGTCGAACCAGGCGGCGACGCCGGAAGTCGCGCAGCTTCGTCCCGCGCGCGCGGCGTGGAGGCGCAGCGTCACGGCGTGCGCGACGCTCCGGCAGCGCGCCCCGCCACCACGTCGAGCGCCAGCTCGAGATCGTCCACGCATGCGCGCCGAGCGGGCCGATCGTGTTGAGGTCGCGCTCCGTCAGCGTGCCCGGCACGCCCGGGCATGATGCCCGCGCTGCGGGCACGATGCCGTCAGCTCGGCTTGTGGCCGAACGACCCGCAGCAGTGCGCGGGCATGCGGATCGAGCCGCCGATGTCGCTGCCGAGCTCGAGGCCGTGAAGCCCGGCGGCCACGGCGGCGGCCAGAGCCGCCCGACGAGCCGCCGGGCGTGCGCGTCGCAGTCCCACGGGTTGTTGGTCGTGCCGAAGATCGGGTTCGTCGTCTTGCCAGTCGCCGGCGCAGGTCGGCGTGTTGGTCTTGCCGAACACGACGCGCCCGCGGCGCGGAGGCGCGCCACGGCCACCGCGTCGGTGCTCGGCACGTGCTCGCGCACAGCTCGGCGCACCGCAGGTGGTGCGGAGCCCGGCCGTCTCGAAGGTGTCCTTCACGGTCATCGGCAGGCCGAGCAACGGCCCCCTGCTGCGTCGCCGGACGGCGCGCGCGATCCGCCGCGTCGGCCGCGGCGCGCGCGCTCCGACGTCGAGCGCGACCACGGCGTTGATGCCGCCGTCAGGCGCTCGATGCGAGCGAGCGCCTGCTCGAGCAGCTCGCGGCTGCCGACCTCGCGCCGGCGCAGGGCGGCGACGAGCTCGGTGGCCGTCGGAACGCAGGTGAGGCCATGCGGTCCTCCAGAATTCTGTGAAACGTGTTCTAGCCTACCGGCGCCGTGGATCCCAAGCTCTGGTTCTGGACGTTCGCGCTGCTGAACATGGCGGCCGTGGTCGCGCTGGCGCTGCGCGGCGGGCTCGCCATCCGCGCCGGCGATGATCGCGAAGCACCGCCGCTCGATGACGACGAGCCGCCGGCTGGCTGGTCGTCGGCTTCCTCGGCACGCCTTCGTCGTGCAGCGCCACGTCGTGCTCGGGCCCGAGAACTTCGCGCTCTGGAGCCACGCCGCCCGCCTCAACCTGCGCGTGCACGGGAGCTACGAACTCACCTGGCTGCTCGTCGGCGGCGGCCTGGCGCTCGTCGGGCGGCGCATGGCCCTTACGCGCCGCGTGACAGCAATGTGGCG